>SXGQ01369294.1_pt1 | contig 10028 bp, 9 predicted proteins | sample 3178371 | NCBI WGS metagenome assembly SXGQ01 (sample SAMN11356859, study PRJNA531348) | freshwater metagenome | isolation source: freshwater sample F1-20 | place: China: Fuxian Lake, Yuxi | collected 2017-12-25 | reverse complement strand
GTTTGGCGCGCTTGACGCGCTGACCCGCGAGCAGGTGAGAGTAGATCTCGAGGCGCTGTGGCTTCGTGATCGCATGACTGTCATGTTCATTACCCATAGCATTGACGAGGCGGTTCTGCTGGCTGACCGAGTGGTCGTCATGAGTGCACGACCGGGAAGGATCGATCGAATTCTGAAGGTTGACCTTCCAAGGCCTCGCGCACTCAGTGCCCGCAAGGCAACGGCGTTCATCGAACACGTCGATACCATTACCCAGGAATTCCTGGCCCGTGGCGTACTCGACGATCACCGCACACAGGGGCTTCTGGGGTAAGGAGCCTGGCCTTTGAACAACGCAACTGATCCATCGGGCCTGATTGTCATCTGGAACGATATCGTCCCCGAGTCCCGAGAGAACTTTCTTGAGTGGCATTCACGCGAGCATATTCCCGAGCGCGTTTCCATTCCTGGATTCTTGCGGGGTCAGCGCTGGTTTGGCGAATCCTCAGGGCCGCAATACCTGACGATCTACTCAACGGCTGACACCTCAGTCCTGACGAGCGCGGCCTATCTCTCGCGGCTCAACAGTCCAACGCCCTGGACGCAGCGAAGCGTCGCCGATTTTCGGAACACCTCTCGGGCAGCAGGCTCTCTGGTTTGGCGTTCGTCTGATGTCACAGGCGGAGTGATTCTGACAGCGCGTTTTGACATTGCACCTGACCGCGCCCTGGCGCTAGCCAGGCAATGGGCAGGCGGGCCGCTCGCGTCCCTGGCGCAGAGATCTGGAATTGCCCGGGTTCGTGTGGCAGTTTCCGCCACGTCAGCAAGTCAGCTGCAGACAGCTGAGCGAGCCGTTCGCTCGGGCGATATCAAAGAGCCGTCGCTCATTGTGCTGGTTGAAGGCTACGGCGACGTTGACAGCGTCAAGCGTGCCTATGATTCAGTTGACTTATCGGGTCACGACGGCGCTGGAGAAAGGCTGGACTGCTATCAGCTTCAGTTTGATCTGTCGTCGCCCCATTCCGCAGTTCAGTAAATCAGCGGCCCCCAGGATTTGATGATGGAAAGCACACCCACCCCGACGCGCTATGCAGGCCCCCTGTCGCTTGAGTCGGCTCTGTCAAAGCTGGCACTTACCGACGCGTCCACACCCTTTCACCGTGACGGGCCTCGCGCCGACGTCGAGTCTCGCGATCTTGGGCTTTCCGCTGCAACCGGCGGGCGAATCGGCGCCAGGCATCTGCGCGCAATCTATCCGTTTGGACAACCCACCGGCTGGCATTGGCACGATATGACCGCGCACATCAATATCGTTTTGCGCGGATGGATACGCTTTCGGTACGCAGGCGTTCCCCAAGACGTGACGGTCAGCGCTGGAGAGTGCCTGTCCCAGCCGGCCGGCGTTCCGCACAATGTTGTCGGTCGATCTGACGACCTGGAGCTGATCGAGATCAATATGCCCGCGGACTATGCAACGGTTGATCTTGGCGGCCCGCTTGACGCAGCGCAGCCGCCTCCGTGAAACACGGTGTTTTCACGCCCTCTATCGAGGAGGCAGCGAGGGGCCCTGGGGAGAAGGCACTAGCTGATCCGCTTGCCATCAATGTCAACCCCGCCCAACAGGTAGCCCAGGTAGCTCATCAATCCGCCCACCTGGTAGTCGGTTTCAACCGATTGCTCTTTGTGGGTGGTGGCCTCGTCTGCCTGGCGAACGGTATTGATTGCATCAGCCACTATTTTCGGCACTGGGATTGTTTCCGCGCGGTAAAAGAGATTAGCATCGCCGTCTTTGTGGGACCACTCGACCTCCACACTCACGATATTTTTGGCAGCATCCGCCACCGAATAGTCTAGCTTTCCGACGCGTTCCTGCTTCACCAGGTCTGCAAGAACCAGGGATGCCAGGACAGTGCCGGTGCGGCCCGCCCCTGCGCCGCAGTGGATCAGCACCTTGCCGTCCTCCCGGTGGGCGCTATCAACAAAATCCTTGATTTGCGCGAGCGTACGGATGCTCGGATGGGTGAAATCCTTGATCACAAATTGGGGGCCGGTTTCGTGGCGAAACTCTTTTGGAACTGATTTCTTCATTTCGGTGGTTTCAGACCCGTCATCGATCGAAAGTATCGTGTTGTACCCTGCCTTGCGAAGCTGATCGAATGTCTCGGCCTGTGTTGCGCCCTGGATCCACTGGTCGTAAGGACGCGCTGCGCCGCCCACCTGCCGGCCATCGAATTGCACCGTGCGGTACTGCTGCAAAGTACGCTGGAGTGCCTGATGCCCCCCCTGTGCCTGCTCCGCCGTCTGAGCGTCCCCGATCGCGCGGTTGATGGCCTCGCTTACCCGGCGATTACTGATCGGCGCAGTGGTTGCAGAGCCCTGGCTATTTCCAGCGTTTTGCGGAAACAGCGTATCCAGGCTGGATTTATCGAGCTTTGCCCGGTCGAACAACGCTTCCAGCGCGGCGCGCGTGACTTCTGTTTTTGCGCTTCGAAACAAGTTCAGGTTCCAGCGCGGACTGAATTGAAGCTGGTCACCGCCCTTTCCGCCCGAGCCATCCAACCGCAAATAACCGCGCTTGTTGGCGGTCATAGTGCTGATGTCCGTTAGAAGGCCTCTCGCCTCCTGCTCGCTGAGTTTGCCGATTTGGGCTTTGACGTTCTAGATTCGCGCCGACCGGTTGGCCTCAGTGGAGCCTTCGCTCAGACCGTGTGCGTTAGGAATTTGAACACTATTCGTTGCCATGGTGCGCCTTGGATCTGGGTGAACGATCAGACAGGGGGTTACGCAAAACGTGCGCGAGGGGGCGTTGGGTCGCTGCCTGGTACGGACGAACTTTCGACCATGACGCTTGCCTCGATGACTTGTTTCAGCGCGGCAGCCTTATCAATTGCCGCGCAGATCTCATTGTTCAGATCGGCCGGGCTGCTGCTCTCGATCGATTGCTGTCGAGCGATAAGTGCCTGTCCGTCGTTATCAACGAGGATGAACCAATTCGACGAAACCCAGAGCGAATCGTTGATCTGGTTGAGAAGCCGCAGCACGGCCGGATTGCGCTGTTGCGATTCATCGAGCATGACGATGTCGCACTCGAGCATCATCTGGTCGGACTGAGTCGGGTGCGCAAAGCAGCGGAAAACATGCCCTTCGCTTTCAAATTCAAACCCCCGACATTGCTGAGCGCTTGGCTAAGGGTTACCCTGGCTTTCGGTAAAGCGCTGTATCAGGGCATTGAAGGCATGGGAGGGGTCGATTGCCATGTGAGCAGTGTCCGGTATAAGTTTTTCAGCTTCGGGGCGGTGACCAGTTCTCGGGAATTCGGGAGTCTAGCCCGACTCAGTTGACCGGAAAAGATCCTCGTGCAGCGCAAGTTGCTGTGGAGCGTTTCAGATGAAGAGCATCATCCGAAGCCTTGGGTTCGCGCGCTCGGCGTGCTCGATACCTTTCTGGGTCTGCTTGGTCCCGCACGTGCCCCTGAATGCAACACGGCGAGCACTGGGCTCGCCGTTCATTCCTGCAAGATGTCTCGGGTAGGTTTCAGCCCGGCAACGGGACATGCACGCCTTCGGGGGCGTTGATAAAAGCGAATGGATTCAGAAACTGTCGTCGTGCGCGCTCGGCAGCAGGGTCAGCGCAGCTTGCATTCGCTGGCACCAACAGACAAATCGCTGCGAAGACCTTCGTCGCACCAAGGCACTCCCTGATCATGCGCACCGTCCTCGAAACATCCGTTGATGCGAAACCATTGAGGCCTACCTAATCGGCCCGGATTACTGCGCATCCAGGTCGCGGGCCCGCGTTACCCGTAGGCTGAGTCGTGTAGTCGTCGGGATCGCGATGTACGATCAGGCCACGACCCACGACACTATTGGGCCCGGCTGCCACGGTGAGCCCTTTTGCCACGAAGTCGAACTCCGCCACACCCGAATTATTCGCACGCAGCGACACCAGATCTCCAGCATGGTGCACATGCCCGCCCTGCTTGCCGTGCGCCACACCGCTCGGATTGAAGTGGCCCTTGGTAGCCATGCCATCGCCGCTGCAATCAGCCGCCTCGTGCACGTGAAAGCCATGCGCCTGTCCGGCGCGTAAACCGCTGATACGGCCACTTACCCGCACCGATTCACCCTGCTGCACAAAGCGAACTGTTCCAGCCGGGTCCATACCCGCAGCCGCCGCTACGGAGGTGGCACGCACTACCGCGCTCGCTGACGGGCCTGCCGCTGGTGCGAGTACAGAACAAGCCGAAAGGGTGCCGGCAGACAAAACAACCAGCCACGGAGCCAATTTCAGAGATCTCTGGAGATGAGGGTACATGGATGGCTTTCTGTCTGGTGAAGATGTCCATATCTTCGCGCACTTCATCGGAATCGTCCACGAATACGAGTCACAGGCTTGCCCCAAGGCTAAGGGACCGGCAGTGGCGAGCAGTCCAAGTTCACCCGACAGAACTGGATTACCGGTACCCACCAATAGCACCTGCTCGGGTGGGACCATGACATACGGCTGTAAAGTCAGTTCGTCTTTGCATATACATCAGCGCTCATTACCTCGATGCCGACAAAACGCTCACTGCCCTCAACCCAGGCATCGTGCCCAGGTGGAATCGTGTATGACGCTCCCTCGCGGATTGTCTTTTCGGTTCCATCTGACATCCGAACCCGGATCTTTCCGGAAACGGCGTAGCCGACATGGGACACCTGACAAAGGTCGGTCTTAGCGACTGGCTTGACGCACTCCGACCATCTCCATCCAGGCTCGAAATTGAAACGCCCGATCGTGAAGCCCTCGTGCGAACAGACCTCGACCCGAGTCTTGCTGGGGGACCGAACTTCATCTGGCGACACGTGAGATTTAACCTGGAACTTAGTTACAGCGGCTACCCTTGTCAGCTGACGTTGATACCGGCGTCGCGCAAACTCAGGCACTGACGATACAGCGGATAGTGATTGGCAAACTTGTCAAAGATCATTACGGCGATCCGGCTGACATCCGGACGGCTGTAACGACGGTACGCGCGAACAGGCAGACTTATCTGACCCGTATCGGGGACCACGAACTCACAAGCTATGGCGACTGGATATTCCTGGCATTCGTGGTCACGCTGGGTGACGCCCGCACGTGCGGCTTGCCGCGTACGCTGATCCGCCACAATAGTCGGGCGATATCGTCCTGCAGCGAGCTGGGAAGGCCGATCGGCGAGGCGCGATGCATGGTCGACTGCGTATCGAAGATGCACACATCACCGACCTCGTATCGATGCGAGTAAACGAAGCGGTCCTGCACGCAATGTTCCTTCATCCGGTAGATGAAATCCGAGCCTTCCTGGTCGCTCATGCCGCGGATCCGGAAGGCACCATGCCCCACTGCGTAGATCGCCTTGCGACCCGTGACCGGGTGCGGCATGACCAGCGGGTGCCAGCAGGTGGGAACCGCTTCCACCTGACGGTCACTGGCCAGCGAGGTCACTTCATACTCATCCTCACGCAGGCGGGTCTGCCCGTAGAGGTGCCCCACTGAACAGCGGTCGGCATACGCGCGGGTCGCGTCATCGAGCGCGTCATAGGCGGCCGCCATGTCGGCAAAGTGGGTCTGCCCGCCCACCTTGGGAACGATCAGCGAGTAAAGCATGGTTGCGCTCGCTGGCACGGCCTCATAGGACTGATCGGTGTGCCACAGCGCCGCGCCATTACGGGTCCTGTCGTCCCGATCCCGCTCCTCGGTATTACCGATCGTCATCATCGCGGGCCAGCTCTTCATCCGCATGTGATCGAGCACATGCGGGATCGGCTCGCCCCACTGTTCGCCGAAGCGGTAATAGCTCGCCCTGTCCAGCTGCTGTTCCTTGATCACGAGCACACGGTAGTCGTAAAGCGCCTGCGTGAGCATGAGCATCAGGTCGTCGGACAGGTCGCGGTTCAGGTCGACGCCGCGGACCTCGGCGCCGCAGGCTGCGGCGATCGGAGTGATGGTGACCAAGACGCTACCCCTTCTCGTTATTCGCGGTCGATCAAGGCGCCATGATCGCCGTAAACCGGGCATCGCTCAAGACGCGAGAGCGTACAAGAGACACCTCACCGGTTCTCCTTGACGCCTGGCGGCATCGGCGTCTAGCATCCCGGCGATCCAGCGCCCCCAGAGGCCGCCCGTCATTTATCAGGAGGAGCCCCCCATGAAATCGTTCCTGCAACGTGCGGCCTTCGCACTGGCTGTTGTGGTATCGGTCGCAGCACCCGCCGCGAGCGCCCAGCCGAGCGGCACGCTGACCGTCGCGCTGCCCGCCGAACCTGCAACACTCGATCCGCACAAAGGCAACACGCGTTACAACTACCTGTTCAACTCGAATATGTTCGAGGGGCTCATGGTCCGTAACGACAAGGCCGAACTGGTCCCTGGCATCGCCGAGTCTCATACTGTCTCGGCAGACGGACTGACCTATACCTTCACTCTCCGGCAGGGCGTCAGGTTTCATGACGGCTCGCCCCTGACGGCGGAGGACGTCAAGTTCTCGCTTGAGCGCGCGACCAACCCCGCGACCAAGAATCCCCTGCTCTCCTTTATCAGGACAATCGACAAGGTCGAGATCCTCGATGCAAACCGCGTCGCCCTGACCCTCAAGGAGAAGGACGCAATCTTCCTCAAGAAGCTGACCTTCGCCGGCTGGATCGTCCCTCGCGCCTACCTGCAGCAGGTGGGTGATGAGGGCTTCGCGCGGCGGCCGATCGGGACGGGTCCGTTCCGCTTCGTCTCCCGCTCGATCAACGAGCGGATCGAGATGCAGGCCAACGAACAGCATTGGGGCTGGGTTCCCAAGGTGCGCACGCTGGTGCTGCGCACGGTGCCCGAGGACGCAGTACGCCTGGGCATGCTGCAAACCGGCGAGGCCGACATCGTGGCCGAAATGCCGCCGCCGCTGCTCGACCGCATCGGCGCAATTCGGGGCGTAAAGACGCTCTCCCACCCCAGTGGCGAGATCTACTGGCTGGTGCTCAATATCAAGGATGGCGCCAAAGACAGCCCGCTCCTCAAACGTGAGGTCCGCATTGCGCTCAACCATGCGATCGATCGTCAAGCCATCATCAAGAATGTTCTGCGCGATCAGGCGGAGCAGATCCCGGGCGCTCTTGCGCCTTCAGTGTCAGTCGTCGATCCAAACTTCAAGCCCTATGCCTACGATCCGGCGCGGGCCCGAAAGATCCTCGCCGATGCCGGCTATCCGAACGGCTTCAAGATCGACATGTACGGTTCGGTGGGCCGCTATACGCTGGATCGCGACATCAACCTCGCACTGGCCAACCAGTTGAAAGCGGTCGGTGTCGAGGTCAATTTGAACCTGTGGGACTCGGCCAAGTGGGTCAGCGACCTGCCGAAGAAGTACTACCCGATGAGTTATCAGGCCTTTGGGAACACGATCTTCGATCCTGAGGGCCTGATGATCTTCGGCGTGCACAGCAAAGCCTTCTGGTCCTTCTATCGCAACGACAATGTCGACAAGCTGATCGACGAGTCACTGTCGATCACCGACCAGAAAGCGCGTGACGCACATTTCCAGAAGATCGACCGCGCGATGCATGACGACGCCTCGCATATCTTTCTTTGGGAGAACAAGATCCTGTTCGGTATCCGTGACCGCGTGACCTGGCAGCCGCGCCCCGGCGACAACGTCTACAAGTTCTGGACCGCCAGCGTCGGCAAGTGACATGCCCGGAACGGGCTACCTGGTTGAGCGACTGCTCCAGGCCATCGTCTGCATTCTCGGGATCTCGGTGATCGTCTTCGCGATCACCTATCTGATCGGCGACCCCGTCCATCTGCTGCTGCCGCCCGAAGCCTCGTCGACTGATCGAGAGAGCTTCCGGGCGGCGATAGGTCTAGATCGTCCGGCGCTCGAGCGCTACGGGCTGTTCCTCGCCAATGCGATACAGGGCGATCTCGGGCAGTCCTATCGCTACCACATGCCAGTGCTCGAGGTCGTGCTCGAACGCTTCCCCGCAACGCTCGAACTCGCCCTGGCGGCGATCCTGTTCGCGATCGTCCTGGGCATAGGCTCCGGCATGCTGTCGGCGGTGCGCCCCGGCAGCGCCTGGGATCGGATGGTCGAGTTCGTCGCCTTATCCGGCATGGCAGCGCCGACCTTCTGGGTCGGCATCATGCTGATCTGGGTCTTTGCGGTCGAGTGGCAGATGTTTCCAACCTCGGGCCGCTCGGGTGCGCTGTCGCTGGTGCTGCCCTCGATCACGCTAGGGCTCTATTCGGCCGCGGTGATCTCGAGGATGACCCGCTCCACCCTGCTTGAGGCGCTGGGCGAGGACTTTGTCCGCACGGCAGTGCTGAAGGGCGCACCACAACGGGTGATCCTGTTCGTGCATTGCCTGAAATACGTGCTTCCGGCACTGGTGACCATCGTCGCCCTTCAGTTCGTGCTGCTCCTTGCCGGCGCGGTGATCACCGAACCGGTGTTCTCCTGGCCGGGGGTCGGGCGGCTCTTGGTTCAGTCGGCCAGCGGTGGTGACTACCCGGTCGTACAGGGCATCACGTTGCTGCTGTCGGTAGCATTCGTGCTGATTCAGTTACTGGCGGATCTGCTGCAGTTTGCGCTTGATCCGCGGCTGCGTTCGACCACCTGAGGTCCGATACGTGCGCACCCGTTTCGACCTGCAGTTTGCGTTTGCCCTGGTAGTGATCGCGCTTTTCCTGGTGGCCGGGGTGTTCGGCAGCTGGATCGCGCCCTACGACGCCGCGCAGCAGGACCTCACCCAGACGCTCAAGCCGCCTGCCTGGCACCCCGACGGCAGCCTGGCTAACCTGCTGGGCACCTCGCCGCTGGGTCAGGACGTGCTGAGCGGGCTGCTCGCGGGCGCGCGGGTATCGCTGCTCGTCGCCTTATGCGCAGTGGGCCTGTCCGGCGCATTCGGGGTGGTGATCGGTCTGATCGCGGGCTATGTCGGGGGCTGGCTCGATGCCCTGCTGATGCGGCTCGCAGATATCCAAATCTCGATTCCCTTTATCCTGCTCGCAATCGCACTGATTGGCGCGCTCGGGCCCAGCCTCGCCAATGTGATCCTGGTGATCGCGATCACCAACTGGGTGGCCTACGCCAAGCTGGTCCGCACCGAGACCGCACGACTGCGGCAACGCGATTTCGTTCGCTTTGCGCGGGTCTGCGGCACGCCCTGGCCGGTGATCTTCTTGCGTCACCTGCTACCCAATGTGATGAACTCGGTGGTCGTCCTGGTCACGCTCGACATCGGTAAGGTGATCATCTTCGAATCGGGGCTCAGCTTCCTGGGCCTGGGAGTGCAGCCGCCTACGCCATCCTGGGGCGGCATGCTGGCTGATGGCCGCAAGTACATCAACATTGCCTACTGGACCTCGCTCTTTCCAGGCATCGCGATCTTCCTGGTCGTGCTGTGCGTGAACTTTGCCGGTAACTGGCTGCGCGTGCGTACCGATCCGAAGGCGGCGCCATGACGGGAGCGCCTCATCAGCCCTTCAAAGGTAACGAGCCCCCTCTCCTCGAGGTCGCCGGACTGCGCACCCATTTCCGGACGCCGCGCGGCGTGCTGCGTGCCGTCGATGGCGTGAACCTGCGCGTGGCGCGTGGCGAGATCCTGGGGATCGTCGGCGACTCCGGCTCCGGAAAGAGCGTGCTGGCGCAGTCGATCGTCCGGGTGGTCCCGCCTTCCCAGCTCGATCAAGCGCAGGGCGTCGTGCGCTTTGACGGAATCGACCTGATGGGACTGGACGACGAGGGCATGCGCGCCCTGCGAGGCGCGCGGATCGCAATGGTCACCCAGAACCCCAGCACCGCGCTCAATCCCGTCTTCCAGGTGCGTTCGCAGATGCTGGAGACCTGGCGATTCCATCCCGACCGGCGGCGCTCTGGCATTGATGCCGAATCACGGATGCTGGAACTGCTCGCCGAGGTCCAGTTGCCCGCTCCCGAGCGGGTCGCGCGCAGCTATCCCTTCCAGCTAAGTGGCGGGATGAAGCAACGGGTGGCGTTCGCAATGGCGCTGATGGGCGAGCCTGATCTGCTGATCGCCGACGAG
>SXGQ01552484.1_pt1 | contig 10029 bp, 8 predicted proteins | sample 3178371 | NCBI WGS metagenome assembly SXGQ01 (sample SAMN11356859, study PRJNA531348) | freshwater metagenome | isolation source: freshwater sample F1-20 | place: China: Fuxian Lake, Yuxi | collected 2017-12-25 | reverse complement strand
CTTGACCACCTGTGGGACCTTGAGCACCTTGAGCACCCTGTGGACCTTGAGCACCTTGGGCTCCTTGACCACCAGTTGGACCTTGTGACCCTTGAGCACCCTGTGGACCTTGAGCACCTTGGGCTCCTTGACCTCCCTGAGCTCCCTGAGAACCTGTCGCTCCTTGAAGTCCAACATCACCTTGAGCACCTTGTCCTCCTTGAGCTCCTTGACCACCTTGAGCTCCTTGGCCACCTTGAGCTCCTTGGGCTCCTTGACCACCTTGACTACCTTGTGCTCCTCCAGGTCCCTGTGTACCTTGTCCTCCTTGAGCACCTTGTCCTCCTTGAGCACCTTGTCCTCCTTGAGCACCCTGACCACCTTGGGCTCCTTGTGAACCCTGTCCTCCTTGAGAACCTTGTGCCCCAGCTGCACCTTGTGAACCCTGTCCTCCTTGAGAACCTTGCCCACCCTGACTACCTTGTGCTCCTATTGCCCCCTGAGAACCAACAGGCCCCTGAGCACCCACACCACCCTGTGCTCCTTGTGAACCAGTGTTTCCTTGTGCTCCTTGTGCTCCTTGAGCACCCACACCACCTTCCGCTCCTTGTGAACCAGTGTTTCCTTGTGCTCCTGTATTACCTTGAGCTCCCTGTCCTCCTTGAGCTCCTTGGTTTCCTGTAAAACCAACTGAGCCTTTCGCCCCTTGTGCCCCCTGTGAAAGTTTATTTCCTTTCCAACCGGTGGAGTCAATTAATGGACTGAGAGCGTTATTGTTGAGTGATGAATCCAAATAAACTCCATATGTAGACCTGAGAACATTTCCTGATGTATGAATAGTGAGATAGGGAGTTCCTGTTGGACTATTATAGGGCATGAACTTAAGAACATTGGATTCTAAAACCCAGTTTACAAAAGTATCTGCACTACTCACAAATTGCATGAGTGCGAGTGTAGGAGCAACTATTATATTTTCATCTGTTCCTGTGTTATCGCAGTCTACAGAGGTTGTTGTGACGTTTGTAAAAGTTGCGGTGTCTTTGATACAGGGAGTATAAAGTGTAACGCTCTGGTCAACTGTGCTACTAACCGCTGTTACTGACGCACAGAGCTCTCCACTCCAAGAACCACCACCAGTTCCTCCCACTACTTTATAAACCCTACATGCCATTTGTATTATATGTTTCTGTCAATTTGTTTATTCTATTATAAATAGATTCTATCCTTATTTGATTTTCCTTCAAAGAGGCTAAACCTAATGAAACTAATGGTCCATAATGCATACTCTTATAACCATCATCGTCAGTATCAACAACCTCTGGCACAAATTTTTCTATCTCCTGTGCAATGAACCCATAAGATGTGCCTGTGAAGGCTTCTTTGAATACAATTGCCGGATGGTTTTTTATTTTTGGATGTTCTGTGTCCCATATATAGGAAACTCCTTGAATATTTTTTGACTTGGAAATTGGTTCTTCTATTTCTGAGATATTTTCCTTCAGTCTTCTATCCGATGGTGCACCTTGAGCTCCTTGAGCTCCTTGAGACCCTGTAGGACCAGGAGGTCCTGTTGGACCTTGTTTTCCTCCATTTCCTTGAGGTCCCTGAGGACCTTGGCTACCGACCGCTCCTTGTGCTCCCGTAGGACCGGGTCCTGCACCTTGAGCTCCAGTTGGTCCCGATGCACCAGAAGCACCTTGTGCACCTGTTGTGCTGTTTGAAGGACCTACATTTCCCGTAGCCCCTTGTGCTCCTGTGGCACCTTGTGCTGTGCTCGCAGCTCCCTGAGCACCTTGTGCTCCTCCAGGTCCCTGTCCACCTGGCGCTCCCTGAGCACCTTGAGGACCAGGTCCTGAACCTTGTGCTCCTGTGTTTCCTCCCGGTCCAGTAGCTCCTTGGGCTCCAGTTGTTCCTCCTTGAGCACCTGTATGTCCTCCTGCACCTGTTGCACCTGTATTTCCTTGAGCACCTGTTGGACCAGGTCCAGCACCTTGGGCACCCGTATTACCTGTTGGGCCTGTGTTTCCTTGAGCACCTGTGTTCCCACCTTGAGCCCCTTGGGCGCCTTGACCACCTTGTGAGCCCTGTGCACCTTGTGCTCCTGTGTTTCCACCTTGAGCTCCTTGAGCACCCGTATTACCTATGGCACCTGTTGCACCTTGTGCTCCTGTGTTTCCACCTTGAGCCCCTTGGGCGCCTTGACCACCTTGTGAACCCTGTGCACCTTGTGCTCCTGTGTTTCCACCTTGAGCCCCCTGAGCTCCAGTTGGACCCTGAGGTCCCGTGAAACCCTGTGCTCCTGTGTTCCCGCCTTGAGCTCCTTGTGCTCCCTGAACTCCTTGAGCACCTTGTTTACCTTGAGCCCCTGTATTAGCTCCTTGTGCTCCTTGAGCTCCTGTTGGACCCTGAGGTCCCGTGAAACCTTGTGCTCCTGTGTTTGCTCCTTGAGCCCCCTGAGCTCCAGTTGGACCCTGAGGTCCCGTGAAACCCTGTGCTCCTGTGTTTGCTCCTTGAGCACCTTGTGCTCCTGTGACTCCTTGTGGTCCCGTGAAACCCTGTGCTCCTGTGTTTGCTCCTTGAGCACCTTGAGCACCTTGACCACCTTGAGCCCCTGTGGCTCCTTGTGCTCCTGTGGTTGCCCCTTGAGCCCCCTGAGCTCCTTGAGCACCTTGTTTACCTGTGGCACCTTGTGCCCCTGTTGTTCCTCCCTGTGCTCCTGTTGAACCTTGAGCCCCTTGAGCTCCTGTGGCTCCCTGAGCTCCTGTAGTCGACCCTTGTGCTCCTGTATTACCCTGTGCTCCTTGTTTACCTGTCGCACCCTGAGCTCCGGTTGTACCACCTTGCGCTCCCGTTGGACCCTGAGCACCTTGAGCACCTGTATTTCCTTGAGCACCTGTTGTTCCTCCCTGTGCTCCTGTTGAACCTTGAGCCCCTTGAGCCCCTGTGGCTCCTTGTGCTCCTGTGGTTGCCCCTTGAGCCCCCTGAGCTCCTTGAGCACCTTGAGCACCTGTATTTCCTTGAGCACCTGTTGTTCCTCCCTGTGCTCCTGTTGAACCTTGAGCCCCTTGAGCCCCTGTGGCTCCCTGAGCTCCTGTAGTCGCTCCTTGTGCTCCTGTTGAACCTTGAGCCCCTTGAGCCCCTGTGGCTCCTTGTGCTCCTTGAGCACCTGCGATTCCCGCAGTTGGACCCGTCCAAACCCCCGAAGCATTAATCATTTGCGTCACTCCAACATATAAACCACTACTATTGATTGTTAAACCTGAGGTTCTTACACCTTGTGGTCCAATTTGAAGTAGGTTTGTAAGTGTTTCAGCAGAATAATTCAAAGTACGAGCTGTAACAAAAAAACCTACTTGATTGGAACCATCATCCCAAAAAAACCAAGGCCTACTATCATATGCATTACCCTGTGGAAATATCTTTAAGTCTGGCATTAGCTTTTCCTTTGTTCTAAATCTTGTAGTTTATTTTCGATGTCATCTATAAATAATTGTTGTTCCTTGATTCCTTCAACAATTACGGCATTTAATTTTGTATAATCAATAAAATAATAACCTTCGGGTCCTAGTTTAACCACCTCAGGGTATTGAACTCTTACGTTTTGCGCTATAAGACCAATCTGATGTAATTTTTTATTTTTTTGGAACAAGTCATAAGTTTCTTTTCCGATATTTTCATTCCAATCGAATTCGACTGTCTCTATTTCCATTATTTTTTTCATTACATCCTGAAGAGTTTCAATCTTTCTTTTAAGATTTACGTCAGAGTAGGCACAAAATTGTATGATGGTACCTGTTCCACAAGTATTACAAACGTCATAACATGAAGTGCTATAAATCTCTAAAGGATAAGCACAGCTCCAATCACAAGTACTATCTAAGCAATTTTGACTACCCAAATATTTGTTATCAGTAATAGAATAACTAGAATTTTGTGTTTTTATTGGTTGTGTGAAGTAAGAAGAACAAGCGGAAGTGCAATCATCGAGGTCCGAAACATATACTGTATGATTATAACAAGTGACACTTGAGGGTCCCGTCGCCCCTTGGGCACCTTGAGAACCTTGTGGACCTGTGGGTCCTTGACCACCTGGACTACCTGTTGGTCCTGTACCACCTGATGCTCCTTGAGCTCCCGTCGAACCTGTGGCACCTTGAGCTCCAGTCGAACCTGTGGCACCTTGTGGTCCTTTTGGACCAGTTGGACCTGTGGCACCTTGTGGTCCTTGTGGTCCTGTGGCTCCTTGAGCCCCAGTTGCTCCTGTTCCACCCGTAGGTCCAATTGTTCCTTGAGCTCCTTGTGAACCTGTACCCCCTCCCGAACCTGTTGGTCCCGTGGCTCCTTGTGCTCCTGTCGCACCACCAGCCCCTCCCGAACCTGTTGGACCTGATGGCCCTGTGGCACCTTGTGGTCCTATTGCACCGCCACCACCACCTGGCCCTGTTGAACCTTGAGCCCCTGTTGCACCTGTAGCTCCTATCGTTCCTTGAGCACCTTGTGGCCCTCCTGGTCCTGTTGGTCCTTGAGCACCTTGAGCTCCCGGATGTCCTGTAGCACCTGTTGGACCCTGCGCTCCTGTCGCCCCTCCCGACCCTTGTGCTCCAAAGTGTCCTGTGGCTCCTTGTGGGCCAGTTGGTCCTACGGGTCCTGTTGCCCCTTGAGCTCCTGGATGTCCTGTAGCTCCTGTTGGTCCTTGTGCTCCTGTAGCTCCTCCTGAGCCTTGTGCTCCATTATGTCCTGTAGCTCCTTGTGAACCTGTTGGTCCTTGTGGTCCTGTGGCTCCTTGAGCTCCTGGATGTCCTGTGGCCCCTTGTGGACCTGTATTTCCCTGTGGTCCTGTTGCACCTTGCGCTCCCGGATGTCCTGTAGCTCCTTGTGGACCTGTTGGTCCTACCGGTCCAGTGGCTCCTTGCGCTCCAGGGTGTCCTGTGGCTCCTTGTGGGCCAGTTGGTCCTACGGGTCCTGTTGCCCCTTGAGCTCCTGGATGTCCTGTGGCTCCTTGTGGACCTGTTGGTCCTACCGGTCCTATAGCACCTTGTGCTCCTGACTGTCCTGTTGCACCTTGTGAACCTATTGAACCTTTACCTCCTTGCGAACCTTGTGGTCCCACCGCACCTTGTGCCCCTGTGTTTCCCGCAGGTCCTGTTGTTCCTGTGGCTCCTTGTGGACCTACGTTTCCTGTGGCTCCTTGAGCTCCCGTTGAACCTTGTGGACCTGTCGCTCCTTGTGGTCCCACCGCACCTTGTCCACCTGTGTTTCCAGCTGGTCCCGTCGGTCCAGTTTCACCTTGTGGACCCACAGCTCCTGTACCACCTTGGGCACCTGTTGAACCCTGTGGGCCTATGGCTCCTTGTGGACCTACCGAACCTGTAGCTCCTTGCGCTCCCGTTGAACCTTGTGGTCCTGTCGCACCTTGTGGTCCCACGTTACCCTGAGCTCCTGTATTACCCTGCGCACCTGTAGGACCCGTGGCACCCTGTGGTCCTATGATACCCTGAGCACCTGTATTACCTTGAGCACCTGTGCTTCCCTGTGCTCCTTGTGGACCTATGGCACCTTGAGCCCCTGTTGGTCCTTGAGCACCTTGAGCTCCCTGAGCTCCCTGAGAACCTGCGATACCTGTGGTTGGTCCTATCCAATTTGCAGTATTATTAATAACCTGAGTAGAACCCATTGTCAAATTATCGACAACATTTACGGAATACATCAACAATTTGCTTTCACAAGCACTTATTGTTAAAATGTTAGATGAAGTACTAGAAGAAAAATTTAGAATAGGTTGGTAAGAACCGTTAGGAAGACAATCATAGATTCTTACCTTTATCGGCGCATCGGAACCCTCATTAATAAAATCAATGAAAGGGATTCTATCTACATTTCTTGAAAGACTATTACTCGGCCTTATTAATATATTTTCACCCATCTATTAGACTTGTTCTTGAATAAATATTTTAAGTTTAATTTATATTGTAATTATTTTTGGATATTATTGATATATTTTTAATCAAATCAACTAATGAATAAATATAATGAGCCGATGAACGAAGGACATACTGTCAGAACTAAAATTATAAAATTGAATAGGTTAGCTGAACTAATTTGTAAAACTATTGGTGAAAACCAATCTACAAAAATTGAAATTGTTGACTGTGAAAACTTTTTGGTAGTGAAAGGTTTAACATCATCGAATGAAATTTTGGATTTGAATGATATAAAATTGAAATTTATGGAAAAGTATCATTCAGAATCTGAAGACATCGTTATAGGAAACACAATTGATTTAATAAACTATGGTTCAGAAGTTCTTGATTTCCATAATTGGTCGTTCGGTTTTTTTAATTCCGACAACTTGATGCTCAATAATTGTATGGAGGATTCAACAATTCAATCTTTAATTTTGAAATCGCAATTCCCTTTTGGATACTCTTATTCACAAGGAAAATCTTTATATTACTACGCTAAACATATTGCTTTCAATTTACAAACAAAATATATTTGGGATAAACTGACCGTGTGTATTTCTGAAAAAAATATTGAAGACGATTTGAAAATTTTTGTTGACACTTGTGAGGTGGAAAATTCAAATTTGAAGTCCGCTATTTTGGATTCATTTGATTTCAATTTCAAATCATTCCAAAAGAAACTTGACGAATCAGATTGGTGGGTTTGCATAGGTGAAGACATTGACCCCGCGGTAATTAAATCTGTGAATGAAGATTTAATTATTTTCTAAAGAACGTGTTTTTTTACTATTTCTATAGCCTCACTTAATTCATTAAAATTTTTCTCAGGTGCATAAAGAAAAGACTTGTGATTTTTTTCATCACCTTCAATTATAAGTAAGGAAGGTATCATGTCATTTTTTGTGATTTTTGAATATTCGTCATATTCATCAGCATGCTCGTGAATATCTCTATCGTAAAATTTTATACGTTCTTCTTTTAACATTTTTTTGAAATCTTCACAAAAAGGACACCCTTTCATGGTATAAACAATTACATTGACTTTTTTCATATTTTAGTCTTTTAATAAATTCAATACCTCCGGAGCAGTCATGACACCTGGCTTTGAGAAAACTTCTTGACCTTCTTTGAATATTTTTATAGTTGGAACACTTCGAATACCCAACTCCGAAACCACAAATTCTTTATCAGTATCGATATCAAACTTATAAATCGAATATTTTGGTGCTGAGGTAGATTCTTTAATCAATGACTCATTAACCTTCTCTAAGTTGAATAACATTATTTTACACGGTCCACACCAAGTGGCAAATAAATCGAGTACAAAGTTTTCTTTGTTGTCAATTTTTTGTTTGAGTTCTTTTGTAGTTAATTGTTGCATATCAATTTTTGTCCAGTTGATTTATAAAAAAAATTAATTCTTTGTAGTTTTCGGGTTTATAATAAATATTGAGATACCATTCTGTTTGAGTTTTTTTTAGATGTAAAAAAAAAGGTTGTGGTGTTTCGTATATAACTTCATCATACTCAACTTTTTTTTCTGAAAAGGTTCCAACTGAATAAATGTTTTTGTATTTTTTCTGTGATATTTTATCCCTTAATTTTAAAATATCATTTTTTAAAGTAATGACAGAAAATACCCCTTCTTCAATTTCTAAATTAGTTATGACTTTAGGTTTTTCCACGTTATAAAATATTATAAAAAATGTCGCTATTCTCAATAGCCCTAAAGGTCCAAATCAAAAATCCATCTTCATTAAATTCTGTGTCAGATTCCAATTCAACCCCATTTAAACACTTTTTTTTCAGTTTATAGTTTTTGAATCCACTATTATTTACCATTGTGTCCAAAATTTCTAAAGGATTTGTCCATGATTCATTTGGTGGATAATTATATCTCAAGCGGGTCTGAATTCTATCCAAATGAACCACGTCAGAATTTTTTAGTAGATGAATTCTGTACTCAACTGTTAATCTTTCCTCAGAATCTTGGAAATCCTTCCTTAAAGAAATTATTAATGATGAGGGACGTCCGATGTATCCTCTGACACAATTAGATTGAGTGGAACTTTCTTCATTATATTCAGAGGAGTTGGTTAATATAATTGGAAAATATTTTGTGTACCCACACTCAAATTGTTTTATTTTATTTAGGAAATTTTCATCATATATTCTTTCATAATTCCCCCTTTTATAAAAAGTCAATTTATCCGCCCAATCTAAATGTTCCTCTCTGAATTTTTTTGAATCTATCCCGTCTGACTTCCACTCAATTTCAGTGTCCCCGTATCTTTTGAGCTCAGTAAAAAATCTAAAGTGGTCCACCAACGTCCAACCATCAATTTCATTGAGATGATTAAAAGTCTTGTAGAGATTGAATGCTTTTTTCTTTTCTTTTAGTGAAGAAAATTTTACGAAATTATCTGCAGTGTTATCATCTACGTGAAAAGATATGGAATTATCAAAAATTTCCCTAAGTAATTGCTCATCCTGATTTAACCAATTAGAGTTAAATAATCTTGAACCACTTAAATAATTTTCAAGATTCAAATTTGTCACGGTGTGAAGTATTTTTTTCACTTTTTTACCTTGTAATTTATTTCGAGACATAAAAGTATCTACGATTTTGTAATCGAATTTTTTCAATGACTTTTTGAAATCTTGAGAGAATAATTCTGAATACAAATTAAAATTGTTTGGATATTTTATATTTTTTTTATCCAAATAAAACTTGAATAATCTTTGACCAAAAGTAATACCACTTACGCCTCCATCTGTTTTATCCAAAAAAATACGACAGGCTTCAATTGCAAATTCAGAGCTTTTATCAACCTCATGATGACTTATACTATTTTTTAAATAAGAAGAAAATACTCTGAATGAATCATTGATAAATGAATTACATCTTATCTTTTTTGTAAATTTCTTTTTGTTTTGATAGTTAGAAATTTCACCAAAATAAATGTTTCCCCTATCACGATTGATAGTTATGAACCTTAAATTTTTTTTTAATTGAAAATAAGGTCTCCCAGCTTGACGTGAAAAAACTCTCTCAAAAATTTTTATGGAGATTTTATGTCCGTTTTCTTCTATTACCACTGTTAGGGTATCTTGGTAAACAGAATACAATTGGTCTTTTATATTTTTTTTAAAATCTTCTTCTTTTTTGAAGACACCCACAAGTTCAAAAAAAGGATGTTTCCCATCAAAATCTTCAGCTCTATTGTTTGGAATTTGGGAACGGTCGCTATTTTGTTGTACCAAATAACTTTGATACACTTTTTTGTATAAAACAGTGTTTGTCATATTAGACAAAATTAATAAATAAAGTCAATTCAAACAAATGAACCCAAAAGGTGTGGATTGAAAAATCCTTTTGTCAAAATTTTCGTCAACTTGTTTTTTCTTATTCAACTCGACACAAATTTCGATAATTTGCTTTTGAGTAAGAACAATGTTTAAACCCTCATCATGATTCAAAGATGCGCGTTCCCGAATTTTTTCATAAAATTCTTGTTCCATCTCTTTTGAAACTAAACTAAGAAGGTCCTTAGGATTATTTTTGAAAAATTTGATAATGTTGTTTAAGTAAATTTCTAAATCAACATTCATAAATTTATTTTTAGGATGCTTGGAAATCTAACATATAAGTTCCCAACTTCGACTTAGCTTTCTTTTTGATTTTTTCGGGGATTTCTACGTTTTCGCTTCCTTTAGTATTTAAAAACATCAAGTTTGGCATATCCGCAATACATTCTGGAACAGTTTTGAGTTGAGGATTGTTCATCAAAGATAAAAAATTAAGATTTTTCAAATCACAAATTGCATCAGGTAAAGAATCAATACAATTATCGAAAAGAACTAATTCCAAATTTTTGAACCTTTTGATTGAATCAGGAATATTGATAATGATACCATTTTTATCATTATTACGAATTTGAATTTCAGTTAGAGTGTCAGGCTGTGCATTTATCAACTCCTCCAACCCATAGAGGGCAATGAAATTACCTACATTTCCACTCTTGAAACCATTAACTTTAAGACTAGTACCGTTAGATTCAGTTAATCCTTTAGCAAACCTTGATTT
>SXGQ01395277.1_pt1 | contig 10029 bp, 9 predicted proteins | sample 3178371 | NCBI WGS metagenome assembly SXGQ01 (sample SAMN11356859, study PRJNA531348) | freshwater metagenome | isolation source: freshwater sample F1-20 | place: China: Fuxian Lake, Yuxi | collected 2017-12-25 | reverse complement strand
GAAGTGGATAGCATGGAAACTTTGCTGGCGGCCAAAGCCAAGCTAGAAGCCAATGGCGTAGAGGTGTTGGGCCCTACCAACCACACCATTTTCAAAAGCATTTATTTCTTTGACCCCAATGGTCACCGCCTAGAACTGGCCACCAATATCGGCACGCCAGAGATGTACAAAACCTTGGACGAGGTGAAGTGGGACATGCTGAACGAGTGGAGCAAAACCAAACGCGCGCCCAAGCATGCGGCTTGGATGCATGAGCCGGGTTGATACTTCTAAGTCAGTCTGGGGTACCAACACTGCTGTTCGCAGCTGTGTGAGGATGGGGTGAGTGGGTGACGATTTCTGGTACCCCAGTATGAGGAACCCACTCACCCCATCCTCACACAGCGAGCTCAGAAAGAATCAGATTTACTTCGACTGACTCAAAGCATTGCCCACCATCTTGGACGTGATATCCACAATTTGAATCATGCGCTCATAGGGCATGCGAGTGGGGCCAATGACGCCCAAGGTGCCCACCACATGGCCCTCCACCTCGTAAGGCGCACTGACCACCGACAACTCTTGCATGGGCACAAACTGGCTTTCGCCGCCAATGAAAATGCGTACACCATCGGCCTGACTGGACACATCGAGCAGTCGCATCAGCTGCGTTTTTTGCTCAAACAAATCGAAAGCCTGCCGCAAGTTGCCCATGTCACTTGAGAAGTCGCTGACCGACAGCAAATTGCGCTCGCCAGAAATAACCACATCGCCTTCGTCTTCACTCAAAGCTTCTGAGCTCATTTGCACCGCAGCCTGCATGAGGCTGGCAATTTCAGATTGCAAATTGACCAGCTCTTGCTTTACCCTCAGGCGAACTTGCTCGATGGCCATGCCGGCATAGTGAGCGTTCAAATAATTAGAAGCTTCTATGAGCTGGCTTTGCGAATAATCGGCCTCGGTAAAGATGACCCGGTTTTGCACATCGCCCTCTGGCGACACAATGATCAAGAGCACGCGTTTTTCGGACAAACGCAAAAACTCAATGTGCCGAAACACCGAGGCGCGTTTGGGCGCCATGACCACGCCCACATAGTGAGACAGGCTAGACAACATGTTGGCCGCATTGGCAATGACCTTCTGCGGTTGGTCGGGCGCCAGGCGCTGAGTGAGCAATTCACCCTTCTGAACCGTGAGCATGGTGTCGACGAATAGGCGATAACCCCTATTGGTGGGGATCCTGCCAGCCGATGTATGCGGGCTTGCAATCAGGCCCAATTCCTCAAGGTCGGACATGACATTTCGGATGGTGGCAGGGGATAATTCAAGCCCAGAAGCCTTGGAAAGCGTCCGGGAACCCACAGGCTGGCCGTCCGCAATGTAGCGTTCAACCAGCGCTTTGAGCAATAACTTGGCACGTTCATCTAGCATTGACACATTTTAATGATGTAATTTGCGAATGAAATCAAAATTTCGTCATGTCGCCTTATTTGGCAAGTACCACACCATGGTCACGGGAGCCGCTTTGGAAAGCTCGCGACGGGTTTTGGACGATGTTGCCCAATTTGTCAGCCGCATCGGCGCTGAGGTGGTTCTGGAGGCCGGCACCTCCGAGCATTTGGGCCTGAACATCTACCCCACCCTCAAAATGGCCGACATCGGCAAGCAATGCGATTTGGGTTTGGTGGTGGGCGGTGACGGCACCATGCTGGGCATTGGCCGGCAGGTAGCACCTTTTGGCCTCCCCCTCATTGGCATCAACCAGGGAAGGCTGGGCTTCATTACCGACATTCCCATTGAGGAATACGCCCAAACGCTCAAGCCCATGCTCTTGGGACAGTACGAAGAAGAGCAGCGTAGCCTGCTGCATGCGCAGGTTTGGCGCGACAAGCATTGCGTGTTTGATGCGTTTGCCATGAACGATGTGGTGGTCAACCGCGGCGCTACTTCAGGCATGGTTGAGCTTCGCATTGAGGTCGATGGCCGCTTTGTGGCCAAGCAGCGCGCCGACGGCTTGATTGTGGCCACACCCACAGGTTCTACTGCTTACTCCTTGTCGGCCGGCGGTCCTTTGATGCACCCCAATTTAGGTGGCTTGGTCATTGCGCCCATTGCACCGCACACCCTTTCCAATCGTCCCATTGTGTTGCCAGACACCTCCAAAATCAGCATTGAGATTGTGTCTGGCCGCGATGCCAGCGCCAACTTTGACATGCAGTCTTTGGCCAGTCTCATGATTGGCGATCAAATTACCGTTGAGCAGTCAACGCACAAAGTGCGCTTTCTTCATCCGCAAGGCTGGAACTACTTTGACACCTTGCGCAAGAAAATGCATTGGAACGAAGGGGGCATCTAGGCCATGGCTTTGCGGCACATCAGTCTGCGTGACTTTGTCATTGTTCGCGAACTTGACTTGAATCTCTCGTCAGGTTTCAGCGTGCTCACAGGCGAGACCGGCGCCGGCAAATCCATTTTGATTGACGCTTTGCAATTGGCATTGGGCGAACGCGCCGATTCAAGTGTGGTGCGTGAAGGTGCCACGCGCTGTGAAGTGTCAGCTGAGTTTGATTGCCCCACACCTGCGCATGCGGTGCTTGAAGAAGCAGGCTTTGAAGTGTCCGACACCCTGCTCTTAAGACGCAGCGTCGATACGCAGGGCAAAAGCCGTGCTTGGGTCAATGGCAGCCAAGCCACCGCCACCCAACTGCGCGCTTTGGGCGAAATGCTTTTAGACATTCATGGCCAACACGCATGGCAAAGCCTCACACGACCAGATGCAGTGCGCGGCCTGCTCGATGCGTATGCAGGCCTGAGCACGGACGCACTCAAAACGGCTTGGCAAGCCTGGCGCCAAACACAACAAGCGGTGCAAACAGCCCGCAATGCACAAGATTCTTTAAGCCGTGAGCAAGAGCGCTTGGCTTGGCAAATAGGCGAGCTCGACAAACTGGCCCCTGCCTTGGACGAATGGGATGATTTGAATGCGCAGCACACGCGGCTTTCGCATGCCCAAGCCCTGATTGATGCAGGTCAGTCTGCCATTGGCGCGCTAGATGGCGACGAATCTTCGCGTCTCGTTAGTGCCAAGGGTGCCACGGGTGCCTTGGGTTTGCTGTCGCAAGCCATTGCCCAGTTGCAAGACCAGGCGCATGTAGAGCCTGAGTTTCAAAGCATTGCCGAGGTGCTGCAATCGAGCCTTGCGCAAGCAGAAGATGCGGCGCACTCTTTGCAGTCTTACCTGCGAAAAACCGATCTCGACCCCGATCGCTTGAACGAGCTCGATCAGCGCATGTCGCAGTGGCTGTCTTTGGCGCGCAGGTACAAACGCCCGCCCGAAGAGTTGGCCAGCTTGTTAAGCGGCTGGAAACAAGAGCTCAACGCTCTTGAAGCTGCAAGCGATTTGGAAGGCCTTGAAGCCCAAGAAAAAGCGGCCTCTCAGGCTTACCAAACTGAAGCCAAAAAACTCTCCCAACTGCGCAAAAAAGCAGCCCCCAAACTCGCTCAAGCCGTCACCCAAGCCATGCAAAACTTAGGCATGCAAGGCGGCCGTTTTGAGGTGGCCTTGCTCAGCCTAGACCAAGCCGCTCAACACGGTTTAGAAGACATCCAATTCTTGGTGGCAGGCCATGCAGGTAGCACGCCTAGGCCTGTGGGCAAAGTGGCTTCAGGCGGTGAGCTCTCCCGCATTGCCTTGGCCATTGCGGTTACCACCAGCGAGCTTGGCGAAGCTGGCACCCTGATTTTTGACGAGGTTGACTCTGGTGTGGGTGGCGCTGTGGCCGAAACGGTCGGTAGGCTCATGAAACAACTGGGCGTTCACCGACAAGTCTTGGCGGTCACTCACTTGCCGCAGGTAGCTTCCTGTGCAGACCATCATCTGCTGGTGAGTAAGAGCAGCAGCAAAGAAGGTGTTAGCAGCAGCGTGACCCCCATTGCAGGCGAGCAACGCGTGACCGAAATTGCGCGCATGCTCGGCGGCGAAAAATTATCAGCAACCACGCTGGCGCATGCCCGCGAGATGCTCACCAAGTAATGTTCTGAAGTTTGGAAGACATGGAAATCGTTCTTATCACTGGTATGTCGGGCTCAGGAAAATCTGTGGCCTTGCGCGCCCTGGAAGATTCCGGTTTCTATTGCGTCGACAACCTGCCCCCAGAATTACTCATTCCATTTATTGAACTTGAAAATGGGCAAAAAGAAGAACGCGTGGCCATTGCCATCGATGTTCGCAGCGCAAACTCTTTACCCCTCATGCCCAGTCAATTGCAAGTTTTGGAAAGTCGCGGCTACAAAATTACACCTATCTTCTTGGACGCTTCCTCAGACACACTGTTGCGCAGATACTCTGAAAGTAGACGCCGTCATCCTTTATCTGGCAGCAAGGCAACAGAGGGCGAATTGGCCCTGACAGAATCGATTGAATACGAGCGTGAACTTCTGTCACGTTTGCGCGAAAAATCTCACATCATTGACACCAGCTTTTTGCGAGCGCCGCAATTGCAAAGCTACGTCAAATCGTTGGTTAATTCAACGGGTGCCAAACTCACCTTGGTGTTCGAATCGTTTGGCTTTAAGCGGGGCATTCCCATCGATGCAGACTACGTGTTTGATGTGCGAATGTTGCCCAACCCGCACTACGAAAATGCGCTCCGGCCTCTAACGGGCAAAGATGAAGCGGTGCAAAAATTCTTAGACATCTATCCCGATGTCAAGCTCATGCAAACGCACATTACCAACTTCATCGAGCACTGGCTACCGGCGCTCGAAAAAGACCATCGCAACTACATCACTGTGGCCATTGGTTGCACCGGCGGCCAGCATCGATCCGTCTATTTGGTCGAGCAACTGAGTCAACATTTCAGTGCCCAGTGGCTCACACTCAAACGTCACAGAGAGTTAGACAGCAAGTGACGAATGGGCGTGGGCAAGCCCAAAGCTGTCCAATTTTTTTCTGACCACCAGGCGCCAGGCTGAGTTGTGTTGGGCTTTTGTGCCAGTTTGACTTTCACCACATGGCAGTGCAAATCTTTGTGGGTGAGCACGTGCTTGAATGAAGGCAACACCGACACCTCCAATTGGCGAGGTGATGAGAACACCTCGCGCAATGAAGCCTCAGACTCAAATACGGGCAAGCTGTAAAGGCTGGCCCAAATACCCTTAGATGGCCGCTTCTCTAACCACACCTCACCCTTGGCGTTGTGCGCCAGTAGGAGCCAAAGTACCTCACTGGTGCGCTTGACTTTACGTGTTTTGACAGGAAATTTTTCTGGCTCACCTTGGGCCAAGGCTTGGCATTCTGACTTCACAGGGCAGGACTGACAATTGGGTTTGCGCGGCAAACAAATGGTGGCGCCCAAATCCATCAGCGCTTGCGAATATCTCGGCATGGCTGTTTTGAGCTGGCGCGTGGGCAACGCTTTTTCAGCCATTTGCCACAAAGCTTTTTCGTTTTGACTGACAGACAAATCGGCGTCAAATGCCCACACGCGTGTCAGTACCCGTTTGACATTGCCATCCATGATGGCCACTCGCTCAGAAAAACAAAACGAAGCCACGGCAGCGGCAGTCGATCGGCCAATGCCAGGCAGCGTGATCAACTCGGCTGCAGTGGACGGAAATTGGCCATCAAACCTGGCCACCACATCCTTGGCACACTGATGCAAATTGCGCGCGCGGCTGTAGTAGCCCAAACCACTCCACAAGCCCATGACCTTGTCTTGGGATGCAGCGGCCAAGTCGGCCACTGTGGGAAAGTGTTGTAAGAATTTTTCGTAGTAGGCCAGCACGGTGCTCACCTGTGTTTGCTGAAGCATGATTTCAGACAACCACACTCGGTAAGGGTCTTGGGTGTTTTGCCATGGCAAATGGTGGCGACCATGAAGCTTCTGCCAAGCCACCATGGTCTCCGCAAAGGGGCGCGCTTCTTTCAATGCTTTTGACATACAGGGCAGAAAAATGTTGAGCGTTGGCCTTGCACAATTTGCTTGATGGGTGTGCTGCATGTTCGGCAAGGCAAGCCCGCCCGACCGTACACCGAGGCTTCCAGCTGAAAGTACCCTGTGTTGCCCTGCGCATTGACAAAATCTTTCAGGCTGCTGCCACCTTGTTCGACGGCTCTGGCCAAGACTTGCCTAATGGCAGCATGCAATTTGGCCACCCTGGGTGCACTCAGCTTATTGGCTTTAACGGTGGGCCGAATACCCGACATGAACAGCGCTTCAGAAGCATAAATATTGCCTACACCCACCACCACATCGCCTGCCAACAAGACTTGCTTGATGGGCGCTGCGCGTTTTTTCAAGCCTTGCTGACACAGCTTGAGTTCAAAGCCCTCGGTGAGGGGCTCCATGCCCAGCTTGCCCAGCAGCTTGGCGGCAGGCTCATCGGTTTCGGAATCGGACCAAACAGCAGCTCCAAAGCGACGTGGGTCGTGCAAGCGCAAAACACCTTGGGTGGTGACCAAATCCATGTGATCGTTCTTGCCAGCTTCGATTTGCGATGGCGCAAAATTCAAGCTGCCCGACATGCCCAAATGCAGCATCAAAACACCGCGGTCCATGTCCAACAAAAGGTACTTGCCGCGGCGCCTGACTCCCATCACGCTTTGCCCCACCAAAAGGGCGGGCGGAACTCCCAAGGGCCACCTCAAAGGCTTGCCCATGTGCATGGCCAAAACTCGAGCGCCCGCAATTCGGCTGGCGAAACTCAGTCGGGTAACTTCGACTTCTGGCAATTCAGGCATGGATGGGCTTCAATGACAGGGAAAAATGGGAGTACGCCGTGACTCCGGCACAGGCTGTGGATTATGATGGCTTCATGAAGAACTGGTTTTCCTCCATTGCATTGGTCTGGGCCACAACAGGTGTTTGTGCCGAGCCACCCGTGCAAAACTCCAATCTCAATGCGGTTTTGTTTTACCAATTGCTGTTGGGCGAACTCAATGTGCGTGCTGGAGAGCCAGGCTCTGGCTTTGCCATCATTTTGGATGCCGCCCGAAAAACCAAAGACGAAGCCTTGTTTCAGCGTGCCACCGAATTGGCACTCCAATCTCGATCGGGTGAGGCGGCTTTGCAGGCCGCCAGGAACTGGAAGGCGAGCCTGCCAGAGTCGCAAGAAGCCAATCGCTATATTTTGCAAATTTTGTTGGCACTCAACCGTGTCGAAGAAGCTGGACAAGCTTTAAGGGCCAACATTTTCAGCCTGCCCCTTCAAGAACAATCCGCTGCCATTGGTTCTATTCCTCGTGTGTTTAGCCGCGTTCAAGACAAAAATTTTGCAGCCAAAGTTGTCGAGCAAGCGCTCTCTGCGGCCATTCAAAATCCAGAAACTGCTGCAACGGCTTGGACCACCATCGGCCGCATGAAACGCGAAGCGGGTGAAATTCAGCCTGCAGCCGAAGCAGCGCGTGCGGGTCACGCGGCCAACGGCAAAGCACCTGGCCCCATCATGTTGGCTCTGAGTCTTCTCAATGTGGTGCCCAGCGAAGTGCAACCCATGATCACCCGCTACATGGCCGGCGATGCACTGCCAGACTTGCGTCTTGGCTATGCCCGTACTTTGATTGATCTAAACGAGATGCAGCTGGCATTGGTCCAACTCAATCAACTTTCCAAACAGAACCCCGATTTTGCGCAAGGCTGGTTGTTTTTAGGTTTGTTGCAAACCGATTTATCTCAATTCGCGCAAGCCGAATTGTCGCTTCAGCGATTTATCAAGTTGGCTGAAAACACCAAAGGCCCCGACGCATCTGGCGGATTGTCAGAGGCTTACTTGGCCTTGTCGCAAATTGCCCAAAAGCAAGGCCAATTGGCACAAGCCGACCAATGGCTCGCTCGCATTCCACCCGATTCAGACCCTCTCAAAATTGCAAGTCGCCGTGCTGCTTTGTTGGCCCAACAAGGGCGCAAGGCAGAAGGTTTGAATTTGCTTGAACAAGTGAGGGTGAGCAATCCGCAAGCTGCACGACAAAAGGCGTTGGCCATTTCTCAATGGTTGCGCGATGACAAGCAATTCAATGCGGCACTCACTACCATTGAAGAAGCCTTGACCAAGTTTCCGGCAGACACTGATTTGCAATCGGAATTGGCCATGATTTGTGAAAAGTTGGGCCGCTTTGACCAAATGGAAAGTTTGTTGCGAGGCATCATGAAAGCCAAGCCCAACGATCCTCATGCCTTCAATGCCTTGGGCTACTCGCTGGCCGACCGAAACACAAGGCTAGACGAAGCCCGCCAACTGATTCTCAAGGCGGTGCAGTTAGCGCCTCGCGATCCCTTTATTCAAGACAGCTTGGGTTGGCTTGAGTACCGAGTGGGCAACACCCAGGAAGCTCTGCGCATCCTAGAGGCCGCTTACAAAGCCAGGCCAGATGCCGAAATTGCAGCGCATTTGGGCGAGGTTTATTGGATTTTGGGGCAGCAAGACAAAGCCGGCTCCATTTGGCGAGAAGGCCTGATGCTCAAATCTGACAACGAAACCCTGCTTGAAACACTCAAGCAATTCAAGTTCACCCCTTAATTGGCTGGCGCGAGATGTTGACAACCCGTTTCCTTGCACTTTGCTGTGCGTGCATGATGCTTTTGGGGGGCTGCGCCACTCGGCCCACCGGCACTCAAACCTTCACACCACCTGCAAGCTCTCCCAACTCACAAGTTGTCAGCGTTGAAGTACCCGCTGCACCAGCGCCTTTCAAAGCCGGCAGATTTGCGCTTCTAATTGACTCAGAGCCGCCCCAGTCTTTCATCACCTCTTTTGACATCACAGGGGGTTGGCCAGACGGCACTCTCAACATTTACAACCCTTTGGGCATGCAGATGGCCAGGCTTGAATGGACAGCCCAAAGTGCTCGCCTTTTGCAAGGCCGTCAAGTGCGTGAATCTGCCAGCCTTGAGCGATTGGTTTTTGAGCTCACCGGCACCCAATTGCCTACTGCCGCGGTCATTGATTGGCTGGCAGGCAAACCCACGCCAGCTGAGGGTTGGAAAGTCGATGTGAGCGAATGGCATTTGCGTCGATTGGTGCTAGAACGGGTTCAACCCGCGCCGCGCACAGTGCTTCGAATTGCCTTTGAATCATGACGTCTTTGCACCATGTCTTGGCGCCAGCCAAACTCAATTTGTTTTTGCACATCACTGGCCGCAAACCCGATGGCTACCACCTGCTGCAATCGGTGTTCATGCTCATTGATTGGTATGACACCCTGCACTTTGATGTTCGCCAAGATGGTCAAATTAGCCGAGAAGACCTTACCGTCAAGCTGCCAGAAGATGACCTGATCACCCGCGCTGCAAGGCTTTTGCAACAGGCCAGCGGCACGACCTTGGGGGCTCACATTGCGATAGCAAAGTCGATTCCAGCGCAAGCCGGCATGGGCGGCGGCTCGTCAGATGCGGCCACTTGTCTCTTGGCACTGAACAAGCTTTGGAGGCTCAATTACTCGGTCAATCAACTGGCCCAATTGGGGCTCAAACTGGGTGCTGATGTGCCATTTTTTCTCAGAGGACACAATGCTTGGGTCGAAGGCGTGGGTGAAATCATCACACCCATTTCACTGCCACCCGCCCAGTTTGTGGTGGTGAAACCGCCTGAGGGGCTTGAAACGGCCAAAATTTTTGGCTCTGAGGCCCTCAACCGAGAGTCAAAGCCTGCTACAATTTCGGTCTTTGCAGCAAACCCGTTCGGCTTCGGCCACAACGACCTGCAGCCAGTGGCCCAGCGCCTCTGCCCCCAAATCAGCGACGCAATCGCCTGGCTTGAACAAGCCAGTCTAGAGCCCGCTGTTGTAAAAGGCAGAATGACGGGCTCCGGAAGTGCAGTGTTTGCGCAAGTGCCACGCGGCACGAATTTAAGCCAAATGCCTCAAGTTCCAGCAACTTGGTCTAGTTGGCAAATTCGAATGTGCGGCAATTTGGATGTTCACCCCCAAAAGGGTTGGGCCTCCAGCGACGATTGATCGGTCGACAGCTCTGGTTTTCCAAAGCTGCCAACCCGTGTAGGGGAGTCGCCAAGTTGGTTAAGGCACCGGATTTTGATTCCGGCATGCGAAGGTTC
>SXGQ01853857.1_pt1 | contig 10030 bp, 10 predicted proteins | sample 3178371 | NCBI WGS metagenome assembly SXGQ01 (sample SAMN11356859, study PRJNA531348) | freshwater metagenome | isolation source: freshwater sample F1-20 | place: China: Fuxian Lake, Yuxi | collected 2017-12-25 | reverse complement strand
CCAGCGCCGCCGCCTTGGGCGGGCGGTGCGTCGGAGCGGGCGGCCGTCGCGGTGGGCGGTGCGGCCGTCGCTGGCGCGGTGTTCGCCGGCGGTGCGGCTGTTTCTTCGACGATGTCGCTCGCCTTCGGTTTGGGGATCTCTGGTGAGGGTTCCGGAGGCTTGGGCTTCGGCTTGGGTTTCTCCGGCGGCCGGATGCCCGTGATCTGATAGATCGCCTGCGGCACGAATCCGGCTCGGTGGGCCACATAGGCCAGACCACCCAGGGCCAGGGCGTGAACGATGATCGAGATGATCAGACTCGAGCGGTCTGTCTTCTTGTTGGCGTTGCGGGCCATGCCGGTTCCTATTTCGCGGCGCCCGCGGTGTCCGTCGCGAGGCCGATCTTGGTCACATTGGCCCGTGTCAGGATGTCGAGGACTTGCACCACCTTCTGGTAGTTCACGTTCTCGTCGCCACGCACCACGACGCTCAGGTCTGGGTTGCTCTTGCGGAAGCGGATGATCTCATCCTCGAGCTTCTTGAGGGTGATGGGCTCGGCGTTGAAGTAGACATTCCCCGCGGAATCAACCGTGACATTGTTGATGTCCTGCTTGGCCTGGTTCTGGGGCGGCTGTTGAGCGGCCGAGGGCAGGTTGATGTCGATGTCGTTGGTCGAGGGTGCTGTGGTGATGATGAAGATCACCAGGAGCACGAAGGCCAAATCCAACAGCGGGGTGATGTTCAGTTCACCCATCGCATGGTGGTGCGATGCGGAGTATTTCTTGCGTCCGCGACGCCCGGAGGCTGCGGCGCTCATGGGCGGGCGTTGTTCTGTTGGCCGAAGTTGATGTTCCGCAAGGCATCGGCGATTTCGTCCGCCAAAGCGCGGTTATCCACATACTTATGCTCCAGGTCGGTCATGACCTCGGAGTTGAAGTTGTCCAGCTCCTGGGTGATGCCGCGGATGGCGGTGATCATCAGGTTGTAGGCGAACATGGCCGGGATGGCCACGAAGAGACCGACGACGGTGGCGATGAGCGCGCCGGCGACACCCGGGGCCATCGCAGTAAGGCTCGCGCTGGCCGCCATGGCGATGCCGGAGAAGGTTTCCATCACGCCCCAAACCGTTCCCAAAAGACCAATGAAGGGGCCGCCCGAAACAGCCGTGGTGAGGATGATCATGCCCTTTTCCAGCGACAGCGCCTCGGCGCTGACCGCCCGCTCCAGGGCCACTTGCACCGCCTGGAAGGACTCCACGCTGATGCGCTTCTGGCCCTTGACCGTCACCGGGTTGTTCTCGAGATGATATTCCACCTCGCCGCAACCCGAAGCGAAGACCTCGAAGGCCGGGGCCCCTGCGAACTCCCGCTTCTCGCGGAAGAGCGTCATCGGGTCTTTGGCCTCCCGGTAGGCGGCCAAGAACTTCCGGCTCATGGCGCGCGCCTTGAGGATCTGACGGCCTTTGGTGATGATCACCGACCAAGAGACCATCGATACCAGGATCAGGGCCGAGATGGTGATCTTGCCCTCCATCGTCGCCTTTTCGAAGGCGAAGGTGAGGGCGTTGGCGAGGATGGGTTGGAACGGGTCCATGATCGATCGGTCTCTCGTTGAAAAAGGTGGGGTGCTCGGCCGATTACTTCGCAGTGGCCCCTGCGGGCGCGTTCGTTCCGAAGAGGCTGGATCCGAAGTTGGACCGCTCACCGAAGGACTCGACGGAACCTTTCTGGATGCGCACCACGAATTCCTTCATGTCTCCGACGCCCTTGTTGAGCAGGTTGTAGGTGAGAAATTCCACATCACCCTGGGCCGAGATGGCGTGGGGGCGGCCCAGAGTCTTGACGACCTCGTCGCGAGACATCCCGAGGGAGAGATGGTTGAGCTTGGCCGAAGAAGAGGCGCAGCCAGCCATCCATGCGGCGGCGGCGCAGGCGGCGGCGAGTACGGTGATCCGGCGGATCGAAGCGTTCATGCGGTCGGATCTTTCCGGATGCAGATGGCGTTAGTTTGTCGTGTTTGTGACAAACGTGCGACGAACTGCGCTCGAATTCGTTACTCGATCGTCGTGGAACCGATACTGGAATGCTGGGAGGCCTGTTGCCTGTGCCACTGCTGTTGCCATTGAGTTGGCGCCATTCCGAACTGCCTCCGGAACCATGCTCGAAAGGCGTCCGCCCCATCGTAGCCGCAGGCCTTGGCCACCGAGGTGATGTCCGAGTCGGCTTGGGCGAGCATCGAGCAAGCCTTCACCTTGAGCCATTCGCGCTGCTGTCCGGGCAGGCTGCCGCCGAAGCGCTCCCGGTAGATCAATAGCAGCCGTCGGGTCTCGCAGTGGCAACGGCGGGCCAACTCGTCGACGGGCATGGACATCAATTCAGCGTCGGTGAGCTGGTGGAGCAGTTCCTCCAGTCGATCGCTGGCATCCCGCGGTGAACCGACTGGGACGGAGGATTTGTAGGCAGGCGGAGACAGAACTGAGGACACCAGCTCCAACAACCGTGCTCGCTGCTCCAGTGATCCGATGTCGCTGGAGAGCTGGGTGTTGGCGAAGCGTTCGGAGGTCGGATCTTTCCGGTCGAGAACCCAGGGTAGGGCGGGGTCCATTTGTTCAGGGTGGTCGATCCGGCGACGTTCCAGCAGTGTGAAGACCCCGAAGAGCGTGGATGGATCGAGCCGGAACCAACGAAACGACAGGCTGCCCAGTTGGCTGGCACGCAGCCTCAGCAAACAGGTTCCGCCGTGGACTGCCAACATCCCGGCGGACAGAGAGCGGCTGGGCGTCCCGCCCATCAGGTAGCCGTCTCCGGTAACCAGCCACAGGAAGGTCCAGCCGGAGCCCGGCAATTCCCATTCCTCGCCCGGGTTAAGGCGCCCTTCGTGGAGCAATAGTGAACAATTCAGACCCATCGGCTTGTTCCAACCGTTTGGCGGACGCGTCACGCAGGTATGTCGGGAAGGCAACAGAACGGTGACGTTTGGCGTGGGCGCTGGGTGTTGTCAGGCTTCGGGCATCCACCGAAAAACAAAAGCCCCTCGTCGCGGTGGCGACGAGGGGTGATCTAGAAAGGGCTTTGCAAATCCGCGCAGGCCTCAGCGTTGGACCGAGGTGCGGCGCAGGAAGAGGAAGGTTCCGAATCCGGCCAATCCCACAAGGCTCAGAGCCACGGAACTGGGCTCAGGGATGGATGAATACTGGATGTTGTCGTAGAGGGCACCCGAAGGCAGCAGTACCATGTCGACGCCGCTGACTGGTGCCGCCAATGCGGCGGTGAAGCCCGGGCTTGTCTGATTGGCAGGGATGGAAGCGAGCAAGGTGTTGCCTGCGGAGCCGACGCGGTAGAATTCGATCGTCGCGCTGGGATCTCCATAGGCGTCCTTGTCGAGAGTCACCGAGAACTGGGCCATCACTTGCGGTGAACTGAATCGGATGAGGGTCGGTTGAAATACACCGTCGAGTGCCAACAACCCGGATGGAGCGCTCCCGCGGTCGTAAAACGACGGGTTGCGCACCAGGATGGGGCTTGAGCCTTCGAAGAGGCGCCAGCGTTCGGTGCCCGCGATTACGTCGCCATCAGCATCGAGGTCGGGAGACCAAGTGGCTTCGCCGAAGCTGACGCCTGTCGGCGCAGCCAGGTTGGCCGGTGTCCCCGAGCTCAGGGCATCGAAGGTGATCGAGATTGATTGCGCCTGTGACGCGGTGGCAAAGAGCACGCCCGCCACCAGAACGGCGAGGGATGAATGGTTAATCATGGTGATAGGTGGTTCGGGTGAAGAACCCGGTTCACTTGGTCACCGGCACGCCACCCAAAAGGGCCTGCATGACGTTGAAGAACACGTCGGTATTGTCGATCGATCCCCGGAACAGGCTCGCTCCGCGTCCTTCTGCATAGACCGGAATATCCGAGGCCGTGTGCACGGCGGAAGAGCCGGGCACCTGGCCGGTCACGAGGAAAGTGCCGTTGGTGTCCTGATTCATAGGGCCCGCCGGATAGGTGTTCAACGGTGCCAACTTTCCGAAGGGTTGCTGGCTGTCTTGGCTCGGCAGCGGATTGGTCAACCAGTCTTCGTAACGGTCGGCATTGCCGGCGTAGCCGATAAGCATCTTATTGTCGGGGTCGGTGGTGACCGGGTAACCGTCGTCTGCGATGGTGTAAACGGGGAATCCGGCAGTTTCGTAGACACCCACCACGGCTTGGCGAATCGCATTGTTGGTGTTGCCGATGCCTTGGGATAGTTCGGTCAATTTGGTGTTGGTGACGCGGGAAGCGCCGATGATATTGATACCAGCGCACTCGTGGTCGGCGCACACGACCACCAGGGTGTCGGGATCAGTGGCTGCGAAGGCGCGGGCGGTCGCGACGGCGCGATCGAATTCCAAGGTGTCCAGCAGCCAGCGTTCGGTGTCCATGGCGTGGGCCTGCTTATCGATCGAGGCTGCCTCCACCATCAGGGTGAATCCGTTCTTGTTCTTCGAGAGCACTTGCAGTGCCTTGGAGGTCATTTCGTCGAGCATGGGCTGGTCGGGAAAACCAAAGTCATCAACGACGGTCGAGGCGCCGCGACGCTTGTCGATCTTGTCTTTGGCCACGTTCATGTTGGAGAACGAGAACAGTCCCAGCAGGCGGGTGGTGTTCGACGGCAGGAGGTCAAGCGAGGTTTTGTCCGGCGCATAGGTAAAACCGGCCTTGATGAAATCGCCGAGCAAATCGCGAGTGGGATCCGTAGCGCCGGCAGGGACACCCCATCGGCTGGTAATGTCCGGCGGCAGGACGTAATCACTGGAAGTAGCACGGACCGAACCATTGGTGCCAGCGCCCAGGAACCACTTTCGACCGCCGCCCATCAGCACGCGGAGGCCGCGGTTGGTCACGCCTTCGTCGAGGTATTGGTCGCAGATGCCGGTGCCGGCCCCGCGGTTGGAGGTATGGATGGCGAAGGCGGCCGGAGTCGCGTCAAACACATCAGCCGTTGTAACGATGCCCATGGTCTTGCCCGAGGTCCGTAGCAGGTAGGCGCCCATGTATTCGATTCGGGGGTTGTCGAAGACGGCGGCCGTGTCATCGGGGAAGACGCCCTCTTCATTATTGTTGGCCTTGTTGCCGGTGGAGTAGCAGTGGGCTCCCGGGGCAGAATCCGTCACGATCGAGTTCAACGAGTGAGTCTGGGCGATCGCCGTGTAGGGCATCGAATCGATCGCCATCTTGGCGTTGGCCTTTCCGAGTTGCACACCCTGACTGATGATCCGGGCGGCCGTTCGGTGAGCGATGCCAAAGCCATCGCCAATCATGTAGATAACGTTCTTGGCGCGGCGACCCTGCGGAATGGCGGCAATGACCTCAAAATTACCGAAAGCTTGCACGGTTTTCCCATCTGACTGGGTGGCAGATACACTGAAGACGTGGACGCCGGGCTTGGCGTTGGAGTAAGCACGAAAGGCGACCTGGACGCTGTTGGTGACGGTGACCCTGTCTGCTCTGGTGAAGGTCAGCGCCTCGTTGGTCACGGGCGCGCCGTCCACTTGAAACACAGCGCTGGTGATGGTGGTTCCGGCATCCGGTCGAACGGTTGCCGCCAGGTCAAAACGTTGTCCGGCAAAGAACCGGGCGATGATCGGAGGGGTTGTGTCGCCGAAGCTGAACAGAGCGCTTGGCGGGGTTAGTCGGGACACCGTCGGGTCAGCGGAGGCGGTTCCGAGGGTGCCCAGGGTCGCTGCGCAGAGGCCCAGCGAACCCATCAGTCGGGTCAGGGAGTGTTTCATGAGTTGGATTTGGTATGGATTTGAATCCGGGCTCGCCCAGCGGCGGCCGCGGTTTCAGCGTCGGAGGCTCTCCGAAGCGGAAAGGGAGTTGGTGGGTGTGGCATCGGCCCGGATGTCTGGGGTCGCAACCACTGTTGTGAGGTTTTCGCGGTCCAGTTGAAGGCGTACCAAGGAGTTCCGACCATCTGGTTCCTCACGGCTGCCCACCTCGAGCTTGCCGGTCAGCAGGAACAACCCCCTCGAATGTGGAGTCAGAGGCTGGTGGCCGCGGGGCAGGATCACCCGGACCACGGAGGGCGGCAGGTCCTCCGCCAAGCCGAATTCCACTTCGTTGCTGACCAGAGGCATCGGAGCCAGCATCAAGGTCCAAGGAGTGGGACGGCTCTGTTTGACTTGGTATCCGAGGATTCGAACCCGCTGGCCCGAGAGTTCCAGCAGGCGCGGTGAGAACTCCAAGCCCTTCGGTCCGACCGGGCTTCGGAAAAACTCATCAAAACGCAGGTCTGAGACACCCTCCGGTGCGGCTGGCAGCTGATCTACCCACGATTTCAGCGCCTCGGTGGGATGGCTTCGGGCAAGAACCTTGGCGGAAACCGGGCCATTGGTGCCGACTGCAACCCTCGGACGCCGGACGGGGGTAGACGATTCGGCCACAGCTGCGGCGCCGTAACTCATCAAGACGGTCAGGAGGATCCAATAGGTTATTGCTTGCCGCCCGAAACGCCACCGTTGTTGATCCATGAACTAACCTTGCCGCTGCCCTGTTACCGAGAAGCGTCCGTCTAGACAACGGTGGGTGAACTCCCGGTGACCGTGCGGTGAAGTTGTCTCCGGAATGACATCCAGGGGATCTCGACCAGCGCCTACAGGCCGTTTGCCTCAAGCCAGGGGCGCGCCAGGCGATTCAAGAGCACGGCGGCGATGCGGAAAGCCATGCGCCGGCGTTCGGGCAGGTGTCGATCGAAGACCGCGTTGAATTCCACCACGGGCACGGCACCGCGGCGGCGTTTGAAATCGCCCGCCCCAGAGCTGTAGTTGAGGAGCTGCTTTCGATCATTGACCTCGCGGTGGATACCGAGAAAGAGCTGCCGATAGAGGCCTGATTCCGAGGGTAATGTGGTGTCGTAGCCGATGAATGGAACTGTCGTGATGATGTTATCGAGGGTGAAGTAGCCCCAGATTCCTACCAGTCGACCTGAGCCATCGCGAAGTCCGTGAAACTCCAGCCAGTGGTCCCGGATGGCGGCGCGGACAAAGGCTTCGTCATACTGCGGATTCAGCCGGGAATGCTTGTCCAAGTAGAGCATTCGGTAGAGCTCGGCGATACGGCTGGCATCGGAGCTCTGGATTTCCCAAGGACTCACCCATCGGTAGCGCGGGTCACTGGCGAATTCCTTCCCATCTCGGCGCAAGGTCGAGGTGTTTCTCAACGGCTTTTGACGGGCGTCAAAGTAATAGACGATCCGACTGGTCATCAGGCGGTAACCATGGTGGATCAGCTGATTGGCCAGCCCTGGGGCCCCCATCTCGTCGATGTTCCTCAGGACGACCGCATGACCCGGGAACTCTTGCGCCAACAAGCCAGTGATCGCACCTGCCGATCCCGAAAGCCCTTCGGGTATCGGGTTGGTCGAGAACATCCAGCTGTTCCATTGCACCGTGCGATCGGCCATGGCGCCTCGCAAGATCGCCTCGAAAGCCACCAGGCCGAATCGCGCCGCCAGTCGAGAGGTTGCGCTGGAAACGAGGTCCAATTCAGCCCGCGGATAGTCCAGATATTGGGTCATCAGCGACACCGGATAGGAGTCGGTTCGCCGGCGATCATGCACCGTGATGGGGGATCCGAATGCACCATGGGTCACCCATCCCGCTCGCCCATTCAGGTTCACCGCAGGCTGGAATGCGTCACTCACAACCCGTCGCCAATAGGCCGGAGCCCCGCAGTCGCTGCCCCCGATCGCTTGGGCTGCTGCGGTGGCCCAAAGAATTTGCGCCGGGGACTCAGGCGGCGAGGTGCGCGATGTGGAAGCTGCCATAGGTGTGGACGCGATCTCGTCGGTGGCAATCGGTGGCCAGAGCTCGATCGTAGCGAATCAACTCACCCACGCGTGTTTGGCTTCCTTGATGGCGAACAGACACCGGGTCCACGAAATCTGCGGAGAGTCCACCGGATCGCCATAATATTCGCGCACCTGCGCTGGCTCGATCCACAATGGCCTGCCACTCCTCCGCGAGCGCTTCTGGATGCCGGTGGCTCAGCCAATCCATGTGATCGAGCAGCACGAATCGGGACAGGGGGCGGGTATGCTTCTGGAGGAAGCCGGTCAGGCTGTCGGTGTGCGTCTCGATCTGGTCTGCCAGACCCGCCTTCAGGCGTCGGAAGTTCGGTTCGCGCAGGTATTCCGGGCAGCAATCCCGGGTGTAGCGACCAAACAGGTAGAGGCGCCAGAAGTAGTTGTCGGTTGCCGTCAGTCGTGTGCAGACCGTCTCCACGCAGTCCTCCATGAAGGCGGCGATATCTTGGCCGTAACTCTGCTCCAAATGATCCTTTTGAGCAGCGGGAACCCCCAACAGGCTCAGCGCAAAATCCGAGCGCAGGGCGCGCCGGATGGACGGTCGCCAAAACTTGTGACGGACCCGCTCAAAATAAATCGTGCGTTGTTCCTCCAGTGATCCGGCCGCAAAAATACTTTGGAGGTCCTCCAGGACTCCGGTCATTCGGAAATAGCGCATCATGGACTTGGCAAAAAACCCGGTGGTGCCTCGGTGATAGAACGAGTCCGAAGGTTTGTGCCGAGCGAAGAAATGGGTGCGATCATCCCAGTACTGACGGGCGGAAAGTGGAAGGTCTCGCCGCAGACGTTGTTGGTACCAGGCTCGAAAGGCGGGGGTTCCGCCATCACCGAAGACCGCGAAGAACTCGTCATGTTCCAGATTACGGATGCCAGCCAACTTGAGCTCCAGCAACGCATTCTGACGGAAGTTCATATCCACGGCATGGATTCGCCGGGGTCCGTCGAGCGCGTAGTCCAAAGCATTGCAGCCCGCCGAAGTGATGAGGACCAATTCATCTTCGGCACTCAGGTCGAGGACTTCCCGGTCGAGCCGCGGATCCTCCCAGCAGGTGTTGTAAACCAGATAGTTTCCGTGGACATAGTTGAAGAGGGTTTCCGTCGTCCAATTGGCCAGCGTTCTCATGCGATCGATCCATGGGGATCCTATCCGATCGGCGGCTCCAACGGCAACGCCTCCCAGTCAATGACTCGGAAATGTCACCCTTTTGAAGCTTCTTGGTCGCATGGCGAGATCAGGATCAGAGAAATGGCGATTGTTTCCTCCAAAGGTCATCTCTGGGTGATCGGAAAATACGCTGCGCTTGCCGGTTCTGCAGTGCGGCGACAGGGTGTTCTGAAAGGGGTCGGCCAATTGGCCTCCCAATGGTCTTTTGATCGACGCCATGGCCTGTCGGCGTTCCTTCCGCGGGAAATTCGGCATGAGGAGGGCGAGCCTGGGTTTCGATGGGCCGATGCGGTTCAGTATCAGGGGGTTGACCCGAGACTGGCACTGGATGCCTTGAAACGCCTGCCGATGGGGTTGCATTCCGATGCAACCTTCGTGGACTACGGTTGTGGCAAAGGCCGAGGACTGGCTGTGGGCATCCTTGCCGGATTTCGCCAATTGATCGGAGTCGAAGTGTCCCGCGATCTGGCGACGCTGGCTGGGCGAAATCTTCAAGCGCTTCGAGCGAGGCATCCGGGAGTTCGCATCGAGATCCAGACCCTGGATGCGACCCGGTTTCAGCCTCCGGAAGGTCCATTGGTGGTGTTTCTCTACAACCCTTTCGTCGGGTTGACCTTGGAGCGAGTGGTCCAGCGCCTCGCACACCATGCAACCCGCAGCCCGGTCCATGTGGTGTACATCAATCCCCAGGGACGTTCCGCCTTCCTGGATCACGGGTTTCGGCAGCGCGTCACTTGGCCTGACTCCCAGGCGCTTATCCTCGAGTCAGGAGTAGTCTCGGAGACTTCCCAGTTCCGCTGGCTCGGTCACCGGTTGATGAACCTCAGTTCCAGTATCCTCGAACCCGGTCAGATCCTCAGACAAGGAGCCGGTCTCCCGAGCCCGGTCCACGGGAACCGTTCGGCTGGCTGAGCGTTCGTAGCTCCGCATTCGAGCACGGCCGGCGGAAGTGTCGCCATTGACCGATGGGTTGCTCAAAGCGGTTTTCTTGGCCTCGTCGAGTCTCAGCAGGTGGCTGTTGCCCTCAAAATCCTCGGCCAGAGCGGTGCAACT
>SXGQ01669220.1_pt1 | contig 10030 bp, 10 predicted proteins | sample 3178371 | NCBI WGS metagenome assembly SXGQ01 (sample SAMN11356859, study PRJNA531348) | freshwater metagenome | isolation source: freshwater sample F1-20 | place: China: Fuxian Lake, Yuxi | collected 2017-12-25 | reverse complement strand
TTATCACTACTTACAAGACTCTCAATTTTTTCACGAAGAGCATCAGCAGTGCGAACTTCGGGTTCTTGTGAAGAAAGATCTGGTATTGTTTGATTTCCACTAGAATTTCCGGAAGATTCTTCTGGTTGTGAAGATTCTTGTTGATCGTTATCACTTTCTTCCGTTTCTCCAGTTTGCTCACCAGAAGAAGAATTACCTTGTTGTTGAGAATCGTGAGAATCTAGATTAGCAACCTTTTGTTGTTTCTGTTGTTCTTCCTTACAATACTCATAAAGTTTCTCTGCGGCAATAATCACATCTGTAAAAGTTTCACAGGAATCAATACACTCAACAATTTCTTTTTCTTTGGAATTAAAATTTAAAGGAGAAAGAAAATTACCAATCTTAAAGTAAAGGTTTGTTTTATCAGCAAGATTTAAGGTTTCCAAATCTTCATCAGCAATCTCAAAAAAGTCTTGATCACTTAATTCTTTATATCCATTATAAAAAGTCTTTGCAAGTCCTTCATACTTGCGTTTCATTAATTTTTCAATACGGGCATCTTCTACAATATTCACAAACTGTTGAGGAATTGTAGTATTCCCAAACCAGTCATCATCAGGAGTAAAGAGGGCATGTCCAACTTCGTGTCCTACAAGCAAATCATATACAGTATTGCTTGCCTTATCCCACAGAGGCAAAGTCAGAACACGAGTATGAACGTTAAAACAAGCAGTAGAAACTTTTTTGTGCTCTACCACAAGATCCTCAGTAGCAAGAAGTTTTGCAAGTTGAGATTTAATTTCGTGATTAACTGGCATGAGTTTTGTTTTGTATATACTCATAATATAACAAAAGGTTGATCTCCAAACAACTGTTGTGCCACCTTATAGAGTGTCCACTCTACGATTCAATTCGACTAAATCCCTTCACTTTACAAAATTTTATCACACTCTCAAATTTATCCTCAAGTCCAGTTTTATGAGAAATTACAAATATATTAGCATCTTTTACAACGTATTTAATAATTTTAAGAAATTCATCAGTTCCAAATCCATCTAAAGAAGAATCAAAAACTTCATCCATAATCAAAAGATTTGTATTTACAGAATTTTTAAATCTTGCAACTTCACGCCATGTAAAAAGAAGTGCTAAATCTATTCTCATTTTCTCACCTTCACTAAAACTTTCATAAGTAAAATCTTCATGAATTGGAGATTGAATTGTTTCATTAAACTCATCATCCAAAGTAAAGTTAATATAAAAATCCAACATTTGCAAATAACGATTTACCTGTTGATTTATCAATGGTAAATACTTCTTAATAATTTTAGACTTAACACCACCATCTTTCAACAATCCATATGCAAAATCATAATGATTAATTAAATCTTTTTTAATCGCCAATTCATCATAGGTTTTTTGAAGACTTTCTCTGAAAGATTCTAGTTTTTCATTTTCAGTATTTCTATTTTCAAATTGATTGGTAATTTTTTGAATTTCTGATTCAAAATCTCTGATTTGTCTTTGACATCCAGAGATTTTAGTATTGTTTTGAGAAACTTCATGCGTAAGTTTTGTGATCTCCTTAGAAAGAATGGTAAATTGACGCTCTCTTTCTTCTTCATGATTAATAGTTTGCTCAAGTTCTTGATAACCTGATTGCAATTCTTTTTGTTTTAATTGAGATTCGTCTATTTTATCTAGTCTAAATTTTTCATCAATCTCTTGAGTGCAAGTGGGGCATACCGTATTCTCAGTAAAGAATTTATGCTCTTTATTAATACAAGATACTTTTTGAGATATTTTACCTTTTAAATTTCCCAACTTACGAAGTTTATCTGATGCACCAGTAACCTCTTCTTGCTCTTTAATATATTTAAAAATACTTTCCTCAAGTGAAGAATTTTCTCTCATATAAATGTCAACTTCGGTATTTAAATTGGCAATCTTTTTTTGATTGTCATTTATCTTGGCATTTCCACGATTTTCCAACTCCTCAATAAAGTTTCTCTGCATTTCAACCTTATCAAAGAGAGATTCTTTTTTTAAATCTAAAGTTTTTATTTCTTCACGAATTTGACGAATCTTTTCCTTAATTACCATATTCATAGAAGAGAATATTTTAATATCTAAAAGATCCTCAATTACTTCTCGTCGATTAGCGGCAGAAAGTTGCATGAAAGGAACAAAAGCAGTTGATCCTAAAATTACAATCTGAGTAAAAGACTTATAATTCATTTTGAGAACTGTTTGTTCTAACCACTTCTGTTGATCTATTGCAGAAGAAGTTTGATCCAAAACCTTATCATTTCTAGAAATTTCAAAAATATTTGGTTTGATTCCACGAACAACTTTCCATTCAGTATTTCCAATTAAAAAATAAACTTCAACAACACAATCTTTTTCATTAACGGAATTAATAAGTTGTGCTTTATTAATTTTTCGAAAAGGTTTTCCAAATAATGAAAATGTAAGAGCATCTAAAACAGTACTTTTTCCAGCACCATTTGTTCCAACAATTAAATTAGTTGAATTTGAAGTAAAATTAATTTCAGTATATTGATTACCAGTACTTAAAAAATTTTTCCAACGAAGTTTTTTAAAAGTTATCATTTTGTTTTGGGGGGTATTACAATGTCATTTTTAGTAATAATTGTATATCGATATGAATATAGTTTACAAGTTTTTAATAAAACCTCATTTTCAATTTCAATTACTCTCATTTTTGGATATTCATTTTCTTCTAATAATAATGCATATCTTATAGCGTCATCCTCTTCCTCAAAAAGATATAATATCTTATCACCATCTGCATCAACAACTGCATATACACCTTCACTTTCCTTTCCATAAATTGTAAGTATAAACATTATACAATCTCACACGCCTCTTGATAAATCTCTTGAAATAATTTTTTAATACTAGATTTATCAAAATTTATTTCTGCTTCTTCCACATATCTATTCAATATAGAAAGAGTATCTTCAGATTCAAATGCCTCAAAGTTTTCATTTTCTTCAACTAAAAAGTTTTCAACTATCTTAAGTTCTGCAACATTTGAAGAATAAAGTTTATCAATAAACTTTTCAAATTTTTTAACATCAGATTTTTTTCTGACAATTACTTTTACAATTTTATTTTCATACTTACGAGTATCAAAAGTTTGATAGTTTGTATCAGAATAATAAATTATATGATACATTCTATATGGATTATTTACTGAGACATGCTCCAAAGTTTCGGTGTCGAAAATATGAAATCCACGAGTATCATTTACATCATTCCAAAACATTTCGTATGGATTTCCCAAATAATAGACAATTTCATTATTGGATCGAGTGTGATAATGTCCAGAAAATACTTTTGTAAATCCATCAAAAACCACAGAGTCCATACCATCATCCATTATATGTCCATGATGTGCTTGAAACCCATTTAATTCTAAATGACCCATTGCAACTTTACAACCACTAGTTTTAATTAGTCGTAAAGTTCTTTCTTCATTATTTACACAAATCCAAGGAATAAATAATACATTTAAATTTCCAAGTTTTACAATTTCTGGATCACTATAAGTTTTAATATTAGAATAATTTTGAAGAAGTAATGAAGGAGAATTTATACTATTAGTATTTTTATAATATGCATCATGATTTCCCACTAACATATGAACATCATATTTTAAAAGAGGATCTAAAACTACTCTTTTGGTCCATTCAAGACTTTGATAATCAATTGATTTACGACTGTCAAAAGCATCACCAAGATGCAATACAGTAGTAATATTTTCTTTTTCTAAAGTTGGAAAAAATATATTTTTATAAAATGCTTCAAAATAATCTTGAAATAATTTAGATCCCTTACGACAACCATAATGAGTGTCTGTAATAATTGCTACTCGCATTAGTATCTAAGTTTGTTGTAGACTGCATCTTTGATAGAATTATAATCCGAAGTATTGGATCCGTCAACCCCATCATCGGAGAAAACTTCAGAAAATCCTGTTCTTTCAAGAATTTTATTTTTAATTTCTAATTGCTTTTTCTCCTGTTGTATTCTTCTTAAAAAAGCATAATAAATGATTTGAGTAAAATAAGCAAAAGGATTTTGGGATTTTTCTGGATCAAAATTATTAATATATCTTACACAATTTTCGATACCATCACAAATCATATCATCTTTAAACATGTAGTTTACAAAATTTGGTTTAAAGGAAAGATGATTTGCAATCTTTAAAAAACACTCTCCAATATATCTTGGTATTTGTGGTTTTGCTTCTCCAAGATCTTTTGCAATTTGCAAGAGTTTTTTATACTCAATCATCGCATCAAGAAATTCTTTATTGTTGACATAATGTTGTGATCTATTTTTCTTAGTCATAACTGTAGTCGTAATCATTTTAATTGCTTATCTAATATGTAGTTATTATAACATCAATTAAAACACTTGACAAGGTATTCAAACATCTGTATAATTACCTTTGTGGAGGTTGAAAAACATAATACTAAGTACTTAGAGTAATTAATAATTATTATAAAGGTTCTCTAAGGTTTTTTTAGCATCATCAACACTAGAGACATAACCCATTTCTTTAGTTAATTTACTATAATTAGTATTCATCTTATCAACTTGTCTAAGATAACTTTGATGTAACTCAACCATTTCAATATCTGAAGATTCAGAAAGAGTTAAAATATCATCAAGTTTAATTATAAACATATCTTCTGTTGTAGTTTTTAACCAAGGTTCTACTTTATATCCCACTACATTAGATTTTCCTTTTAATTCAGTTACTACAATAGGATTTGATATAATTAATAAGGTACGATCTTCTTCTTCTATTGCGGCTGCAATACAGAAAATTTCTTCACCAGTCTTTAATTTAATTGTTGCGTAAAAATCGTCTTCAATCATTTTTCTAATTTAACGTTAATTATTTCATATTGAAAGTTTTCTTCATTATAGATTTTAATTCTTTCAATCAAATGATTGAGAGTATAGTTTTTTCTAGTTTTTGTACTAATATCATCAGCAATGTCATAAAGTAAAGCTCCAGTTTTATTTTTTCCTTTTCTTAAAACTCTTCCAATACTTTGTAAATTTCTAATTCTTGATTTACTTGGAGAAGCAAATATAACATTATGAAGATTTTTAATATTAATTCCTGTTGAAAATGTTCCATAAGATGCTACAATAATAGCATCAGTTTCCTTTTCAGTAATTGCTCTAACTTGTTCCCTTTCTTCAGTGTCCACTCCACCGTGAATAAAAAAGATTTTTCTATTTTCACTTGCTCTACTATTTATCATCTCATATAAGTGAGCACCATGAGTTTCAACTCTACTATAAAGAATTAAACTGTTTCCTTTTAAATCCAATGATAAATTGCAAATGAATTTGTTTCTTTTTTCATGTTGAATTAAATATTGAATTTCATCTTCATAAGTTTCAAATTTACATTCCTTATGTTTTAATAATAAAACTTTAATGTTTAATTTTGAAAGATGTCCCTTTTCAATCAATTCATGAGTTTTTGTAGTTTTATATGATGGACCAAACAAACCTTCCAAAACCCATTTATGAGTTTGACTTCCATCTAAAGTTCCAGTAAATCCAAATCTATATTTTGCATTATCAAGTTTTGTCATAATTGATATGAGTGATTTTGATTTAAATAAATGTGCTTCATCTCCAATTACAACTTCGTAATCTTCATAGAATGATCTTTCCAATTTATAAATTGATTGCCATGTAGTAATTGTAACAGGCATACCACTTTCCTTTTCTCTTCCTGAATAAACCTTATGGCAATATAATTCTACATTCCAACCATAAGACTTAAAATCTTCATACATTTGCTCCACAAGACTTGTAGTTGGAACTATTAAAATTGTTTTTTTTCCTTTGTCAGTATAATATCGAGTTAAGGCATAAATCATCAAACTTTTTCCGGACCCAGTTGGACTTACCAACAACTTCCGATTGTGTCTTAAAGCATCATAAACACCAGAAATTTGATAGTCTCTTGGGTCCAGATTGCAGATTGATTTAATATAATCTTTAGTTCCTTCTTCGGAAATAAATTCATTTACTTCAAATGGTAAACCATAAAATTTATTTTCTTCAAATTCATATGAATAATTATATTGATCACACAAAGAAATAACTTTATCAAGAAGACCACAATATATTTCTCCAGTATGTGTAGATAATAATCTTATTTCACCATTCCAATATTTTCCTCTATACTGGGGCATAAATTTTGCTCCAGGTACTTCAAATGTAAAATGTGAAGAAAATTCATATAATATGTGTGACTCGCATATTAGTTTGATATAAATTTCATTCTTTTTGATTATTTTAATATCAACCATATCCAGCCTGAAACTTCATAAATTCCACAGCATTCTTAATTTGGTAAGTGCGATTTGCAATTACTTTTAGAATGTCCTGTAAGTAATTTATAAGAGTTTCATAATAGTCAATTTTTAAACATATTTCCGAAAGTTTTTCATCAGCATCCAAATATTTTTGAAGGGTATCCTTATCTCTTATCTTTTTTGGAAATGGATTCTCTACATAAATTTCTGGATCTGCTTTTCCAGAATAATACTCAAATCTTTCATGTCTAATATTTTTTCTTTGTTGCTCTGCTTTTGCTTTTAATAGAATAATATTGTTATATAATTCATAATATTTTGCATGTAATTGTGGTATTTTCAGAGATTCTTCATGAAGATTATCTCTATCAATTATGCAGTCTTGAGACCACATTTTTTGTATCAATTCTAAATTCATACTTTGGTGTTAAATGTATTCATTATATCATATAAAGTATATTTGAAATTTACTGTTGCTGTAAAGTAATTTGTATCTGTAATGGTAGCATCAAATATTAAAGTTGATAGTGATATTGGAAATAGTTGATAAAATTTTACCAAAAATTTTGGATTTTGATTACTATCTAAAATTTCTAAAGTTCCATCTGAATAATATTGAATATCTGTATTATTAACTGTTGGTGGATTATAATCATTTTCACTTTTTAAATTTGCAATTTCTTGAATACTTTCTGGATATCCAAGCCCTCGCATCCAATTGTGAATTTGAGTATAATTTTTCATATCTTCGTCTACAATAAATTGTAAAGAAAAATCTTCATAAGTTAATTTATCACCTGGAATGTCAATATCTTTCAAATAAGTTGGTTGAATTGCAGTTCCTAAAGTAATTCCTGGCAAGTTCGCTTCATTAGAAAAAAAATCAACTTGAGGATAATTTGCTAAAATAAACTTAAATCCTGATGGAGATAAAAAATTTCTATTTTTTATCTGTCTATTATACGGGTTTTTTATTGCCATTTTTGAAGTATTTAGACAAAAAAAGAGGGTCCTTTTGGGACCCTCCAGAATTTTGTGAGAATAACTCACATAAGGTTTGTAACAGCAACACGTCTGTAGTAACGATTTGCGTTAGGATATAGTCCACCCATACCTTGGGATGTGCCAGCAGCGAATGGGTTGGCAACCATACCATAACGAGTCTTAAACCCGATTTTTGGTTGGAAGGTATTCTCACCAACGGCACGAACCATTTGGAGAGGAATATATGGGCAGTAGAAGATACCTGCGTCATAAGGTGAAGAACCTTTATAACCTACAACGTAGTAATGAGTTGAAGCTACGTTAGCAGCGTAAGGATCAATATAAACACGATACTTACCATTGATTGTTCCAGCAAAAGTATTGCCAGTGTCATCAACGTTAAGATTAGCATTGAGTGCAGGAGTGTAATCGAGCACACCAGCCATGGTCAATGCTGAAGCAACGTCAGCAGAGCACATGATGATGTTGCCCTTTCCACGACGAGTTCTTTGTGCGATTGCGTTAGCATCACGCTCGATTTGGAAAAGAAGTCCTTTGAATTTCTCAACTGACCAACGACCGTTTGAATCAACGTCAAGGTCGAATGTGCCAGCAGTGGCAGTACCAACAGCAGCACCAGATTCAGCAACCTTATAGATGGTTCTGATAACTTCACGGTTGATTTCAGCAAGAATCTCTGTTGAGAGAATGTTTGCCAATTCCGCTTCAGCATTCAGACCATGAATTGCCTTAAGGTCTTGTGCAAGCTCAAGTGAATACTCGGCTTTCAGAGCGCGTGACTTTGCAGTTACGGTTACCTTCTCGATTGAGAAAGCCATCTCGTTAAACTGAGCACCACCAGAAACTCCAAGATTCTCAGAATCTCCAGTAACCATACCCTGACCTACGTTGTAGGTTCCTGGAACTTGACTTGATTCTGGGTTGAGAAGACCTGGGTTAGTTCCTGATTGTGTAGTAGTACCAAAACCAGATGTTGCTGAAGAGAATCCTGCAGTTGCACTGAAGTTTGAGTTTTCTCCAGAGAATGCAGTATCTACTTCGTTGAAGAATGCTTCTGTGCCAGACTGATTAACATAACGTGAGCGCATTGCAAAGATAAGTCCAGTAGGACCATTCATTGGTTGCACACCAGCAAGATCATAAGCAACCAGATTAGGCATCGAGCGTCTAATCAGGGAGATCAAAACTGGATCAAAACCAGCAACAGGACCAGATGTAGTAGCAGACCCGCTAAATGCGCCTGAAGCGCCAGCAGCGTTGCCTGACATGGTTGGGGTTTCGTAGAGTCCAACAGGGGACTCATACATGAAAGCTCTTTCCTCTCTGAGGAATTTTTCTTGGTTTTCGAGGAGGGCAGCAGTTACCGCTCTACGATGGGGATCTCTAATTGTATCAAGACCGTCATAATCTAGAAGTGGTTTCCACTTCTCTTGAATTTGGTGAATGTTCTCAAACATTTGTTTTTACCTTGTTTTTGTTTGTGGGTTTGTTTATAATATTAAATTCATTTCTTAGTGACAGCAGACAGAGCATTCAAATAAGTTGCCATAGTACCAGTGTATTCTGGTTGACTTTCAACACTTTCATTTAAATTGTCTGAATTTCTGTTTTGATTTACTACTCTTGGGAAATAAGATTCCTTTAGAGTTTCAACTCTTTCACGAAAATCGTTTTCACCCTCAAACTCAACATTTTCAGCAAGAGAAGCAAGTTTTTCTTTTTGAGTGATCGTTAGACCCTCAGATATCTCGCTAACAATCCCATCAGCAACTGATTCCGCCAGTCTCTTATTCAGAGAAATATTTCTTTCAATTTGTTCGTTGAGTTTTGTTTCCATTTCATCAAGTTTATTAACCATAGTATGGACTACATCATATTTATCTTCAGGGATTGATACATAATGATCTTCAAAAAGTTGTTTCATTCCCATAAGGAATGATTCAGTAAGCTCAGACTTGAGCCCGTGCTCAATTGCAAGTTGATTCTCTTCGATCCATTCTTCAGAAACATATTCTAAGTAAGAATCAACCCTATCTTGAAACTCTTCTTTAATTTCTTCAATTTCTTCATTAAGTCTTTCAACGTATTGAGATTCAAGTGCTTCTTTAATTTCGTTAACTTTGGATTTCAGAGCAGCTTCAAAGATGGTTTTTGCCTTTTCTTTGAATTCCTCTGATAAATCTTCTCCACTAATTAAAGCATTTACATCACTTTCGATGTCATACTCTTCTTCCATATCTTCATCATCATCATCATCTTCGCTTTTCTTTTTATTTTTTTTCTTTTCATCTTCTTCATCATCATCTTCTTCTTTATTTTCCTCCTTTTCTTCTTTCATTTTTTTCATTGCCTCTGCAGCCTTAGCACCCCTAGTCACAACATCTCTTACTTGCTTCAATGTTGATCCTGGGGACATTTTTGCAGAATCGTCATCTGGTTTGTAATTTTCTGGAGTTGGTCCTCCACAGTCTTCCCAACTTGCAGATTGACCATCAGGAATATTTCCTGTTAAATGTGGCATTGGTTCTGCAGCTTTAGCATTCGCATTCACAGCAGTACGAGATTGAGTGGTGCCTGTTTCCATTTCTTGTAAGTTTTTACCACGGGACATTTGAACTCTCCGATTTACCTATGTTAAATCTATATTTATTTATAATTTAAAG
>SXGQ01318067.1_pt1 | contig 10031 bp, 8 predicted proteins | sample 3178371 | NCBI WGS metagenome assembly SXGQ01 (sample SAMN11356859, study PRJNA531348) | freshwater metagenome | isolation source: freshwater sample F1-20 | place: China: Fuxian Lake, Yuxi | collected 2017-12-25 | reverse complement strand
GAAAGCGGCTTGCCTCGGCCTGAGTGGCTGCTGAAGCTGTCCTCGTTCGAAATTGGCGATGCATTGTCGAACCCCAGGGCGACTCTGTCGACGGGTGTAATGAAGAGGCTGAGCGGTTATGCGGCGATTTATCCGGCTAGCCAGGCGCACGGTCTGGACACCGCGAGTCAGCAACGATGGATGTTCGGCGAAGTCGAGGTCAGACAACTAGAAGCCGAGCGATGCCGCCTTGATCACTGGTGGCGCGAGCTTCCCGATGAGGTGCGAGAGGACCTACTAGCGATGCCGCCCCAGTCGTACAGTTCCGTCAATCGCGAATTCATCGAAATTGTCGATATCAGGGAAGTGCCAGAGCGCGAGCTTGTATGGCCTCGAATGGTGATCCCCAAGCTCATCCGCGGCTACCTGCACTACCTCCGGTTGTCGGCTTCGTAATGGAGTGTGCTGGATTCCGGCCCGCCCGCACGGCCAGCGCCCACCCGGCGACAAGCTGTACTGGGGCCTGCCGATAATCACGACATACGTCAGGGCGCAGGTGAGCGACCAAGCATTTCGCCGTCAAACCAGGCCCACCTCATTGAACCCAAGTGGAACGAATCAAGATCACGCGTTGCCCATATGCACAATCGTTGCCCTAGGGGCCAGGGAACTGCAGCGCCTGCGCCACTTTTTCACCGTAGCTCCGTCCCCGATGACGATCAACGCGTGGGCCTTGTCCCTTGGTTGAAGGTCCGCACGTGGGATGTAAGGCGGATCGGGATCGGGCGCGACACCGAGGTCACAAGCTCGGACGTCGGCCGCTTGGACTGACAGAATTCCGTTCCGCGGCAGGATCTTCACCGCCGACCAGTCCAGCCCGAGGTTGCTCAGAACGGTCCTCCTGTAACAGGACATCCCGTCGTCATTGAGGATGAACGCCCCCGAACGAACGCGATAGTCACCGCGGCCTTCATCGAAGACTGTCCAATGTTCCTTCGGGAGTTCCTGTGCACGCCAATAGAGGGTCTCCTCGCCCTCGATGGAAGGGTCGTTAGGCTTCACTTCAGTGGCAGGCGGTGCTGAATCCCGGTACTGATCTTGTCGAGGAAGCGACTCGCAATGGGGAGTACCTGACGAAGCTCTCGGATCAACGCCTCTTGATCGGCGCCGTAGTCCCAGTAGCGAGGCGCAAAAGCGTATTCGCCGTTGTCGAGGTGCGCCTCGATCGAAAGTCCCTCCAAATCCACAGTGACGCTAAGTGCGTCACCCGAAACCAGCCACTCGATGTTGATACCACCTTCAGGCGTCGGAGCAACTTGCGGTGTAGCCAAGTCGTCGCCGGTGACAAGCGCTTCAAGCAATGACATCGCGAGCTGAGCGACCACGCGGTGTACGGGTTGCCATCCCAGAGCTCGCCCGGGGGCGTCTGGGTTGGTCAATTCTGCGATCCGATTCTGCGCGTGAGTGAGCAACTGCGCACGGGTGATGCCGCGGTCAGGCTGCCAAGCACGGGCCAGCCAGCGACGGTGAGCCACATCATCCCGCGCGAATGGCTTTGAGCCAAAGGGGGTTTCGCCCCTTGACAGGGTTGCCGTCATTGCTTCCCCCACCTTTCGTGCATTTTGCGAGTTGTGAGTTTCTCGAAGCTGGTTACGCAGGTTTCGTGAGCTAGGTCCAGACAGGAGAAAATATCGATACCGGGTTCCGCGAGCGAAATACGCGCGTCAATCTGAAGATACCCGTATCCGCTTTCGGTTTCGTCTGCTGAAGCGAAGGCAATCAACCGGCCTGTCAACTGATCTGCACCAATGCCTGAAATGACTGGAGCAATGATGCGAACCTCGGGTGCTGCACCCGCGATGAGGTTCCAGGAATCGTTGAGCGGAGCAATGGCGTCCTTGAGTTGATCGCCGGGCGCCAATGGGAATCTGTTCACGTAGGTCACGGCCGCGGTATGCGGCCGGAGCGCGCCAGCGTCCGATGCTGCAATCCGCTTCTGGAAATCAGAGAACACGCGTTGATACGTGTCTCTTAAATGGTCATAGCGGGGATACTCGCGATTGTCGCCGGCGGCGCGACGCCAATTCAAAAACAAGCGGTCATTCTGGACTTGGAGTAGTTCGTCCTCATCCTGCTTAAGCATCCATAGCCGAAGAGCCGGCGGACCGTCCACGAATTGGAACTGAAATCCTTGGGGGCCATCCACGGGTGAACTGGGAGGCAACGCAACTTGTTCGCGCAATTCAGGAAACTCTTCGCGCCAGAGATTGTGAAGTGCAACAAGCTGGACTGCGCCGAGGCCCGGCAATTGCAGAAATTCGACGCCCACTGCGACTTCAACTACGGGCGGAGACGTGAAGGACGGCAACGAACTCACTGAAGTGCTCAAACCCGCCGCACCACCCTCAATGCTGGATTCCACCCCGATGGGCCCTCTTGCCCACTCTAATCGGGACCGCACGGAAAGGTATGCAAGCCCGCTATCCTGGGGTTTTTCGCGAGTCGGGCCTCCCTCATAGGCGTTTCAGTGCCAACTCTGAGCGCTAAATGTCGCCGAACGGGGAAGCTGACGGGGTGCAGCGAAATGCACCCTTGTCGGTCCGCCAGATCCAAGTCCTGCAGTGGATCGGCCAAGGCTGCCCCGATCGGGCGTGGCCGGACTTCACATACAAGACGACCACCTACGCCCTGGCGGCCCGGGACCTGGTGAAGGTCGACCGCCGTCACGGTTCATGGTCGGCTGTCCTCACCGACGCCGGTCGGTTTTACCTGGAACACGGCCACTACCCGACGGAACGAACACCGACCGGCTCACGTCCCGCGTTGGACAGCGTCGCCGACGTCGAGGCCGTGGTCGGCAGAATCCTGTCAGAGCTTGCCACCGAGCCCCGCACGGTCACGGTGCTCGCGCCCACGGCTCGCGAGCGAGCCCGCTATCGGCGGGCCATCCATCACATCATCACCAACCACCAAATCCCGGAGGGCTGTAAGTTGCGCCACACCGGCCGCGACCACGGAGACCTCGTCATCTGCCTCATTCCGGAAAGCGATGCGCCGCAACGCCCTCCGACACCGGACGTTGCGGTGCCGTCCGACGGACGGGCTGTCAGTACCGAGGTGCGTGAACTCGCCGCCAGTAGGCGCATGGCGGTCAGCGAAAACGCTATGGTGAGGGCGCTGCGGATCCTGCAAGCCATTCATACCGAATGTGTGGCTCGGGGATGGACCCTTCGCGCGGACCGGACCGACGAACGGGTCTTTGAAGTCACCACCCCGGAATGCACCTTTGAGCTGACCCTGACTGAGGAACTCGTCAACCGGGAGATGCCCGACGAGGAGGTGCTCGACACCGCCAAGTACCCGTGGCAGCGGGTTCCCCTGCGGATGCGCAAGGTTGGTTCGGGCCGGCTGACGTTGCGCCTAGGCCGCTACTACGGCTACCGGACCTGGGCGGATCGCACCCGCTGGAAACTGGAGGACAAACTCGGCGCGGCGTTCGCCGAAATGCAGAGCCGCGTCGATGAGGCCGCCGCCGAACGACGCCGCAAAGTAGATGACCTGCTGCGCCGCCAACAAGCGTGGGACGCCGCAGTGCAGCAGGCCAAGGCCGCCTACGTCATCGACCTCAACCGCCGAAGACTACGCGAACAGGCGCACCGGCATGGCGAGGCCCAAGCCCTCAGGACCTACGCCCAGGCCCTTGCCGCCCTGGCCGACAGCCAACCCGACTCCACAGACACGGCGCCACTGTCGGACTGGGCCCGCGCCGCCAACGAGGAGGCCCAGCGCCTGGACCCCCTCAACGACCTCGACAGCCTGCAGCGCCTTGACCCGGAGAACCCACAGCCCGACGACTACGCCCCGTTCATGCCCAAGGGCATGAACGCGCACCGCCGGCCCACGCAGTAACAGCGGCGCCGGCTATCGCAACTCCTCCACTCGCATACCGAGCTTGCGCGCCACCTGCTCGGCCGCCTGCTTGCGGCCGGCCGCGCGAAGCTCGGCGATGGCTTCCTCGGCCACCAGCCCGACCCGATGAATCTCGACGCGTAGCGCCTGCAATTCATCGAAACGATCGGCCGCTTCGGCGCCACACCACCGGCGTAGAACCGCCCGTCTTGGTTTGCCGTACTCGTTATCAACCCGCGCGCACGTTTCCGCGGAGAACTCGTATCCGGCCCGTGAGCCGCGACCCGCGTGATAGCTGCCATGAATCGCTTCGCGGCGTGCCTTCGCTTCGTCCTGCTCGACGACTTCGAGTACGGGGTTCGGGTTGCGGTTCGCCGCAGCCTGGACGATCTGTTCGGTAATCGACCAGGGCACAACAAGATCCGCGCCCTCGTGGAAGCCATCCGGACATGCCAGCCACAACTGCGGATCAAGGCCGGTCAGCTGCGCCAAACGGTCGGAATCCGTCACACGACAAGCACCCGACTCGCGGTACTCCATGCGTGCGACCGCGTCGTCGTTGATCAAGGTCTGGAAGACTTCCTCGGCCGCCCAGTAGTGCGGATCGTCGCCGACACCCAGCTCGTCTATGCGATCCCAGAGCGCCTCGCGATGCCGGAATGCCTCGACTCCCGACCAGTGCACCTTGAGCCGGGCCGGCGGAACCCACTCCTGCCGGCCCTCGAAACGCTCCTCAACAAAATGGACCTGCACGCGGGCAGGCTTCTGCGTCCCGAGTTTGACGACCTCGACTTCGACGAGCTGGTCGATGCGGCGGGCGCGGTAGGCCCACCGCTGTCCCACATGGAGTTCCGGACCCTCTGGCACGTCTCCAGTTTCACGGTTCTCGGCTCCGTTGAGAAGTGTTCGGAGCCGACCCCGAAGTGGTTTTTCCGCGGAAAAACCAGGTGGCCACACCGGCTCAACGGCTCGGGATGTCGGTGGGGACTTCTAACCTCCCGACTGTGTCGAAATCAGTCGATAGTCAACAGTTTCGCTGCCAGCGGGACGACTCGGTGCCTGGACGTCCTGGGCGCGAACCCAGGACCGGGCTGCGCGAACCCTGCTGGCACGGCGTGCATTCCTTGACCGGTTCGACAAGGAAGTCGATCCCGATGGGGAACTGCCGATTCAGGAACGTGCCAAACGGGCCGAGTGGGCCCGCAAGGCCTACTACCAACGCCTCGCGATGAAGTCAGCAGCGGCCCGGCAGCGGCGCAAAGGAATCTGCCGGCAGTGCGGCCGTGCCAAGGAACCGGATTGGCCGGTGTGCGAGAGCTGTATCGCGCGGATTCGGTCAGAGGGCGGCAGCGCCGAATGACGACAGCCCCGGTCGAGCGGAAACTTCCCGGTGCTCCGATCCCGCGGGAGGAACTCATCCGCCAGTACGAGCAATGGCGATCGGCGAATATCAAAGAGGGTCCGGGCCGGGCAGTCATCTTCGATCTTCTGGTGCCCAAGCCCGAGGAGACCTACCAATGGCTGATCCAGTTGGACTGCGGCTGCATACGCGATGTCGTCACCACCGCCGACACGGTGGAAAGCCTCATGGCGCGCTCCGATAAATACTGGGGTGGGGACGACGAGATTCAACTACCCGCCGGCCAATGGCTCTGTGCTGACCCGAAATGTCCGCGCTACCGCCCAACGGGCGGACCCGTGCGCGACATCACCGAATGGGCCGCACGACGCGAGAAGCCCACCGTCATGGAAGCCCTCGTCATCGACGGTGAAACCGTGCTGCCCGAGCGGACCTGTGCGCACTGGACCGTCGTGCTCGACTGTGGCCATCACGACACCAGGTTCACCGACCTGGACTGGGCACCCGAGAAGGGCGTTGCTCATCGCGACCCGAAGACACCCCTGGCCGAGATGCTCAAAGAGTTGTGCAAAGACGCCGACGACGAGCATTACTGGCGGCGCATGTACGCCGAGACATTGCCCACACCAACCCCATTCGTCCAGTGCCGCACCTGCGCACGAACCCGTTCGGTCACCGGCTACCAGCGCATCGGCTGGGTGGTGCCGAAACCCAAGGCGCCCCGAACGCCCAAGCCCCCCAAATCCCCGTCACGACGCAGCCTGCAGATGAAGATCAGGAAACTGGAACGCGAAGCCGATCAACTGCGCGAGCAGCTTTCGAAGCTCGACTCGGGAGGTTGAGGGTATCGGCGGTGACTAGGCAGTCGACTGAAGGCCCCATATGCATCAGGTGAGATCGGTGAATCACGGGTGTGCGGGCCTCGTCGACGACGAAATAAACCGCTGATCGTTGTCATAGGGAGTGGGCCTACTGAAGGCGTCCGCGATGTGCGCGTCGTCGTCTGAACCGGTCCCATCAGCGGCACCGACCGCAGGAATTTCGCCTGGGATAAACTGTGCACCTGAGTTTTTCGAGCAAAGGTAATGAAACAACTCCACAAAGGACGCGTTGGGAGGTACTTCATTCCGTTCAATGCAACCTGACCAGCCCTCGTCGCTGAGACCAGTCGGCCCCAGGCGAATAGTCAAAGCATCAATGCCCGGGTCGAAACGGGTGGGATAGAACATGGCCGGCTCGCCCTCGACCAGTTGGTCGAACAGGAATCCCACGTTGTCCTCAGGCTCGACGACGATAACCAGGTAGTCGCCGGTGGATGTTGGGTGCGCAGGGCCGTGCTCCTCTCCGCTGCGCCATAGGGGTGTTGTCGTGATGAGGCGTCCAGCGACTGCTCCGCGGCGATGCTTCGCAGGCTCGCCGGTCTCGTGGTAGGCCGACAGCCAACGAATCAGATATACCGCATCACCGGTGTTCGGCCCGGCGCAGCGGCGTTGCATATGGTTGTAACGCTCCAGAAAGCCCGCCTCCAGGTGCTCGTTTAGCGTGGCGATCTCCAGATTCGAGGGCGTCGGCGCTTTGGGTCGCAAAGCGAGGTTGGGGAATTGGGGCGAGAAGACCGTGACGTGGTACGGGGGGCCCTCCGATTCGTAAATCGCATGGGGAGAGCCCTCGTTCAGCCTGAAATCGGCTGAGCGCGGTGGCCTTTGGCGTAGGGGCGGTTTACCGCGTCGAGCGGCGGTGGTGTCGATCGCTGCGGCGACGTCGGTTCGCTTGACCCTGAGCGTCTTGCTGTAGGCGGTGATCTCCGACCAGTCTGGGGCTGCTTTCGCGCGCTCCCAGCGCGAGATGGTTGTTTGACTCACCCCGAGTCGTTCGGCCAACTCAAGTTGGCTGAGGCCAGCGGCTACGCGTAGGCCGGCGAGAGTGCCCTCGGCGGTACCGTCGGGGATGTACAGATCCGACACCTTCAGCCCTAGCGCGGTGGCGAGGCGGCTGAGGTTGCGGACGGTCGGTGCGACTTCCCTTGTCTCCCAGAGGGAGATGATGGCTGGGTCCGCTCCGACGCGGGCGGCGAGCTCGGCCTGGCTGAGCCGCGCGGCCTCGCGGGCGGCGCGAAGTCGGTCCGCGTCAAACCTTCCGGATGGCGTTGTCGCCACCGTTCCTCCTTGCCGACGACGCGCTGTCGAGGGTCGTTGACACCCGATCGAGATCCAGCATACTTCTACCCAACTTCAAGTTATGGACTGCGCGACTATCGCCGAGCCCGAGTCGCCGTCCACGAATTGACCTCCAGCCGACGCGACGTTCGACGGAGAGGAGAGAACTCCCACAGCAGAGACCGCCCATCAGCGGCTAACGGGCCAGCATGGCTCCCTAAATGCCGAAAGCCGGGGTGCGACCCGGCTTCCAACACATCAAAGAGTTTCGAGACTCTCCCAAGCCTCCGAAGGAGGACTGTGTTCATTTCAGCGTGCCTGCATCCGGTTGTCAATCAGCCACACCGTGTGTGCGGGGGTGGCCTCTGATGGCCAGGTTTAAGAAGATGGCCGCCGCCGCACCTGCCGATGGCGCCGCCCGCAAGAAGCCGTTCGGCCAGGCCCAACCGGATGAGGTTGCTCTCGCCGTTGCATTGGGTGCGGTCAAGGAACTGTCCGAACCGAGTCCCGCGATGAGCGAGCGGATGGCGGAACTGCGTCAGCTCACGATGCGGACGGCGAATCCGGACACAGGGCGGGCGGCCATCGAGGCGGCTGCGCGACTGAGATTCATGATGGGATCCACCAACCTCTCGACTGACCAGAAGATCACCGGAATCATCGCCCGATTCCTGGTGTGGTCGGCAGTGGGGTCCGTCATCGACCCGATCCGATCGTTCACCCGCGCCAACGTCAACAGGTACCTAGACGCCCCGAACTTCCGCAGCGAGCGCGGAAATCAACAACGCCGCTACGTCCTCTATGCCGCAGGCCGTTGCCTGCATCCCGGCCAGTTCCCGCCCCCGCGCGCGCCGGTCGCGGGGCGCAAGTCAGCGACCTCGGCGGCCGATCCAAAGGAGGTCCGCTACTTCCGCACGATCATTCCCGGACTTCCGAGTTGGCTTGGGCACCGTGTCGAAGTACTCCTGGACCTCGCCTACGGTGCCGGTGCCCGGCCTGCCGACTTCAGAACTCTCCGTGGCACGGCGATTAGCAGCGTCGTCATGCACGACAAGGCCTTCAGCCTGGTCACGCTGCCCAACCTCGGAGGCGGTGTGCGACAGGTCCCTATCGTCGATCCCGACATCAGCGCCCGCCTGCTCGCGCTAGCCGCACGGGCCGGGGACGGGCTCGTTCTGGCGCCTAACGGCAATGGCCAGGAACGCAACTTCGTCAACCGGGTCAACTGCCACCTCAAACGGCACGGCTATCCGACCATCACCGCCGGCGCGCTACGCAACCTGTGGCTTCAGGAATGGGCGGAACGCGTTCCGATCACCCTGCTGTTCCACCTCGCGGACGTCACCGGCTACCAGTACCCGTCTGATCAACTCGACCGAAGGCCGCAGTACAAAACCCGGCACGCCATCACCTTGATGCTGGAGGGCCGAAAGTGATCAAAGTCCGCCAATCGGTCTGCACCGTGACCGACGACGTCTTCGACACCGCCATGCACGTCATCGCCAAAGCCCGGGTCGCGGAACAACTCGAGTTTTACTACCAGCAAGCCAACCGTGGCGGCGGACGCCCACCGGCCGGCATCCGGTATACGACCCAGGCGATCTGGGTCTCTCTGCTTGTGAGATTCCTCCAGGGCAGGCCCCACAGCATGCGCGGAGCGATGGACACCATCGGCGAGTTCAGCGACCAGCAACTCGCCGCGGTCGGGATGAGCGGTCAAGATTGCACGTCGATCAGACGCACCCCGCACACCGAATACCAACGGATGCATCGCTTCTGGCAACTCCGCGTCGATCAGGTGGATCCATTCTTCGACGTGCCCGCACGAAGAATCACCAACGCTGAATTCGCCCAACTCTTGGCCGCCCGCACCCAGGAAACCCTGCTCCGGGCAGAAGTCGCCGATCAGCGGCTGACCGACCTCATTAACGACCTGTTGTTCGGGTCGATCGACGACCCCGCCCCACCGGACTGCGAGGGCGACGTCGTCGTCGATGAAACCATCATCAACACCGCCAGTCCCGACAGAATGATCGGCACCCATCCTCAGCGCTACCACTCCGCCTCGGCGGTGGCCGGGTACTGGGTCCGCGACAAGACCGGCGTGGTGACCGAACCCGGCGAGCGCCGGGACATGAAAGGCCTGGGATACGGGATCGGCGCCACCCTGCTGAGCAGGGTCGCAAAGCGCCACACGCTGCACGCCCAAGCCCCCGTGTTCATCGGCCTCGCCGTGCATCTACCTACTGGGGCCAGTCTGACCGCGCTGCAGACGTGCCTCGCGCAAATCAAGCGAACGGGATTGGAATGTCGCCGGGGAGGCCGCGAACGCTGGCCCCTGCTCACCGCCGACATGGGCTACAACAGGAGGACCGGCTTCGGAGAACTCATGATCACCACCAGGTACTCCCCCGTAGTCCGCTACCCCAAGAACTGGGGCGTCCAATTCGCCAGCGCCACAGCACCCGGCGCTCCCGATGGGCCGACACCTGGACCGGTTCAATACGCCGGAGCGTTCTTCTGTCCCGCGGCGCTCAAGCTTCTCAAGGGACACCGCACTCCCGAGACCGAAGAGATCCTCAACAACGACGGATTCCGGGCCCACGACCACCGACTACGAAAGATCT
>SXGQ01151170.1_pt1 | contig 10032 bp, 5 predicted proteins | sample 3178371 | NCBI WGS metagenome assembly SXGQ01 (sample SAMN11356859, study PRJNA531348) | freshwater metagenome | isolation source: freshwater sample F1-20 | place: China: Fuxian Lake, Yuxi | collected 2017-12-25 | reverse complement strand
GATACATCAGCTTTATCTACCGCATAAATTACAATAGTGCTATCACTATCAAACTTTTCAATTACATTTGTTGCATGAAATGGAGTATTTGATTGCATGACATTTTTAACATTGTGTCTTTTCATAATTGCAGATTTTTCATCAAATGTTAATGGTTTCTCTATTGGATCTGTAATATCATCGGTAACAATAAAAACATCTTGTTTATCAAATTTACGGCAAATTCTATCGTATTCTTCTTTGTGATACATTGCCATGGGTTGAAATTTACCAGGATAAATAACAAGAACATCCTTATCTACCAAATCATTTTCATTGAATATGGCAAGGTTCATTTCTTTTATCAATTTAGTAATTGGATTATTCATTTGTAATTCCTGGTTCTGGTTCAACATCGGACACAACTTCTTCTATTATAGTTTCGCCCGGTTCTGGTTTATTTGGCCAAGTTATATTAAAAGGATCCGTTTGTAAAGTTATGTCACGCAATGCCTGACGGTAAATTCTCCACAATTCTTTTTGTTCCTCTGTAAAAGGACTATCGAGAACTTGTGTCCAATCACTTTCCATCAATTCTATATTTCTACGAGCACGAACATTACCCCATTGATTTATTATTTCATTTTGTAAATCTTCATCTGTTTTTTTTCTTATTGTTTGATATTCAACAACTTCTTCTTCTTCAATAGAAAAATATGAACCATCTACAACATCATATACATCCTTCTGTGCTTCAACAAACCGATACGGGTACCACCCATAACTCTTTAATGTTGATATATCAAATAAATCAAAGTTAGAAACATTTGCCCAAACATTGGGTAATGGTCTGTTACTTTGTTTTACTATACCGTCTTCTACAAATGCATATCTCATTGGAAATTCCGTTGTTCAATAAATATCTTATCAATAAATATGATTACTGGATTAAATCCCACAATTTCTTCCAATCAATATAAGGATCTAATTGTCTTTCATAACCCATGTGAAGAGCAAGTGACGGTATCGGTGTAAATAACTTTACTTCCCAACGCCAAATATGATTGATAGTAGTTCCTTCTTGTATTTCATTTGCCTCACCCCATTCAGTCATGTATTCGGTTGCACAAGTATAAAATCTACTCCAAAACTTTCTTACTATTTCAGGATTACACATGAAAGTAAATGTGGAATACTTGTTTGTTCTCCAATGTCTATCTCTACCGAGAACAACACGGGTTTCATCAATAAACTTTGGTAAGTAATTATCTGGATCATCATACGGATGAATTGCAACTTCTGTTCCTAAATTTGTTTTGAACCTCTCATAGCTATCTACCATATCAACAATTGCATTAGGATAGTGTAGGTAATCATCTTCTACAAAATAAACCAAGTCTGCTTCCGATGAACGACCTCTATCAAATTGTGCATGACCAGATGCATTCCACCCACGCAATTCTAATGCATTATATTCATAAGTGTGTTTTGATGTCTTGAAAATTTCGTGTAATCCATCAATCAATTTTTGTGATGAATGGTCATCAAACCAAACAAAATGAATTTTGCCATCATAATGTTCCGCAGATTGAACCAATGACTTAACACATTTGAATATCAAGGTAGTTTTATCAACCCCACAATATCGCGGTGTTGGATTTGCATGAATGTCTATGAAACTGTGTGTTCGTAAAACAATATCTATACTTAACTTTTTTGAACTAACCATGTTTGTTCTGCTCCTTGATAAGCGGCTGACCGGATACTTGTTATTTGTTTTTCATTAAAGATTTCTTTTACTGCCATATTGATTGGTGGCCATACATAATCGTCACCAGCAATATAACCACCACTCTTAACTTTTGGTAGCCAATGTTCAATGTCTTGTTTTACATTAAAGTAATCATGTGCACCATCAATAAACACAAAATCTAAACTGTTGTCTTTGTATAATTTTGATGCTTCAATTGATGTCATACGAATAGGATTGATAACAGACTTTACAGGTTCTATGTTTTTAATAAACTCATTGTAAAGTCCATTTGGAATTTTAAGTAATGGTTCGTATGAAACATTTTGAGGATCTAAATGTTCTTTTGAACCTTCCCATGTATCAACACAATCAAATTTTATACGCTTTCCGCTGTTGATTATCTCAACACCCATGTATGTTGATGATTTACCCTTCCAACTTCCTATTTCTACAAAATGATATTCGTCTGTATCGTTACATGATAATACCATTTGTGTAAATAAATTCTCTTGAACAAACCAACCGTGAATTTTATAGTAGTAGTGGTCTATCATTTTCCATGTCCTTCTGCTAATTTGGTAAGTTCTTCACGGATTTTTTGAAAAGGAGCTTCCCATTCACCATATTTTTCTTGTCTAAAAAGTTTAACACTATCATACCAACGAGAAGTATTACCAGGAACAACCCAAGTGTAGTATGGCATGATAGGCGTTACTATCCAAGTTGGTTTACCCATAGCAGCTGATAAGTGAGCGACTGATGTGCATGATGTAATTATCACATCACAACCTGCAATTATGTTGGCAGTTTCATCCCAAGTCTTCATTTGTTCACGCATATCACCAAACGGAAGACCATCAACAAGATTTTCGTCACGCTGAAGTGAATAAAATGTTGTGTTTGGAATATCGTGGAGGTTTATCATCAATTCAGGCGGAAATCTCCGGTGTTGTTCATCTTCAAACTCAGGTGAACCACTCCAACGAATACCAACTTTAAGAGTTCCTGGTTTTGAAAACAATTTTCTTGGTTCTGTTGGAAAAATAAACGGCGAACCGTCTAGATCATTGTATTCTAAATCCAAAACATAAGCGGCAGACATAGCAGGCACCCAATAATCATAGTGTGCACACATAATAACTTCATTATCAACACAAATAAATCCATGGCGAGAGAATAATGCCTTTAATTCAGGTGCACATGAAACTAAAACCCTTGCACCCATCTCCTCAAATCTTTTGGCAAAACGAAAATTAAGAATTTGATCCCCATAGCCACCTTCACATCGGAAAAGAAGTGTTTTGCCTTCAAGTGGTTCATCTTTCCATATCTTTCCTGGTAGTGCAGGAAGACCAAAGACATCAATGAAACGACCATAATTGAAATGCTCGAATGCTTTTTTCATATTACCATTTCGCATTTCATGCCACCCTAAATTAAAGAGAACACGGTAATCATTTTGTGGTTGATCACGCAATATCTCCTCACTTCTTTCCGGTGCACCATTTATGGCATAGGAAAGTGCTTCATCAAGTGGATGAATTTTTTTTTCCATAACATATAACCTTTTTATTCTTCAAAAATATAACAAATATACGAATAATTTACAATATAAGCAAACTTTATTTTGTATTAGTATTGTTTTATACCAACAAAATGTTGTTCTGCATCAAAATTAACCCAAGTTGTTTCGTTACCAAGTTGAACTGGTGAAGATTTAGTTGTAAGAGTTCCATCACCCAAATTACCTACGGTATTTCCACCCCAAGTCCATAGTGTGCCATCTGTTTTTTGTGCAAGTATTTGGGGTGGAGCTGATCCTAATATAGGAGTATTACCGATATTAACTTTTTGCCAATTTGTATCTATACCAATTTGTACTGGATTAGAACGATTGATTGCACGGTTGGTTTCAAATCCAGGTTCACCACTTTGATTACTTGCACCGGTAGTTAATACATATCCATTATTTTGAAGTAATACTGTATGTTGTTCACCAATACTGGCTGATACCCATGATGATAACGTGCCAACTTGTACTGGACTAGAACGATTTATTGTATTACCTAATCCAAGCATAGCAACTGTATTCAATCCCCATGCCCAAAGAGTTCCATTAGTTTTAATTGCCATAGTTGAACTACCACCAACCTCACCAGATGCCCAATTTGTTTCAGTTCCAATCTGAACTGGACTAGAACGTGATACAAGGTCATTTAATCCTAATTGACCAACATCATTTTTACCCCATGTCCAAAGAGTTCCATCAGATCTAACTGCAAGCATATGATATGTTTGCATAGAAGGAAGACCACCTCCACCATCAGCAATAAAAGACCATGTTCTAGTGCCTATTTGTACTGGTGACGATGTGCTCAATGCATTGTTAGAACCGCGTTGTCCTTCACCCCCCCTACCCCAACTCCAAAGCGTTCCATCTGTTTTTAATCCAAATGCAGTCGCAAATATAGATCCAACTTTTGACCAATTAGTAAGTGTTCCAACTTGCACTGGACTAGATCTATTTACAGCATCACCCAATCCTAAACCCCCAAGTGCATTATATCCCCAACCCCAAAGTGTTCCATCTGTTTTAACAGCATGAGAATGGAGATATCCAGAACTTACTTCTTTCCAATTACTTAAAGTTCCAACTTGTACTGGACTTGAACGGGTTGTAGTATCATTAAATCCTAAATTACCAAATGCATTACCACCCCAAGACCATAGTGTATTATCGCTACGAACTGCTAAAACAAATGGATAATCACCAGCAGATATTTTATTCCATGTTCTTGTTCCAACTTGAACCGGGCTAGATCTACTTATTGTATCATTAAATCCCAATACACCGAAACTAGTTGATCCCCAAGACCATAACGTTCCATTATACGCTATAGCAAGTGCATATTCATCTCCTGTGCTAATACTTGTAAAAGTAGTGCTAGCATCTACATAATTCGGTAAACTTCTATTTCGTAATAACCCTAATCTACCATCGGTGCCCTGTCCCCATGCCCAAAGTGTCCCATCTGAACGAACAGCAGCAGTCATTTGATGTCCTGCGGCAACGTCTGTCCATGTTGATGTACCAACTCTTTGTGGTTGAGTTCCAGGTGAAACATTATTTGTACCTTGTTGTCCAACGGTTCCCATACCCATTGCATATAGTTCACCTCCAGTAGTTATCGCCATAGTATGACCATCGCCAGCAGAAATCTTTGACCAATCTGTTCTTGTTCCAATTTGAACTGCACTGGAGCGACTTGTGATTGTTCCATCACCTATATTATTGTTTGTATTTATTCCCCAACCCCAAAGAGTTCCATCTGTTTTGATTGCCATTACATGAGATCTTCCAGCAGAAACTCTCAACCAATTAGTAAGAGTTCCGACTTGAACTGGACTACTACGACTTATGGTATCATTTTGTGCCAATTGACCAAGATTGTTTGCACCCCAAGTCCAAATTGTATTATCATTTCTAATTGCAACCACATTACCTTCACCCGCAGATGCAGATGCCCAAGTTGTAAGAGTTCCAATTTGAACTGGTGATTCCTGACTTGCACTAGCAGTAACGGTATTATTACCGATAACACCATTTGCTTGAGTACCCCATGCCCACATACTTCCACTTGTACTAATTGCAATGGTAAAACTATTTCCAGCATTTACTGATTTCCAATTACGAGTAGATGTTACTTGAACTGGTGATGATTTGTAAAATGAAATACCTGCAACCGTATTTGGTGTAAGTGCACCATTAAGAACATACATTGAGTTATTAGTTTTTATAGCAAATTGAGCGATATTATTTTGTTCCGATTTTCCAAAATTTAACCAATTTGTTTCTGTTCCAATTTGAACAGGAGATGATCTTTCTAATGTATCATTTAATCCTAGTTTCCCGTTGATATTATTTCCCCATGACCAAAGTGTTCCATCATGTCTTATACCAAATGTTGACCAATCCCCATTGTGTGATATGTCATTCCACAAACGTGTTCCAACTTGAACTGGACTACTGTAAGCATTTAGTTTATTATTAAGTCCTAAATTGGCAAATGATGCATTAACGCCCCATGCCCATAGAGTACCATCGGTCTTTATGGCCATAGTATAGGAATTAAAACCAAATGCCTTCGACCAATTATTTAGTGTACCTATTTGAACTGGACTACTGCGGGAAAGAATGCCATCACCCAACCCTAATTCACCAGAATTATTAGTTCCCCAAGACCATAGAGTTCCATTTGGCTTAATACCAAGTGTATGATTAGTTCCAACTGTAATGTTATTCCAAACACCACTTTGACTTAAAAGTATTGGAGAACGTCTGACACCATCCCATCCGTTTACCACACGATATGTTGCAGTATATGTATTAGCAACACCTGCAGTATGTAATTCTTTTGTTAATCTATTTTTTATTGCGGCATTATGTGATTGCCCGCCATAGACATCATACCAATCTGTGTCACCGCCTACTTGTACTGGACTTGATCTATAGACAATATCATTCAAACCTAATTGATAGGTTTGGTTATATCCCCAAACCCAAAGAGTGTTATCATTTCTTATTGCCAAAACATTATACGATGTTGCGTATGCAGACACTTTGTTCCACAAACGTGTTCCAACTTGAACTGGACTAGATCTATCTGTGGTATCATTTAACCCTAATTGTCCATAAACATTATATCCCCAACTCCAAAGTGTTCCATCTGTTTTAATACCGAAATTAGAGTGTTGGTTTCTCACAAATGATTGCCAATAATCATTTCCAACTTGGACAGGAGAATCAACATAAGTATACTGTTTATTCAATATAGGAAATCCATATGCTGCATAACCCCAACCCCAAAGAGTTCCATCTGTTTTGATTGCAGCAACACCCGTAGTGCCACCAGCATTTATTTTTGACCAATTTGTTTCAGTTCCAATTTGAACTGGAGAAGAACGCATTGAACCGCCACCCCAAAGAGTTATATTTGGTGAATTTGATGGTATTGTTCCAGGACCTGCATACAATTTATTATCGGAAGTAATTGCAAATCCAGGAAATTGTCCACCTGGTTGTGACATTGAACTCCAATATATTCCCTCTCCAACTAAAACAGGAGATGAGTAGCCGTATTGGTTTCCAGTAAAAGCATTATCTTTCATTCCATTACTACCCCAAGCCCATAGGGTTCCATCTATTTTAAGTGCAAATTGTGCATACCAATCATCTACTGCTTCTTGTGATTGAACTGATAACCAATCGGTTTCTATCCCAACTTGAACTGGACTACTCCGATTGATTTTATCGCCAACACCAAGTTGTGCATATTGATTATCCCCCCATGTCCAAAGTGTACCATCACTTTTAATTGCGGTCATACCCAGTCCTGATTGTCTTGCATCAATCCAAACATTCGATGCATCTAGTTGAACTGGATTAGATCTTTTTGCAGAAGTAGATAAATTTAACCCTAATTGTCCATATTGATTATCCCCCCATGTCCAAATTGATCCATCGGTTTTTATACCAACTGCACTAAAACCTGCACCTAGAGAAATTTTTGACCAATTTGTTTCAGTACCAACTTGAACGGGAGATGAATAACTTGTTGTATTATTCGTTCCAAGAATACCAAAGTTATTTGCACCCCAAGCCCATAGTGTTCCGTCATCACGAATTGCCATTGCGGCATTTCTGCCAGCTCTAATTTCTGTCCACGTTCTGGTTCCAACTTGCACAGGAGAAGATCGATTTGTAGCAACTGATATGCCGAGACCCAATCCACCAACCCCATTATTTCCCCAGGACCAAAGAGTTCCATTCGTTTTAAGTGCAAGCAAAAATGATCCATTTGCCGATGGTGATATTTTTAACCAATCACTTAAAGTACCTATTTGAACTGGACTAGAACGTGTCACAGTATCATTTAATCCTAATTGACCGCTTGAGTTTGTTCCCCATCCCCATAAAGTTCCATTAGTTTTAATTGCCATAACTTGATAACCACTATATGATGCAGATGCCCATGTTGTTAAATTATCAATTTGTCTTAATTCATAAATGTTGGAAGCAAGTTGTCCATTATATGTACCAACAGTACCACCACCCCAACCCCAAAGGGTTCCATCTGTTTTTATTGCAATAGTTGAATTATACGCAGTAATAGCACTCATCCAATTTGTATCAGTGCCAATTTGAACCGCAGAAGAACGAGTTACAGTATCACCCAATCCCAATTGTCCATTTGTATTTACACCCCAAGACCATAGAGTTCCATTGGTCTGAACTGCTATAACATGATTGTTGCCGGTAGCAGAAGCAGATACCCATGTGTTTAATGTACCGATTTGAACTGGACTTGAACGGGTTACGGTATCACCCAATCCTAATCTACCATTTGTATTTACACCCCAAGACCACATTTTACCATCAGATCCAACGGCAATGGTATATGATTCACTAGGTGAGACATCGTTCCAATCTAAACTACCCCCATCTATTTGGCCAAATGCTCCAGGTCTTTCTCCATTGCCATATACACCAAATGCATTTCTTGTATCACCCCAACCCCAAATGGTATCATCTCCACGAAGTGCAATTACATGACCTAATCCTGTCCCAAAAATGTTTTTCCATGTATTCGTTCCAAGTTGAACTGGACTACTACGGGATATTAAATCACCAACACCAAGTTCACCGGCTGCATTATTCCCCCATGCCCAAAGTGTTCCATCACTTTTAATTGCATAAGATGTTTGATTTTGGGCAGAAGCAGATACCCAAGTTAATGTTCCAAGTTGTACTGGAGAAGAACGTGTAACTGTATCGTTAAGGCCAAGTTGTCCAGCCGCATTTGGACCCCACTGCCATAAAGTTCCATCGGTTTTAATTGCAATCGCATTATTACCGTTTGTACTAATTATATTCCAATTAGTTGAATTATCAAATGAAACAAATTTTCTTCCATTGAAATCATTATCCAATTCACCAGCAAATGTTTGTCCAGCACCCCATATTTCATTTGACTGAACATATGGATTATATGATCTAGAAGCTTGAAGTAATATATTCTTTATCATAATAAAACCTTAAAGATTTTGAGCACCAACAAAACCATACCAATTTGTTCCTTGATTGTATGATATAAAACCATAAATATCTTTCTTACCGTTTGTAGAAGTAACAGACGGTGGCGTTCCTCCAGGCCAACTAACAGACGCAGGCCATGTAATAGGATATGTAACTCCATTACCAACGGTTATCAATGTTATGCTCCCAGCATTGCCAGCAAATGGTGGATTACTAAACGTAAAATTAGTTATTGCAGCATTTATCGTTACTTCAAATATATTACCATTATCTAAATTCAAATCTAAATTTCCAGGAGGACTAACAATGCCTGCTGTTGTATATTTTTCTTGATAATCAACAAAAGTCGGTGTGTATACGAATGAACCACTACTATGATAAACACTGCCGGAGTATGCAACACTACCAGATATTATTAAGTTTCCTGTATTTGGTCTTATTAGATTTACGGAAAGATCTTGATTTACCAGAGTTGCATTTAAGGACGTTGTTCCTGATACTATTAAACTTCCTGTAACTGTTAAATTATGATCAAAAGTTGCTTCTTTTTGAACATTCATACTTGCTGAAACTACAAATCGTGTAGGACCAGTTTCTAAATATAAATGAGCAGATGCAGTAGCTGCATTTGTTGTTCCGTCTGAAAGAAGTATTCTTCCTGTTAATGGACTGTTTATTGTATTAAATCCAGTTCCAGAAGAACCTGAAGCACCAGATGATCCAGAGACACCAGATGATCCAGAGACACCAGATGATCCAGAGACACCGGATGAACCACTAACACCAGATGATCCAGAAACACCGGATGATCCAGATGCACCTACTTCCCCCGAAGTTCCAGATGAACCACTAACACCAGATGATCCAGAAACACCGGATGATCCAGATGCACCTACTTCTCCCGAAGTTCCAGATGAACCACTAACACCAGATGATCCAGAGACACCAGATGATCCAGAGACACCGGATGAACCACTAACACCGGATGAACCACTAACACCAGATGATCCAGAGACACCGGATGATCCACTAACACCGGATGAACCACTAACACCAGATGACCCGGATGCACCAGATGTTCCACTTGTTCCAGATGATCCAGAGACACCAGATGATCCAGAGACACCTGATGATCCACTAACACCAGATGATCCAGAGACACCGGAGGATCCACTAACACCAGATGATCCAGAGACACCGGATG
>SXGQ01589867.1_pt1 | contig 10033 bp, 18 predicted proteins | sample 3178371 | NCBI WGS metagenome assembly SXGQ01 (sample SAMN11356859, study PRJNA531348) | freshwater metagenome | isolation source: freshwater sample F1-20 | place: China: Fuxian Lake, Yuxi | collected 2017-12-25 | reverse complement strand
TAAAAAATGTTAGCCCAGCTAGAGCTGAAAAAATCTTACGCAACAGATTCCCTGATTACTTTGAATAATGAAAATAATAAAATCTAGATTTGGAACTCCAAAATTAATTGGTAAAACACTTGATGTTAGTAAAGCACAAGTAACTGATCAAAATATTCTTGCTAAAGAAAAAGCATCACAATTAGCTGATCGTGCATTTAAAAAAACTATAAGTAGATTCTTACCAAAAATTGATATTGCTGCAGCTAAAAGAATTAAAGCTAAACAAATAAAATTTGGTGAAAGCAAGACTAAATTACAAGTAAAAATACCAACAAGTGCATCGAAAAGACTTTCTCCTTTTTCTACATTTACAACTCCATTTGGAAAAAATGTTAAAACTAAAATAGAAAAATTACAAAAACAAGCTTATGATTTAGCAAATATAAAACAAGCTAGAACTTATTCTAAATATAGTAAAAAATTTGGAATAGAAAAATTGTCTAAAGGACCATTAGCTGATGAAACAGATATATTAAGATCTAATATTGGTACTGATGCTAGAATTAATGTAATGGATACTGATAAAATATCTAGTGCTGACTTTATTGAAACTGCTTATAAATATGAAAAACCTGAAACAAGCAGTTTACAGTATGCAAAAGTTTCTTATAAAGTTAAAGATATGCGTAAAGGCAAACCAACTACTAATATTATTTCTCGTTATATTAAAGTTGGTTCAGAAGATTTAAAATTTGGTTATGAAAAAAAAGGTTTAAAAAAACCTATGATTGTAAAACAATCACAATTTAAAAAACCTACAAATGTTTCTGTTTATGATTTTAACAAAATTACTAAATCTAATATTAGGTTTAATAAACCCTCTTTTGGACAAACTACTTCTGGCAAAACAGTTTTTGGTAAAAAGTTAGGAGATGTTTCTAACAAATATAATAAAACACGTAAATTTAAAAGATCATTTTCAAAATTTAAAATTACTCCTAAAGAATAAATGGCTAATCCTATTAGGACTACTGAGTTAAATCTTAATGATCCTATTAATGATTTAAATGATGGTCTAATTGATCCATCACAAAGACCACAACAACAAGAGCCTCCAGGATTTTTTAGTTCATTACGTAATCCTGTAGAATTAATATTAGAAGAATCTATACCTGCATCATTATATCAATGGATGACTGGTAATACTAAAAAAGTACAAGCTAAAAAAGCTTTACAATTTTTAGAACAATATCCTTATTTACAAAATACATCACGTTATAAAGAAGCTGAACGTATATATAAAAAATTTGGTTATCTTCTTGAAGAAGGAAGCCAAGAGTTTAGTGGTGATGAAATGGTAAAAATGGTTAAACAATACCCATCTGTGTTTGGAGCTGAACTTGTAAACATGATGGTTGCTGATCCTTATTTATTTTTATTACCAAGTGTAGCTTATGCTAGACTAGGTAGAGGTATTTCTAATTCTCTTAAACTTAAATATTCTAAATCATTTAAACCAATTAAACTTACAGCAGAAGAACAAGCCTTAAAGAAAACAGCTAATGCTGATATTCTTTATGGTGCTATGGGTACAGTACTTACTCCATTAGCATTTTCTACTGCTATGCAATTAGGTGAACAAGGTGTTATATCTGGTAGTCGTACTTCTCTTGAAACGACAATAGGTGCTACTGCTGGTTTGTTACTTAGCGGTGGTATTGGAGCTATATCAGGTCTTGCTTCTAAAATTGGCAATATAAAACCAGATGCTGTTAAACGAGCTACTAATAATATCATTTCAAATAGTGATGAAGATTTAACTAAGTTATTTGAATATAATAATAAAACTGGTAACTTTGAATATGTAGATAAACTATTTGATGAAATAGATAATCTATCTAAAGATATTGATCCAAAGATTAGAGATGTATCTAGTCAAGAAACAATTAACTTTCATAAACGAAGCATAACTTCTTTAGCTAGACCTATTATTGAAAATGGTGTTAATGCCTCTAAAAATAGTGCAGTTAAAAATGCAGCTAGTCTTGGTGGTGTATTAGCAGCAGGATCTTTCTTAACAGCTGATGATGAAAAAATTGCAGCAGCAGGAGAAGGATTTTTATTAGGTGCTGGTATTTATGCTGCAGCTAAAACAGTAAACAAATTTTTAAAATCATCTAAAGACGATATTACTCAAATTAGACAACAAGATTTTGAAGATACAATAAACTCTATTGATATTGCTAATCATAAATACTTTAGTCATGTATCTCAATTGTCTGGTAAAATTCAAGAATTAATTCCTGATCCAATAAGCTCAAGAAAAATATTTCATTATATACAGCAAACAGAAATAGCTGGTAAAAAAATTAAACTATCTGATTTAAACCCTGATGAAAAATTAGGTCTTAATGCAATAAGAAATATATTCAAACAATTTGAAGATACTCTACAAGATCTTGACGAACCAATTTTAAAAAACATTAGAGATAATTATCTACCTATTATCTGGAGTGAATATAGAGGATTTAATCCTTCTCAATTTGCAGATATGTTTGATACTAAAGTTTATGGACCAACTAAAAGTTTTAAATTTGCTAAAAAAAGAATTTACGATACAATTAACGAAGGTTTAAAAAAAGGCTTTAGGCTTAAACCTGGCATGGATAATGCTATTGAATTACTTAAAGTGTATGCTATTGCAGCTGGTAAAGCAGTATCAACACGAGCTTTATTAAAAAATCTTAGAACTAGTAGTGTACCTGGAATTACTAAATCTCCATTTATTGCAGTAACTAATGAAGAAGTTTTAAATGTAATGCGTGGTCCATACGCAAAAGAGTATGTAGATTTTACACATCCTTACATTAATGCTAATGCACCAGTTAAAGTACACCAAGCAATAGTAGCTCCACTTAAAATGATATTTTCTGCTGAATCTGAAAATCAATTTATAACAGCTATGTTTAATACTAACCTTGTTATGAAACGATTAGCTGTAGGCTTTTCATTCTTTCATGCTGGTGGATTAATTGAAAATGCTTTCTTTACTGGATTAAGTTTTAAAGCTATTGGAGCTATATTAAATCCTAGATCTGCACCTGATATTGTTAAAGCTATTAATAATCCTACATTAGATTTTAAAGACTTTCCATTATCTAAAGTTACTAAAGACTTAATACAGTCTTATGGATTTAATGATGTATTTGAATTTGCTAGATCAGCAGGTTTAGTAATTGAACGTGGTACAATTGACCAAGCTCATGACAGATTTTATTCTGTAGTTAATAGAACTACATCTGGTCTTAATAATTTATTAGGTTATCAATTTGGTACTAAAACAATTGGTAAAGCTAAAAAAGTATTTGAATGGTTTGATCGTGTTACATGGGATAGAGTATATACTTCTGCTAAACTATTTTCATTTTTAAAAAACTTTGAAAGATTAGCAAAGCCTGGTGATCAAACATTTAATATATATGCTAATGCTCGTATTGCATCACAAGTAACTAATGATGCTTTTGGTGGATTAAACTGGGTACAAATAACACAAAGAATACAAAATCCACTTTATAAAAAATTAGCACAAACTGTATTTCAACCTGGATCTAAAGGTTATATGCAGTTGTTATTATTTGCTCCTGACTGGACAATATCTAATCTTAGAATAGCATTTAAAGCTTTGCCTTTATTTGAAAGCAATCCTGATGCTAGAAGATTATATCAGTTATACTTTGCACGAACAGCATTAATCTATGCTACTATTGGTAGTGCATTAAACTATATATTCTCAGGACATTCTATATTAGAAAATAAAGATCCAACTAGAATAGACTTAGGTAATGGAGAAGTTCTTACATTCTCTAAACAATTTATGGAACCATTTGATTGGGTAACTAATCCTTATGGTACTGGTGTTAAAAAATTGGGATCATTACCTAAATCTGTTGTAGAAGTATTGACTAACAAACAATACTTAACTAGCAAATGGTCTCCACGTATTACTGAGTATGATGATAATAATATCACTAAAGCTCTTAAATATGGTGGACAAGTAGGTAAAAAGTTTTTACCTATATGGGTACAACAAGCAACAGAAACAGTTGAGAAAGCTTTAGTTAAAGATGGCATATCAGTAGATCTTGCCGCAGATGTGTCTCTTAATTGGTTCTTAGGACAAACTGGACATCCTAAATATAAAGCTCCTAGAACAAGTGAATATAAACTACAAGGTTTAGTAAGAAATCCTTACGAAACATTATTTTAATGGATAACAATATTGAAACAAGACTTTTAAAAGTTAATAATCGTATTGATGCTTTAGCACTAGATATAGCTATTATTAAAGATAATCATTTACAGCATATAGAAACAGATATTAATAGTTTAAATTTTAAAACAGATAGAATTGAAGATAAAGTAGATAAGACTTATTGGATTCTTTTAACTGCAGCAGGTGCATTTATAGGAATCTTATTAGTTAATTTATTTAAACTTATAGATTAATTCAATCTATACTTGTTGATTAAATTTAGATATAAGAACTAACTATGAACAAATCAATTTTAGTAATTAGTGATACTCATATACCCTATCATCACAAAGATTTAATACCTTATCTAGCAGCAATTAAAAAAGAATATAAACCAGATCGTGTAATACACATTGGTGATGAATTAGATAAACACGCATTATCATTTCATGATAGTGATCCAGATCTTCCAAGTGCTGGAGATGAATTAAGAATATCAATTCCAATCATACAGCAAATAGAAAAAATATTTCCTGTAATGGATTTGTTAGACTCTAATCATGGTAGTCTTGTTTACAGACGTAGCCTTAAGTATGGAATACCTAAAGCTTACTTACGAAAGTATAATGAATTTTTAAAGGTTAGTGATAAATGGAAATGGCATGATGATTTAGTCGTGCATACTAATAATGGTCCTGTATATTTTTGTCATGGCAAAATGGCAGACGTATTAAAACTAGCTCAATCAATGGGTATGTCTTGCGTACAAGGACATTATCATTCGTCTTATTCAATTAAATACTATGGTAATTCGTTAGGATTATATTATGGTTTACAAGTAGGATGTTTAATTGACAAAGACTCTCTAGCATTTCGTTATAATAAAACTCAACGCATGAGACCAATTATTGGTTGTGCTGTAATTATCAATGGTTTACCAAAACTAATACCTATGGTATTAAATAAATCTGGAAGATGGATTGGTAAAATCATTATATGAGTAACAAAACATTTTTTAAACAAATAGGTGGATCACACTATAAACGTTTTAAAATTAGCCCAGCTAAATTTATAATGGAAAATAATATCCCTTATGCTGAAGGTAATGTTATTAAATACATTTGCCGCCATTCTTTCAAGGGCAAGGAATTAGATCTTGCTAAAGCTAAACAATATATAGATTTTATACTTGAAACAAACTATGAAAAAAAAAAGCACAGTAAATAAAGCTGGTGTTTATACAAAACCATCTTTAAGAAAAAAATTATTTCAATCAATTAAATCTAGAGCTGTTATGGGTACTAAAGCTGGTCAATGGTCTGCACGTAAAGCTCAATTACTAGCTAAAACTTATAAAGCTAGAGGCGGTGGTTATAAATAATGTACGCAAAGCGACAACAAAGTTTAGTTGACTGGGGTAAACAAAAGTGGAGAACTAAGTCTGGTAAAAAATCATCAGTAACTGGTGAACGATATTTACCTACTAATGCTATTAAAGCATTAACTCCTGCTGAATATGCTGCCACTACTAAAGCTAAAAGATTAGCTAAACGTAAAGGCAAACAATTTTCTAAACAACCTAAAAGTATTGCTAAAAAAACTGCGAAATATAGATGAGACGTGAAACTAAAATGCCACCTAAAAATAGAAAATATTTTAGGTCAACTAAGTCTGGTGCTGGTATGACTAAAGCTGGAGTACAAGCATATAGAAGATTAAATCCAGGATCTAAATTAGATACTGCTGTTACTGAAAGTAACCCTACTGGTCGTAGAGCTGCAAGAAGAAGATCTTTTTGTGCTAGATCTGCTGGTCAATTAAAAATGTGGCCCAAAGCTGCTAAAGATCCTAACTCAAGATTACGTCAAGCTAGACGTAGATGGAAGTGTTAAATGTTACCTATGTTAAGTGCTATTGCACCATTAGCTAAAATACTTTTTAATACAATTGAAAAAGCTGTACCTGATAAAGATTTACAAGCTAAGTTAAAAGCTGATTTACAAACTCAATTAATACAATCTAATACTGATGAGCTTAAAGCTGCAGCTAGAATTATAGAAGCAGAAGCTAAAGCAGGTTGGTTTGCATCTAGTTGGAGACCATTACTTATGTATGTTCTTATATTTGTATTAGTCTTTAATTATATCTTTGCACCAATTGTTAAAATGTTAACTGGTATTGTAGTTGGATTTGAATTGCCAGGCGATGTTTGGACTCTTTTAAATGTTGGACTTGGTGGTTATGTTGTAGGAAGAAGTGCCGAGTCTGTTGCTAGAACTATTGCTTCTAGACCAATATCAAAAGATATTAATGAATAATATGACTATGCTAGAAATTTTAAAAAAAATACACAATGTGCTTACCAAATTACTTTGGACTTTAGAATCTGATAAAAGAGCTAAACGTATTATTAAAAGTAAACTTAAAAAATAATGTTTTATATTGCTGCTCTAATTATATTCATATCGGATGGATATGAACAAGAAGATATTCTTTTGCATACTATTAATTTTAATACTAAACAATCTTGTGAAGAATACTTAAATTCATACGACTCTATATTAAGATTAAATTTAACAAAGATGTTTGAATATAATAAACTTGAACTTAAAAAAATAGTAGATTTGTTTTGTATTCAAGATAAAAATTTACATACATTATGAAATTAAGTAAAGACTTTACTTTACAAGAATTAACTAAATCTGAAATTGCAGATCGTAATAATATAAATAATATTCCAACTGCTGATCACATAACTAATCTTGTATTATTATGTCAGTATATTTTACAACCTGTTAGATCACACTTTGATAAGCCAGTTAGTATTACTTCTGGTTATAGATCTCCAGAACTATGTATATTAATAGGTAGTAAACCTACATCGCAACATACCTTTGGACAAGCAGCAGACTTTAAAATTGCTGGTGTGCCAAATAAAGTAGTATCTGATTGGATAGTTAATACTCTTGACTTTGATCAATGTATATTAGAATTTTGGAAACCAGAAGAACCCAATAGTGGGTGGGTACATTGTAGTTATTCTTTTGATAATAATAGAAAAGAATATTTACAAGCTACTAAATCTAATGGTACTGTTTTATATACCAAGATTTCTTAATCTTTGTAAAAAGTTTTGATAAAACATTTTTATTTGTAGCTTCTTAATTATAAGACTTTTCTTAATACATTCTTTACAAATCATATTTCCTCTAAGTTAATTTTAAATTGACGTTTACGATCTTTGTTAATAAATAACAACTCACTTTGTCTTTCAGTATAATTCATTAATCCTTTTTCACGTGCTTTAACAAAAGCATCTCTAATACATAAAGGATCAAACCCTGCATAATCACAAGTAGTTCTAAAATCTTTACCAAGATCTAAGAACCAATTGATTGCAGTTTCTTTATTACGCATATCAATCATTATAGTTCCTTTATAATCAGCATCTTCTAATGCTTGTGTTATTATTGCTCTAAATAATCTTTGTTCAGGTAATGATGAATGTACATTATACTGGCTTAACATCTTTAATAACTTCATAAGTTATTCTATCTTTGTTCAAAGAATTAAGTTTTAAATTAATTTCTGTAGGCGATAATGACTTAAACTTATTGTATGCTTCTAAATCATTATCAGCATCTACAATTGCAGAACCTTCAACGTAACAATATCCATATACTTTAAAAGTATATCTCATAAATTATTTTTACGTCTTGATGCTTCTAGTGTTCTCCAAACATCAATGACCAAACATTCTTTAGCTCTTTTGTTTTGAGTAATACCAACTTTTTCTGCTAAAGCTTGTTTCTGTAATATGTATTCTCCATACACATCTGAAGCATAATAAGCTTGTTCTTTTATAGAAAACGATTTGTCATTATTATTGCTAACAATATGTATTGCCTTATCTCGTTTTTGTTTATCTTTTAAATATTCTAAACCTGCACTTAACTTAGCATCTTCTTCATCTGTGTCTGCTAAGAACTTTAAAGCTTCTTCTAATCTTTTTTCATTAATCATAATTTTATTTGTTTACACACCCCTGTACTAACTAACAAAGGGAGACCACTTGAAATACAAGGGTGCGTATGTTGTTAATTAAAATGGTGCTTTCTCAGAACCATCTTCTTGTGTAGAGAGAATATCTCTAACAACTTTATCACAAGCTTTATAAACATCGTCATATTCTTGTACACTTCTGTTAGGAAGAATACTTGATAATAAATTTGACATAGTTAATCTGTATTTCTCAGACCAATTAGTATTTGGCATTTGTGCTGAAAATGTTTTTGCTGCTGGTGCAGTATGTCCATTAGTTTGCATAGTATCTCCTTTATCATTAGTTGCATTTAACTGTTCTATTTTTACACAAGTCTGATTGTTACTGCCTGGTTTTTTTATAACATAACCAGTAACTCTAACTTTATCATTCTTGCTAATATGACGACAGCTTTGGTCAACGAATAATTTTCGTTCAATACCATTTTCCATTTCTACAGCTAACCAGTACTTAACTGGATTTTCTGCATCATGGATATCTTTAACTCCTTTTACTGTTGCGTCATACGTTTCTGTATTTGCCATGTTTTGTTTTCCTTGTTTGTTTATATGTTTAACTATATTACCTATTTTTTGCATAATTAGAATATACTTATTTCCAAGCCTTTTGCCAGATTTCTTTTGCAAAAATCTTAGCATCGCTATCACCTTTGCCCCATCTAAAGTTTTCTAAATTTAGTGGGAACATTCTAACTACATCTTCTTTTGTTTTAGCAATAGAAGTTATATGCTCTATAGTTTTAAAAGCATTTATCATATCATCTAATGATGAATCTAAATGCTCTATTTCTACAGCTTCAGTATCGTTGTAAGAACAATACAATAACATTGTTTGTTTCTTACATATTTCTTTGTATAGAAATTGCTGTCTAAAGTCTGATTGTTTTGGATACCAATTTTTATCTAACGCACCAGACTTTAATCTTTTGAGATAAGCAGTAGCTTTAGTATCTATAATTATATCTTTAAATTCAAAATCTGTTTTGCAACAGATATCGTATTTCAAACCATATGGTTTTCCTGGAACTTGTATTTCTTTTTGATAAGAAACTACATCGCCAAATGATATTAATGAATCTTTAAATCGTACAGCTATCTTAGCTGCCATTTCTGATTCATCATCTTCTGATGATCCACCAAGTTCCCGGAACTTCTTTTGAGTAAAGTCATGTATTGCATCTTCATCATATGCTTCTTTTTGTATTGCGTTCATAGCACCTTCTTCAGCTGCTGAACCCATTATCATTCTTGCATTTGGTTTAGATTCAAATTGATATAGCTCATTAATAATCCAGTATGGTGGCGAATCAATAAATGAATTGCCTTTACTGGCAGTATGTCTGTAATCTTTTTCTAACATTTAGTCTCCTATGGTTAATAATATACAATGTTTCATTTCAAATCACTTTGATATTCCTATCAAAATATTAAAGGGCCAACAAGAATTTAATAGTAATAAACATTATAATTACTATAATACTTCTATACTCTTATCTTACCTTTTAAACCCTACTAAAAAGTATGGGGTTAAAAGTATCATTCACAGATTGCATAATTGCACTTCTACTAATAGAGTGCAAAGACTTTATAAACAATATAATAACAACTCTCAGTTTAAATTGTTTATTGATAAGTTAGTCGAATTATTTTATAATAGTAAATATGCAACGACCAGAATTGATAACTCGAATAGTTGATAAAAAAACTGTTCTATACAATATCCGAGAATCAAGACTG
>SXGQ01519595.1_pt1 | contig 10033 bp, 10 predicted proteins | sample 3178371 | NCBI WGS metagenome assembly SXGQ01 (sample SAMN11356859, study PRJNA531348) | freshwater metagenome | isolation source: freshwater sample F1-20 | place: China: Fuxian Lake, Yuxi | collected 2017-12-25 | reverse complement strand
GGGATGCGCTCTAACCAACTGAGCTATAGCCCCGAGTTTTAAACGAGGACTAGCAAGGCTACAGTGCGGTTTCGTCAGCCTCAACTGCGATAATTCGCACTTCTTCTTCAAGCACCGTGACTCGCACACCGCCGACCAAATCAGTAATCAAGTTAAAGATAGTTGCCAATAGCACCCACAGACCTGTTCCTAAAATTACGCCCAATAGACCGAGTATCCAAAGATTGCCGAACAGCTCGGAGCCATCAAACCTAAACGTCTCCCAACCAAAAGACTCCATAAAGTTTTCGACATTGTCGAGTGTGCCGGTTGATTGCGCAACATTCCAGAGCAACACAAGCGAGATAAGTGCAACAAAATAGCAAACTAGATGAAATGCCAACCCAACTTTGAAAACAGACCACGGATCAATATCACGAACAACCCGTGCAACGCGTCTAACCCGAGGCTTATTCGCAGCTACATTTGCTTTTTTTCTCACCTTTGCAGTGTAGGCAGATCAAAACCCTCAATCGACACCGCCACAGCCCGACGAAAAACGCGGTTTACTTCGGCAACGATGATGCATTTGTTGGTGATTTTTTCTGCCCGAACGATATTGGCAAAGTTTTGCTGTGCAATATTCTCAGCAGTTACTAAAGCCAAGTCTTGCTCGATTAAAACACAAGCCAGAGCAGATGCGTCGGCAGCAAACTGACTCTGCTGTGCGTCAAACAAGCGCTGGCTAATCTGCGCGAGCGAAAAAAGCGTTGCGCTCATCAGCCCGATGGTGATCAGCACTAAAAAAGTTGCTGAACCACTTTCGTGTTTTGAATTACTCGAGCGAATAAGACGTTTATTCTTCGTCGCTAGCCAAGATTGGCGCTACAGACGCCACCACTTGACCCGCACCAAGACTCATGACGCGCACACCTGTGGCGGCACGACCCTGGCTTGAAATTTCCTTAACTGGAGTACGAATTGTCGTGCCGGCTGATGACACCGCAACAATTTCGTCTTCGATACCAACCATAAAAGCCGCAACTACTCGGCCTTTTTTGCCAGTCAACTTGATGCCAATCATGCCCATACCACCGCGGCCTTTGCGAGTGAAGTTGCTGATCTGTGTGCGCTTACCGTAACCAGACTCGGTCACAAGCAAAATTGAAGCATCATCTTTAGCTACATCAACTGACACAACTTCATCACCGGCTCGCAGACGCATGCCACGCACACCTGCCGCCGAGCGGCCCATTGGTCGCACTTGTTTTTCGGAAAAACGAATTGTCTGCCCACCGCGACTAACGATGAACACATCGTCGGTGCCACCTGTTTCGATAACACGCACAAGTTCATCTTTCGGTCGCAGTTTGAGCGCGATCAAACCATCACGACGCGACGAATCGTATTCATTGAACGCGGTTTTTTTGACTTGACCTTGTCTCGACACGAAGAACAAATAGCGAGTACCAGGGAATTCACGTGTATCAATGATCGCCTGAATTGTTTCACCGTTTTGCAATGGCAACAAGTTGACAATTGGAATACCTTTGGCTGTGCGTTCGCGCTCAGGTATCTCAAGTGCACGCAAACGATAAACGCGACCACGATTCGAAAAGAACAGAAGATACGCGTGAGCCGTAGTGAAAATTACGTTGCGCACAATGTCGGCGTCCTTCATTTTCGCACCTGATACTCCACGGCCGCCACGACCTTGTGATCTGAACGAATCAGCTGACACACTCTTGATGTATTGAGCCTGGGTCATAACAACTACCAACTCGCGGTTATCAACCAGGTCTTCGACACTCATCTCGCCGACATCGGCGGTGATCTTGCAAACACGATCAGTGGCAAAAGTTTCGCGAACAGCCGAGAGCTCTTTTGAAATTACTGCACGTAATTTTTTGTCATCGTTCAGAATTGCTTTTAGTTCTTTGATTTGCGCTTGTACATCTTTTTGCTCGGTTTCAAGATCAATCCGTGACAAACGAGTCAACTGACGCAGTTGCATGTCGAGAATGTCGATCGCTTGACGCTCAGAGAACCCAAATTGTTTGCCCATCAAAGCAGCCTTTGCGGCGTTGCCGTCTTCGCTACCGCGAATCACTTTGATCACTGCATCAATGACATTTAGCGCCTTGAGGCGACCCTCAAGAATATGGCTGCGATCTTGAGCTTTTTTAAGGCGATAGTTGCTGCGTCGAGTTATGACATCGATTTGGTGACGCACATAACCTTGCAATGCATCGCGAAGGTTAATTGTGCGTGGCACACCGTCGACAAGTGCAACCATGTTTACGGGGAAACTTGTTTGCAAGGTTGTGAGTTTAAACAAGTTGTTCATTACGACATTCGAATTGGCATCACGTTTGAGTGTGATAATCAGATTTGTCTCACCACCCGACGAATTGTCGTTGACATCGGCAATTCCGTCGAGATCGCCACCGTCTACAAGTTCTTGAATTCGTGCAGCAATCGCCGAACAACTCGCCTGATACGGCAACTCGGTAACAACGATTCGCATCTGGCCACGCACGCCATCTTCGATTGCAACTTTTGCCCGCATCTTGATGCTGCCACGACCTGTTTTATAGGCCTCGTTGATGCCACTACGACCCAGAATTAAACCGCCCGTCGGAAAATCTGGTCCTTTGACAAACTTCATTAAGTCAGCAACCGACGCCTCAGGATTATCGATTAGATGCAACGTTGCATCGACAACTTCGCCGAGATTGTGTGGCGGAATACTCGTCGCCATACCGACAGCGATACCTTGCGAGCCGTTGACCAACAAGTTTGGAAACCGAGACGGCAATACAGATGGCTCTTCAGATGTGCCGTCATAATTTGAAATTAAATCAACGGTGTCTTCGTCGATGTCGGCAAGCAATTGCATTGCCAACGGATGCAACCGCGACTCGGTATAACGACTCGCGGCGGGACCAAAGTCGGGTGACCCGTAGTTGCCGTGAAAATCAATCAGCGGGTGCCGTAGCGAAAACGGCTGGGCCATACGAACAAGAGCGTCGTAAATTGCACCATCGCCGTGCGGGTGATAGCGCGCCATGGTGTCACCGGTGACGCGTGCACACTTAACAAAAGGTCGATCTGGCCTGAAACCTTGTTGATGCATGTCCCAGATAATTCGCCGATGCACTGGCTTTAATCCGTCACGAACGTCAGGCAGCGCCCGCGACATAATTACCGACATTGCGTAATCGATAAATGATCGTTCCATTTCGTCTTGAAGTTGCACTGGCTGAATGCCTTCGTTTGGTGCAAGAGGTAATTGCGCGGCGCCCGAGTTTTTGGCTGACGCCGAAACCTTTGGTGTCGACTTTTTGTTCAGTTTTTTTGCTGGTTTTTTAGCCGCCATAGTCGTAGTTTCCTAGTCGCTGATTCTTTAGAAGTCGAGATTGCGCACATCGCGCGCGTTTTTTTGGATAAAGGATTTGCGGCTCTCAACATCATCGCCCATCAGCACACTCATTATGTTTTCGGCTTCAGCAGCTTCTTCAACATTGACTTGCAACAAGGTTCGAGTGGCTGAGTCCATCGTTGTGCTGCGAAGTTCTTGCCAGTCCATTTCGCCTAAACCTTTAAGACGTTGAAATTCTTTTTTGTGATTCGGATTCGCTGCTAAGAATTTTTCCTTAGCGGATTCATCTTTTAGATATGTTTTTTCTTTTCCAACTTCGGTTGAAAACAGAGGTGGTTGAGCAATATAGATAAAGCCACTCTCAACCATCGGACGCATTTGGCGATAAAAGAAAGTCAACAACAAAGTGCGAATATGGCTGCCGTCTACATCAGCGTCAGCCAAGATAATCACCTTGTGGTAACGGGCTTTTTCAGCAGAAAACTCATCGTTGCCGACACCGCCACCAATCGCTGTAATCAACGCTTGCACTTCGGTGTTTTTCAACATTTTATCGAGACGGGCACGTTCAACATTTAAAATTTTTCCACGAATTGGCAAGATCGCCTGAGTGCGCGGGTCTCGCGCGTCAACTGCGGTGCCCCCTGCCGAATCACCTTCGACGATAAACAACTCGCTCTCGGCTGGATTGCCACTTTGACAGTCTTTAAGTTTGTCGGGCATACCAGCGCCACTAAGCGCAGTCTTTCGGCGCACTGCGTTGCGTGCATTTTTTGCAGCAATACGTGCCTGAGCGGCGGCTACAGCTTTTTTAACGATTCGATTTGCTTCGGTCGGGTTTTCGAGCATCCACTCTTCGAGTTTGGTGTTTGTTTCTTTTTGAACAAACGACCTAATTGAAACATTGCCAAGTTTTGCTTTAGTTTGACCCTCAAATTGTGGGTCGCGCAATTTAACCGTAACGATCGCAGTTAAGCCTTCGCGAATGTCTTCACCAAGAAGGTTCTCGTCTTTCTCTTTGAGGCCGCCCGATGAACGCGCATATTTGTTAACTACAGAAGTAAGGGCAGTTTTGAAGCCCTCAACATGCATGCCACCTTCGATCGTCGAAATACCATTGGCGTAGCCATAAATACCTTCGTAGTAGCCGGTATTCCATTGCAGGGCGATTTCGAGGGTTTGGTCTGATTCGCTGGCCTCGTAATATGCCACTTTGTTGAACAATGATTCGCGCGAAACATTCAGGTGCTTTACGAAATCGACAATGCCACCTTTGTATTGATAAGTGACTTTGTCTTTCTTGCCAGCACGTTTGTCTTCAAAGACAACTTCAAGGTCACGATTTAAAAATGCGATAGTTTGCAGTCGTTCAAGGACTGTGCGGGCAACAAATTCGACGCCCTCGGATGCAAAGATTTCTGGGTCAGGATAAAAAGTAATCGACGTTCCGTTTGTTTTTGACGGCGACGAACCAATTTATTGAATTTTTGATTTTGGTTTTCCACCATCGACAAACTCTTGTTTGAATCTTGTACCATCACGATCGATTTCTGCCACGAGTTTTTTTGATAACGCATTGACGACACTGACACCTACGCCGTGCAAACCGCCCGAAACTTTGTAACCGTCACCGCCGAATTTTCCGCCGGCGTGCAAAACAGTAAGAACAACTTCAAGCGCACTCTTACCTTTGTGAGGACCCGAGGGATAAGGGTCAACCGGAATGCCGCGACCGTTGTCTTGCACCTGGCATGAACCATCTTCGTGCAAAGTGATCGTAATTTTGGTGCAAAACCCCGCCATTGCCTCATCGACTGAGTTGTCTACAACCTCCCAAATGAGGTGATGTAGGCCATTTAAACCAGTTGAGCCGATGTACATGCCCGGTCGTTTGCGAACCGGATCAAGACCCTCGAGAACTTGAATATCTTTGGCTGCGTAAGTGACCGAACCGCTCTTTCCAGACGGTGGTTTCGCTTTGGTTACAGCCATTTTTTCGGGCACCTTTTGGTTGATTTTGATACTGGTTTTCGCTTGTAATTAAGCAAATTTATTCTACTCTCTAAGTGTTCGTGCGACCTGATTTTACGCGGATATCTATCCCGCTGATTGTGGTGCCGGTGTGATGACTAAGGCTTGTGCAAATATCTCGCTCAAGAAACTTCATGTGTGTTGACCACGCCGGGTCGTCTACTTCGATTAGCAGTCGCCCCCGATCAAGTTTGACCGGTGTGACATGAGCAGCAACTTGGTCGCCGACAAGTTCTTGCCACAACCCGAAGACTCCAGAAACCGTGTCGATGTTTGGTGAACCGAGACTGTGCAACAATTTGTTTAGTTCGTCGCCCAACTTGGACTCAGATCTCGAAGTCGAATTTGCGTCTAATTCTTCAGAATTGCTTTCATTAATCATGAATTTTCCCGCGGTGGTTCTAAATTTTGTCGCCAAGTTGAGGTGACGAGATTACCGTGCCGGCTTTAATCAAAACCCTCTTGGTGATGTGTGCATCAACCGGCAAATCGGAGGCGGTAGTAATCAAGACCTGCCCCACTGGAAAGTGGTTGATCAACGCCCGCGCCCTGTCTGGATCAAGTTCTGAAAGGACATCGTCCAAAATCAGGATCGGTGTTTCGCCGACACTTTGACTGATAAAACGATGCACGGCAAGGCGCAACGCCAGGGCCATAGTTCGTTGCTCGCCTTGTGACGCGTGTGTGCGTGCCGGCAAATTGTTGATTGAGATTTCAAAATCGTCGCGGTGCGGACCAACTGTTGTCACGATGCGCCGCAAGTCTTCGTTGCGTGACTCAGCGAGACATTTTGCCAGACCGATTTTCAGCCACTCTGGCGAATAATCGATCACAATGTTGCTCGGCTGTCGCGCGAGTTCTTCGTAGGCGTGAACAATAAACGGCGTAAGTTTTTTTACCAGTTCGTCTCTAGCGTTACCGAGCTGAGTGCCGGTGCTAGAAAGTTTCTCGTCCCACAAATCAAGCATCGATGCGACAGCGTTATTTAGTCGACCGCCGGATTGTTTCAATACGGCGTTGCGTTGTCGTACAATTCGATCGACCTCAAGACGCAAAGCATCATTTTTGGTCGCTAACGCAACAAGCGAATCATCTAAAAAGTCTCGCCGTAGATGCGGGCCACCTTTGACCAGCTCAAGGTCGTCGGGCGAAAACACTGTGGTTCGCACCATGCCTAATAAATCACGTGTTTTGGGCAGTTTTGTGCCATTTACCAACACTTGATTGCGGCCCTGCGTTGTCAACTTTGCTTCGATCAAAATCTCGCGGCCATCATCATGCAGAACCCGCGCGCGAATGAATGCGGTTGAGGTGCCAAGTCGGATCATTGCCTCGGTTGGCACACCGCGAAAACTTTTCATCGTTGATAGATAAGCCAATGCTTCAGTCAAATTAGTTTTACCTTGACCGTTTGAGCCAATAATCGCGCTGACTCCTGAATTAAAATCAATTTGCGCGTTTGTATAGTTGCGAAAGTCGCTGAGTTGAATTTGCTGCAGTATCACGTCGAGTTATTTGATGCTGCTGTTAGTTAAGCGCAACGCTGAATTAACTTGTTAGTCGTTGCGGCATAACGAGATACAAATAGTTTTTGTCGCCGACACCGCGCAAAACCGCTGGTTTAACCGGATCGGTTGACTCGATTGTGATCTCGTCACCCTTAACGGCGTCAATGCCGTCCATCAAGTATTGCGAGTTGAAACCAATTGTTATCTCACTACCGTCGAGTTTTGCATCAAGCTCGTCAACAACTTGACCGATGTCCTGAGTAACGACCGACAATCGAATCGAATTCGACAACATCTCAAGGCGCACAGGAGTAGTTTCGCGCGCCAAGATTCGTGACCGACGAACTGCCTCAAGTAGAGGCTCTCGCGCGGTCGTAACTTTGTTTGGATAATGAGCCGAAATCAATTGTTTGTACTTTGGAAACTCGACATTCAAAAGCGTTGTTGTCAGGGTTGACCCACCAACTTCAAACGTGGCACGGTTTTCACCAAGCGCCATGGTCATTGACTCTGCGCCGCCAATTAGACGCTCCAGTTCGCTGAGAGCTCGACCCGGAACAACTATTTCAGCGCCGTGGCCCAACATAGTTGCGCCTGGCAATTCGCGTACCGCTAAGCGATACGAGTCTGTTGCAACCAAACACACCGAGTCAGGTTCGGCGACCATCAACACACCGGTTAAAGCCAGCCGTTGCATGTCGTTTGAAGACGCTCGGACAACTTGCCCTAATGCCTCACCGAAAATTTTCGCGCTGATAGTAACTGGTTGTGTGCCAGCCACAACGATGTTCGGAAAATCTGTTGCTGCAAAAGTTGGCACGGTAAATTGAGATTTTCCAGCTGAAACAACAACCTCGTCGCCCTGTGCGTCGATTGTTACTTTTTCTTCTGGCATTGCGCGAACGATGTCACTAACAAGTTTTGCGCTGACTACCGCAACCCCGTCTTGAGCGCCACCAACAGCCAATGTCGATCGCACGCTCAAGTCGTTATCGGTGCAGGTTAAAACAAGCGAGTCGCCTTTAACTTGCATATGCACACCAGAAAGCGCCGGCATTGCATTGTTGCGACTTGATGCAACTCTGGCTGCAGCACCAAGGGCCTCTGTCAATAATTCTCGCTCAACTCGAAACTTCACGGCTTTACCTCACTAATTGATTATTAGAGATGTGTGCACGATCTGTTATTGCATGTGCAAATCTGTATATAAATCTAATAACAGTAATAAGACCTGTGGATTGGGGATTAGCTATGTTTGACCCAAACAACACATGACAATTGGCTGTGACAATATTTTGCCCCCCAGTCACATCTTGCACCTGCGTAGTTTGTTGATAAGTGGATAAACCTGTGTTGTGAACAACAAACCCCAAAGATTTCCACATGTTTATCCACAAACGGTTCATGAGGTTTTAAATTTCTTAATCAGCGCAGTTACTTGCTCGTAAACCTGTTTACGTTCTTTAATTACACGTTGGGTCTTTTCAACAGCGTGAATTACAGTCGTGTGATCTCGACCACCAAACAACCGCGCAATCGCCGGATAACTCAAATCGGTCAACTCACGGACAACATACATTGCGGTTTGTCGTGCTGTCACCAATGGTCTTTGGCGGCTTTTTCCTTTGATTTCTTCAACACTAAAACCGACAAACTCAGCGATTTCAGCCAGCAGCTGTTCGTCAGTGCGTGGCTTGACCGAGTTTTTGGTAAGCAAATCGGTGAGCAACGTCTTGGCCAACTCAACATCGACCGTGATTTTATTGAGGCTGGCGTAAGCCACTGTGCGAATCAAAGCACCTTCAAGTTCACGAATGTTTGACGTCACATTGCTGGCGATGAACTCGAGTACATCACTAGCAATAGTTGTGCCGTCACGTTCAGTTTTGTTGCGCAGAATCGCCAGACGAGTTTCCATATCTGGGGGTTGAATGTCGGTGATCAAACCCCATCTGAAACGACCACGCAGTCGATCTTCAAGCGTTGGGATGGCATCAGGCACCCGGTCCGACGAGATGACGATTTGTTTATTCGCCCCGTGTAAAGAGTTGAAAGTGTGAAAAAACTCTTCTTGCAGACCCTCTTTGCCTTCCATGAATTGAATGTCGTCAATTAGTAGAACATCAACTTCGCGATAGCGGCGTTTGAACGCAGCAATCGTGTTGTTGCGAATTCCGTCGACATATTCGTTCAAAAAAGTTTCCGTTGACACATATCGAACTTCTAGATCGGGATAATGTTCGTGCACGTAATAACCAATCGCGTGAAGCAAATGTGTTTTGCCGAGTCCTGCTGATCCATAAATGAACAACGGGTTATACGAACGCCCAGGAGTTTCAGCAACACGCAACGCTGCGGCTAACGAAAACTGGTTCGATGCGCCTTTGACGAAAGCGTCAAATGTGTATCGCGGATTCAAACCAACCGCTGCACCTTTGCCGTTGCGCGCACGCAGTGTTTGTGCCTCAACTTGTTGCTGTTTTTGCTTGTTTTCACGCTCAAAAATCAATGGCTCGTCAAGCGACAGTTGGGTTTCTGGGGCGAGTCTTTCAAGCACATCGAAAGCTGTTGCAGTTTGCACATCAACGCGAAGTTCACGACCCGATGCACCGATCTCATCAAGCGCTCCGCGAACAAGCGACATGTATCGAGTCAAAATTCGATCACGAACAAAAGTGTTCGGCACCCGCAAACGCAAACTCATCTTGTCGTCTGCAACAGCTACGGCATCATTAAAAGTTGAGAACCAAACAGCCTCGGACACTTGTCCGCGCAACACTTGCGATGTGGCTTTCCACAACTGTTCGTGTTCGGGTGTGGTCTCTACGATTTCGTTTGTCACTTCGTTGGTCATTTCTTATTTTTGGTTTAGGTCTCTTTTGATATCCCCAAAATTTCTGTGGGGAGAGCGAAAGTAGCAGGTTTTCCACAGGGAGAGAAATGCTGAGGAATCCCCCTTTCTACGTTGCCCTTGGCCATATTCTGCCCCTAGCCTAAGGAGGACATAATTTTTCTTTGACGTCAGGAGCCGTGCGTGAAACGCACCTTTCAACCAAATAATCGCCGTAGGTCCCGCAAACACGGGTTCCGCAACCGTATGAGCACTCGAGCCGGCCGGGCCGTGCTTAAATCC
>SXGQ01095712.1_pt1 | contig 10033 bp, 8 predicted proteins | sample 3178371 | NCBI WGS metagenome assembly SXGQ01 (sample SAMN11356859, study PRJNA531348) | freshwater metagenome | isolation source: freshwater sample F1-20 | place: China: Fuxian Lake, Yuxi | collected 2017-12-25 | reverse complement strand
GGCAGGCCGTGGATCAACGGCCTGCTGCACCTCACGGATGAGGTGCCGGGAGCGCAGCTCCCGTGAAAAGCATAGCTTTTCAATTGGCCAAAGGCCATGGATGGACTTTGGCCAACGGCTGCTGGCAGGCCGTGGATCAACGGCCTGCTGCACCTCACGGATGAGGTGCCGGGAGCGCAGCTCCCGTGAAAAGCATAGCTTTTCAATTGGCCAAAGGCCATGGATGGACTTTGGCCAACGGCTGCTCAGACCTTGCGATCCATCTCCAGCGGGAAGGGCGTGAGCAACTCCAGGCCGCTGGCCGTGACGAGATAGTCGTTCTCGAGCCGCAACCCGCAGGCGAGTCCGTCGCCATACAGGGCCGGCTCGACGGCGATCACCTCGCCCTCCTGCAGGGTGTCGTCCCAGTGGGGATTGAGGTGGGGCGGCTCATGGACGAACAGCCCAATCCCATGGCCGAGGTGGCTCGACCAACTCCCCACCGGAGCGGTGGCCAGCCACTCGTACACCGCCTGGTAGATCTCGCGGCAGCGCACGCCGGGACGGGCCATCCGCTCGACGATGTCGAAGGCACCGCAGACGTGCCGCCAGGCGGTCTGCTGCAGTTCCGTCGGACGGCCATCGACGGCGATCGTCCGCGCGTTGTCGGAATAGTAGCCGCGGAACGCCGGTCCGAGGTCGAGGATGTAGAGTTCGCCCGCCTGGCAGGTGCGCGGCCGCGGCGCCCCTCCACGCACGCCGCTGGCGTAGTCGTTGCCGGTGCCGGTGAGCATCTCACCGCACGAACGCACCGCCGCCGCCTGCAGCGCCGAGAATACCTGCAATTCATCGATGCCGGGCCGGATGATCTCCCTGGCGACGCGGTACATCTCCCCGGTGGCTGCGATCGCCCGCCGCAGCAGCGTGAGCTCGTCGGGATCCTTGCGCCGCCGCATCTCGATCAGCTGGGGCTCGATGTCGACGAGGGTGGCGCTGCCGAGGAGGCGACTGACGTGGGGTGGGCACGCCGACCACTCCACCCCGACGCGCCGCAGTGGCTGCCGATCCCCGAGCCAGGCGGCGGCGACAGCGGCGGCTGTCTCACGCTGGTCCATCCGCAGCGTCGAACGCCATTTGGCCTCATAGGTGGCGATGTCGTCGGCCGCGGCAGCCGGCGCCGGACGATCGGGGCAGACCAGAATGGCCTTGCCTCGCGCGTCGAGGGCGAACAGCGGCATGAATCGCCAGTCCCACCGCGGTCCGGCGAGATACTGGACGTGCTCCGGCATCACGATGATGACGGCATCGAGTTCGAGCGGAGCGAGTCGCTCGAGCAACCGGCGCTGCCGCTCCCGGCAGAGGACCGGATCGAGCCATGGCTGGCCATCCATGCGGGGCGACTCCACCGGGCGGGCGCTCGCCCCCCGGCCCGTGGCCCCGCCCCTCCACCGACCGGCGGCGTAGAGCCCAGCTGGGGAGTCTAGCAGGCTGCGGGCAGCCTGCGGCACCTCATGGATGAGGTGCCGGGAGCGCAGCTCCCGTGAAAAGCGCAGCTTTGCGGATGAGCACAAGCCATGGATGGTCTGTGACTCACAGAAAGGACCGAGGCTGCGGGCAGCCTGCGGCACCTCATGGATGAGGTGCCGGGAGCGCAGCTCCCGTGAAAAGCGCAGCTTTGCGGATGAGCACAAGCCATGGATGGTCTGTGGCCACCAAAGGGACCGGTGTCAGCTTCCGGCCACGCAGCCGAGGAGGGCGGCGCGGCTGGCGACGCCGCGTTGGCGGCGGCGAAGACGGGGGGCTGCGGCCATGAACGATTCCACGACGGCCGCCGTCTCGGCCAACTCGAAGCCCATGCCGGGCTCGTCGACCACCGCCAACCATTCCGCGGCAAGGTCGCTGGGGCCGGCTGCGCCCTGGTCAATCCCGGGCTCGAGGACCGAGGCGATCGACTGGATCGGCAGGCAGCGCACCGGCATGGCGGTGGCACCGACGGCGATCGTCCCGGGGGTGAAGGGGGTGACAGGCCGGTCGGGACGGGTGACGGAGAGGGCGGGCATGGGCTGAACTCCTTCCACCAGCGTGTGGGACCGGGCGGCGGTTGCCGCCGTCGAAACTGAAGCCCACCAGGTGCAGTTCCGATGCCAAACCAGTGAAAAGCAAGGCGTACCTTCCGACCGCCGGGCGATCACGGCACAGCCGGCGCAGACATCCCGGCTTGACGAGCGACTGGGCAAGCGGCGCGGACGGTGGCGAACGCGGCAAGAGAAGGGCCGTCAGCGGTTTTGCAACAAATGCAACCGCGGACAGCAACGACAGGCTCGGGGGGTGCCACGAGGTCCGAAACGTGTGTCCGGTCGGCAAACCCCACGGAAACACCGACCGGACCGCCCCCTTCAGAAGGGCACGTCAACACCATCATCCCGGCCATCGCCCGCGAACGGACCGACGTCGGAAGCATCCCTCCCCTTGATCCGCCGGCGGGCACGGTCGGTCGCCGACCCATCAATCCGGTCGGTCGCCGACCCATCAATCCGGTCGGTCGCCGACCCATCAATCCGGTCGGTCGCCGACCCATCAATCCGGTCGGTCGCCGACCCATCAATCCGGTCGGTCGCCGACCCATCAATCGGGTCGGTTGCCGACCCATCTCCCTGCTCGGCTACCACGCCCTCGGTCGCCGCGGCGATCTTCACCTGCCGCAGGGCATCACGGAGTTGCGCGGCCCGCTCGTAATCCTCCGCGCGGACCGCATCGGTGAGTTGCTCGTCGAGGGTCCGGCCGACGTCGTACCGCTCACGGACGCTCTCCCGCATCTGTTCCAACCGCCGGACGAGTTCGTCCTCGGAGTACTGGTCGGCAGCGTCATACCGGGCGAACAGGTCCCGGAATCGATCGAGGCCAGCGTTGATCTCGTGGATCGCCAGTGCGGGCCCCTTCTCCTCGAGGGCGGCCAGCGCCCCGGCCTGGACGCGGTGGAAGAGCACGAACGGACGATACTGCTCATGCGAAAGGGTCCATTCGTCGTCGGGCGAATGTTCCTTCACGAAATCCATGAACGCGAGGCTGTGGTCGGCATCGCGAGCGGCGCGACGGTATTCCCGCAGCGAGAGCCAGCAGATGCGCCGGTGGTAGTACTGCACGAATTCCCGGTCGGCCTCGACGCACTGCTCGCGGTTGAGACGGAACGAATCGCCTGAGCGGATCGCCTCGCCGACGAGGTAGTCGTAGTAGGTCTCCGCGCCGTGGGGATGCGCGCCGTCGGGCCGCTGCTCGGTCTCCATCTGCAGGAGACCCATGTCGACCCGCATCTGGATCACTTCCCGGCCACCCCTGGTCTTCACCAGCCGGGCGGTCACCTCTCCGGGACGGAACGACCACCCCTTCAGCACGGTGTCGATATCGCGGGGGGATGGCATGCGGCGTCTCGTCCTGGAGGAACCCGGGCCGCCGGTGGGCGGACCGGGACGCGGTCCCGTTCGCGGTCGATTATAGCAACGACCGTCAGGCACGGTCCCGTGTCGGCTTCACTCGTCGTTCCCCCGCCGCAACGACTTCTTCTGCCCGGTCCGCCGTTTCTGGTCGAGCCGCTGGGCCACCGCGGAGCGTGGCACGCGGGTCGGCCGGCGCCGCCGCGGGGCGACGAGTGCTGCAGCGACGAGCGCGGACAGTTTCGCGACGCAGGCAGCGATGTTGCGGGGCTGCTCCCGATGCACCTGACTGGTGATCACGAGCACGCCGTCGCTACCGGTACGGCCGGCCGTCCGGGCGGCGAGCCGCTGACGGGCGCCGGCGTCGAGCCCGGGGCAGAGCGCGGGATCGAAACGGAGGACGGCCTTGCTGGAGGTCCGGTTGACGTGCTGACCACCAGGGCCGCTGGAGCGCACGAACTGCCAGTCGAGCGCCGAGGCGGGGATCACCACCCGACCATCCCCGACCCGGATTTCCTTGGGAAGCGGCATCTGCGGTAGCCTGTTCCAGGACGCTGCAGCCGGACCGGTTCCGCGCCGCCGCCCGCGCCTCCAGCATGGTCTGCCGACCCGATCGCCGGCAACCGGCGGGCGGCGACATCGTCCGTGGGTCACCACCACCATGCACCCGACCAGCCGTTCGCTCTCCCTCTGCCCGCCGGCCGAGCCCCCCCGGCACCGCTCGGCGCGCCTCAGCCGCCGTGGCGCGGTCGCCGCGCTGACGGCCCTGGGCGCGGCTGCCGTCACCCGGCTCGGTGCGGCCCCCCCCACCGACATCTCGACCCGGAAGGGAGAAGACTGGCCTGGGTTTCTCGGCCCCTCGGGCAACGGTCGTAGCAGCCTGACACCGCTCCGGACGCCATGGACGGAGGCGGGCCCGCGGATCGCGTGGCACCTGGAGCTGGGAGAAGGATACGGTTCCCCGGCGGTCGCCTTCGGCCGCGTCGTGATCTTCGATCGCGTCGGACCGCAGACCAGGCTGCGCGCTCTCGAGGCGGAGACCGGCCGGCTCCTCTGGCAGGAGAGCGCGGCGGCGGACTATGCCGACATGTTCGGCTACGACGGCGGCCCGCGGACCGCGCCGGTGATCGCCGACGATGCCGTGCTGACCTTCGATCCCGAGGGGATGCTCACCTGCCGGGCGCTGGCCGACGGCGCGCTGCGCTGGGAGGTCGATACCCTCGCCCGCTACCACGTGATCCCCAACTTCTTCGGTGTCGGGGCGGCACCGCTGGTGATCAGCGGCCCCACCGGTCCGTTGGTGGTCGTGCCGGTGGGGGGGAGCCCGCGCGGATCCCGGCCGGCCGCCCCCGACAGGCTCGACACCGTGCGCGCCCTCGACAGCGGACTGGTGGCGTTCGATCTCGGCACCGGGGAGGAGCGCTGGCGGGCGGGGGCCGAACTGGCGAGCTACAGTTCCCCGCTGCTGGCGCGGATCGAGGGTCGCGAGCGGATCGTGGCCTGGATGCGTGACCGGCTGCTGCTGGTCGACCCGGGCCCGGGCACGGTGATCGACAGCCTGCGGTTCCGGGCCGACGAACTGTTCAGCGTGAATGCGGCCAATCCGGTGGTGGTGGGCAGCCAGATCCTCCTCACGGAGACCTACGGCCCTGGCAGCGCCCTGATCGACGCGGCGGGTGATCGCCTGCGGATCATGCGCCAGGATCCCCCCGGCGGACGGCCGGCCAAAACCCTGCGGAGCCACTGGGGTACGCCGGTCTTCCATGAAAACCACCTCTTCGGTTCCAGCGGTCGCAACGCCGGCGACGCCCAGTTGGTGTGTGTCGGCTGGGAATCGGGCCAGGCCACGTGGCACGAACCGGGACTCGGGCGTGCCAGTGTCGCGCTCGTGGACGGGCACCTGATCGTGCTCGGCGAATACGGCGACCTTCTCCTCGTGCGCGCCAACCCCGAGCGCTACGAGGAGGTGGCGCGGGCCCGGCTGCGCGAGAAGGGGGCGGAGCTCCTCGTGCCACCGTGCTGGGCGGCCCCGGTCATCGCCCGCGGCCTGCTCTTCGTCCGTGGCCGCGGACGGATGGTGTGCGTCGATCTGGTCGGCTGACGTGGACCATCGGCCGCCATGGCGGCGGCTCCGCGTTGTGCCGGACGGGCGATCGCTGCCGTGTCAAGAGGTCTACGACGAACGTTCCGACCGGCGATGAACGAGTTGGATCCCGGCGGACTCGCGGGCTGGTGAACTTCTCTGGACAGCCCGCGCCGATGCGTTCCATACTTCGCCCCGGTCGAGGTCGACCCGGGCATGCGGCCCTTGGCGACGGGCAGCGGGGTCGGCCGGTGCGGAGTGTTTTGCAGACTCGGTAAGGGGTTCCATGCTGCACGCGTCGATCAGCGAAGTGACCACCCTCCGTTGGGATCTCGGGAAGGAGATCGACCACCTCGTCCGCCACGGGTTCGACGCCATCGCGCTGTGGAGGACGAAGGTTTCCGACATCGGCCTCGACGAGGCCCGGTCGCTCCTGCGGCGCTCCGGAATCCGCGTGTCGAGCCTTCAATGGGCGGGGGGCTTCACCGGAAGCGACGGCCGGTCGTTCCGTGAGAGCCTCGCTGATGCCCGCGAGGCGATCGAGACCGCGGCCCATCTCGGCTGCCCGACCGTCGTGGTCCACACCGGTTGCCGCGGGGGCCACACCGTCGCCCATGCCCGTCGGATCGTGCTCGAGGCCCTGGGCACGCTTGGCCGGTTGGCCGGCCGGGAGGGGGTGACACTCGCGGTCAAGCCATTCCACCCGACTCGGGCCGTCGGCTGCGGGCTCGTCGGGGGCCTCGCCGGCACGGTGTCGCTGGTCGAGGCCTGCGACGACCCTGCCGTGGGGATCGCCCTTGACTGCTGGCAGTTCGCCCACGAGCAGCAGTTGCTGCCCTCGCTCCCCCAGGTGGTGCCCCACCTCGCCGTGGTCCAGGTGGCCGATGGACGGGAGCGCCCGGACACCGATGGGGAACGGTTGCCACCGGGCCTCGGAGGCCTCCCCTTGGCGGACGTGGTCGGCGGGCTGATCGATGCCGGCTACGACGGCGACGTGGAGTTCGACCTGGTTGGCGAGTCGGTGGAATGGCTCGGCTACGACGCCGTGCTCGCCCGGCTGCGGCGCGTGGCCGACGCCTGGTCGCTGGAGGCGGCAACGCGGCGGCCCATGCCCCGGCCGGTGGCCACGCGGATCCGGCACCCCATCCCGGCTGCCCTCGGCTGACCGTCCGGGCTCGCGAAGGGGCCGACCACGTCCTGATCGCCGAGGGACGGGCCGCTCCCAGCGACCTCCCGGGCCCGCGACGGGGGCGAGTCACTTGGCCGGTTGCGGGGAGCGCAGGTCCCACGCCTCGATCCAGTCGGTCTCCAACGGCTCGAAGCCGAAGTCGGCCTTGAGACGGCGGTCGAAGTCGTCCATGTGCGCGGCACCGTAGAAGATCGCGATTCGCCGGCGTCCCTTGCCAATCTGCTCACGGAGCACCTCGAGGGCCGCAGCGTTGCGGTCGGTGATCAGCGTCGATCCCTCCTCGCCGCCGAAAGCACTCGTCAGCACCTCCATGTCGGTGAACTGCTCGGCCATCATCCGCCGCAGGCGGAGGGCGCGCTCGGGGCCGGAACCGAACAGCATGCCGAACATGTCCCCAAGGCCGATGTCGTTGCCACGGCCCCGGGCAGCATCGCGCTCCGCCCGCTTCATCCCCTCGCGCATCAGCCGACCGAACATCGTCCACCACGACTCCCCACGCCGGGCCATCGCCGCGTCGAACTCCTTCGGCGAGAGATCGGCGTGGACGAAGTTGGGGGCCGCGTAGTCGATCTGTTCGAGCTGGAACTCGAGCCCGAGCACGCTCGTCAGCCCCTGCTGCGCCGATCCGATCGCACCGGAGGGCTTCCGGCCCGGTTTCGGCACCCGGGCATTGTCGGGCGCGACCAACTCGTAGAGAACGGCGTCGTAGTCGCGGAACAGATGGTCGAGCGTCGCATAGTAGGCACGGCTGCCGACGTGGACGGCACCCACCAGATCCACTTCCAGCGGGCGCCGCCCCGCTCGATCCGGCCGTTTCTCCCGGTAATGAACCACCGATGTCTCGAGCGCCACCGGCTCGCCCCGTTCGTCGCGCGTGAGGCGGAGGAAGCCGACTTCGGCCACGGCCGCCCGACCACCGGCAGCCGCCGGGGCCTCGTCGGCCCTCGAGGAGACGCCACGGATCGCCACCACCGTCGCGCCGATCCCGACCGCCAGGACGAGCCCGGTGGCCAGACGGGTCCGCATCGTGCTGCCGAAGCTACCGAGACTTCCCATCGTGCGTTTTCCTCCCCGGGGCCTGCCCGGTTGCCGCGCCGCCCGTCCTCACTCGACCTCGTTTCCCAGGGTCACCCCGGGCACACCCCCTGCAGGATACCCGAGCCCTCCCCGGCCGCCAGCCTTTCCCTTCCCCCGACCGGCAGCCACCGCGGAACCGTCAGGGTCTGCCAAGATTCGTCAACTCGGTCGACCCGCACGACCGATACCTCGGGAGGAATCCGCATCGGCGGAACGAATGCTCCTGCTCCCCAGGACACACTGCGATGGCCACACACTCGGGCATCTCACGCGTTTCGGGACTCATCTGCCTGCTCGGGGCCGCCTGGACGGCAGCCACGACGGCACGGGCCGGCGACTGGATGCCACTCCTGCCGAACCAGGACTTCTACGACTTCCAGCTCTTCGCGCCCCCCGATCTCCAAGAGTATGAGATCTGGCCGGAGGCCGACGAGGGGCTGTTCTTCAACTACGACCGGCTCTACTGGGGCATCACGGTGCCCCAGGTGGTGCCGGTCGGTAACACGCAGTTCTTCCCGGTCGAGCCCCTCAACCCACTGGTCGCCCAGCAGCTCAACAACGCTCCGGGCAGCGTGGCGGGCGTGATCATCTATGGCACCGACCAGCTCAACCTGTCGCTCGACACCAGTTGGATGCGGACCAAGATGAGCTGGGGCAACCGCTTCGAGGGAGGCTGGATCTACAACGACACCGGTGCGCTGATCTCCTACTTTGACAGCGGTCCGCAGTCGCAGAGCTTCTCGACGATCAATGAATTCGCCATCAACACACCGGAGCAGGAATTCGAGCAGGATTCCCCGCAGAACGGCGGCGGCGGGGTGGGCAACGTCAACGTCAGCCAGACGGTGTCGACGATCACCACCACCAGCCCCCCGCCCGACCACCTCATCAGCCAGAACTTCACCCAGACCAACTCGACCCGGATCCAGAGCGCGGGAGTGGCGATGCTCGTGCAGCGGCAGGTCCGCCACGCCGGCACCAACTCCGCGTGGAAGTTCGGCCTCGGCCCGCGCTTCGTGCAGCTTGCCGATCGCTACAACCTCTCCTACAACAGCCGCCAGTACGCTTTCCCGCTCGGCGGTGGGGGCACGACCGGTGGTGGCGGTGGCGGTAACAACGGCGGTGGCGGTGGTGGTGGGCTCGGTGGCGGTGGTGGTGGGCTCGGTGGCGGTGGTGGTGGGCTCGGTGGTGGTGGCGGTGGCGTGAACGGCGGTGGGGCCGGCGGCGGCTTGACCGGCCTCGGCCAGGGCGGCTTCGCCACCGGCGGTGTGGGCAGCAGCGCGATCTCGCAGCTCCAGGCCGCGAACGACCTGCAGATCCGTGGCCTCGGCAGCCCGCTGCAGAACGGGGCCTGGGAGACCTACACCAGCAACAACATGGTGGGCCCCGAGTTCTCGATCAACATGAGCACCACCCAGGGGCGTTGGACCTTCGACAGCGATCTCAAGTTCACCGCGGGAATGAATTGGCAGAACAACATCTACCGCGGTTCGAACTTCCCCGACTCGCTCGCCGCCGACTACTTCCGGACGACGTTCGTCTCGGCCAACGTCGTCGCCCAGTCGGCCCTGTCGAACTCGCAGGCCAACATCACCGGTGATCCGATCCTCGTGCAGATCTACGGCGTCGGCCAGCACAACGCGACCAACTCCGCGGAGCACAGCTTCACCTTCACCCCGATCGGCGAATGGCGACTCGGTGCCCAGTTCCGGGTCAGTCAGGCGATCCTCCTCCACTGCGGCTACACCGGCATGTGGATGGGCCAGATTGCCCGGGCCAGCTCCAACACCGCCTTCCTGTCGAGCGTCGACACCGTGCTGACGAGCGTCACCAACCCCAACTACAACCCCGGCACGATCCTCCTCGACGGCAACGGCGATCCGGTGATCCTCAATGGGTCGCCGGTGATCGTGGGGGCCAACGATCCCTCCGCTCCGATCGACAACGTGCGGACCACGGTCGAGCCGCGGCCGGTGCGCTACGGCCGGATCGGTGCCGCCCCGACCCGCGTCCAGGACTACGTGTTCACCAACGGCATCGACTTCGGCGTGGAGGTCAAGTACTGAGCGGCCGGGAGCGTGGCTCCCGTGAAAAGCGCCGCTTTTCGAGTGGCCAAAGGCCAGGGATGGACTTTGGCCACGGGCTGCCAGCAGGCTGTGGCCAAACAGCCTGCGGCACCTCACGGAAGAGGTGCCGGGAGCGCAGCTCCCGTGAAAAGCGCCGCTTTTCGAGTGGCCAAAGGCCAGGGATGGACTTTGGCCACGGGCTGCTAGC
>SXGQ01122770.1_pt1 | contig 10034 bp, 8 predicted proteins | sample 3178371 | NCBI WGS metagenome assembly SXGQ01 (sample SAMN11356859, study PRJNA531348) | freshwater metagenome | isolation source: freshwater sample F1-20 | place: China: Fuxian Lake, Yuxi | collected 2017-12-25 | reverse complement strand
GACGACTACCTGCCCAAGCCCTTCGCCATGGATGAACTGGTGGCGCGCGTTCGCGCGCTGCTGCGCCGTCCGGCCGAAGCGCGCGCACTCGACCCGCAGGCCGGCGACTTGAGCCTGCGCACCGCGCTGGGCACGCTGTGCTGTGGGGACGAAAGCGTCACCCTGGCGCCGGCCGAGATGCAGATCATGCTGCTGCTGGCGCGCAAGCACGGCGAGACGGTGCGCCGCACCGCCCTGGAGGCCGCCGGCTGGGGCATGAGCGACGCGGTGACGCCCAACGCACTGGACGTGGCGCTGCACCGTCTGCGCCGCAAGCTGCTGGCCATCGGCTCGCGCCAGCGCATCGTCAACGTCAGGGGCCTGGGCTATGCGCTTCGTGAAGATGCCGCGCCTGAATAGCCTTCGCCTGAAGGTCCTGCTCGCCTACGTCGCGGGCATGGTCCTCAGCATCACCTTGGTGGTGATCGCCACCTTCGCGCTGCTGCGCAGCAACGCCCTGGCCAGCCTGGACCTGGCCGACGCGGCGAAGGACATGGCCGAGCACATCCGCTTCGACGGCAACGGCCAGCCGGTGGGCTTCGACCTGGGCCCGGACGACATGTCGTGGGTGTTCGACAGCATCCGGCGCGAGACGGCCTACCGGGTCCTGGACGAGGCGGGCCGGGTGGCGCTGCAGTCCAGCGGCGCCGAGGCATTCTGGCCAGCCGACGCAAACCAGCGCGGCCTGGCCATTGGGCGCTTCGACTTCGAGCGCGACGGCGTCGCCCTGCACGGGGCCATCGAGCGCGTCGAACACGAAGGAAAAGCCTGGTACCTGCAGATGGCGGCCAGCACGCGCTTCATGCACCTGCTGCACCGCGTGGCCCTGCCGCTGGCGGGCGTGGGTATCGTCGTGTTCGGCCTGGTGCTGCTCGTGGCCTTCGGCCTGTGCGCCTTCATCACGCTGCGCTACACGCTCAAGCCACTGCAGGACGTCTCCGCGTCCGCGGCGGCGATCTCGCCACGTTCGGTCCATGCGCGGCTGAGCACGCAGTTGGTGCCGCAGGAGATCGCCCCGCTCGTGGACAGTTTCAACCGGGTCCTGGAGCGGCTCGAGCAGGGCTACCGGGTGCAACAGGAATTCCTCGCGACATCGGCGCACGAGCTGAAGACGCCGCTGGCGCTGATCCGCGCGCAGATCGAGCTGCGGCAGGGCCCGCAAGAAGGCCGCGAGGCGCTGCTGGGCGACGTGGCCTACATGAGTCGGCAAGTGCAGCAACTGCTGCTGCTGGCCGAGGCCAGCGAGCCCCACAATTACCAGCCCGCCACCGTGCGGGTGCAGGAAGTCGTGCACGAGGCCGTGTTCTTCCTGCAGCGCATGGCGGAAGCGGCGGGCGTGCATTTCACGGTGTATTCACCCGCCGTCGACGTGCGCTGGCGGGCCGACCGTGGCGCCCTCTTCACCCTGTTGAAGAACCTGATGGAGAACGCTGTGCAGCACGCGCACGTGGGGACGGACGTGTGCATCGAGATCCAGCGCGACACGCTCACGGTTCGCGATCACGGCGCGGGCGCACAGGCCGATCAACTGCCGCTGTTGTTCACCCGCTTCTGGCGCGGCGCGCACCGGCGCGACAAGGGCGCGGGCCTGGGCCTGGCCATCTGCCAGGAGATCGCTCTGGCGCACGGCTGGACACTCATCGCCGAACGCGCCGAACCAGGGCTGAGGTTCCGGCTGTCGATCCGCGACTAGAAAGACGACGCGCGCGCCACGGCGGCAAAACGGCGCAACACCTCGGCGGCCTGCGGCGTGGGGCGCACCTCGTCGATGCGCCGTATGGCCTCGTCACCCAGTTCGCCCTTCAGGCGCTCCAGGTAGCCGCGCATGGCCGTGGCCGAGAACTCCGGGTGGAACTGCACGCCCCAGGCGCGCTTGCCCACGCGGAAAGCCTGGTGGGCTTCGATGTCGCTGAGGGCCAGCCGCACCGCGCCCGGCGGCAGGCGCAGCACCGATTGGTAGTGAATGAGCTGCGCCGGAAAGCGGGCCGGCAGCGCGCCCAGCACGGCATCGTCGCGCGCCTCGGGCGTGAGCCGGATTTCGCGCGTGCCCACTTCCGGCCCCTCGGCCAGCCGATCGACCTGACCACCCAGGGCGTGGGCGAGCAACTGGTGGCCAAAGCAGATGCCCAGCACCGGCAGCTCGGCGTCCACGCAGCGCTTGAGCCAGAGCGCCAGGCGCTCGCTCCACGGCGCGCGCTCCGTCACCATGGCGTGCGAGCCGCTGACCACCACCCCGGCCAGCTCACGCGGATCGGGGTAGGCCTCGGCCGTGCGAGCATCGGCCTGCTGCAGCGGCAGGCCTTCACCCAGGCCACGGGCGATCCAGTCGGGGAAGTCGCCCTCGGCGCGGCTCAGCTCCGCGAAGGTCTGTCCGGCCGCGACGACGAGGATGGGGCGTTTGGCCTGCGTGTCGCTCATCAGGCGAACACCTCCGTGTCCACCTCGCGGTTGGACTGCTCGCTGTAGCGGTTGCCGCTCACCGTCTGCTGGTTGATGAGCGCATCCAGGCGCAGCATCACCTCGGCGCTCAGCTTCACGCCGTCGGCGCCATTGTTCTCGCGCATGTGGTCCACGTTACCCGTGCCAGGCAGCGGCAGGATGTGCGGGGCCTTGTGCAACAGCCAGGCGATGGACAGTTGCGCCGGCGTGCAGCCCACCTCGGCCGCGATGGCGCGGTAGGCCGGCAGCAGGCGCTGGTTGACCGCCCAGTGCGCGGGTGTGAAGCGCGGCATGGCGCGACGAATGTCCTTGGCGTCGAAGGTTTCCGGGTCGAGGTCTATCGCCAGGAAGCCGCGCGCCGTCGGGCTGAAGGCCACGAAGGCCGCACCGATCTCGCGGCAGGTGTCCAGCACCGCGATCTCGGGGTTGCGCGTCCACAGCGAATACTCGGTCTGCACCGCGCTGATGGGGTGCTCGGCGTGCGCCTTGCGGATCGTCTGCGCCGACACCTCCGACAGGCCGACGGCGCGGATCTTGCCCGCGCGCACCAGATCGCCCAGCGCACCCACGCTCTCCTCCACCGGCACCTGCTTGTCCCAGCGGTGCAGGTAGTACAGGTCGATGACGTCGGTGCGCAGGCGGCGCAGCGAGTCCTCGCAGGTGGCGCGCAGGGTCTTGGGGCGGCCGTCGATCACGCGCACGAGCTGGCCATCGCCCTTTACGTCCACGCCCTGCATGCCGCATTTGCTGGCCAGGGTGAAGCGGTTGCGGTGCTTAGACAGCACCTTGCCGACGATGGTTTCGCTGGCGCCGAACCCGTAAAGCGCGGCGGTGTCGAAGTGCGTCACGCCTTCGTCGAGCGCGGTGAGCAGCAGCCGCTCGGCCTGCTGCTCGGGCACGGGCGGGCCATAGGCGTGGCAGATGTTCATGCAGCCCAGGCCGATGCTGCTGACGGTGAAGGGGCCGAGGGGACGTTGGTTCATGGAAGGAAGTGTGCTCACATGCTCAGGCCATGGCGAGCCAGGAGCTCGCGCACCGCGCGCACGGACGTGATCTGTTCGATCTCGCTGTCGTCGAGGGTGATGTCATGGACGATTTCAATTTCGCTGGCGAGCATGGCGCTCGACAGGCTGTCCCAGTTCTGGAGGGTCTCGCTGGTGTCCTCGTCCCTGACCTGGGCGGGATCGATTCGCAGCACGGAGGCAATCAGGGCGCGGACTTGCGGCATGGGGCTCACCAGTTCATGTCGTATTCGATGTAGCGCTGGACGTATTCATAGAAGGTCCAGCGCTGCGTCTGCCATAGGTAGGCGAAGTCCGCCTCCCAGAACCTCAGGCCCAGCGTCTCGGCCACCAGGGGGTGGATGGGGTTCTGCTGCTCGCCCATGCCGCCGTAGTGGGAAGCGGCGGCCAGGCAGGCCACGGCGCGTTCCTCGCTGCCGCCTAGCACCGGCCGGGCCACCTCGGCCACGCGGCGCGCGAGCTCGGCCATTGCCGGTGCCGACACGTGCCCGCTGGTCCAGAACAGGTGTTCCTCGCGAAAGCGCGCCAGCACGTAGTCGGCCAGCTTCACGTCGCTGTGCGCGTCGTAGCGTTGCATGCGGTCGATGTCGCGCTGCAGGCGCACGCGCAGATCGGGCATCTTGCGATGCGACAGGTCCATGTAGGCCGCCACGGCCAGGGGCCCGCTCAGGCCCGCCCGCGCGATCTGCAGGCCCAGGATGTCGCCCAGGGGATAGCGCTTCCACACCGGGTAGGCCGGGTCGTGCGGGTTGCGCGTCTCCGCAGCCTCGAAGGGCCACTGGCTGAACATGTTGAAGCTGGGGTAGCGGATGACAGGGCAGCCAGCGGGCAGGCGCGACGTCAGGGCCTCCAGGGCCGGGTTGTGCTGCGCCTCCTCGTACTGGCGCACCAGCAACGCCACGTCCTTCATGTCCTCGTCGGGAATGGCCGGAGCGTGCGCCTCGCCGGGCAAGGCGTAGCAGAGCGCGGCGGCGAAGCGGTAATCGTCGTTCAGGTCGTCCAGCGTGGCGAGCATGCGCGCCAGGTACGGTGCCTGGCAGTTGCCATAGATCAGCACCGTGCGCGCCTTGGTCGTGCGCCCACCGTAGGCCATGGCGTAGGGCGAGCGTTGCAGGGGACCGACAGTGGATTCAGTGGCGGAAGACACTACTAAGAAAAAAGCAGCAAAGCGAGGTGGGATGCAGATTGCCAGGGTGTTGGCAACACATCAAAGGCGATATTCGCACATCGGTATATGTAATCACTTGTGTATTATCGAATGCACTTGTACTGCCGCACCAATACCCCCGAGGAGCCCGATTTGACGCGTGTGCTGGAACCCGGAGCCCGGCGCTTGCCCGCCGTGGCACTCGCCGCCCTGAGCCTCGTCTGCACCGCCGCCGTGGCGCAGACGTCCAGCAACCAGCCCCTCGAGCGGCAAGTGGACGAGGCCTTCCGCCAGTCCTATCGCACGCCCGCCGACGGCACCGCAACGGCGCGCTATGCGCGGCTGCTGGAGCAGTCGGGCAACTACGAAGGCGCGATCGCCGCTCTGGAGCGCCAACTGCTGGACCCGAACGCGCCGCCGTCAGTGCGCGTGGACCTCGGAGTGCTGTACTACCGCCTCGGTTCCTACGACATGGCCGCCGGCCTGCTGCGCCGTGCCCTGGACGACCCGCGCACCGGCCCGGTGGAGCGCACCCAGATCGAGAACCTGCTCAACGACATCAGCAAGCGCACCACGGTCTCGCGCTTCGACGGCCAAGTGCTGCTGGGCCTGCGCGCCCAGACCAATCCGTCCTCGCGCACCAGCCGCGACACCGTGCTCGCCGGCGGCGCGCCCGTGGCCGTGCCCGACGACCTCAAGCCCGACAGCGACACCGATGTGCAACTGGGCCTGCGCCTGAACCACCAGTACGACCTGGGCAAGCAGAACGAGGCGACCATCGTCAGCGCGCTGACGGCCCAGATCGTCAAGTTCAGTTCCTCGTCGGGCAGCACGCTGCAGGCCAACCAGGTCGACCCGTACAACCTGGCCCTGATCGACGTGAACACCGGCGTGCGCTTCAAGCCCCTGGCCAGCGTGCCGGGCCTGACGATCCGCCCGAACATCGCCGCCGCCACGCTGTCGGCCCAGGGCCACCGCTACTTCAGCAACCACGGCGCGGGCCTGGACGTGGCCTACAGCCTCAACGACCGCACCCTCATCGACGGCGGCTACGAGTACCGCTACAACGACTACGCCACCCGCATCGACGCGCCCAACGGCAACGAACTCGACGGCACCAGCAACCTGCTGCGCGCGCGCCTGACGCGCGAACTCGCGCCGGGCCGCGTGCTCAGCGGCGAGCTGATCACCCGCTGGCAGCGCACGCAGCAGCGCTTCAACGACGTGGACAGCCAGGAAGCGCGCGTGACCTACCTGCACAGCTACGCCAGCCCCTTCCAGGGCGGCGGCCTGTGGACCACCTCGGTCTGGGGCGGTGTGCAGCGGCGCAGCTACGACGGCGCCGACCCGGTGATCGACCCGAGTACCGCGCGCCGCGACACCGAGTGGCGCATCGGCGTGGGCCAGACCGTGCCGCTGTCGAGCGCCTGGTCGCTGCTGGTGCAGCTCGAGCACAGCACCACCGACTCGCGCCTGCCCAACTACGACAACAAGAACACCTCGCTGTTCGTGGCGGCCGCCTACCGGTTCTGACACCGGCCCCGACGACACCACCACACACCGATCGCTTTCCCCGAGGACCCTTACATGACCCCGCCGATTTCCAAGGACTGGTGGCTTGCCGCCGCACTGTCGACCGCCACCGTCCCCGCCACCCTGGCCCAGAACCCCGCAGGCTCTGCCGCCGGCAGCGGCGTGGTGACGGCAGTTGCCCCAGGCGGACAAGTGACCGGCAACAACGAGGTGATGGTGGTCGGCAGCAGCATCGTGCCGGGCCAGCGCCTCCGCACCAACGCCGCCGGCGTGCTGCACGTGCTGTTCCTGGACCAGTCCGCGCTCACGCTGGGCCCCGATTCCGAGCTGAGCATCGACGAGTTCACGTTCGACCCGGCGTCGCGCCAGGGCCGCATCCGCCTGGGACTGGTCAAAGGCACGCTGCGCGTGGTAGGCGGGCAGATCAGCAAGAACACCGCCACCGAGATCAAGACCCCGCACGGCACGGTCGACATCCTGGGCGGCATCACGATCGTGGAAACCAACGGGCAAAGCACCAGCGGCACCTTCCTGTTCGGCCAGTCCATGCGCGCGTCCGACAACAGCGGCAACACCCAGACCGTCACCCGCGCCGGCTTTGGCGTCGACATCGGCAGCGGCAGCGTCAGCGAGCCGCGGCGGATTCCCACCAACCAGCTCAACGAACTGCTGGCCCGCCTGGAAAGCAAGCTCGGCACCGGCAACCCCAACCCCAGCCCGGCGCCGGCCGGCCAACTCCTCTCCACCGGCAACGCCGGCGGCACCACTGCGCCGGGCAGTGGCCTGGCCAACGACCGCCTGAAGAACGTGGTAGACACCAACACCGGCAACAACCCCTCGCGAACGCTGAAGGACCTGCTCGGTACCGGCCAGATGCTCAATCAGTCCTGAGCCCTCCTTCGGGCCCAGCATCGCGCCAGGTGGCGGCACGGCCCGCTCAGGCGCGATTTCTTTTTTCAGACTTCCCCCCGCCCATGCGCGTTCTGTTCGTTTCCAGCGACCCTCACCTGCCCCAGATCACCGGCGGGCTGCAGACCACCACCCACGACCTGTGCCTGGCCATCCGCGACATGGGCGCCGAGGCGGCCGTGCTGTGTGGCCAGGCGCTGGACCCCAAGGACGCGGGCGCGGGGAGCGCGACCACCAGCGACGAGCGCCTGGGCTACCTGGTGATGCGCTCGCCGCGGCCCGCGCAAGACCTGGCCATGGCCGCGGCCGCCTGGGCCGCCGACGCCATCGTGGTTCAAAGCGGCAGCGGCCTGGCGACCATGGTGCTCGCCAGCCTTGACACCGGCCGCGCCACCGCCCTCTACCTGCACAACGTCGAGATCAGCCAGCTCGGGGGCAACCTCGCACCCGATCCCTCGTTTCTGTTCCTGGCCAACTCCAGCTTCACCGCGCAGCGCTGGCAGGCGCTCTACGGCATCCACTGCGAGGTGATTGCGCCCATCGTGCAGGGCCAGTCCTACCTGGCCGACAGCACCGGCGACAAGGTCCTGTTCGTCAACCCGCACCCCATGAAGGGCGTGGAGCGCCTGTTCGAGCTGGCCGCCGCTTGCCCCGAACTGCCCTTCCTGGTGATGGAGAGCTGGAACGTCGCCCCGCAGTGGCGCACGCACTGCCTGCAGCGCGCCAACCGGCTGGGCAACGTCGAATGGCGCAGCCCGAGCACCAACATGCGCAAGGTGTACGGGCAGTCGCGCATGCTGCTCATGCCGTCGGTGTGGGAAGAGTCCTTCGGCCGCACCGTCGTGGAGGCCCAACTCAACGGCCTGCCGGTGCTGGCCAGCCGGCGCGGTGCCTTGCCCGAGTTGGTGGGCGCTGGCGGCGTGACGCTGGCGCCGGACGCACCCGTCGACGAATGGGCGGCCGCGCTGCGCCGCCTGTACGACCCGCTCACGAGCGAGGCCGAGCGCCTGGCGGCGCGCCGCCAGGGCGCCGCCCATGTGGCCGGCACGCAAGCCACGGTGGCCAAGCTGCTGGGGCTGCTGTCCGTGCACGTGGGTGCCACGCAAGACCGACGCGAGAGCGAGCAGCAGGCCGAACAGGAACGGCGGGAGCGCACGCCCGCGCGCCGGAACCAACGGCCTGGGCCGTCCGCCACCGCCACGCCCGGGCCCACCAGCGCTCGCGAAATCGCACCACGCCAGCCGCGCCTGGAGGACTGCACCTTCTACCACTGGTACACGCTGCCGGACGGCCGCGAGATGCCTGGCATCTATGACATGCGCGGCCAGGCCTCGAAGTACCTGGGCGACTTCGACTTCGACGGACGCACCGTGCTCGAGGTCGGCCCGGCCAGCGGCTTCCTGAGCCTTCACATGGAAGCCGCCGGCGCCGAGGTCACCTGCCTCGAGCCGCCCATGTCCCACCTCTGGGACATCGTGCCGTTCGACGGCTTCGACACCGCGGCCTGGCGCCGCCAGCACGTGCGCAACATCGAAGGCGTGCGCAACTCGTTCTGGTACGCCCACCACACCTTCGGCTCGCGCGTGCGCATGATCGAGGCCGACCCCTACGACCTGCCCGAGGACGTCGGCCCCTATGACGTCAGCGTGCTCGCGGCCGTGCTGCTGCACACGCGCCGCCCCTTCGACATGCTGCAAAGCGTGGCCGAGCGCACGCGCAAGACGGTGATCGTGACGGAGGTGCACGACCCCACCCTGGGCCACCTGCCCCTGCAGCAGTTGCGCCCGCGCAAGGGCGCGGAGGAACAGGTCGACACCTGGTGGACCTTCACCCCCCAGTACTTCGTCTCGGCGCTCGCCCTGCTGGGCTTCACCCAGGCCCAGGTCTCGTACCACCGCCTGAGCTACCCGTCGGAAAAGCGCGAGCTGCCGATGTTCACCGTGATCGGTGAACGGCCCGGTGCCTGATGGCTTGAGCATGGACGACACGGCCGGCGTGGGCGCCTTGCCCGACGCGTCACCCGACGCATCGCATGAGTTGCAGCTGGGCCAGCTGCTCCAGCAACACGGGCAGTTCGACGCGGCCCTGGCCCTGTATGACAGCGCCATCGCCGCCCTGCCCTTCCACGCCCCCGAACAGGCCGCGCTGCACCTGCTGCGTTCGCAATGCCTGCAGGCCCTGCACCAGGACCAACGCGCCGCCGACAGCCTGGCCGAGGGGCTGGAGCGCCACCCGAACGACCCGCGCCTGCTCGACGGCCTGATCGGCTGGGAGTGGCGCCAGGGCCGCCTGGCGCGCGCCATCGAACTCGCGCACCGGCAGGTGCTGGCCACGCCCGACCAGGTGCCCGCCTGGCACCTGCTGGGCGTGCTGCAGCAGCAGGCCGGTGACCTGCAGGGCGCCGACACCAGCTTCGCCGAAGTGCAGCACCGCGACCTGGGCTGCACCGACGCGCTGCTGCGGCGGGCGCAGATCCAGGCGCACTGGCAGCGCCCCATCGAGGCCGAGTGGCTCTTGATGCAGGTGCTCGCGCGCCAACCCGACTGGCCGCCGGCCCTGGAGTTGATGGCGCGCGTGCAGCTCGACCTGGGCCGTATCGAGACGGCGCGGCACCAACTGCTGCAGCGCCTGCGCGCAGCCCCCGGGCACCTGGCCTGCTGGCTGATGCTTGCGCAGGTGCACGCGCGGCGTGATCGCCGCACGCTCTCGCGCCGGGCCCTGGCGCGGGCGCAAAAGATCGACCCCGACAACGTGGAGACCTGGCGCCTGCTCGGCTGGATCGCCCACGAACAGGGCGACCGTGACAGCGCCCAACACGCCGTGCGGCAACTGCTGCGGCACCTGCCCGAGGACAACGCCAGCCACGTGCAGGCGGCCTTCGTCTTCGCCGCGGCGGGCGACCTGGCCGTTGCCGCGCGCCACGCCCAGGCCGCCGTGGCCGGCGG
>SXGQ01160550.1_pt1 | contig 10035 bp, 9 predicted proteins | sample 3178371 | NCBI WGS metagenome assembly SXGQ01 (sample SAMN11356859, study PRJNA531348) | freshwater metagenome | isolation source: freshwater sample F1-20 | place: China: Fuxian Lake, Yuxi | collected 2017-12-25 | reverse complement strand
GGCGCCGGCGCAGCTGTCGGCGCCGCGCATGAACGACACCGGGCCCGAGGCCTCGCCGCCGCCCGAGAGGCGCTCCTTCGACGAGCGGATGGCCGACAGGTTGATGCCGCTGCCGGAGCCGCCCTTGAAGATGACGCCCTCCTTGCCGATCCACGACAGGATGGAATCCATGGTGTCTTCGACCGAGAGGATGAAGCACGCCGAGCACTGGGGGTTCTCGCGCATGCCGACGTTGAACCACACGGGCGAGTTGAACGCGGCCATCTGGTTGACGAGCAGGTGGGTGAGCTCGAACTCGAAGACGTCGGCCTCATCCTTGGAGTTGAAGTAGCCCTCTTCAACGCCCCAGGCCTTGATGGTGAGCACCACGCGGTCGATGAGCTGCTTCACCGAGTACTCGCGCTCGGGCGAGCCCATGGCGCCGCGGAAGTACTTGCTGGCCACCACGTTGGTGGCGAGCTGCGACCAGTCGGCCGGCACCTCGATGTTGTCCTGCTCGAACACGCTGGTGCCATCGCCCGACGAGATGCCCGCACTGCGACGCTCCCACTCGAGGAGGTCGTAGGGGTGCTTCCCCTTCTTGGTGAAGTGGCGGGTGAGCCCCAGCGCCTTTCCGCGCTTGGGCTTTGCCTTCTCGCTCGGCGCTGCGCCGACGACCTCAGTCGCCATCAGTTGCCTCCTCGGCCTTCGTTTCGGTATCGGTGCTGCTTGCGTCGTCCTCCACGCCCAGTCCGCCGGCCAGGGCCCGGAGGCGTCGGCGCGCGGGGCGCTCGACCGGCAGGGACTCGGTGAGGAGCTCGAACATGTGGTCATCCAGCGGTCGCTGGCCACGCGGCAGCGGGGGCTCCCGCTCGAGCCTGTGGAGCTCGTCCGCGAACTCGTCGGTGTCCTCGAACTGGCGGTACACAGATGCGAACCGCACGTAGGCCACCGTGTCGACGTCCTTCAGCCTGCGCAGCGCGAGCTCGCCGATGGCGTTGCTCGTGATCTCCTGCTTCAGGCGGTTCCTGAGGCTCACCTCGATGTCGCGCACGGCGGCCTCCAGGTGGGCGGTGGGCACGGGGCGCTTGTGGCACGCCCGCTGCAGCCCGGAGAGGAGCTTTTCGCGATCGAAGGGCTCACGGTCACCGTTGCTCTTGATCACGATGAGCGGCATCTCCTCCACCCGCTCATACGTTGTGAAGCGCCTGCCACATGTCTGGCACTCCCGGCGCCTGCGAATGGCATCCTTGGTGTCCGGAACACGCGATTCCATTACGCGATGCTCTGAACCGTCACAATACGGGCAGATCATGCGTCGAACACTAGGTGTGGGGTGGGCGACATGAGGCGGCACACTACATGCAGTGTTCTGCACGATGCAAGACGCGCCTTCGCTGCAAATGTTGCAATCTGGCAGCAAAATGCGCAAAAACGCTCACGGAGGCCCCGATGCACCCCATAGACCTGCCCGATACGCCCGAGATGCGCGCGAAGGTGGCCGAGGACGGCGCATATGGCATGAAGTTGCTCGGACTCACGGGTCCCGAGGTGCAGCCATGGGAGGACGGCTTCCGCACCCATGACATCGCCGACCACTCCTTCGAGTGGTGGTACTTCGACATGCAGCTGGATGACGGCTCCACCCTCGTGGCCACGTTCAACACCAAGCCGGCTGCGGCCGCCGACGGGCCGCTCGCGCCGTCGGTGCTCATCATCCACCGCGACCCCGAGGGCAACACCACTCGCGAGAACACCCCGCTGCCCGCCAGTGCGTTCTCGTCGTCCACCGACGGCTGCGACGTGACCATCGGCGATAGCCACGTGGCCGGCGACCTCGCGCGGTACGAGCTCACCATCCGCGGCGAGAAGGTGCAGGCCGACCTGGTGATCGAGCGCGGCTGCCCCTCGTGGCGCCCCGGCGCGGGGGTCAACTTCTTCGACCACGCGAAGAAGCACTTCCTGGCGTGGGTGGTGCCGGTGCCCTCGGGCACGGTGTCAGGCACGCTGCGGTTGGACGGCGGGGCGCCCCAGCAGGTGACCGGCGCGGCGTACCACGACCACAACTGGGGCAACCGGCAGATGAACGCCGGGCTCGACCACTGGTACTGGGGGCGCGCGCACATCGGCGACTACACCGTGGTGTACGCCCGCCTCACGTCGCGCGGCATCTTCGGCGTGGGCCAGATCCACCTGCCCACCGTGATGCTCGCCACCAGCGAGCGGCTTCTTACCGACGACTGGCTGCCGCTGCGCCTGGTCACCTCGGGTGATGTGCCCGGCCCGGCGCCCGAGCACCAGCCCTACCCCACCTCGCTCGAATGGACCTGGGCCCATGATGACGAGCACTTCCGCATGAGCGTGACCAACCCGCGGCTCATCGAGTCGCTCGACATGGGTGACCAGCACGCCTCATGGCGCCACCGCCTGCTGCACGCCGGCGAGCACCCCTGGTACTACGACTTCACCGCCGACATGGAGCTGGACATCCACGTGGGCGGGGTGAACGACACCCTGCGCGGCCAGACGCTCTACGAGAAGATGATGCTGCGCTGAGTCGGGGGCGGGCCTCGCGATCCCGGGGGCCCGGGGCTAGCTCAGGAAGCGCACCCGCTGGATGGGCCAGTAGATCATCTCGGCCTGGCCGATCACGTTGGACTGCGGGGTGAACTCGGCGCCGCGCTCGAGCCAGATGTGGGCGTCGCATGAGCCGGGGCGGTTGTCGCCCAGCACCAGCACCTGGTCGGGCGGCACGGTGGGGAAGTCGGCCTCGTAGTCGGGGGTGATCGAGCCGTCCACCACCAGCGGACGGGCCTTGGCGTCGCCCGCCGCCTTCACGTAGGTGACGTAGGTGACGTCGCCCTCGCCGAGCGGCTCGTCGCGCACGCCGTCGGGGCCGTAGGTGTTGGGCTCGGCCACCCGGCGCACCGCGAGCTCCCCGCCGGGGCGCAGTGCCGGGTCGGGGTTCGACTGCGAGATGGTCTCCTTCTTCACCGTGACGGTGTCGCCGGGCAGGCCCACCACGCGCTTGACGAATGGCACGTCGCCCGGCTCGCTGCACGCGGCGCGCGCGCCCGGAGTGGGGTCGAACACCACCACGTCGCCGCGCGAGATATCGCGCAGCTTGTAGATGACCCGGTTGGCGATGACCCGGTCGGGGGCGCGGTCGCCAGTGGAGTTGGCGCCCTGGATGGCCGGGTACATGGAGTTGGTGGGGATCTCGTAGGGCTTCGCGATCGATGCCTGGATCACGAAGGCGAGCGTCACCGCCACCGCCACCGGCAGGATGAGGTCCTTGATGACCTTCCTCATGCGCTGCCGCTGCCGGCGTCCGCGTCGCCGCCGGATCCCCCGCCGCGGCGGGAGGCGATGAGGTAGATCACGAACCCGATGATCGCCAGACCCACGGCGACGATGATCGCGATGGCCACGGCGCTCAGACCGCCCTCGTCGTCGCCGATGGTCTCGCCCGAGTCCGTGTCGGATCCGTTGGCGCCCGAGGCGGTGGTCTCGCTGCCCGGGATGTCGCTGGACGACCCCGATGCCGAGGTGGCGCCGCAGGCCTGGCCCGGGCGCCGGATGTTGGTGAGCTCGGCCTGGCGGATGACGTCGACGGCCGCTCCGTACTGCTGCTGGTCGGGCCGGATCAGCTTGAGCGCCTCTTCGTAGTCGGCCAGCGTGTAGCAGCCGTCGATCTGGCCGTTGTCCTCGTAGTCGGCGAGCACCTGGCGTCCCCCCGCGAACGCGGGCATCGCGAACACGCCCAGGAGGAGCGCGACGAGGAACGACACGGCTACGCTGCGGCGGATGAGGGCGGCAGACACGCAGGCGAGCGTAGCCGGTCCGGGGGCCCCACGCTGACCGGCGCGGTCGCACGCGCACGTGGCGCGATGATCGCCGGCGGGCTGCTGCTGGCGGCCTGGGCCGTGCTTGCCGCGCTGAGCGGCGGCATCGACCTGGGCGACGGGCTCGCCACGCGCGGGGCCACCGCCGCCATGCTCGCCACCCTCATCGCCGCGCCATTCGCCGCGTGGGCGCTCATGCGCGCCCGCGACCGCGCCGCGCCCCGCTCAGGCCCCGCGCTGCTGGCCATCGGCGGGCTGGGGGGCCTGGCGCTGTGGGCCGGCATCTCGATCGCCTGGTCGCTGGCCGGCGACCTCTCGTGGACCGAGGCCAACCGCATCGCGCTGGCCACCCTCGCGCTGGTCATCGGCATCGCGCTGGCATCGCTCGTGCCGAAGGCACCGGAGCGCTTCGCGGTGGGCCTGGCCATCGCGGCCGCGCCGGTGGTCATCTGGGGGCTGCTCGCGCGCTGCCTGCCCACGGTGTTCGGCAGCGACTTCGAGCCCTCGCGGCTTCAGGCGCCGGTGGGCTACTGGAATGCCCTCGCGCTCGTGGCGGTGATCGCCGTGCCGGGCATCCTCTGGTGGGCGTCGCGTGCACGCGCCGACGAGCGCGACCTCATGGGGGGCGCGGCCGCGCTGGCGGTGGTGGTGACCGTGCTGGTGCTCACCTACTCGCGCAGCGGCCTGCTGGCATTCATCGCGGTGCTGGTGATCGTGATCGGGCTCATGCCCGGTCGCGTGCGCCAGGGCTCGGCCGTGGTGGGCGGCATCATCGGGGCGATCCTTCCGGTGTGGTTCGGCCTCACCACCGATGAGCTCACCGACGACGCCCTCATCGCCGCCGATCGCAGCGACGCCGGGCTGGGGCTGCTGTGGCGCATCGCGCTCGGCATGCTCATCGCCGCCGGCGTGGCGTGGGGCATCCGTCGGCTCATGGGCGGAGGGCGGCTCACGCGCAGGCGCGTGGGCATCGGCGCAGTGGTGGTGGCGCTCGCGCTGGTTACCGTGGCGGGGGCCTATGCGCTGGCCAAGCCACGTGAGGTGGGCACCTGGGTGTCGGCGCGCACCGCGGAGGTCACCGGCACCTCGGGCGGGCTGGCCAACACCCCCGGCCGCCTCGGCAGCCTCGACACCAACCAGCGCCTCGACTGGTGGGGCGAGGCCGCGCGCTCGGTGCGTGGCAACGCGCTGCTCGGCGAGGGCGCGGGCACCTTCCCGCTGGTGCACCTGCGCGAGCGGGCGAGCGGCGAGGACCGCCTCAACGTGCGCCAGCCGCACAACCTCGTGCTCGAGATCGGGTCGGGCCTGGGCCTCGTGGGCCTGGCCCTGCTGGGCTGCCTCATCGCCGGCGTGGCATGGGCGGCGGTGCGGGCGTTCCAGGATCGCGCGCCCCCCACCGTGGCGCTCCCCCTCGCGGTGTTCGGGGCCTTCCTGCTGCAGTCGCAACTCGACTGGAGCTGGACCGTGCCCGCCCTCACCACGGCCGCCATGGCCGCGGGCGGCGTGGTGATCGCCTCGGCGGCGCCCGGGCCGGCCGCGCCGGGTCGCGCCCTTCCCCGGCCCGTGGTGGCAGGCGCCTGGGCCCTCGCCCCGATAATCGTGCTCAGCGCCGTGGTGCCCTGGTGGAGCCAGGAGAAGGTGGCCTCGGGCAACCAGGCCATCTCGGCCGGCCAGCCCGCCATCGCGGTGGAGCGCGCGATCGAGGCATCCGAGCTCAACCCGCTGGCCGTGCAGCCGTGGCTGCTCCGCGCCCGCGCCGCGGCGCTCGCCGGAAGCCCCGTGGACATGCGCATGGCCGCGCGTCGGGCCACCGAGGTGCAGGCGGACAACCCGGCGGCCTGGACGCTGCTGGCCATCTCGTACGGCGACACCGCGGCCGGGCGCGCCGCGTGGCAGCAGGTGCTGGTGCTGAGCCCGCAGGACCAGCGCGCGCGCCTGGCGCTCGAGGCGACCGACTAGCGACGGGGGTTCCGATGGCCACGATCGTGCTGCTGCATCCGTTCCCGGTGGACCACCGGTTCTGGGATGACGTGACGCCCGTGCTCGAGGCGGCCGGGCATGAGGTGATGGCGCCCGACCTGCCCGGCTTCGGCGCGAGCCCGCCGTGGCCCGGCTGGACCATGGACGAGGCGGCCGACCGCCTGGCGCCGGCGCTCCCGTCGGGCGCGGTGGTGGCGGGGCTCTCGATGGGGGGCTACCTGGCGCAGGCCATCGTGGCGCGCCACCCCGACCGCGTGGGCCGGCTGGTGCTCGCCGACACCCGGGCCGAGGGCGAGACGCCCGAGGGCCTCGAGGCGCGACGCGAGGCGGCCGAGGGGCTGCGCCGCGACGGCACCGCGGAGTTCATCCCGGCGTTCGTCACGCGGGCGCTCGGGCCCGCGCCATCGGAGCACGCCGTGCGCCGCCTCACCGAGCTGGCGTCGGCGCAGTCCGCCGAGGCCATGGCCGAGGCCACCATCGCCATCAGCCGGCGCCCCGATCGCACCGACCTGCTGCCGCGCATCGCGGTGCCCACGCTGGTGATCGTGGGCGAGCACGACGGCGTCACCCCGCCGCCGCTCGCCACCGTGATGGCGCGGGGAATCCCCGACGCCCGCCTGGCGGTGATCGGCGGATCGGGCCACATGACCGCGCTCGAGGAGCCCCGGGAGTGGGCCGAGCTGGTCATCGAGTTCATCGGCTGAGGCAGCCCCGCGGGGCCGGACGGCGCGGGATGCGTGCGGGGCGGGGCGCTGCGTACGTCAATGGGCGCGCTCAGTAGTTAGTGAAGTCCCTGCATATATCCATTTTTCTTGACTCAGCATGGCCCGGCGACGTACCCTGCCCGACCTATGCCATCGCTTCCGCCTGCAATCAATCTCAACTTCACCACCAAGGGGGACGGTCCCCTGGTGGTGGCGCTCCACGACGTCGGCCGGCCGGCCAAGGACCTGCAGAAGGCCCTGAAGCCGCTGCTGAGCGACCACCGGCTGCTCATCCCCGAGCTGCGCGGCCACGGCGACTCGCCGTGCCCGGCCGGGCCCTGGAGCATCGACGACTTCGCGTCCGACGTCGCCCGCCTCGTGGCGGGTGAGGGCGGCGGGGCGGTGATGGTGGGCATCGGCCTGGGCGGTGCCACGGCACTGGCCCTGGCGCTCGGCCACCCCGGCCTCGTGAGCGGCCTCGTGCTGTCGGGCATCGGCCCGCGCGGCGAGGACCCCGACGGCCGCGACCGCTGGATGCTCATCGCCCGCGCGCTGCGCGAGCGCAACCGCGACGAGGGCCAGGCGCTCGCCGCGGAGGCCATGGCCACCCGTCCCGACTGGCGCGGGGCGCTGGCGCAGGTGGATGCCCCGGTGGCGATCCTCGCGGGCAGCGACGACAAGGCCGTGCCGGCCCAGGATCAGCGCGAGCTGGCTATCTGGCTGCGCGCCGCCACGTTCGACGTGGTCGAGGGCGCGGGCCACGACATGGCGAAGGACGGCGGCCCCGACCTCGTGGCGGCCGTGCGGCGCCTGGCCATCACCGACAAGGCCGAGGCGATCACGGCCTAGGCGGCGCGGCGGCGCCCCTTCCACCGGCCGGGCGCCGGGGGTTCAGGAACCGGGGTCGTCCGATGCGGCGAGCGGTGGCGGGTCGGGGTGGCCGGCCAGCCGTGCGCGTATCCGGGCGATTCGTTCCCTGCGACGCATCTCCCGTGACTGGGCCCGCTCGAGCTTCTTCGGGCGCGTGGCATAGAACCTCCCCGCCCACCAGCTGGGCACCCGGGCCAGGCGGATGGCCCCGAACAGCGCCACCAGCGGCACGAAGAAGCCGATGGCCGCCATCATGATCTTGCCCTTGGCCAGCGTGAGGACAACCAGCACGAGGTTGAAGACGATGGCGTAGGCGAGCGCCCACGGGGCGTCGTCGACGTTGGCCAGCGACACGCCGAGCGGCCCCTCGCCCAGGGTGAGCGCGACCATCACCAGCACGGTGGCGAGGATGGCATCCACGGACTTCTGGCCCTCTGGGCTCCAGTAGACGTCGTCGAGGTGCAGCCAGAGCGCGAACTCGTCGAGCACGAGGGCCGCGCCGATGCCGAACACCGCGGCAAGCATCTGCAGCCACGGACTCCTGAAGTCGAAGGCAAACGAGAGGATTCCCGCGGCGAGCATGAACAGCAGCCCCCACACCTGGTGGTGGATGTGCACGCCGCCGATCTCGATGTCCTTGATGACCTTGCCCTTGGCGTCGTCATCCTCGGTGGGAGGCGCCTCGCCGTTGGCGGCTGCTTCCTCGGCGGCTACGCGCTCGGCGCGGATGCGCCGGGTGATGATGCGCGTGATCGCGAACGTGGCGATGAAGGCCACGAGCATGCACAGCACGGCGAAGCGCTGTGGCGTGAATGCGAAGTCGACGAAGAAATCCACGTCATCGCCGCCGGTGACGTCGCGGCAGGCGCGCTGGAGCGGCGCCTGCTACTCGGCGTCTTCCATCGAGTCGGGGTCGGCGAGGCCGTTGAGCGCCGCGCCTTCGTCGTCGTCCTCGCCGTCCGACAGCTCGCCGGCGGCGATCTGCGACAGCGCGCGGATGATGGTGACGCACAGGGCGTCCGACACCGCCACCTGCACCGACGAGCCGTCGGCGTCCTGCAGCTGCACGGTCCAGTGCGGCACGATGCCGACCTCGTCGTTCATGTGCGGGGGCGTGACGGCGGCGCCCACGAGGCTCTCGATGTTCACGCCGAAGAGCATGGCGGCGGGCATGACCGTCTCCTCGGGCTCCCAGGCCTGGGCCTCGGGCGGCATGTCGCCGCGCATGGGCTCGGCCTGGGTGAAGGCCCCCATGAGGTTCTCGGCGTCCTGCTGGCTCACGAAGGCGCTGGCCTGCACCGACGGACCGCCGAGGAACACGATGATGGCCGACGGGATCTGGTCGGGGGAGGGACCCTCTTCGCCCTCCGGTACCTCGATCTGCACGTCGACCGGGGCGGCCTGGAACGCGGTGGCCTGGAAGGCGATGGTGTGGCGCACGTGGGGATACCTCTCGTCGATGTATGGGGTCGCCGTTGTGTAGCGTCGCGGGCGATGCCCGAGGGTCGCATTGTCTCACGCACGGACGCACCGGTGGCGATCCCGCTCGCCTCGCGGGTCTCCCCCGACGCCGTGCTGGCCGCGGTGCTGCACCTCGACTCCCCCGCGCTGGTGCGTCACCTGGGTCGCACGATCGTGGCCGCGTGCCCCGACGAGGTGGCCACGGGGGCGTCGGTGTGGGACGCCCTGAGGCGTCCCCCGGTCGCGCCGCCGGTGGCCGCAGACCCCATGGCGGGCGGCTGGATCGGCCTCCTTGCCGACCGCCTGGCGGGCACCGTGGAGCTGCTGCCGGGATCACCGCCCGACGACGCCGGGCCGCCCGCGGGGGCGATCGCCCGCTACCCCGCGGTGATCGTGGTGGATGACGACGGCAACGCCTGCCTGGTGGCCGAGCGCCCCGGGCCCGAGGCCGATGCCCTGCTCGAGGCCGTGAACGCCCGGGCGGGGGCGCTGCCACGCGTGCCGCCGCCGGGCAGCGACGTGCGCTCGTCGCTTCCGGGCGCCATGTACGAGGCGGCGGTCGATCACGCCCGCGAGCTCATCCGCGCCGGCGACGTGTACCAGGTGAACGTCGTGCAGCGGCTGGACGCCGAGTGGACATCCAGCCCCGCGGCGCTTGCGCGCGCGCTCTGGGCGGCGGCCGGCCCGGCGCCGCACCGCGCCTACATCGACATGCCCGAGGGCACGGTCATCTCGGCGTCGCCCGAGCGCATGGTGGCCAGCGACGGGGCGACCGCCTGGAGCGAGCCCATCAAGGGCACCGCCGCGCCCGGCGACTTCCTGGCGCTCACCACCAGCACCAAGGACCGCGCCGAGCACGTGATGATCGTCGACCTCGTGCGCAACGACCTGGGCCGCATCGCCGAGCCGGGCGGGGTGTCGGTGCCCGACCTCATGGGACCGCTCGTCACCGCCTACGCCGACCACATGGTGAGCCGGGTGAGCGCGCGGCTTCGCCCCGACGTCGGTCCGGCGGACGTGCTGCGCGCGGTGTTCCCCGCGGGGTCGGTCACGGGCGCGCCCAAGGTGCGCGCCCTCGAGGTGATCCGCGAGATCGAGCCCGTGGGCCGTGGGCCGGCCTTCGGCAGCGTGGTGGCCGTGGGCACCGACGGATCGCTCGACGCCTCGGTGACCATCCGCACCGCGTGGGTGCCGCG
>SXGQ01686534.1_pt1 | contig 10036 bp, 11 predicted proteins | sample 3178371 | NCBI WGS metagenome assembly SXGQ01 (sample SAMN11356859, study PRJNA531348) | freshwater metagenome | isolation source: freshwater sample F1-20 | place: China: Fuxian Lake, Yuxi | collected 2017-12-25 | reverse complement strand
CGGGCGTCGCCGGCCTGGAACAGGTCGATGCGGATGCCGGCGAACTCCTGGTGCTCGCCGCCTTCGATGGGTTCGGTCAGCGGATCGGTGGCCACGTCCGGACCCTATGCCCGCCCGGTTAGGTTCGCCCGGGTCCAGCACGAGCGATCCCAGGAGCCCGCATGAGCCACCCCCGTCCCTTCCGCTTCGGTGTCCAGCTGGCCAACGCGGGCTCTGCGGCCGAGTGGGCCGACCTGGCCCGGCGGGCCGAGGAGCTCGGGTACGACAGCGTGATGATGCCGGACCACTTCGGCGAGCAGCTCGCCCCGGTGCCGGCGCTCATGGCGGCGGCGGACGCGACCACCGACCTCAAGGTCGGGACGCTCGTCTTCGCCAACGACTACAAGCACCCCGTCGTGCTGGCCAAGGAGGTCGCCACCCTCGACGTGCTGTCCGGCGGGCGGGTCGAGTTCGGCATCGGTGCCGGGTGGATGAACACCGACTACGAGCAGTCGGGCATCCAGCACGACCGGGCCGGCGTGCGCATCGACCGCCTCGAGGAGAGCCTGCAGGTCTGCAAGGCGATCTTCACCGGCGAGACCATGGACTTCAGCGGCGAGCACTACGACGTGACCGGCTACCGGGGCTTCCCGAAGCCGGTGCAGTCGCCGCACCCGCCGATCCTCATCGGCGGCGGTGGCAAGCGCATCCTGACCCTCGCCGCCCAGCACGCCGACATCGTGGGCATCAACCCGAAGATCGCGTCCGGCCAGGTCGACACGCCCACGGCGCAGAACGGCGCTGCGGACCGCACCGACGAGAAGATCCAGTGGGTCAAGGAGGCGGCCGGCGATCGCTACGACGACATCGAGATCAACATGCTCGTCTTCGCCTGTGTGGTCACCGACGACGCCCAGGGCACCATCGAGATGCTGGCGCCGATGTTCGGGCTCGACCCGGCCGAGGTGGCGGACTACCCGTTGGCCTGGATCGGCACCGAGGACGAGATCGTCGAGTCGCTGCAGGGTCGCCGGGAGCGCTGGGACGCCAGCTACCTCGTCGTGCAGCAGGACGCGATGGAGACCGCGGCGCCGATCGTGGCGCGGCTGCGCGGCACCTGAATCACGTCGTCGACGACCCCGACTCGAACCCGCCGGCCGAGGCCGAGCCGGCGGTGGCACCGGTGTCCGACACGCCGCCGGATCCCGCCGGCGGCATCGAGCCGGCCGAGGGTGAGGTGGCGCCCCCGGCGGAGCAGGTCGTCACCGGCCGGGTGGTCCGGGTGGACCGCGACGGTCCCTCGGTCGAGATCGTGGAGTCGTCGATCGTGACGGGCACCGACGCCACGGATGCGGCCCGGGCCGCCGGCGCGATCGGTCCCGACGAGGAGTGGGACCAGGACTTCTTCGTCGTGGAGGGCGGCACCCGATGGATCGATCTCGACCTGTCGGCCACCATCGCCGTCTACGACTGCACCCAGGCGTGCGAGCACGTCGCCGGCACGCTCGAGCACGTGCTCGCCGGCGCTCCGTACGGCGGGGCGGACGCCCTGTGGAACTTCGTGGTCGGCGTCGACGGGCGGGCGACGTCGGTCGAGGAGCTCTACCTGCCGTAGGCGCGGTCAACAGGCGGACGGTCGCCGGGAAGGGACGCCGGGTGACGTACCGCCTCGACCCCGGCCGTCCGCTCACCGACGAGGTCCGGCGGGTGGCGCTCGACTGCCTGGACGATGCGATCGAGCGGCTCGGCCGGGCCGGTGCGGGTGAGGACGACCTCGAGCGCGACGTCCACCAGTCGCGCAAGCGGGCCAAGGAGACGAGGGGGCTGCTCCGCCTGATCCGGCCTGCGCTCGGCGAGGTGTACGCCACCGCCAACGCCGAGGTGCGCGACGGGGCCGGCGAGCTGTCGGCGCTGCGCGACACCCACGCGCTGCTCGGCACGGTCGAGAGGCTGGCCTCGTCGCTGGACGGCCCGGACCGCGACGGGCTCGACGTCGTGGCCGGACACCTCCGGGTGGCTGCCGCCGCCGTCACGCACGACGTCGACGCCGATGACCCCCGCGTCGCTGTCGCCCGCAGCCGGATGCAGACCGCCCGGGCGATCGTGGCGTCCTGGCCGGGCGACGTCGACGTCACGTCGGTGCGCGGCGGGGTCACGAAGATCGCCCGGCAGGGGCGTGCGGCGTGGAAGTCGGTCCGCGAGGAGACCGACGACGAGCGCATGCACCGGTGGCGGAAGAGGGTGAAGTACCTCTGGTACGAGGCGAGGTTGCTGGAGGCCGCGGACCCCGACGGCATCGGACCCCTCGTCGAGCAGCTGGACCAGCTGTCCGACCTGCTCGGCGACGAGCACGACCTCACGGTGCTGGTCGAGCACCTGGAGGGCTCAGGGGCCGCGGACGGCGTCGACGTCGACCGCCTCGTGGCCCACGCACGCAGCCGGCAGGCCGCCCTGCGCGCCTCGGCGTTCGAGCTCGGACGGCGCGTCTACGGGGACGGCGTGGACGCGATCGTGGAGCGGCTGGTCGGTCCGTGGGCCGGTGCCGGGCGTGCGGACGGGATCGAGCGGGAGCGCACCTTCCTCGTCGCCGACATGCCGGACCTGCCCGACGAGGGCACGCGGATCCGCCAGGGCTACCTGGCCATCGACGGCGACGTGCAGGTGCGCATCCGCGACCGGGAGGGTGTGGGCCGGACCCTCACCGTGAAGGGCGGGCGGGGCGGGACCCGTACGGAGGAGGAGGTGCCCGTCGACGGCGAGCGCTTCGAGCGGCTGTGGCAGATCACCGCAGGCCGCCGGATCGAGAAGACCCGCTACGTGATCCCGGTCGGCGGCGCCGACGCCGAGCTCGACGTCTTCGCCGGCGAGCTGGCGGGGCTCGTGCTGGTCGAGGTGGAGCTGGACTCGGAGGAGGCGATGGCCGCCTTCGAACCGCCGCCATGGTTCGGGTCCGAGGTCACCGACGACGACGGCTACTCGAACGCCTCGCTGGCCGTGGAAGGCCGCCCGGGCTGAACCGGTTCTCCGACCTCGTCGGGCGGGGTAGCGATGCGCGCGACCAAGACCCTCGGTGCCCCGGACCCCGGCTCCCGCAAGACAGGAGCACGACATGGCGACCGCCACCCGACCCGACCGCACCGCGACGCATCGCGACTACGACGTCTTGAAGAAGGCGACCGCCGTCGTCGGCGCCACCTTCCTCCTCGTCGGCATCGCCGGCTTCATCCCCGGCATCACCACCGACTACGACAACCTCATGGGCGCCGGCCCGGACTCCGAGGCGAAGCTGCTCGGCATCTTCCAGGTGTCGATCCTGCACAACATCGTGCACCTCGCCTTCGGCGCCCTCGGCCTGTGGGCGGCGAAGAACTGGAAGACCGCCCGCACCTACCTCGTCGGTGGCGGTGCGCTCTACCTCGTGCTCTGGCTCTACGGCCTGCTGATCGACAAGGAGAGCGACGCCAACTTCGTGCCGCTGAACACCGCCGACGACTGGCTGCACTTCGGCCTCGGCATCGGGATGATCGGCCTCGGCGCCCTGCTCTGGAACGGTCGGCCGGCTCGGGACAGCGGCACGCGCCGCTGATCCCTCAGTCGCCCAACCCCGAGCAGACGGTCGTCCAGAAGTCGGCGAGCGGGTGGGGCAGCGCCTCGGAGCCGCCGAACATGTCGGTGGACAGCACGACGCCCACCACCCGCTCGCCGGGGTCGTTGGCCCAGGAGCTGCCGAGCCCGCCGTCCCACCCGTAGCTGCCGACACTCCGGGTGACGCTGGTCCGGCGCATCTGCACGCCGACGCCGAAGCCCCAGCCCTGCGCCCCGTCCGCTGTGGTGCCGGGGTGGCGGCCGGCGGCGACGCCGAGCTGGTCGGTGGTCATCGCCTCGACCGACGCCCGGCTGAGCAGCCGGGACCCGTCGGGGAGGCGGCCGCCGTCGAGGAGCATCCGGCCGAAGGCAGCGATGTCGTCCACGGTCGACACGAGACCGGCCGCACCTGACGCGAAGGGCGGCGGGGACGACCACCGGCCGTCGGGAGCGTCGTACGCGCTGCGTCCGCCGCCCTCCTCGACGGAGTAGGAGGTGCCGAGCCGGTCGGTGGCCGACGTCCAGAACCCGGTGTCGTCCATGCCGAGCGGATCGAGCACCCGCTCGCGCAGGACCTGATCGAGGGGGCTCCCGGCGGCTCGGGCGACGAGCACGCCGAGGATGTCGGTGGCGGTGTTGTAGAGCCACGGTCCGCCGGGCTGCGCGATGAGGGGGAGGGTGCCGAGGCGGCGCATCCACTCGTCGGGCTCGGGCTGGCTGTGCGGCTCGGGCGCGCCCGGGCCGAGGCTGAGCTCTGCCATCGCGTCGAAGAGCGGTTGCGGCCACGGCGCGGCGAAGTCCATGCCGAGGCCGCACTGCATCGTGAGCAGGTCGCGCACCGTGATCGATCGCTCGGCGGGGACTGTCTCGCCGTCGAGCGGCCCCCGCCCGTCGACAAGCACGCGCCGATTCGCGAGCTCGGGGAGCAGGTCGTCGACCGGGTCCTCGAGGCGGAGCCGGCACTCCTCGACGAGCTGCAGCGCGGCGACGCTGACGATCGGCTTCGTCACCGACGCGATCCGGAACAGCGAGTCCCGCTGCACCGCTCCTGGTTCGCCACGGGTGAGCACCCCGGCCGATCCGGCGACCTCCTCACCGTCTCGCCAGGCCAGCCAGGCGACGCCGCCCGTCTCGTCGGTCTCGACGTGACGGGTCATCACCTCGTCGACGCGCTTCGGGAGGTCAGGGGAGAACGCGGTCATGGGGCTCCGACGTTGCCATGTCCGGCGGATCATCGGCGCACCTCACAGTTCCGTAAACACAGGTGGCGACCGGCTGCGGACGTGCCGATCCCGTGACACGTTCTCAGGGACATGGAGATGACCCAGGAACCTCGCCCCGCCGATCTCGCGCCGAGCGGATCGCACCCGTCACCGGGCCCGCGACGGCTGCTCGGACGCATCCACACGCTGGAGCGCGTGGTGGCCGGCGCGATCGCCGCCGTCCTCGGCGTCCTGGTGCTCCTCGAGCCCGACATCCTCAGCGCGCCGTTCGGGAGCTCGACCACGCTCGCAGCGTCAGCCGGCGCGACGGTCCTGGCACTCGTCGCGCTCGTCGTCATGCTGCACCTCGACGTGGCGCCGGTGGTACGGGTCGCCGTGCTCGGCATCCCGTTCGTCGTGGCCGCCTGGCTGCTGCTGTCGCCGTTCTTCGTTGACGATGTGGTCGACGAGCAGTTCGCCACGACCATCGCGGCCGAGCTGGGCGAGGCAGGCGGGGAGGACCAGGCCGCTGCTGCGGCCCCGGCAGCCCCACCCGACGAGGTCGCCGGTGACACGGAGGCGCCCGCTGCGGACCTCGACGAAGCGCCGGCGGGACCGGTGCTGCTCGGCGCCGGCAGCTTCGTCGGCCTCGCCGGCCACTCGGGCACGGGGGAGGCCGGCATCTTCGAGGACCCCGACGGCAGCCTCGCCCTGCGCTTCGAGTCCTTCGACATCCAGAACGGACCGGACCTCAAGGTGTACCTGGTGCCGGGCGCTGACCAGACCGACCTCGGCTCCGGCTCCATCCACCTCGGTTCCCTGAAGGGGACCGTGGGGGACCAGACCTACGAGCTACCTGCGGGCACCGAACTGGCCGCCGGGCCGTACACGGCGCTGGTCTGGTGCGACGCGTTCTCCGTCGAGTTCGTCGGCGCCACGCTCACGATCGGCTGAGGCGACCCCCGGGGGCTCAGCCGAGTCGGTCGAGCACGTTGGCGGTGATGCGCTCGATGTCGCGGTCGTGCGCGGCGAGGCCGTGGGCCCAGTCGGTGGAGCCCGACGTGACGACGGTGCCGCCACCGGGCGAGGTGTAGGTGCCGAGCACGGCGTGGCCGTGGGCGATGCGGTGCTCCTGCCCCCGCTCGCCGAACACCCGTGCTGCGATGCCCTCGAGCTCCGACGGCGTGCCCGGTGCCGGCGGCCGTGGCGCCGATGTGTGCGTGAAGTGGGCGACCGGCACCGTGCCGAGGATCTCGAAGGTCTCGGGTGTGCCGTCCTCGAAGGTCGGCACCGGCAGACCGTCGCGGTAGGTGAACGCGCAGCCGTCGCACTCGTAGCCGACGACCTTGGCCTCGCCGCCGAGCACGTCGCCGTAGCCGATGCCGGTGCCCTCGAACAGCCAGTGGTCGGGCCGGTGGACGGTGTAGCCGCCGGCGCCGTTGGTGACGTTCTTGCCGATGCGGTGGTAGCCGCCCCGGGTGAAGCTCACGCCGGTCATGTGGTTCTCCGGCCGTCCGAGGAGGTGGTCGGACCAGAGCGTGGTGAGCTCGGACCGGCGATCGGTGTCGAAGACGGGGTCGGAGTGGAACCGTCCCTTGTAGCCCACCATCTGCGTGGCGCGCCCACTGTCGTCGTGGTCTTCGAGCCGCACCTGCCAGAGCGAGGTGTTGCCGGAGAAGAAGGCGACGTTGCCGCCCCGTGCGATGTGGGCCTCGGTGGTGTCGCGCATCGGGCCGGACCAGTACTCGTCGTGGCCGACCGACAGGATCAGCCGGTAGCGCTCGACGAGCTCAGGGAACTCCTCGAGGTCGGAGTTGAGGACGACGTCGATGCCGTACCCCTCCCGCTCGGCCCACTCGATGAACGGCTGCTCCCAGTCCGGCCAGCCGGCGGAACCGGCGTACGGCGACAGGTGGTTCAGTCGGACGTAGCCGATGTGCGCGGTCATCTGGCGGTCGTCGCGCACGACGTTGGTGACCCGCCGTCCCGGCCCCGGTGGCTTGTGCAGGTAGCCGGCCGACATCGGCCGCTGCAGCGAGACGGTGGTGCCGCCCGTGTAGAGGTTGCGGCCGCCGAAGTCGTTGTAGGCGTGCAGCGTGTTGGACGCGAGCTGCAGCAGGATCGTGTTGGTCGACCGCTCGTCGGGGCGGACGACGAAGAACGCGTGGGTGGTGCGCTGCTTGCCGTCGACGTCGATGGTGAGGACGACCTCGTGGTAGCCGGAGCGCCAGTCGTCGCCGACGTCGACCGACACCGCCGCCGGCCAGCCGCACCCGTTGGCGTCGGCGTCTTGGGGCGTCGGGTGGAAGTCGGCCGGCACCGTGTCGGACCACAGGACGTCGCGCGTGCCGCCGACCCGGGCGATCTCGACCTGGACCGGCCGGCCGCCGGCGGAGGAGAGGTGCAGCCCCACTGACTCCCCCGGAGCGACGCTCGGTGGCCAGCAGTACCCGGTGACGGTCTCGAACGGCATCGGGGCAGCGTGCCAGAGCCGGGGACGGCGGCGCGGCCGGGTGGGGAATGGCCGTGGCGCAGGCCTACGGGTTGGCCTGGATGAGCTGGTCGATGCCGGCGGCCAGCACGTCCGGCGCGTCCTCCTGGCAGAAGTGGCCGACGCCGGGCAGCTCGACCACCGGTGCGTCGGGCCACAGCGCCCGGAAGTCGGCGATCGCCCGTGCCGGTGGGATGGCGCGGTCGGCCATGCCCTCGTACAGGGCGGCGGGCTTCGACCGCAGCGCCGGCACGCCGTCCAGGCCGGCCAGGACGTAGTCGACGATGCGACCGGTGTGGACGTCGATGGGGAACTCGTAGCCACCGAGGCACGACTCGCGGGTGGGGAACTGCGACGAGTAGGCGCGCACCCACGTGTCGGTGATGGCTTCCGGGTTGTTCAGGCCCAGCAGCTTCATGACCGAGAGCACAGTGGTGCCGAGGTTGCGCAGGACCTCGTCGGCCCGGCCCGTCTGCAGGCTCTCCTCGATCCACTGGAACCACGGCGAGTCGCGCACCTGGGGGACGTCGCCGTCGACCTGCCCGTAGCCGGCGAGGGTGTTCGCCAGGAAGAGCCGCTTCACCCGGTCGGGATGGCGCACGGTGTACGCGGTGCCGATCGGGCCCCCCAGTCCTGCAGCACGAACGTGATGTCGCGCAGCTCGAGGTGGTCGAGCAGGGCGGCCAGGTTCTCGGTGTGGGCCTGGAGGGTGTAGCCGCGGTCCTGGGGCGTCTCGCTCTTGCCGAAGCCCATGTGGTCGGGGACCACGACGCGGTATCGGTCGGACAGCCTCGGGATGATGTGCCGGTAGAGGTAGCCCCACGTCGGCTCGCCGTGCAGGCACACCACCACCTGGCCGTCACGGGGGCCCTCGTCCACGTAGTGCTGGAGGAAGCCGTGGCCGTCGAAGGTGTGTGGGGCGAAGGGGAAGGTGCCGTCGAAGGTCTCGTCGAGCGGGATCATCGGCGGCGACGCTACCGATCGGGCCAGACTCCTCCGCCGCCGGCACCGCCGTCGGCGACCGAGACGAGGAGCCCACGATGAGCGAGCGCACGACCAGCCCCCTGGACGGACGGGTGGTGGCCATCACGGGTGCCGGCGGCGGGTTCGGCAAGCTGATGGCGGAGATGGCGGCGGACCGGGGCGCGAAGGTCGTGCTCGGCGACATCGATGCCGATGCCGCCGACGCAGCAGCGCAGGGGATCGTCGCCGCCGGCGGTGAGGCGGAGGCCGTGCGCGTCGACGTCACCGACCTGGCCCAGGTGCAGGCGATGGTGGCGCGGGCCGTCGAGCGCTTCGGTGCCGTCGACGTACTGGTCAACAACGCCGGCGTCATGCCGCTGGCGTTCATCGCCGACCACGCCCAGGCCTACGACGCCTGGATCCGCTGCATCGACATCAACTTCAAGGGCGTGCTGAACGGCATCGTCGCCGTGCACGACCAGATGCTCGCCCAGGGTCGGGGCCACGTGGTGAACATCTCCTCGATCTACGCCAACGCCGGCACCGCCGGATCGGGCGTGTACTCGGCGACCAAGGCGGCGGTGGCGACGCTGTCCAACTCGCTGCGGGTGGAGTCGCAGGGGAAGATCAAGGTCACGATCGTGCGGCCGACCGGCGTGCTCGGCACCGGCCTCTCGGCGGGCGTCATCAACCCGGGTGCGGCGATCGGCATCGTCGGCCAGAACCAGGCCGGCTACATCGACCGTGTCATGGCGTCGATGGGTGGCACGCTCGATCCGGCCCTGTCCGACGCCGACGACATCCGCTACTGGGACATCGCCCCCGAGGTGGTGGCCGAGCAGGTCGTGCACGCCATGGACCAGCCGTGGGGCGTGTCGATCGGCGACATCACCATCCGGGCGACCGGCGAGGACTTCGTCCTCTGAGCGCCGCGCCCCGTGTGGGGCGCGGCGGCCGAGGGTTAGGCCGACTCGGCGAGGACGGCGTCCATCTGGCCCATCGCCTCGCGCATGCCCTCCTCCATGCCCATGTCGAGCTGCTGCTTCAGCGCTTCGGCAGACGGGAAGATCGTGAGGATGGTGACCCGGGTGCCGCCGCCCTCGCGGTCGGCGAGCGAGACCTGCATCCTCGAGGTGGGCATGTCCGGGTCGGGCTCGCCGGTGTCGTCGGCGAAGCCGTCGGTGACCTCGAGCCGGCGCGGCGCGTCGACCGCATCGATCTGCCACCAGCCGTGGTACTTGTCGCCCTCCGGCGAGGTCATGAAGTAGCGGACACGTCCGCCGGCGGTGAGGTCGTGGTCGACCACGGTGGCCGGGTGGGACGGCGGGCCCCACCAGCGCTCGAGCTTGCGGGGGTCGGCCCACAGCTCCCACGTGCGCTCGACCGGGGCGCCGAACTCGGCGACGACGGTCATCTCCAGGGCATCGACGTCCTTGTCCACACTGATCACGGGCATCGCTGCATCTCCTGTCTCATGGATCCTCGGCGAGGATCTCGTCCATGCGTGCGACGCGGTCGCGCCACACCTGCTCCAGTCGGTCGAGCGCCCCTCGTGCGACGCGGACGCGCTCGACGTCGCCCCGCACCAGCTGCTCCCGACCGCGCTTCTCCTTGGTCACGAGTCCGACCTCCTCCAGCACCGCCACGTGCTTCTGCACCGCGGCGAAGCTCATCGGGTACCGCCGCGCCAGCGAGCTCACCGAGTGCGCCTCCCCGAGCACGACGCTGACGATGTCGCGTCGGGTCGCGTCGGCGAGGGCGTGGAGGAGGCGGTCAGCCTCCGTGCGCTCGGTGCCAACATCTACAACCATATGGT
>SXGQ01266965.1_pt1 | contig 10036 bp, 9 predicted proteins | sample 3178371 | NCBI WGS metagenome assembly SXGQ01 (sample SAMN11356859, study PRJNA531348) | freshwater metagenome | isolation source: freshwater sample F1-20 | place: China: Fuxian Lake, Yuxi | collected 2017-12-25 | reverse complement strand
TGGCGCGAAATCACGAGCGTCGCTATTGCTTGCCAACGTCTTTTCGTATTCGTCGCCAATCACGAGCATTGGTAGTTGAGGAGCGACTGATCGAGCACGATCGACATACTCGGGTTCAACGATGAGGTAGGTCAGATCGGCGTTATCAAAAAGGTAGGCCAATTCATCTTCGACGTATCGATAGTTGATGTTGACCCATACTGCACGAATCTTGAAGATCGCCCACAGTGCCTCAACCCACTCGACCCGATTCAGTGCGTAGATACCTACGTGATCGCCCGGCTTAATTCCTTGTGACTGCAAATGGTGTGCCAACTGATTCGCGCGACAATCCATCTCGGCGAAAGTGCGACGGGATCTTTCGTCCACGATGTAATCGCGGTCGGGCCATTCATCAGCTGCTGCTTCAAAAAGGTCGGCGAGGTTATAAGTCATTGCTGGCATATGTTTGTGCTATCACATTGCTGTCGATGAAGCCGAACTACCGCTCTTCGTAGTAGAAAATAAGGGGGCAATTTGCCGTCTACTAAGGAGAAATCATGTCTGGCACCGAGCATCTCTTGACCGAAGTGGTGGGACACACACTGGTGGTCACCATGAACCGACCCGAAGCAAAAAATGCTCTGAGCCCTGCAATGATCGTGGGCTTGGCCGACGCCTGGGTTCGGCTCAATGAAGACGACGATATTCGTTGCGCGATTTTGACTGGCTCTGGCGGCTCTTTCTGCACTGGTATGGACCTCAAGGCTCGCGCCAACGACGATGCTGGTCCGAACCCGTATCAAGAGCGTTGGGCGGCTGACCCCGATCTGCACTGGAAGGCGTTACTGCGCCACTATCGCATTCGCAAGCCTTTGATCGCCGCCGTCGAGGGATATGCAGTTGCCGGCGGAACTGAAATCTTGCAAGCAACTCACTTGCGAGTAGCCGGCAAAAGCGCAACGTTTGGAATCTTTGAAGCCAAGCGTGGTCTCTTTCCGGTGGGCGGAAGTACGGTTCGACTCCAACGTCAGATTGGGTACACCAATGCGCTTGAAATGTTGCTGACCGCTCGTGGATACACCGCTACTGAGGCGAAGGAAATCGGACTGATCGGACATGTGGTACCTGATGGTCAAGCGATGTCCAAGGCCCTCGAGTTGGCCGAGATGATTTGTGCGAATGGCCCGCTCGCAGTCGAGGCGATTTTGAAGTCAGTGCAAGAGACTGCCGCCATGTCCGAAGCCGAAGCACTCAAACTCGAGTTTGAAATTGGCTGGCCGATCTTTGCGACGAATGACTCAAAAGAGGGTCCGAGGGCATTCGCCGAAAAGCGAGCACCCAATTGGACCCGCACTTAACCCTGTCGTTTTTACCCACTTTGGAAGATGATTACCGCTAGGCGGCAGCCATATTCCAAAGTGGCGGATTTTTAGGGTTTGGTGGACGAGACGAGCCACATTGCGAAGAACTGGCTTCCACCGCCATACGCATGACCGATGGCCTTCTTCGCCCCATCAATCTGATGCTCGCCGGCTTTGCCCATCACCTGCATGGCTGCCTCACCAAAACGCAGCATTCCCGACGCACCGATCGGATTACTTGAGAGCACGCCACCCGACGGGTTGACCGGCAACGAACCGCCCATTTCAGTGATGCCGTCTTCAACCCAACGCCACCCTTCGTTGCGCGGGGCAAATCCCAAGTTCTCCAGCCACATCGGTTCGAACCAGGCGAACGGAACATACATCTCAACAACGTCGATTTCTTCGGCTGGATTCTTGATTCCGCCTTTATGCCACAAATCAGCCGCACACATTTCGCCAGCCACTGGACTCACTTGCTCGCGACCAGCAAACGCTGTTGGTTCGCTGCGCATTGACGTTGCGTGAACCCATGCTTTTGGTCCCGCATGCTTGTCGGCACGCTCTTCGCTCATCAACACCAAAGCCATTGCGCCGTCACTTGACGGGCAGGTTTCAATAAAGCGAATCGGATCCCACAACATCGGAGTTTCGAGCGCCTTTTCAAGCGTCCAATCTGGTTCATGCAGATGCGCGTACGGGTTCTTGCACGCATTGGTTCGATCTTTCACCGCAACCATCGCGCCAATATGTGACGGCGCTCCAGAGCGAGCGATGTAGCCACGCACGATCGGCGAGAAGTATCCACCAGCACCGGCATGCACGGGCATACCAAACGGAATCGGCACACTCAAAGCCCACATTGCGTTGCCATCACTTTGCTTTTCAAAGCCGATTGTCAAAACTGTTCCGTGAATTCCCGCCATCACATGTTGCGCCGCAACAATCGCTGTCGAGCCACCCACCGAACCAGCAGTGTGAACACGGAATACTGGTTTGCCGTGGGCAGCCAAAGCATCAGCAAGCCACAGTTCAGGCATTGCCACACCTTCAAGAGAGTCAGGCGCTTTACCAATCACAATCGCGTCGACATCATTGATCGTAATGTTGGCATCAACCAAAGCACGATCAACTGCCTCGCGCACCAAACCAGCAATTGAAACATCCGCGCGACAAGCCGCGTGCTTTGTTTGTCCCACTCCGACGACTGCACAAAGTTCAGCCATGTCACTCACCTTCCATGACGCATACCAAATTTTGTTGCAACATCGGCCCACTTGTGCAGTGAGCCAAAACTCGATCGGCCGACCCAGCAAAAATACTTTCAGCCGCTTCCGCAAATCGTGCCAATCCTGCGGCCATTGCTGGGTTCGCCACCAATGCACCTCCGCTTGGATTGATATGCGTTGATTCGCTTAAGCCCATCGCATTTCGTAGAAGCAGTTCTTGATGCGTGTACGGAGCATGAAGCTCAGCAACATCGATGCGATCTTTCCCGACCCCTGCTTTTTGTGCAGCAATTGCAGCCGACGAACTCTCAGTCATTGAACGCGCACCCAAACGCTGAGTATCAATACGATGATCTATTCCGCGAATCCAAGCCGGGCGATCGGCCAAACGGCGGGCGATGTCGCCGGCAGCCAAAACAACTGCGTTACATCCGTCTACCGGAGTCGCGCAGTCGTGTGCACGTAGCGGGTTCATCGTGTACGGCATCGCCAACAATTCATCGACCGACTCGCTGCCTTTCGTAAAGGCAACCGCATTGTTGTATGCATCACGACGACTACGAGCCGCAACTTCAGCCATTTGTCGTTCGGTCACAACACCGGCATCGAGGCATGCCCGCGCCTGTAACGCGGCAAGCGCATCAAATCCGGGCTTGAGCGGCGCAATCATGTACGGATCGGTTTGCAAACTTAAAATCTGATCAATCGGTCCTGATGTGGTTTTCCCATTTGAGAAAACAAGAGCAACATCAACTTCGCCGGTTTGAATTTTCACCCAGGCCTCGTATAGGGCAAGAGCGCCATCAGCCTCAACGTGACTTTCGATAATTGGTGGCCATGCTCCAATTGCGTCAACAGCAGCAACAAAACTGAACGGCTGACCGCTCATGTAGTCACATGATCCGTGACACCAGAAGCCAATGTCGCTTCGTTCAATTCCGACTTTGTCCAGCAACTGCTGAATAACTGGCAACAGAATTTCTACCGATGTAAAAGTGCTGTTGACTTCGCTCGGGCGTTGCGCTGTTCCGACGATTGCAATATCTCGTAACGCCATCAACTTGCTCCCGATTCTGTACCCATCACACGATCTGCCTCGCCAGTGGGTCGAAAGTGTTGAATATTCTCCAAAGACGGACCCCACTCAGATTTGTCTTTCCAAACTGGCTCAACTCGCATACCAATGCGCACGTCCTCCGCTTCACATTCTTGGATGAGGTGTTGCATTGAAATATCGGCGCCATCCAACAAGATCTGCGCGGCAACATACGGCAACTTAATTTTTTGTCCCAAGAACGGAACGTTGACGATGCAAAAAGTAGTGATCGTTCCCTTCGGACCAACTTCAACATCGCCCGCCAAGATTTTTGCGCACTTCGGACACACACCGTTGCGAGGTGGGAAATAAACAAGCGCACAACTCGGGCAACGCTTACCAACGAACTTGCCGGAAATCAGACCCGCTAAGTGACTGGTTGCATTCGGGCCGGCTGACCAGTTGTAGGTCACCCCGATCGGTTGACGGAGTCGCACCAAACCATCGGCCTCACTCATGACGCAACTCCAACCACATCAAAACACGCAATGTCAGTGACGCCGCCTGGTCGGTCTTCAGCCCAGCGGACCTTCACCTTGGTCCCAGTCGCAATATTTTCAGGCGATCCGGCATCGACCGCATGCAACATCGGCACGTCGGCCCCGTCAATGGTGATCAGAGCCCAGGCAAATGGATGGGCCAAAGGCTGACCCTCAACTGGGATGGCCTGCCAGGCCCATGAGGAGACCGTTCCCGTATCGGATAGTAATACCCAATCAGTCAATTGAGCTCCGGTCACCGGATCAAATTCGGCCGGCGGGAAATAGACCCGACCATCACTGCCTCGGGTGCCTTCAAGTCGGCATTCAGACAAAGAAGTGAAAAACCGCGACAACAGAATGCCCACAGTTCTCTTATACGGGTACGAGACTTCGAGTGGCGCGACGAAAACGTCGCCGACCATGGCATGAAATGTTGTTCCAGACACAACACTTTTTTTATCACGCCTACGACTCCGAATGCTCATCACAACAACACTTCCCGTGACAAACTCTGCTCGACTCGTCTCTACCTTCACCAAGTCGTTGTTGCTAGTGTCACAGTGTCAGGTCATTGGGATACTGACGATACAAGGGGAAATGATGTCACGTTCGTTGAAATTTGGGTCACTGAAATTCGGTCGCACATTGGCGACACTCTCTTTGGTTGCTCTCGCAACAGTTGGTTGCTCCAATCGCAGTAGTGGCGACACCGCCACTACTCAGGCACCTGCAACGAGTGCTCCTGCGGTCACCGACGCGCCGACCGCCTCTGATGCACCCATGACGACCGATGCGCCAACTGGCCCAATGTTTGGAACGATGGCCAGCCCCTGTGGTCCAGCCACTGACGCTGGAGTTCCCACGATCGCCGATGGTCAAAATGGTGGCGACACCATCAAAATCGGTACCGCTAACGATCATGGATACGAAGGTGCCCCCGGACTCACAATTGAAATGCTCGATGCCGCCAAGGCTTTTGCTGGTTGGTGCAACGCCCAGGGTGGCATCCGTGGTCTGCCTTTGGAAGTCGTCGACCTTGACGGAAAGCTTTTTGCTGTTCCGCCGGCAATGGAACAAGCGTGTAGCGAAGTGTTCGCAATGGTTGGTGGTGGCTGGGTCTTTGATGACCAGATGTACCCACGTTTCCATGAATGTGGAATGGTTTCTTTTTCGGGCTACGCAGTCACCGCTACTGCATCAATGGCCAATGGAAAAATTCAACCCATTCCAAACCCAGCCAACGAAAAGCCGTCACAATGGCTGAACTGGGCCAAGGCCACCTATCCCGACGCTATTAAAAATGTCGCCATTTTGTACGGAGACTTCCTCACCACAAAGAGTGTCGCCGATCAGTTAGCGGCCACTATGAAAGCTGTCGGTGGATTTGGTGAACCTGTGTACATCCCCTACAACCCCGCCGGTGAAGCCAACTGGACCCCATTTGTTCAACAAATGAAGAGTAAGGGAATCACCTACATGTCATTCGTTGGTAGCGACGGCAACTTCGTTCAGCTCTACAAGGCAATGCGCGAGGTTGGTTACGTACCCGAAGTGGTCTTAAACGATGCCAACTTTTACACCGAGGTCATGACCGCTCCCGGAAATGGTGAATCAAGTGAAGGATTCTTGGCCCGAACAATGTACGCGCCGTTTGAGGAAGCAGATCTTTTCCCGGGAATGGCTTCCTACTTAGACATGATGGCAACGTACAACCCCGAAGGTCGAGTTGCAGGACTTGGTTTGCAGGCCACTTCGGCTCTTCTCTTGTTTGCCACCGCGGCCAACGCATGCCTTGAGGTCAACAACAACATTCTTGAGCGCGAATGTGCTCTCGGCGAAGCAATGAAGATTTCCTCATGGACTGGTGGCGGTCTACACAGTGAGACAAACCCCGCCGCCAAGACTGCTCCTAAATGCGGCATCATCATGGGAGTCAAGGGCGGCAAGTGGACTCGCATCTATCCGGAAATTGGTTCTGCCGACGATAACGGTGGTGGCTGGCACTGTGATGACAATGGTGCGGTCACCATTGAGGGTGATTTTGGTGACGTTACCTCTGGTGTGGACCCAACCCGACCTAACTGAACGACCAATCAGAGATGAAGCGAACTGACCACTGATGCAAGAACTCCTGACGTTCACAATCATTGGTCTGTCAACGGGCGCTATTTATGCGGTTGTCGCTAGTGGATTAGTAGTCACTTACACAACATCGGGCATCTTCAACCTCGCTCACGGAGCAACTGGCATGTTGGCGGCCTTCACTTACTGGCAGTTGCGTTTTGACTGGAATCTGCCCGCACCTTTAGCACTCTTCCTCACGCTGTTCGTCCTCTGTCCGCTCTTTGGCATCGTCACCGAACGATTCGTCATGCGCGGGCTTCAAGGCACGTCCGAGGTCGTCAAACTGTCGGTAACTGTCGCACTGTTTGCCTTCATGATCGGGGCGGCTAATTGGATTTGGCCAAGTGACAGTGGAAGACAAGCCTTTTTGAAATTTTTCGAAGGCAATACGGTTTCAATCGGGGGAATCAACGTCAGTTGGCACAAACTCATCACGTTTGGTTGTGCCATTTTGGTGGCAATTGTTTTACGTCTCTTGTTGTTCCGCACCCGCATGGGTGTTGCAATGCGAGCAGTCGTCGACGATCGCGCACTCACCGAACTCAACGGCGGTCGCCCCGACCGCGTCGCCATGTTCGCTTGGGCCATCAGCGCGATGCTGGCTGGCCTGGCTGGAATTTTACTCGCCGGCGAACAACAGCTCAATATTGAGCCACTGGTGTTACTTGTCATCAATGCTTACGCTGCAGCGATTATTGGTCGTTTAACAAGTCTTCCCATGACGTTTGCTGGTGCGGCAGTTCTTGGGTTACTTGACGCCTATTATTTGCAGTTTTCTGATGATTCATGGTTCCCACAATCAATCATGGGATTTGGAATTTCCGGGATACGAGCATCAATCCCGACGATCGTACTTTTCATAGCTCTACTTGCTCGTCCTCAAAGCCGTCTCCGTGCAGGTGTGGTTCGATTCCGAGAACAAAACAAGGTTCCAGCCTGGAGCACCTCGATCATGGGTGCTGTCGGACTCATCGCAACCACAGTTGCGATCTCTGGAATGTTAACCCGATCAAATACTTTGCTACTTCTGAACGGATTTACGTTTGCGATCGTGACCTTGTCACTTGTCCCGCTCACGGGATACGCCGGTCAAATGTCGCTTGCGCCGTTGACCTTTGCCGGGCTTGGTGCAATCGCAATGTCAAAACTTCCCGGAGACGGGAACCTTCTCACATTAATCGCAGCGGTTGTGATCGTTGCGCTCGTTGGAGCCCTTGTTGCACTGCCAGCTATTCGACTCTCTGGAATTTACTTGGCACTATCAACAGCGGCCTTCGCTGTCTTGGTGACAAAACTCATTTTTAACCAGAAGCAAACTTTCATGAGTGGCAACATTTCGGTGCCAGTGCTGGATATCCCGTTCATTGAAATCAACACGCCGCGCGGCCGCCTCATTTTGGCATCATTCGCGTTCTCGTTCTTGGGTCTTGGAGTCGTTGCGGTTCGCCGCAGTCGCCTCGGGCGTCGATTGATTGCTCTCAAAGATTCACCCGCAGCGGCGGCAACATTGGGAATGAGCCTGACGCGAACAAAGTTGGCAGCCTTTGCTATCTCTGCTGGCATTTCTTCATGTGCTGGCGCGTTAGCTGGTGACAAGGTGAGTCCACAGCAATACGATTTTACGCAAAGTCTTCCTGTTGTTTTGTTAGCGGTAGTCGGTGGTGTCGGCACAGTTGGTGGAGCCCTCTTTGGTGGACTACTGCTTGGCGGTAATTCAGTGCTTGCAACCGTTGTACCAACACTCAAGAACGTCACGAAAATTCTCCCCGGCACAATTGGAGTCACTCTCGGCCGCAATCCGAGTGGAGCAGCTAACCAGATTGCCGATGCTTATCGCTCACTTGCCAATCGCTGGAGCCTGCTTGCATTTGCAGCGGCTGGCGCAATTGTCATCTGGGTTCTTGATGCGCAATACGTCATTTCGCACTGGGCGTTCTTTATTGCTGGTGTCTTCTGGATACTTGCCGTCACCCCTAATCTCGTCGGCATTATGCAAGCGACGAGAACTCGTCAAATCATTGCGAGCATCTATCTAGGAATTGGTGTCATTGTTGCAATTTCGATTGACTGGGATAATGCAGTTGACTCAACTGGCAAGCGCCTGATCGCCTTAGTTCTCCTCATTGCTTTGTTTGGAGTTGGGGCACAACGAGTCACCGAAAATGCGCCGCGAATCCATCGCTCGTCACCTGACTTGATTGGCCTAACAAAAGATTTCACTGACGAAGAACTTGATCATGCCGAGCGTGAGTTAGGCGTGGTGCTCTGATGTCACTTCTTGAAGTTCGCGGCGTCATGGTGCGCTTTGGTGGAGTGATGGCCGTTGGCGGCGTTGACCTCGATGTTCAAGCTGGCGAAGTCACTGGCCTGATCGGGCCTAACGGAGCTGGAAAGACCACCTTGTTTAATGTCATCAGCGGAATGCAAGAACCCACGGCCGGATCGGTCTACGTGAGTGGTATTGACATCACCCATGAGGCACCGCACCGCCGAGCCAAACGCGGGCTTGCTCGCACCTTCCAACGCCTTGAACTATTTGGTTCACTCACGGTCCGCGACAACGTTCGAGTTGCCGCTGAACTTGCTTCACTTAACAACATCGACGAAACCGTCGACAACTTGCTGGAAAAAGTCGGAGTGAGGGATCTTGCTGAACAAACTGCCGGTGATCTACCAACAGGTTCGGCGCGTTTGGTTGAAATTGCCCGGGCTCTTGCAACCGGCCCGCGCCTGCTGCTACTTGATGAGCCAGCATCTGGTCTTGATGAAGCCGAAAGCGATCGCCTTGGTGTTTTGTTACGAGAACTCACCGCAGATGGTCTTGGCGTATTACTTGTTGAACACGATATGAGCCTCGTTATGCATGTCTGCGACAGAATTTTTGTGCTTGATCTTGGGCACATCATTGCTGCCGGGACACCCGACGAAATTCAGCATGACCCGAAGGTGCTGCATGCATATCTTGGAGCACCGTCATGACTCAACCCATTCTTGAAATGCGCAACGTTCGTGCCTCGTACGGATCTATTGAAGTACTCCATGGTGTCAATCTTTCAGTTGGTCGTGGTGAAGTTGTTGCCCTACTTGGCCCAAATGGTGCGGGCAAGAGCACCATGATCAAAGTTGTCAGTGGTCTCGTTCGCCCCACATCTGGTCAACTCATTGTTGGTGGTCGTGATGTCACCGGGGCTGCAGCAAACGCGCTTGCTCGTGCTGGCTTATGCACAATTCCTGAAGGACGAGGTATCTTCCCCAACCTCACGGTTCGCGAGAACCTGCTCATGGCCACTTATAGCGGACACAAGTTGTCAGACATTGAGGAGCGCACCTACGCCCGCTTCCCCCGATTGAGCGAACGTCGTTCGCAGTTAGCCGGCACCATGTCGGGCGGCGAACAACAGATGTTGTCGTTGGCTCGAGCTTTAGCCACGAATCCCGTCATCTTGCTGCTCGACGAGTTATCAATGGGACTTGCCCCACTGATTGTTGCTGAGCTGTATCAGCAAGTGGCGGCAATCGCCACCGAGGGTGTTTCGGTTTTAGTCGTTGAACAATTTGCCCGTACAGTGCTCGGTGTTGCTGATCAAGCAGTGTTACTAGCCAATGGAAAAGTTCAAGTCGCAGGTAAAGCATCTGAAATCGGCGAGGATGTTCTTGCCGGCGCATATCTAGGTTCATAATTCTTATACACGCCAAATTCTCTTACACACCAAATTCTCTTACACACAAAGAAACGGACACGACCATGAACGAAGATCGAAT
>SXGQ01205358.1_pt1 | contig 10036 bp, 7 predicted proteins | sample 3178371 | NCBI WGS metagenome assembly SXGQ01 (sample SAMN11356859, study PRJNA531348) | freshwater metagenome | isolation source: freshwater sample F1-20 | place: China: Fuxian Lake, Yuxi | collected 2017-12-25 | reverse complement strand
GCGGGCAAGCCCGGCTTCGGAGGCTTTCTCGGCCGTGGCCTGATGGCCGGCGTCGCCATCGAGGTTGACCGGGTGCCGAGCCTTGCCGCGCTGCCGTGGGTCGGGCCGATGACGGTGCCGCTGGTGGGACAGGCCATGGTGCATGCCATGCTCCGCAGGCATAGTGTGCTGGCCCAAGTGACCGGAGCGCGATCGCCGGTGCTCAAGCTGCTGCCGCCCATGACCATCGGGGAACGCGACGTGGCGCACATCGCCGATGCCGTGAGCGCATCGCTAGATGATCTGCGGGACGGAGCCTTTGCCGAGTCGCTCGGCCGGGCCATCGGGACCATGCCGGGGCAGGCGCTCCGTCGGGTGGCGCAGGCGTTCGAGCGGGCTCCGTCCTAGCCGGCGTCGAGCCCGATCGTGATGGTGTGGATCACGTGCTCGGCCGCCCCGAGACCTTGGCCAGTTCGGTATGGTAGGTCTTGAGCTGCTTGTCCAGCTGCATGATCCGATTCTCGCGATCCTGCTTGGCCTGTTCGATGGTCATCGTGCCGGCGCGGTAGGCCGGATTGGTGTTGGGGCTGATCCGGCGCGCGATCACCAGTTGCTTCTCGGTGAGGCTGATGAGGGTCCGGTACGCGAGAATCCGCTCGGCATCGTCCTTGGCCTTGACGATGTCGGTTTTGGCTTTCGCAGCCTGGGTGTCGTAGGCCGAGATCTTCGCGGTAATCCTGGTGTAGTCGCTGGTGGCGCAGCCCACGGCGAGGGCGGCAGTGAGGCTCGCGGCGATGGCGAAGGTGGTTCGGTTCATAGTTGGAGCCTATGACCGGGCCGACGGGCCTTCAAGTAGTGTTCCGTGGTGCAAACGCTCCGACTCCCGGGCCGATCAGCGGAGCCCGAGGCCATGGATGCCCCGACGCCAGATCCCACCGTGGTCGGTCGTGAGTACGCGTTCCTTCGGCTCCTGCATCGTCACGCCGGTTTGGCGCAGTCTCTGGTGGGTGCCTTGGACGGCCTTGGCGGGAAGGAGGCCCTCGAGGTGGTCGATCTGGGCTCGGGGCCCGGCGACTTGGCAAGGGCCGCGGTCGATCTGGCACGACGTCGTGGCATCACGATGCGGGTCACCTGCGTCGATCGCATCACGCCGCCGGATGCCCGCGAAGGCCAGCATGCCGTGCATGTCATGGACCTCTTCGACGCACCGACGGCCTTGGGCCTCGCCAGCTTCGATGTCGCCCATGCTTCGCTGGTGCTGCACCACCTCTCGGACGGCGATGTCCAGCGCGCCCTGGCCGTGATGTGCAGCTTGGCGCGGCACCGTGTCGTGTGGACGGACCTGGTCCGTGATCGCTTGGGTTGCATCGGTGCCTGGGTCTCGACGTGCCTTCAGCATCCGCAGGTCCGGCGGGATGCTGTGACGAGCGTCCGGAGGAGCTTCACGATCGATGAGGCGATCGCCCTGGCGGAGTCGGCAGGCCTGACCAGGATCGCCGTGCGTCGTCGTCGCGGTGCCTGCTTCACGCTGGTGGGCGCGCCGGGGAGCGTGCCTGAACAGCGGCCCATGATCCGGGCTGATTGTCTCACGGTGCGGCGTGGCGGCAGGACCGTTCTCAGCGAGTACTCGTTCGAGGTCCGCTCCGGCCACGTGCTCCACGTGCGCGGACCGAACGGCAGCGGCAAGAGCTCGCTGCTGCGCTGCCTGGTCGGTGCGCTGCCCGCGGACTCGGGGCGTGCCTGGGTCGATCGCAGCGGCGGAGCCATAGGCCTCCATCCGCAGGAGGGGGGGTTGATGGGGACCATGAGCGTCGCCGGGAACATCGGACTGGCCTGCGCGCTGGCCGGGGAACGCGGTGCGGCTGCCGAGGCCGCCGTGCGCCGTGCGCTCGCGGAGTGGAGCCTGGTGCCGAGTGCCTCTGTGCCGGTCTCGCGGCTCTCGGGTGGCGAAGCCCGTCGCGCGGCGCTCGCCGCGACCTTCGTGCATCGGCCCGAGGTCGTGCTGCTCGATGAGCCCGACGCGGGACTTGACGCGGAGGGGCGCGCTGCCCTGGCCCGCGCCGTCGAGTCGACGCTGTCGGCAGGTGGGGCCGCGTTGATCGCTGCGCATGCACCCGATCCGCTGCCTGACGTACCCGAGAGGATGAAGGCCACGCCGGTGGACCTGCGATGATGACGGCATCCTGGCCAGCACGATGGATCGTTGACGGGGCCTACTTCCGGGCGCTGCAGTCGGATGGCCCCGTGTCGGGCGCCATCGGCAGGCTGGTCGGCTCGATGCTGGCAGGCTCGCCCAGCCGGAGTGGACGGAACCTGCGTTCGAACGCTCGGCTGGTGCTCGGGCCGTCAGCGACCGACGCCGAGGTTCGAATCCTTGCTCGTACGATGGCGTGCTCCATGCAGCGAGCCATCGCCGAGGTGCTGCAGTCGGCTGACCGCACGGCGGATGAACTGGTCTCGACCGTGGCAGGCTTCAGCGGGCAGGCCGAGTACCACCAAGTGCGCCGCCGCCGTCCGGGCATGCTGCTGGCGAGCATCCACATGGGATCGTTCGAACCCTGTCTGGCCCTGCTGCGGCGATACGAGCCACGAATTCATGTGCTCTATCACCCCGATCCGATGCCGCGCTTCGAGCAGGCGCGCAGCGCCATCCGGTTGCGCCTGGGGATCATCGAGCATCGGGTCTCCGATGGCCTCGAGGCCTGGCAATCGCTCCAGCGCGCGCTGGAGGACGGGGACATCGTGGTCATGCATGCGGATCGCACGATGCCGGGCCAGTCCGGCACCGCGATGCGATTCCTGGGTCGCGATGATGTCCTGATGCCGACCGGTCCGGTACGGCTGGCGGTCTCGGTGGGCGCTCCCGTGGTGCCGGTCTTCTGCCGGCACACGTCGGCGGGGCTGCAGGTTGACATGCGTCCGCCTCTCACGCACAACGCGGAGTTGCTGCGAGCCGACGCGGCGGCGCGACATCCCACGCAACTGCGATTGGTGTCCGAGATGGAGCGGGCGATCCGCGCCGATCCGGGCCAGTGGATGCCCTTCGGCCGGCTCGACGGAGGTGCGCGGTGATCCTGCCCCTGACGTCGGCGCTTTTCAGGTCGTGGTGGCATGATCGCGTGGCGCTCGTGATGGGACTGGTCGCACCGATCGTGCTGTTCACGGTGCTGGCCACGTTCTACGGCCATCTGGGCACGGACGGATCGTCGATGCCGCAGATCGTCGTGGATGACCGCTCGGGCACGGAGGACGGGGCGCGATTCGCCCGCGCCCTGCGCCAAGCGTGCGACGGTGGCGAGACATCCACGGGACTCGGATCCATGGCCACCGTCACGGTCCCGGAGGGTTTCGACGCGCGGCGGCCGAGGATCGACATCGATCTGATGCTGCCATTGCCCGGAGCCCGCGTTGCGATCGGGCGGCTAGTCGAAGTGGCGCATGCACGGGCCTTCGGACCTGCCATCGATGTGCCGGACATCGCGTTCCGGTCGTTGCCGGATCCGCTCGAGCGCTCCAGCGCCATTGGCCTTGCGCTGCTGTTCGTGATGTTCTCCCTGGCGTCATCCATCGGACGTGGCCTCGGTGATCATGAGGCCGGCCTCGGTGATCGTCTGGCCAGCCTCCGCGTGGGCAGGCTGCGACGCATGCTTGCTCGGACGGTGGCCCTCTCCGCCATTGGACTCCTCCAATTGGCGAGCACGCTGGCTTTCGCACTGGTGTGGCAGGGGACGTGGCCCGGAAGTGCCGTCGGCCTAGTCCTGGCGATGGCGACCGGAGCCATATCCGTCGCATCGACGCTCCAGGCGCTCGCGGCCATCTGCGGCACTAGTGCGCGCTTCGCCGCGATGGCGCCTGTGGTGGTGATGTCGCTCGGCGTGGCCTCGGGAGCGATGGTCCCCGCCGTACTGATGCCGGAGAGCTTCCGGTCCGTTGGTGCATGGCTCTTTCCGGCGTGGGCCAGCGATGCGCTGCGGCTCGCGCTGGACGGTGGGATTCCCGTGCGAGACGGCCTATTCTTGGCGGCTTGGGCGTGTGCGGCGCTCGTGGTGGCCGCGTCTGCCGAGCGGGCACCTCGTTGAGACCTTCGATCGCCATCATCCGGACGGCAGCCGCTGGAGCACTCGGAAGCGATGCTGATGCGCTGGCCTCGGGATTGCTGGGCGATCGATCCGGCGTGAAGTCGCCACGTGCGCTTGAGCAGCGGCCGACGATCGAAGCCGGAGCTGGGGAGGTCGAACTTGCGTCGCTTGGCACGGGAGGTGATCGGGCCGAGCGGCTGGTGGCTCATGTGCTGTCGGATCTCGTTCGGCGGGATGGTGGACCCTGGACCGTGGCCCCTGAGCGTTCGATGCTCGTGCTTGGCACCACGCTGGCCGGCATGCGCCACTGCGGTCGCGCACTGCGCCGACCGGATTGGGATCAGCGTGGCGAGCAGTCGGTTCGCGACCTTGGCCGGACACCCGCTGGAGCGGTGGCGGCACGGGCACTCAGGCGTGCCGCGCCCGGCATGTTCCGGGGTGGTGTCATCTCGCTGAGCTGCGCCTGTGCCTCGGCCCTGAGCGCCGTGGCCCATGGTTGCAGCTTGCTTCGTGCAGGCGCGGCCGACCTAGTCGTCGCGGGTGGCTACGACCCGATCTGCGAGTTCGCGTATGGCGGCTTCAACGCCCTGCAACTGGTCGCCACCGGACCACTGAGCCCGTTCGCCAAGGATCGCGAGGGCATGAAGCTCGGCGAGGGATGTGCCGTGCTGGCGCTGTGCCGACTCGAGGACGTTGGCGATGCGGACCACGTCCTTGCCGTGATCGAGGCCGTCGGCGAGTCGAGCGACGCCCATCACCTCACGCAGCCTCATCCCCAGGGCGCCGGTGCGGCCCGCGCCTTGGGAGAGGTCGTGCGCGCCGGGCTACCTGGCCTGCTGCTGGCGCACGCTACGGGAACGCCGGGCAACGACGATGCCGAGTACCGCGCCTATGGCTCGGCCTTCGGTCACGCACTCGATCAGGTGCCCGTGGCTGCACTCAAGAGCCGGCTGGGGCATCCGTTGGGTGCGGCGGGCGCGCTCGAACTTGTGGCTGCGCTGCGCTGCCTCGAACAGGGCGTCATGCCCGCCGGGGGTGGACGGCTGCCGGACCGAGAGGTCTACCCGGGTCTTGATCTGATCCACGGTGCGCCGCGAAGGGCCGCTGCGACCTCGGTGTGCGCGCTGGCCGCCGGTTTCGGTGGCGCCAACGTGGCGGTTGGTGTCTCCCGAGGCAGGGCATGTGCTGCGCAGCCAACTAGGCCCTCGGCACCCGGCCTGCTGCCGACCGTGACGGGAGTCGGTGTCATCTGCTCCGCAGGTGTGGGGATCGAGACCCTTGCATCGATGCGTGAGGACGTCGACCCGCGTGAGGCGCTTCGCCATGCCGCTCCCATGCTCGATGCCGCTCGGACCCGTCGCCTGTCCGACCTGGCCAAGCTCATGCTTGCTGCGGTCGAGCAACTCCGACGGTCGCTCGGCGCCGAACCGGATTGGCTACGGGACACGCCGCTCATCGCAGCCACTTGGCACGGGGCGGTCGACTTCACGGATCGCTACTACACAGACCTAGTCCGATCGGGAATCGACCAAGCCAACCCGATGCTCTTCGCCGAGTCGGTGCCCAACATCGGCAGCGCCCACGTCAGCATGGCCCACGGCATCACCGCGGCCAGCTCGACGGTGGTCGGCACGCGGACCGCTGCGCTTGAGGCGCTCTCGCTGGTCCGGGCCCGGTTCCTCTCTGGTGCCTGGAAGCGGGCATTGGTCGTGGCCGCCGACGAGGCCAGCGAGCATGTCGATGCCGTGCTCTCCGGTTGGACAGGCTCGCCCGTCCGATCAGAGGCGTGCGCCGTCGCAGTGCTCTTGGGCGAAGGGGGTGACCTGCAACTCCAGGAGGCCCGTGGCGGGTTGCCGGGCCTTCCTTCGCCGTTGTGCTCGTCCACCCCGACACGGGATCGAGGTGCAGCGGGCCCCTTGGCCATGGTCGCGTCGGCGGTCCACCACGGGGGTGGATCGATCGAGGCCACCGACCCATGGTGTGGCACGTGGCGTGCATCACTCGGGAAGCCGTGATGGCTACACTCCATGGCCTTATCACTATGTCTGGGGACACCTGCATCCGCGCAACCGCTCCGCGCTCGTTCGAGGCGTCTGGCTGTGCCGCGTCCGACCTTCCGGCATGGGTGGCTGACGCAGTGGCCGAAGGTGCAACGCTCGGCTCCTGCAGCGTGGCCGCGGATGGCGTCTCCGGGCGCGACCTGGAAGTGGCCGCCGAACGCGCCTTCGCGCAGGCGTTGGTCCAGCTGGGAGGCGCGCCGACGCGCGTGTGGTGCTTCACGCCGCGGATCACCGACCCAGACCAGGACGGCCTGGACCGCTACATGCGCATGAACATCGGCAGGGCTGCGGCCTATTCGGGTCGTATCGATCCGATGACGCCGCCGGCCGGAACCGGCGTGGGCCATGCTGGCAGCGATCTGGTCGTGCACGCCATCCGATTGCAGGGGGACTCGAGGTCGATCGAGAATCCCCGTCAGCGCCCGGCGTGGCAGTACTCCGCCCGCTTCGGTCCGTGCCCGCCTCCGTTCGCGCGAGCAACGGCGGTCGGCCCGTGGGTGCTGGCATCCGGCACTGCTGCGGTGGTGGGCGAGACCTCCATGTATCCGGGCGATGCGCACGCCCAGTGGATCGAGACCATGCGAAACCTCGAGTCGCTGGCCACGGCCGCCGGCCTGCCCGGGCCGTGGGGATCGATGACGGCTTACGTCTCATCGGGGCACGTGCACGACCGCCTTGTGGCCGCTCTGCCGTCCGGTGCGCTCGGGACCATGGAACGCATCATCATTGCGCCGCTCTGCCGAGAGGAGCTGCTGGTCGAGATCGAGGGAGCATGGCATGGCTGACCAAGTCGACTGTCTCGTGATCGGTGCCGGGCCAGCCGGGTGCGCGGCAGCGATCGACATGGCCCGCGCGGGCCTTCAGGTGCTGGTGGTGGACCGCGGTTCCTTCCCCAGGTTCCGCATTGGCGAGAGCTTCCTGCCGCGCACCAAGCGGGCCTTCCGGCGGCTCGGCGTGCTGGATCGCTGCCTCGCGCTGCCCCACGCCCGAAAGATCGGAGTCGAGATCACGCAGGGCGACCGCCGCTTCGGTGCCCGGACCTTCTTCTTCCGGGACACCCTTGGCGACGGCGAGAAGGAAGCCTTCAACATGGCCCGCATCCACCTCGACGCCATGATGGTGCAGGCGGCGCGCGATGCGGGCGCCGAGGTCCGGACTGAGTGCCCGCTGCGGTCGATCGTGTCGCATGGGTACGACGGCGTGGAGGCCGTCACGGACTCCGGCACGATCCGCGCTCGCTGGATGATCGATGCCAGCGGGCAGGCCAGCACCCTCGGGCGCGAGTTCGGGACACGGCGCTACCACTCCTTCCTGCGCAACGTGGCCTACTTCGATCACTTCGAAGGCGTCAAGCGGCCCTCAGGCGAGGCCCAGGGCTGCTTCGGCCTCACCATCATGGACGAGGGCTGGTTCTGGCTCATTCCGCTCGACGACACGCGCACCAGCGTCGGCTTCGTGGCGCGCGAATCGTTGCACCGCAACCTGGACGTACCGCCCGAGGATCGTTTCTGGTGGGCGGTCGAGCGCACGCCGGTGCTGGCCGAGCGCATGGCCAACGCGCGCGGCCCCTCCACCAACCGGGTGATCTCCGACTTCACCTACCGCTGCGATCCGTTCGCCGGTCCTGGGTTCTTCCTCATCGGCGATGCCGCTGCGTTCCTGGATCCGGTCTGGTCCACGGGGCTGACGATGGGGCTGTTGGCAGCCGAGCAGGCCGCGGCCGGCGTCATCAGCATGTCGAGGGGCGCGCGTCCCGCGAAGGAGTGTGCCCGCTACGAGGCGTGGGCCCGACGGGTCGTCGGTCGTGCCTTCCGGCTCGTCGAGGGGTTCTACGACCCCGGCTTCAGGGACCTCCTGTTCGCTCCCCAGCGCCCGCGAGAGCTCGTGCGCGGTTTCGTGACGCTCTTGGCGGGGGAGTTCGATGACGTGGCGCCTGGCACCGCGGTGCGGTGCATGACGCTCGGGGCCATGGCGGCCGCACAGCGTCGCATCGGCTTCTCGCCCAGGCGCCGACCGTTCCGGCTTCGGCCGGACGGCCAGTCCTGCAGGCCCCCGGTGGCGACGCTGGCTCGCGGAGCCGCCTGCGCGTGAGATCGATCGCAGCGGCCCTTGAGCGCCATGCGCAGCGGTCGCCCGACCGCGTGCTGGTCATCGATCGTGATGGCCGTCGCCACTCCGCTGCACAACTGCTTCGCGCCACATGGGCCGTGCAGCAGCACGTGGCGACGCGGGCTCGTCCGGGGGGCACGGTCATGCTGCGCTTGGCTTCCGGCGGTGCAGCCGTCGCGTCGGTCCTCGGTACATGCCTTGCAGGATGTCACGCGGCGCTCCTGGCCAGCGATGCATCAGCTTCCACGCTCGACCAGGCGCGGCGTGACCTCGAACCATGCCTCGACCTGGGGCCGGACCTTTCGGAGGCCGAGGGGGATGCCGCGGATCCCGCGCCCGAGGCCGGCCGCGTGCTGCTGCTCAGTTCGGGCACCACAGGTCGTTCCCGCTTCATCCTGCGCAGCGCGCACGGCATTGACCTGATCGCCGCGGGGCTGGTGGAGCACGACCTGCCCCGGGCGGATGACACGGTGATCTCGTTCCTGCCGGTGCACCATGCCTTCGGCTTCGAGCATGCGCTGCTGGCGCCCCTCGCCGTGGGAGCAGCTGTCGAGCATCAGCGCGAGTTCACGCCCGAAGCGACCAAGGAGGCGATCGCGCGGGGCGGGACGATGCTTCCGATTCCGCCCGCGGCGCTCGCACGGCTCGTCACGGACCCCGCGGCGTGGTCAAGGCTCCGACGCATCGTCGTCGCGGGCAGTGTGCTCGCGCCGTCGCTCCGTGCGCGGTGGCAGGCGGCCAGCGCGGTTCCCCTGACGGATCTCTACGGCGCCACCGAGCTCGGCACGATCTGGCTGGACCATGGATATGGCGGCGTCCCTGTGCCGGGCGTCGAGGTCCGCGTGGTCGAACCCGGGACGCTGAATGGGGAGGAGGCCGATGCGGAGGATGGCTGCGAGGGAGCGATCATGATCCGCAGTGCAACGGTCTGCACCGGCGTCATGGATCAGCGCAGGCTCGAGCGCTGCACGCTGGATGGGGGGTGGTTCGCGACAGGCGACCTCGGCATCCGTCGCAGCGACGGGACGCTGCGCATCTCTGGTCGGAGCAAGCTCGTCTTCGACGTCGGTGGCCTGAAGGTCAATCCGATCGACATCGAGTCAGAACTGGCCGATCATCCACGCGTCGCTGCGGCGTTGGCCCTGCCCCTGTGGATGGATGGCCAGGTCTGCCGGGTTCAGGCACGGATCGAGCCCGACGCGGGTGGTCCGCCTCCGTCGCCCGACGAGCTCCGCGCCTTTCTCGCTGCGCGGCTTCCGCCGCATGCCGTCCCCCGGCGCATCGAGCTGGTCAGCCGGCTGGAGCGCACTGCCAGCGGCAAGGTCCTGCGCCCATCCGTGGCGACGGACGAGCCGCTCGCCGAGAAGCCGCCGGTGGTCGTGCGTCCCTCGCACCTCGGACGGAGGGTCTACCGCGAGCAGTGGACACGCGAACTCTTCGACGCGACGTCGGCGGGCTACGACCGGTCGAGCGGCGCCGCCTTCCTGGGGGTCGGTCGCTGGTACCGGCGACGGATGCTGCGTCGGGCAGGCCTGGCACCTGGGATGTCGATGCTCGACATTGGCAGCGGCACGGGACTCTGTGCGTGGCTGGGACAGGGGATCGTCGGGCCGCAGGGGCGGGCCGTCGCGCTCGATCCGAGCCCGGGCATGCTCGAGCAGGCCAGGTGCCGCGGCGTGCGCGAGTGCGTGGTCGGCTTCGCGGAATCCGTGCCGTTCGAGGACGCATCCTTCGACCTGGTCACGATGAGCTACATGCTCCGTCACGTGCAGGACCTGGCCACCGCGTTTGCCGAGGTCCACCGCGTGC
>SXGQ01157103.1_pt1 | contig 10036 bp, 13 predicted proteins | sample 3178371 | NCBI WGS metagenome assembly SXGQ01 (sample SAMN11356859, study PRJNA531348) | freshwater metagenome | isolation source: freshwater sample F1-20 | place: China: Fuxian Lake, Yuxi | collected 2017-12-25 | reverse complement strand
TCGGTAAAGCGTTCGAACAAGATGACCACCTTGTTGTTGTTCCCGACACAATTTTGTGCCGGTGATGTGTACCAAGTGTACCGGCAGGGTTGGGAACAGTCGCGTCGTGGTGGCGTAGCCTGACGTGGTGAGCCGGTCCCCACTGCTCGATTTACCCGGCATGGATGCCGACCGCGCACGCGTGGAAGAAGCCATCCTTCAGGCGGTTCGCACGCCCGACGATTACCTCACGCAAATCGCTTCCCACCTCATTTCGGCCGGTGGAAAGCGTCTGCGGCCGGTTATGACATTGGTCGCTTCTGCAGCCGATGACCGTGCGGTATCGGACGACGCCGTCATGGGCGGCATCGCCTGCGAATTGGTGCACCTGGGATCTTTGTACCACGACGACGTCATGGATGAATCTGACGTGCGCCGCGGTGTCGAAACCGTGAACGCAAAGTGGGGAAACCTGCAGGCAATTCTTGCTGGCGACTTCTTGTTGGCGAAGGCGTCAGAAATCGCAGCGTCACTTGGAACCGAAGTTGCAGGTTTGTTGGCGCGCACCATCGGACGGTTGTGCGAGGGACAAATTCTTGAGTTGCGTCACACCTACAACGTCGCACGTCCGATGGATGCATACCTCGCATCGATCGACGGCAAGACCGCTTCGTTGTATGGCACCGCTACACGCATTGGCGGATTGGTGTCGGGTTTCGATCGCCCACACATCGACGCGTTGACCGTGTATGGCGATGCATACGGCATGGTGTTCCAAGTGGTCGACGATGTTCTCGACATCACTGCCACTGACGAGCAGCTGGGTAAGCCTGCAGGTCACGACATGGTCGAAGGTGTGTACACGCTGCCCGTCATCCTCACTCTTGCCGCAGGTGGGCCAGCAGCGAGCGAGCTGAACGGCATTCTGGGAAAGCCTCTCGATCACGCCGAGCGCGAGAAAGTGCTTGACATCGTCCGCAGCAACGGTGGTGTCAAGAAAGCGATCGAACAAGCGCGAGGTTTTGTCGCAAAAGCCCACGAAGCCTGTGACGCCTTGCCGTCGACAACTCGTGTCGGCGCGATGCGCGACGCACCTGTCGCGTTGCTCGACAGCGTCAGCTGAGTGCAGCTGCAGCAGCAATACCGCTGAGCGCGGCTCCCTCCATGCGTGGGCCGTCGAAAGCATCACCTGCCAACACAAGTGGAATGTGCGGATGGGTCCAGCACGATTCGCTGTGGGTGCGACGTGGAGTGGCGAAGCGCCACTTCTTCAGTTGTGACTCGTCGATGTCATCGTGGGCGATGTAACGCGTGACGTGCTCGAGCAGCAGCGCATGCACGTCGTCGTCTGGGCGGTCGTAGTGTGACGCAGAGAGGACCGGCTCGACATGAAACGTCATACTCGGGGTAGTGGACGTTCCTTTGCGTACGTTGTCGCACACGAACGAGAAGACATCGTCAGGTGACTGCAGCGCACCTGATTCGCTCACAGGTACTTGTCGCTTCAGCGTGGCTAGAAGACACAACGTCGGGTCGTATTCAATGTCGCGAATAGATCCTGGGATATCGTCGGCGACTGATCCGAGTATCGCGAATGTCTGCGGCAGAGGTGCTGTGACGACGGTTGCATCGGCGATGAGGTCGACGTCATCTCCTTGTCGTGTCGTCGCAGTGATCCGCCATTCACCTGACATCGAGTTGAAATCAAGTTGCGACACGGTGACACCAAGTCGCACGTCAGCATCGCGTGCCAAGTATTTCGCAATTGACGTCATACCGCCGACGCCCATGTATCTCAGATGACCGTCAATGTCGGCGAAACCATGACACCATTCGCGTGCGACGCCGTTGGCGAGCCATTCATCGACTTCCGTGGCGAACAGGTCGCTGCGCACTGTGAAGAACTGTGCACCGTGGTCGAGAACTGCATCACCGATGCGCCGTGTGGCCATTCGTCCACCGACTCCGCCACCTTTGTCTACGACGACGACATCATGCCCTGCGCGACGAAGATCACGGGCCGCCAATAATCCGCTCAATCCGGCGCCGATGACGGCGATTCGCATATGGCGAGCCTGTCAGATGACGCTGAGCGCAGCGTCACCGTGTAGCACGAATGCCGCCTCGGCGCGCTTCAGGAAAGACAACAGAATGCGATTGAACGTGGTGGCGTGTTCGATTGTCACACCATGTGCTGCACCACTGATGACGACGAGCTCTGCAGTCGGAATGAGGTCAGCGAGTTCCTCTGCATCGCCGCGCGGTGTGAGAATGTCTTGGTTACCGACCACGACGAGGGTTGGGCAGGCAATTGACCCGAGCATCGCATGCATCTCATTGTCATCGGTGTTCACGATGGCTGTGACCTGCCCCGTGAAACCTTCAACTGGGCTGATCAGACCGAGCGGGCCGAGAATGCCCATGGCGGGCAACAAACGGCGAAACGAACGCGGCCCAATCATCCATCGCGCTGCCTCTTTACTCATGGCTGTGAGCCCGTCGGTACGGGCCTTGTCGGCCCAGGTCTGCAACAACCCTTCACGCCACGCGTGATTGCGACAACTCGTGGCAACCAGGGTGAGGGAGCGTATGCGATTCGGATACTTCAATGCGACAATCTGCGAGATTGCACCGCCCATAGAGAGCCCCACCACGTGTGCGGATTCGATGCCCGCTGCATCGAGAACCGCGATTGCATCGTCAGCCATCTGCTCGAGTGTGAAGTCCACAGTGGGTTTGTCACTGCGACCAGAACCCCGGTTGTCAAACGCAACCGTGCGATGACGCCATGCGAGTGCGGCCCGCTGCAGGTTCCACGAGTTCTTCTCGGCGCCAAGTCCTTGGATGAGAAGAACTCGTGGACCGTTTCGCCGACCTGTTACTTCGTAGTGAAGTCGAATACCGTCGCTCGCGTTCGTGAACGGCATCAGGCGACCTGTCTCTTTGCAGGTACATGTTCGATGCTTGGCCACTCGTACAGTCGCTCGATGACTTCCATCGTGGTGTGACGCGGTGCAAAGCGCAGCAGATGAGCAGCTTCGTTGCTCGCCGCAAGTCGGCCCTTGTGCAGCACCTCTGACACGTGATCGGGAATCGGTGCACCGGCGACTCCGGACATCGCTCGTGCAGTCCACCACGCCGGACCGATTGTCGGAACTGGTACGCGTCGTCCAGCGAGAATCGCACGTAACACGCTGATTGCACCATTGGCACAGATGTTTGCAACGCCGTGCGCCTGACGAGTTCCTGCTGACACGAACGCATCTGCAGCGTCGGTGTCTTCGACCACGCAGAATGCAGGGTTCCCGAGTCCATGGAATGGAACTGCTGGCATGCGCAGCACGCGACCAAGCGGACTTGGAACATGAGGACCCACGACAGGGGCGAGTCGCAAGACACATGTGTTCACGCCACGAGCGGCATGTAATGCGTTGACGCGTGCTTCGAGGTTGGCACAGATTTTGCCGTACACCGTTGTGGGTGCAACGTCACTTTCCTCTGTCGCGATGTGGGGTGAGTGAGAGGCAGCGCCGTACACCTCGATGCCGCTTCTCAGCACAACAGATTCAAGTGAGTCGAGTTGATGAGCAGTGTCGAACACGGCACGGGCGACGTTGCCTGTGGCGACACGAGCGTGTTCGGTGGCGAGTCGTGCGTGAGGCTCCCACACGCCGACGTGCACGATGACTTGTGGTTGGAAGTCTGAGATGAACTGCGACATCTGGTCGATGTCGCCTGGAAGGATGCGCGTGAAAGATGCGTGTCGCAAGCGACGACGGGGTGGGTCCATGTCGAACCCGCGAATGTCACCGACCCAGTCGGCTTGTTCAAAGCGCGATGCGATCAACGAACCAAGCTCGCCACCCATTCCGGTGATGAGAACTTTGCGGGTCTTCACGCTCTCAACCTTACGAGTGCGAACCCTGAAAGTGAAGTCAACGAATCTCGTGTACCCGAAGAATCAGCTCGCGCGACCAACTGTCAAGCTGGCGTCCGCAGATTCGTTCGGTGATTTCGATGGCTTGCGACGGATCGTCGAGCATGCCGCTCCAACGGATGTACCCACCCATGATTCCGACGATTCGGTCACCCACTTCTTCAGCGTGTAGGACGATCTTCGAGTCGTTGTTGATGAGGTCACGTAATTCGACGTAGAACACACGGAGCCATGCGTCGAGGTCATCGGCGCCGCTCAGCGGACGGTGCCGATACGGCATGTTCAACTCTTGGTACGCGTGAAGATTGTGGGGGGCAGCGATCATGCTGACGACCAAGTCGAAACGATTCTCACGCAGCCAGATGATTTCTTCCTGGCGCCTCACGCGACGGTGATTGTCGCCGTATCCGCCAGGCCGTTCACAGATGGCGACCTTGTCCTTGATGATCCAGGTGAAGTTCCGAGGGGTGATTCCGAGGGCCCACTTTCCGCGCAATTTCGGTGGCATTCGTTTCCCTCGTCGTCCTTGTCGTTTTACGACCCCACACAACACTAGCCAATAGTTGTGAGGTGCAACCGTTGTTTCGAGCGACGAACTTCACGTCCTCCGCCCACATCACAGGCCAAGATCTCGCCACGGGCGACGGCGAGCACACGCTCGACCGTGGCCACATCGGGCGGATACGGATGTGAGAGCCACGTACGCACTGCTCGACGAGCCAAGGGCAATGGCGCTTCTGCCAGCACCCGTGCGTCAGTGGGGTCGAGCGTCGAGGCAAGTTCTTCAAGAAAATCGTGTTCATCGCGCAACATGTCGGCAGCACGTACAAGAAGCGGGACTATGTCGCGCTGCGACACGTCATTCATCAATGGCACTAATTCGCCACGCACACGATTACGAAGAAATTTTGGGTCGGTGTTGGTCTCGTCATCCACAGGCACAATGTCGAGTGCCGCGCACAGCTGACGCGTCTCGCTTCGACGTAGCGCAAGCAGTGGTCGGCGATGACCAGGACGCATCGCAGACAGCCCGCGAGTGCCCGCTCCGCGGAGCAAGTTGATGAGCACAGTCTCGGCTTGGTCATCGGCCGTGTGGCCGGTCATGGCGTCGGCTGGAAGTGCGTCATACCGTGCATCGCGTGCTCGAGCCTCCAAATTCGGTCCCGGCTCGACGCTGACGACGTGTACCACGAGTTCAAGTCCGAGCCGTTCGGTGACCGGTGTGATGACCTCGACATCGCGGTGCGATTGCTCACGCAGCTGGTGGTCAACGTGGTGGACAGTGATGTCCAAGCCGTGTGCGTAAGCGAGAAGAAGTAACGCCATCGAATCGGCACCGCCCGAGACGGCAAGGGACGCAGAAGTCGTCGGAGCAGGAAACGTGCAGTGAGAGAGCAGGGAGATGAGTAATGGATGCTCACCGTGATCAGTCACGTCGTGACTCACACGTGTCTACTGCTGCGCAGGTGGTTGGCGGTGCTTCGGTGGGTGCTTCGAACCAGTCACCTTCACCACATAGCCAACGACTGCCTGCAACACCGCACCGACACCCGCGACGAGAAGAACGAGGCCGAGCCAGAAATGCCAAGGTTGTGCTGCGAACATATGAACCATCGTAGCGATGAGACAAGCACTATGGCTTATCTTCGGTGAGGTCGTCGCCGAAACAGCCACGGATTTTGTCCAAGACGCCGTCGGGCATCTCCTCTGCGAGCACCTTGCGTGCGATCACCGTGCGTAATTCGGCATGAAACTCGAATGCCTGGAGACAATCGGTGCACGCACCGAGGTGAGTCTGGATGGACTGCAACATGCCGTCAGGCAGCTCTTTGTCGAGGAACCTCTGAAGTTCTTCGAGTGTCTCGTCGCAGTTCGACATCTGTGTCGGCTCCAGTGATGGTCTAGTTGGTGGTCGATTGGTCGGTGCGGGCGTCGCCCGCGGGGGGTTGAGTTAGGCCACGCCGCACCGCGTACTCGTACAACGATTTATGCATCGCTTTTCTTCCCCGAGAGAGCCGACTCATGACTGTTCCGATCGGGACGTCAAGAATGTCGGCGATTTCCTTGTAGGAGAAGCCTTCGACGTCGGCCAGTAGAACCGGCATTCGGAAGACCTCGGGAAGAGCCTCTAAGGCCTCGGGAATGTCTTCGTCTGGAAAGAGGTCCATCATCTGGTCCTCGGCGCTCGCCGACATGCGGCTTTGATCGAAGGTGTTGAGACGTCTGTAGAGGTAGAGATCTTCGACTTCTTCGAGACCTTCTTCGTCTGGTCGTCGCTGTTTTGCTCGATAGTTGTTGATGAAGGTGTTCGTCATGATGCGGAACAACCACGCACGTAAATTCGTTCCCTCATGGAACGTAGTGAAGCTTCGCCATGCCTTGAGATAGGTTTCTTGAACGAGGTCTTCTGCATCGGCGCGATTTCGCGTCATGCGGAGCGCGACAGGATAGAGATGAGATGCGTACTGCATAGCCTGTTCGACGAAGTCTTCACGATCGGCCATGGCGATGTCAGGTGGAGAGTTCTTTCAGGGCCGAGTCAATTGAGACGACAAGTTTCTCGAGCAGGTTCGCCAGGTCGGTACGTTGGTCATCGGTGAAATTCTCGAAGATGACTTTCATCATTTCCAATCGACGCGAGCTCACAAGATTGTGTCTTTTCCTGCCGTCTTCGGTCACTGTGACTTGCACCACTCGTCCGTCGACTTTGCCGCTCAGGCGCTCTGCAAGGCCCATGTTCACGAGACGTTGCACAGCACGTGTCGCCGTACTCGGGTCGACGCGCAGTTTCTCGGCCAGATCACCCATGCGCCACGAGGGTTGTTGCACCAGTAGGTCGAGGGTGTCCATTTGACCCGGCTCGAGCGCGCCGTCGCCGGTACCGAAGATGTGCTCACGCATGAGAGTGGTGGTAGCTGCGCGTCGCAGTTCTCGCCACGACAGGCCGACCCGAGAGATCAGCTCGAGATGTCCTTGGTTTGCCATGTCGACCGGGGTACGAATCGGTCCCATTACGGGACAATGCTACTTCTGTTCGATTCAAGGTGTTGTTCAGCGCAGGAGTAGACCATGCTGAGGAAAGTGGTGCATTCTTGACAGGGGTTTTTTGTCACTTCTGAGCAATTCTCACCCACCCCAAATAATCCTCCAAGGAGACATCAATGAAGAAGAACCTCATCGCAGCTTTGGCTGCATCAGTCATGGTCATCGGACTTGCCGCATGCGGTAGTGACGAGGACAACGCTGCCACCGACACCACGATGGCAGCGACAGACACGACAATGGCAGCCGAGCCTGTCGGCAACATCGTCGAAGTAGCAGCTGCCAACGGATCATTCGGATTCTTGCTCGAGGCCGCGACACTCGCAGGTCTCGACACTGCACTTGCTGGTGAAGGTCCGCTGACCGTTCTCGCACCGACTGACGCTGCATTCGAAGCACTCGCAGCGCAGGTCATCGGTGAGGGCGCGACACTCGAGCAGTTGAAGGAACAGCTTGCAGAGGACGTCGAAGGTTTGACGGCTGTCCTCCAGGCACACGTCATCTCTGGCAAGGTGTTGGCAGCAGACACCGCTGCACTTGACGGTATGCAGGCCGACACCATCGGTGGCGTGAAGCTCACCGTGTCGAGCAAGGACGGCGCTGTGTCGTTCACTGTCGGCAAGGTAGTTGCAAACGTGACCACCGCTGACGTCGAGGCAAGCAATGGTGTCATTCATGTCATCGACGCAGTGATTCTGCCGATGCAAATGCAGGACTGACCTAACACACACATTCCAAGTGAAAAGGGTGCGGGCTTAGCCCGCACCCTTTTTCATTTCACGCTTCTCACGTGCTCGGTTGTTCGTACGGACAGTGACGGCAACCGTTCTTGCAGCAGTGTCCCCGGTTCTCATGGTGTAGGCGAGTCATCACGAGAAGTTTGTTGTGTGGGTCGATGTAGAAGTCGAGACCTTTTGCCACTGCTTCGTCGTGTGCACGAACGACATCGGGATGCAATGGTCGGGTCATGTGGGTCCACGAAAACCCTTCAGCAAGTTACGGACGGCTTGTGATGCCTGTGGGGTAACGATGGAGTGGTCACCACTGAACAGATCTTGTTCATGACCGATGAAGATCTCGGGTGAATCATCACGTGATGTCAGCCCAGGAGCGAGTGTGATGTTCATTCCCGCATACCAGCCACCACCGACGGAGAATGTCTCACCGTTGTATGGGCAGGACTCGTGGGCGAGCCACAACACCAAAGGTGACACGTACTTCGGATGAAGCCACTCTTGTAATTCTTCTGACCACGGAATGGGCCCAAAGCCAGTTCCCGGACGAGTCTTTGCATACGGTGCGACGATGTTGCACACGATGTTGTGCGGTTTTCCTTCTGCCGCCATGCCTCGCGTGAGCCCGATTGCCCCCATTTTCGCCATTCCATACACCGAACCATTCGGTACTCCACCGAATGCGGCACCGGAAGAGACGTTCACGAAACGACCGCCGCCTTTCTCGCGCATCACTTTCCATGCTGGACGACTGACGTTCAATGTCCCACGGAGTTGAGTGTTCAACAACGCATCGATACTTTCTTCAGGAAAATCTTCGAATGGTGCCATGCGAACCTGACCGGCGTTGTTAACGACGATGTCGACAGTGCCAAAAGCATCGAGTGCGGTGTCGATGATCGCACGACCACCTTCAGGTGTGGCGATTGTGTCGCGGTTGGCCACAGCGATGCCGCCCGCAGCCAGGATCTCTGCGACCACTTCGTCGGCAGGGTTCACCGCCGGTGGGGGAGCATCACCGTCTGTGTCGCTGATGCCAACGCCGAGATCGTTGACCACGAGTTTTGCGCCACGTGAAGCAAACGCGAGCGCGTACTCGCGGCCAAGGTTTCTGCCTGCACCAGTGATGACGACAACTTGGCCGTCGAACCGAATGTCACTCATGTTGTCTCCCTGTCGACGTCTGCCACTTTAGGTGGCAGACCTACATCTCGTCAGGGGTGATGACGCCATCACCGTCGCGGTCGGTGCCCTTCACGGGAGATACTGCGATGAGTTTCTTCCACGTGTCGATATCGAGCATGCCGGTCTTGCGCAGACCATTCTTTCCTTGGAAGTCAGCAATCTGTTTGGCATTGCTTGATCCGTAGAAGCCGTCCAATTCCGTCGTCAAACCCGCTGCCTTCATTACCCTTTGTGCGCGCTTCACCATGGTTCCACTGTCGCATGTTTCGAAGGGCAGATACTCGTTTTGCACCCATTCACCCTGGCACTTGCGTGTGAGAGAAGTCTTGATGGCTTCCGCACTTGGTTCACATCCGGTGAAGGTGACAAATCGAAGTTCTGTGTTTGCATCCCACAAGGTGCAGGCAATCTTTGGTGGAAAGACGTCTTCGTCGGTTGCGACAGCGGCCTTGTCTGTGCGGTAACACAAGCGCATCGGTTTGACCATCGGTTGGTCCTTGCGACACATGGTGTTGGTGCCCCATTTGCCGTTCACTCGTTTGAAAAGTGACGCTTCACGACAACCGTCGTCGGGGCAATTCCACGTGTTTTTGTCGGTGTTGCCTATGCCGAAGTTCTCGGTGCACTTTTCCATCTTGACTTTGGTCTTCAGGTCGGCACCGATGGTGTCTTCATCACATTCAACGACTTTTTCATCGATGGTCGATACCGCAATTGTCGTGGTAGTCACGACCGTACTGGTGGTGGCGGTGTTATCGACTGCGGATTCGGCGACAGTCGGCGATGTGTCAGAGGTTGCATTGCCACAAGCAATGACCCCCATCGAAAAAATGACAACTAGCAAGGCCCGCTTCATAGGGTCAGTAGCGTAGGCGTGTGATTCAGCTTTCCGTCGGTGACACGGCTGTACTCGTGGCACCAGAGCACGGCGGCCGCATCGCGAGTATCTCGCATCGCGGAGTCGAGATCCTGGTCGGGTCCGAACATGCTGCAGGTGACGTTCTTGGTTGGGGCTGCTATCCGATGGTGCCGTGGTGTGGCCGTATCGCGAAAGGTCAGTTCTCATGGAGCGGTCGGGATATTCGTCTTGATTGCAATAGTGGAACACACGCGCTTCATGGCACCACATTCGACATTGAATGGAATCTCAACGAGGTGT
>SXGQ01023484.1_pt1 | contig 10036 bp, 6 predicted proteins | sample 3178371 | NCBI WGS metagenome assembly SXGQ01 (sample SAMN11356859, study PRJNA531348) | freshwater metagenome | isolation source: freshwater sample F1-20 | place: China: Fuxian Lake, Yuxi | collected 2017-12-25 | reverse complement strand
GGGCCGCCGTAAGTATTTAGTTGTTGACTACAAGTCCAATCGACTGCATTCCCCTAAGGGTGAGGTTCCACATTCCGCGTATGAAGTCGAGGCAATGATCACGGCAATGGAAGAACACCATTACCCAGTCCAGGCCATGTTTTATTGTGTGGCACTTCACAGATTCTTGTCAATGCGAGTGAGTGATTACAACATAGATCGAGATTTGGGAGGCGCTGGCTATCTTTTCGTGCGGGGAATGATTGGATCAGAGACGCCAATAAAGAATGGAATTCGTAACGGAGTTTTCGCCTGGCGCCCAAGCACTGAAACTATTTTGAAGGTGAGTTCGTTATTGGGCGGAAACAACTCATGACCCCCGCAATATCACTTAATCAGGTAATGCAAGAGCTGGGTATTTTTGGTGGTTCAGAAGCTGCTGTAATCGACCTCCTACAACGCCGATCTTGTGTTTTGAATGAAGTGGTCTTGTTAGCGTTAGGCCTCACGGTTTGGGCACACCGTTTTGGTCATCCGTGCATTTGTCTTGCAGACATCCGTGGACTCATCGCACCCGAAGTTAGCGAAGACACATTAGAAAAATTAGAACGCGTTCTCCCACCGCTAGATAAGTTCATTAGTGCCCTGCAATCGAGTCCAGAGGTCGTCCGGATTATTGAGGAAGGAAATGTGGGTTCATTCAGCGAGGCAAAGTCTGACCTGCGTCCGTTAGTACTTGTTGGGCAACTTTTGTTTACCCAGCGTCAGTTTGCAGATGAGTTATCAATTGCAACACAACTTGCGGCACGCGCTAAGCGCACTTCGGGGATGACAATTGACTTAGATCTCCTCAATCGATTGGTTCCGATACCAACTATAGATGATGAAGAGGCGAAAAAAGTTGGAGACACTGGTATCGCCAACAAGACAGCACAATCTGTGGTCTCAAACTGTCTTACGGTACTTACCGGTGGTCCGGGCACGGGGAAAACATTCACTCTTACTCGTTGTCTTGCTGTGTTGCTTACTGCAAAAGAAAGTTCACTCGATGATTTGTCGATAGTAGTTGTTGCGCCAACAGGGAAAGCAGCAACAAGGGCAAGAGATCTTCTCGACAGCTTCGTGGCCGATGAGAGAAATCCCGAAAAACCTTCAATCGGTGTTTCAGAAAGAGTTCTGCAAGTCTTGTCCAAAATAGAACCAAAAACGATCCATCGTGCTCTTGGAAGCAAGCGACGTATGCAAACGAGATTCCAGCATGACCATCAAGCTTGGCTTCATCACGACATTGTGATTGTTGACGAAATGTCAATGGTTCCCTCGTACTTGATGGCTCGCTTGCTTGAGGCCATTCGGCCAAATGCAACGATTCTTCTAGTGGGTGATCAGGCCCAGTTAGAAAGTGTCGAGTCTGGATCAGTCCTACGCGACATTGTCGAGGCTGCATCTGCGCTTGATAGTCCACTTGAGGGGCGCGTTTTTGAACTTTTGAAAGTGTGGCGTCAAACGAGCGAAACAAAAATCGGTGACCTTGCACGATACATTCGCAAAGGCGAAGCGGAACAAGCGCTTGCTCTTGCATCAACAAATCCTGCGGGAGTGCAGTTTATTCAAACTGAAAAGCGTGAAAAAGTTTCGGAGAAAATTATTACTGACACTGTTGAGAAACTGCGGGCGGCAGCACAAGATGCCACAAAATTTACAAAGCACGACCATCAAAACGCTTATAACCTCGTCGCAGATAACAAGGTGCTCTGTGGACCCAGAGATGGACCTTTAGGCATTTATGCATGGAACGCTTTGCTGGGTCAAGCGGTACAAGGTTCACCAAATAAAGATCTCTTTGAACCTGGTACGCCACTGTTGGTAACGGTTAATTCTCCGCGCTCGCAATTGGTTAATGGCGATATAGGTGTCGTGGTTAATGTTCAAGACACAGACGGGAGCATTCATCGCCGAATATTTTTTCCATCAGAGGATGGTGGCCGGTATCTCACACCAGCAGAACTTCCAAAAGTTGAACTTTGCTTTGCGATGACTATTCATAAAAGCCAGGGAAGCGAATATAAGAATCTTGTTGTCATATTGCCAAGTGAATCGTCCCCGCTGCTAACTCGCGAACTTGTTTACACAGCAGTAACTAGAGCCAGGAAATCACTTTTGATCGCTGGGTCATCTGAGGCACTACTGCGATCAATCAAAAATCAGTCGATGCGATATTCGGGTTTAAGCTATTTACTTGCCCAATTTTAATTTACTAATTGCTCTTATGGTATTTAATCATCGCTTGCGGTGTGTTGGGGGTGATTAGCTTGCTCAAGAATCAGGAGAACCTTCTCGCTAATGCTGTCTTATTGAATAGTCAAATCGAGTCGGCTTCAAGCCGCTTTTTACTTGCAATTGTAGGTTCCGCCCTCGTGTTGCATGGTCAGTCACGGTTTCCTGTGAAACTAAAACCAATTTCTTTAATAAAATCTCGGGTTCTCAGACAAGTATTTACCAATAGCAACTGCATGCCTTTTAAAGAACTATGTAAATCCCTGGCGCGCTCGGTTGGCAAAGGGCTTTTGATTACAATTTGGAGCATCAATGATGATTAGTGAGAGTTCGACGATCTTGTGGTTTTTAAAAATATCCAGGTATTGGTTGAGCATTCCCAAAAAATGAGTTCTTCAATAACTTCAAGAGAGATACTCAACATCCTTGCTCGAGCATGCATGGCTATGCCGCCTGATCAACTTGCCAGGGCTTCAATTACAGGAAAGCGTGAAGGCTTATTTCGAGACATTCTTTTGAATGAACTTGCGATTTTGTTTCCTCACCTGCTGTCTCGTGCTGAATGGAATATTCCGAAGACTGCGGTGGCGAGGTGGAAGGAGTCACAATTTGCGGGAGACAAATCAAAAGGCATTGTTGATTTAGTCTCGGTCGCAAAGTCAAAGCCACTTGCCGAGGTGCCGGAGATTGCCATCGAATTCAAACTGTGGTATTGGTTCGATGCCCTGAATGAAGCAAAGTATGCGGAGCCAAAAAAATCCAACCACAGTCTGATTTCTGCAAGTTTCCTGGCAGATGTCACAAAACTTACTAGCGTCACACAAATGGGTGTCAGCAATCAATTCATAGTCACAGTTGTACCAACTTTTCTCACCGATCGAATTGAGTCAGACCTGCAGATTGAGCCCATCGCCCAGCTTAAGAAAATTGGTTTTCCATACTCTGGTCTCAGGTTTGTTACATCGAGCAATTCGGCAAAGGATCGTTCTGACGCGCTTAAGAAAATTTCAGACTATTTCATCGAACAGGGGTGCCCATCAATCTCTGGTGGCGATATCAGAGGCTGCTACTTAGGAGTAAATGTAATCACTGACTTTGTGGTTTCAGAAATTCCTCGTAAAAGTCTTCTAGTAGATAACCGGGGTTGAACCTTCATCAATCAAACTGTTGACGGAAGCACGCTCATCATTTACAGATGGACAATCGGCTAAACGACTTTTAGGCGCCCTCGTTTCGTCTTGTGAGTTACTTATGAAACTGGGTCCTGTTTAACGTATTCGTGGAAGCGAGCATTAGGTATAACTGCATTGAAGCGCAAAATTTCGCGAAGGACTGGTATCCCACTTACGCAAAGTGGTTGTTGGGCAAAACTTGGCAAATGGATGGGAATGCAATAGGGGTTCGATTCAGATCTGGGTGACTGGTTGGCGAAAGTAACTACAATCTGAGAAGTGCTTCCAAATCATTTACGCGTCAGCGGTGTTGCGGCTCGAGTCGCATTGTGCGGAGCAATCTTGGTAACTGGTTTTCTTTGGGTTGCACCAGCCGCTGCGACAACATTTCAGAATTGTGACGCACTGAAAATCGTTTATCCCAATGGCGTTGCCAAAGACCAACGATCTGCAGCCGATTACGGCTCATTTGTAAGCGCGGATCTTTACTCGGTCAACGGTCAGAAACTTGATCGTGACAAAGATGGAATCATGTGCGAACCTGCCACCAAACAGAAGTCATCCAAAGTTTCCTCGTCAACTCGTGATCGATATAGGCGAAACGAGGCCAAGGAGCGGCTAAATTCCTAAATAATACCGAGCAATTCTTTGACATCGGCCAAAGTGACATAGCCAAATCGCACCAAATAATTTACGAGCGCTTCTCTGTCATCGACATAGTCACCCGTGTGCTCTTCGATATCTTCGCGTGTTCGTTGTAATTTATTGTTCACCGCTTTGGTTGTTACCTTTTGCCCCCGCTCAGTCAACATCTTGGCGATGTCACTTGCCTTGAGCGGTGATTGACCGTACCGTTCAGGAAAGAAATGCGCAGCACAGAGAAGCACCAATGTTGATTTTCTTTCTTCAGCAATTATGAAAGGCTCGTTGACGGGTTTCGTTCCGGTTCTGTTGATCTGAGCAACGCGCAGTACACCAGGATCAACCTCGACTCGATAAGTGAAAGTATGACCACGCAACATGACGGTCGCAGTTGTCGGTACGAGAAGTTGCTCTCCGGGGAAGACCACCCTTAAACCCTGTGGGGTTCGAACTTCGATATAACTGTGTGTACTTGTGTTGCCGATTTGCACACCGTCAAATTTAGGTCGAACTTCTATTGCGTTTGCAGAGATGTATTCATCGTCTTTGGCGATAATAAGTCCTGGCTGTTTTGGCGCACGACCAATATGCAAACACTTATCTACTTCGACCACAATGGTTTCACTTGTGCGTGGGTCTTTAAACATTACCTTGCACGACTGCGACGACGATTCTTGCTTCATGGTGTTGTGCTACAAACATTAATTCCGAAAGCATCTCTGCAAACTGAAACTTGAGCATCACGAACTAGGTCAAATTGGCTGGTAACCGAATCAACAAACTCTTGCCAATATTTTGACTCACCAGCAAACTGTGGCACATACTCGCCACGCATTGAACCAAAGTCGAAGTCAGACTTACCGTCTCCATCTGTATCGAGTTGAACCGACAACCCAAAACGAATAATTGGCGCGAGTTGCGGACGCACCCGCGATACCGATTGATTGCCAATCGCCTCGTTGACTACGCATCCAACAAAGACCTGCCATTCAAAGCGTGTACCCCGATCTTCAATCACATATTTAGAAATATTTTTGCAACTCTCATATGGAGTCTGATTGAGCCACTCTTCGACGCGACGTCGGTCAACAAGTTCACTCACGCGCTCGGAAGCAATGTCAAGACGCGGAGAGTCATCTTCGAGAAAAGCCAAATAGCTGCTAGTCGGATTGGCGTTAAGTGCGATTGCCGAGCGTGAATTACTCTCGACGGTAATTATCCATTCTGAAGGTATCGGCAATGCAAGGTCGCCCACTTTCATGAAACTTGGTTGCTTCGAAAAACCCTTGGCACGCGGTAGAAGATAATCAAACTGCTCAGATGTGAGGGTCGCCTCAGGGGTGAGGCCAGCAGAAAAATCATCAACAGCAACATTCGTGGTGCTCACATCACCGAGTGACACGCGTACATCCAGAGAACTAATGCCCGATCTCTCATCGAGTTCGACAACAATTACCCAGTCATCTGAAGACGGATTATCAATAGCAAAAGATTGTTGTGCTCGTATTGGCTCAAGTGAACCAGCACCAGTTGCAACTGTGAAGTCATCTTTTCGGGTTTTAGTTAGTACTTGAAAGGCGAGACGCGCGGTTATTTCTTCAGGCGCCGAAACCACAAATGCTCGTCCAGCGGGCAGGGCAAAAGCCCGACGAAAGAATCGTGATGACGAGCCGATACGCAGCGATGCCTGATCAATTTCTGGTTCGAGGAGCTGAAGTTGATCATCAGTGAGTTCACGCACTGGCGACTCTGTGCTACCTCGAGTTGTAGACACGATTTGATTCAAAGCAGGCATTGCATCACCGCCGAAGAGGGTCGTTTGAACGAACACATTGTGATCGAGCGATACAGAAATGACGATCGCAACTCTTTTCGTCTGTCCATTCTCATCAACACAGTCTTGACTGGCTGCCGCTAGTCGGATTGCTGCGGATTCGCCCGTCTTAACAATTTCGCCACGGCTCATGGATATGAAACGACACTGAGCAGGAACGAACTCATCACGAATGAGTCTTGTTTCTCGTTCAAACAATGCATTCAAATTTTGAATCTGTGACAGATTCACACTCGATCCGCTCATTGGCGTAATTTGCTTAAGTTCGTCGCGCACTGATAGCGGAAGTAACTCCGAAGATATTCGTACGACACCACCCGTCGAATTTTTCATCTCATAAGCCTCGAGTGCCAAACCAGATTCGCCGCGACCGATGTCAACGGGTCTGCGATAAGTAGTTAAGGATGTCTTCTGCGACGGAACAGAAGTTAGCCAGCCAGCTTGAGTCGCCAATGGTTTTACCGACTCGGATCCTCCGAAGGCCGCCGTCACTTCAGCAAACGACACGACTTTGGTTTGAGTAGTCAATGACCAGGTGCCCAATGTGGCAGCAACAACACCGATTGCAACAAGAACTGCGGTCGTGATCGGACGCACTCGCCGCGGTAACTTACGAAGTGTTACGGGCGCATAATATTTAGAGCGCAACGGTGCCGTAATTTCATCAATCGGAAAATGTCGCAAAAGATCAATAGCCGAAGGACGTTGATCTGGGTCAGCGGCCAGACACCGCAGTAGAGTTGCGGACTGTTGTGTTGTTAAACCGCCGAATTCTGTTTGCTTAGTGTCGCCGCCTGAAAGTGCGAAACTAGCAAGGCGTGCGATGCCATATATGTCGGCAGCAGACCCAGCCTTTCGTTGAGCAAGCACTTCAGGACTTGCATAGCCAGGGGTGGCAACACTGAGCACGCTGCTTCGACCTTCTCCAACAAGAAATCCAGCAGAACCAAAGTCGATGATGACAGGCCCAAGATCATCCAGAAGAACATTGTTGGGCGTCAAATCGCGATGTGCGATCCCGGCTGAATGAAGTTCAGACAACGTTCGCGCAAGACATCCGACGAGTGAAACAACTGTCTTCAAGTCGAATGAACCGCGCTGCTCAACAGCTTCACGCAGGGTCGGACCATCGACATACTCAGATGCAATCCATGGTGGATCATGATCTAACTCCGCATGAACAAGACGAGAGATGCGTTGAATCTCGAGGGTTTCAAGTATGTTCAGTTCGCGTTCGAGTCGCCGGCGATTCTCGGAGAGTGCCATTGGTCCAGTTCGCAACACTTTGATGGCGACGCGTCGTCCACGCGGTGAAACCGCCTCATACACATCAGAGAATCCACCGCCACCTCGATAGCCACGAAGTCGAAATTCTCCGAACAGCGAATTACGCGGGGCAAGCGCCAGCGTCATTTATGAACCTCATCCACTCTGACGGATCTGGCAGTGAGCAAGTGTGCTCCTTTCAAAGGCGAGGAAACAGTCCCATAGTAGAGCCATGCGTTATCGCAATGTTGTTCGACTTGCTGTGGTCGGTGTGCTTTTGCTTGTCGCACCTTCCGTCTCGAGAGCAGTCACATACGGAGATCCTGTCGACGAACCATCCATCACACACCCCGAAGTGGTGCCAGTCTGGGTTGGACGAGACGGAATGTGCTCTGGAACACTCATTGACCCTGTAATTGTACTCACTGCCGCTCACTGTGTTTATGGGTACAACAATTTTCAAATCGAAGTTGGGGGCGATCAACTTGAAACCGGTGATCGAGTTGGTGTCGTTGCCCAGTGGTACCACCCTCGCTTCGATCGCCGACGTCTTCGAAATGATATCGCGTTGCTTCATCTCAATCGTCCCGTTGATGTCGGACAATTAGCTGTGCTCGATCCAACCATTCAAATCAACAACAACACGAGGATGACAATTGCGGGTTGGGGTGACGATCAAAACGGCGAAACCACCGAATATCTTCAAACTCTCGAAGTGGTGCAGCAAACCGCTGATGCAAAAAAAGAATTTGGCTCTGCGTTTCAGCCGAAGTTGATGATTGCCGCCGGCTATTACTTTGAAGATGAAGATATATACGGCGGCGGTTGCAATGGTGACTCAGGTGGACCGCTGTTTATTAAGCGTGCCGATGGAAAGCGTGTGGTCGTTGGTGTTACTTCGTATGGATCAGCGGAAGGTTGCACAGACTACAAGCCCACGGTATTTTCACGTATGAGTTTTTATCACGCAATGGTCATGAGCGCCATGCAGTCTTTGAAGCAGAAAGTTGACAACTCGCCAATTGCACCCCCAACATCTGTCCCCTCGGTCACGACGACATCCATTCCCACGGTCACGACGACATCCATTCCCACGGTCACGACGACGGTGCCAATCAATCCGACACCTACAAATCTCCAGCCCCCGACGATCTCAGGAAATCCAAACCTGGGCGAAACTTGGCGTTGCGAAAAAGGCACGTGGTCACCTGCTCCGAGCTATTTCAATTACGCGTGGTACGGAGAAGTCACCCGCAATGGATCTATTCAAAAATTATTGCTTGGCAGTGGCGAAACATTTTATTTGTCGGTTGGTTACGACGGTTACACAGTATTCTGCGAGGTATCTGCATCACGCGGTGTCTATCAAGGAAAAGCAACATCACAACGAATCGAGTTGGTTTTCGGGCCGCGCAATCTTGCGGTACCTGAAATTTCAGGAGTAGCACGCGTAGGTGAGCGCTTGACATGCACAAGAGGCTCATGGTCACCAGATGCGCGGTGGTTTTCTTATCGTTGGTATTACCGAGCAGGTTCAGGAACCTGGACTTATGACTATGACCTCTCGCGCAGTGATTATGTCGTGGTGCCAACTAGCGCAGACGGCAAAGAGATTTATTGTGAAGTTACTGCTCGAAACACTCTTACATCCTCAAAGAGTCGTGGAACGATCGCAATTGGTGTTGAGCCGATACGGGCAAGTATCTCGTCAGTAGTTACATGGGGTGGCTTGTCACAGGCCTACCTAAGCGGCGTAAACATTTCAACTTCTTCGTCGACTCGACTCGACAAAATCTGTTTCTTGGTCGATGGTAAACCGTTGACTGGGACACAAATTAATGCCGTCTACGGCAATTGGACCCACATTTCGGCCGAAGGATGTATCACGCAGAGCTATGGATTAAACAGTTACCAAGTCACTTCGTTGTCAACATATTTTGATTTGCGATCTCTAGACGGTGGAAACCACACAATTTCAATTGTGGTCACCGACGATCTTGATCGGTCAGTCACGAGCAATGCTGTCAGCTTTTCTACGCCTTACAGTGCAACTACGACGACGACATCGACGACCGTTTCTTCGACGACAACGACGACAACTGTGCCTGCCACGACTACATCAACAACTTCGACAACTTCGACAACTTCGACAACTGTGCCTGCCACGACTACATCGACAACTACGACGACCGTGCCGGCTACGACTACATCAACAACTTCAACAACTTCAACAACTGTGCCGAAAACTACGACTACAACGACCGTGCCTGCCACGACTACTTCGACTACTTCGACGACGGTGGCGGCATCCACTACCACCGTCAAGCCATGATCTTTTAGTATTTATTACTATTTACCGAGTTCTGCCGCCCGGCACGCCTATAACTATATATAGGTGCCCATCTCGCCCGTAAACCTCAGGCTTATCGAGCAAGTAGTTAAGCCACGACACGATCTGGCAAACCTGGTCGGCACATAAAGCACGAGTGCGCCTGGCCGTATGTCGGCTGCCTTCGGCAGAAGAGACATTTGTTTTAGAGGATCAAATAATTAAAGAAACCTTTGATTATTTGAAATTGCTACAAACGAGGAAATATTGAGTTTGTGGTCGACAAAGGTTTTGTGTAAGGCGGCGGCAAAGGTAAAAGAGATGTAACTCCAAACGAGGCGCACTAGTTCGGTTCGAAACTCGTAGCCGTGGTTTTTATTGGCGCACAGTAGATGAGCCATTTCGTGAAGTAACACCAACTGGGTGGGGTTTGATTTGCGCACGGCGATGCACCATTCGGCAGAAATTGCGAGCGCCTCAGTATTTTTTGACAATGTTGACTTGAAGACCAGTGGCGAGTCGACGCCTTCGGCCTCG
>SXGQ01103989.1_pt1 | contig 10038 bp, 9 predicted proteins | sample 3178371 | NCBI WGS metagenome assembly SXGQ01 (sample SAMN11356859, study PRJNA531348) | freshwater metagenome | isolation source: freshwater sample F1-20 | place: China: Fuxian Lake, Yuxi | collected 2017-12-25 | reverse complement strand
GACCGTCTGCTGCGAATACATCGTCACTCATCAGTTGGCCCCGTAAACAGCAGAAGGTTTTGGTGCTTCACGAATGAGGTCGGCAACAACTGCACCGATCTCAGCGGGTTCGTAACGCGCTCCCTTATTAAAGGGTGCACCGTGTTGCCAGCCATCAGCAACCGAAAGTTCGCCACCGGCTATTTCGAACATGCGACCCGATATTTCGCAAGCGGATGAACCCAGCCACACAACAACTGGGCTCACATTGGCTGGGTCCATGGCATCGAAACCAGACTCGGGCTTCTTCATCATGTCAGCAAACGCTTCTTCGGTCATACGACTACGTGCTGATGGTGCAATGCCATTGATCTTTACGCCGTATCGATCGAGTTCGGCAGCAGCAACAATGGTGAACGAAGCGATGCCTGCTTTGGCGGCCGAGTAGTTGGATTGCGACACGCTGCCGAACAATCCGGCGCCAGACGACGTCGTGACGACTCGTGCGTCAATCGGTGTGCCGGCTTTGCTCATCGCTCGCCAGTAATCAACTGCTTGGCGCACTGGACAGAACATGCCACGCAAGTGAACTTTCATCACGGCGTCCCATTCGTCAACTGACATGTTCACAATCATGCGATCGCGCACAATGCCAGCGTTGCATACCAAGGTGTCGAGATGACCGAATGTGTCAATGGCTTGTTTGATCATGCGGCCCGCACCATCCCAATCGCTGACATCGTCGTCATTGAAGAGGGCTTCGCCGCCGAGGCTTTTAATCTCAGCAACAACTTCAGCGGCGGGCGTGAGGTCGTGACCCTCACCCGTGAGCGAAGTGCCAACATCGTTGACGACAACTTTTGCGCCCTCAGCCGCGAAAGCCAAAGCATGGGCGCGGCCAAGACCACGACCAGCTCCAGTGATAATGACGACTCGTCCGTCACAAATTCCCATGATGTACTTCTTTCAGCAGGTAATGCCGCCGTCTATGACGACAATTGAGCCCGTCATGTAGCGACCTTCGTTTGATGCAATAAATGCGAAGAGATTGGCCATCTCATCGGGTTCGGCTTGATCCATTGGAGTCATGATCTTGCCCATGAGTTTGTAATCGGCGTTGGCAGGAAGACTCATGAATGAGTTGACGATGTTGGTGTTTGTTCCACCTGGTGCAATGGCGTTAACGCGTACGCCTTTGCCGCGGTATTCATAGGCGAGCGCACGAGTGAGGTTGACGACTCCACCTTTGCTTGCACAATACGCGGCGCTCCAAGGTGCGCCCATCAGTCCTGAAGTTGATGCAGTGTTCACGATGACTCCATCGCGACCAGTCTTGGCATATGTATCAAGAAGATGAGGAAGTGCATAGCGAGTGACGTAGAACGTTCCATTGAGGTTGACCGACACGATGCGATCAAACCACTCGGGAGTTTCTTCATGGCTGTTCGCGAAGTGTCCGATGCCAGCAATGTTGCAGACGATGTCAAGACCACCGAGGGCCTTGGCGGCTTTGTTGACAACTTTCTCAACATCAACTGCCTTGGTGACATCAAGGTCGTAGGCAGTGGCGGTGCCGCCGGCTTTTTTAATTTCAGCAGCAGTCTCTTTGGCTCCGCGAAGATCGGCCAGCGCAACGTGGGCACCTTCGGCCGCGAAACGAAGCGCAGTGGCGCGACCAATGCCAGATCCGGCACCAGTAATGAAAACTCGCTGACCCTTCAGGCGCTTGTACGTTGGCGCAGGCTTGAGGGTGGCCTTCTTGGTCGGCGCCTTTTTTGCAGTTGCTTTCTTTGCGGTACTCATGGTGCTCCTCCGTAGATGGCTCGTAGATCTTTTTTGAGCACTTTTCCGCTGGGGTTGCGCGGAAGTGCGGTAACAATTTCGAGTTGTTCAGGAATCTTGTGCACTGAAAGTTGTGCGGTTTTCAAAAAACTCACCATGTCATCAAATGAAAGAGTGGCATCGGCCTTGCACACCACAACGGCGCACGCGCGTTCGCCACTCTTCGCATCGGGCAAACCAATGACTGCAGCATCGGCAATTGCGGGATGAGCGAACAGTAGGTCTTCAATTTCTTTGGCCGAAATGTTTTCACCCTTGCGGATGATGATGTCTTTTAAGCGACCAGTGATTGAGACGAATCCTTCAGCATCAATGACTCCGAGGTCGCCAGTTCTGAACCAGCCATCTTCGTCAAATGCATCGGCGTCAAGAGATGAATCTAAATAGCCCTGACACACTTGGCGACCTTTGACGCGTAGTTCGCCCTCCTCACCTGGAGCACAAACGTGACCGTCAATGACGGTACGTAGGGTGACGCCGGGGCAAGGGCGACCATCGGTGAGAGCTTTCTTCTCATCGGGGTCATCAACATGAATCATGGTGTTGATGGGCGCTTCAGTAAGGCCCCATCCGCCAATAAGCGGCGCACCAAATGCTTCCATCATTTCCGCGTTCAAAGTTTTTGGCTTAGGGGCACCGCCACCGTTAAAGATGCGGACATTGGGCAGTAGTCGTTCACCGGTCGAAAGTTGGCGTTGAGCGTTGAGGTAGGTGAGCCAGAAAACAGTTCCGGCGCCGGCGCACGTGACGCCATTTTCTCCCAACCACTTCGGTGTGTTTGCTGGATCGAAAGTTTCAACCATCAACAATTCAACGCCAGTCTGCATGGCATTGAAGAGCCACACCAGTCCGCCGACGTGAGTGATGGGGAAGACCACGGCTGCTTTGTCGTCGGGGCCGACTTCCATGCTCCACTGCATGCCGTCGTTCGCGGCCGACATGCTGTTGTCGCTGTGCTTGGCGCCTTTGGGATCGGCCGTCGTTCCTGAGGAATAGAAGAGCCAGCGCATTGCATCGAGGTCGGCTCGATATGTGGGTAAACCAATTGCGTCGGGGTCGGCCTCGGGTAGGTCGGGGTCAACCACGATGATCTCGACGTCTTGATCAAGTGTTGCGACAACTTCTTGAGCCATAGTCAAGTAATCAAAGCCACGGAAGATGTGCGGGATAATCAGAACCTTACAAGCTGACTGAGTTGTGATGAACGTGACTTCACGATTGCGATAGATCGGCAGAATTGGATTTTGTATTGCGCCTAGACGTGACAGTGCACCAGTAAGAACGAGTGATTCAAAACGTGAGGGAAGAACCCATGAAACATTGGTGTTTTCGGCGATTCCTTTTTGAGAAAGACCAGCGGCAACTTGTTCACACCAATTCTTATATTCGCCGTACGTCATCGTGCGACCGCGTTCGTCGAGCGCCATGCGTTTGTCGGGTGTCAGTAAGGCTCGTTCTGAGACGAGTTGCCACAGAGTCTTACCCTCGGTCTCAATCGTGCCTGCAATATGCGAAGTCATTGTTGTGATTTCCGATTTCTAGAAAGTGATAACGGCACGAGCAACAGTGCCACTCTCGAGACCGTGTACTGCGTCTTCCCAATTTGCGATGGGGAATGTGGCACTCACGAGTTCGTCAAGTAACACTTCACCGCGTCGGTAGAGATCAATGATGTAAGGAATATCGCGTTGTGGACTGATAGTTCCGTAACGACATCCGATGATGCCGCGATCAACTTGCGTCAGCCGAGTGTAGAGACCAGAAAATTCTGCAGTCTGACTAGTAACACCAATGACGACAACCGTGCCTTCCCAGTCGAGGCATTCAAGAGCGTTGCGAGTGACAGTGGGATGGGCAACACAGTCGAATGCCCAATTAACTCCGCCCGCATTGAACGGCCCACGAGGCATCGACTCGTTGAACGGCATGATGGCGCTGACTTCGGCAATGACGTCGGCGGTGCGACCATCTAAGAAGTGAGTGGCTCCAAATTGACGAGCGAGTGCTTCTTTTTCGGGAACAGTATCGACAGCGATGATGGTGGTTGCACCTTGAACCTTGAGTGCTTGGATGACATTGAGTCCGACTCCACCAACACCAAAGACCAATGCTGATTGTCCACGCTTAACATTGGCGCGATTGAAAACTGCGCCCATTCCGGTAACAACGCCGCAACCAACGAGCGCGGCTGATGTGAGCGGAACATCTTTGGGAATCTTCACGCACTGAACATCGCGTACGAGAGTCTTCTCGGCGAACGCACTGGTAGCCGCGAAGTTGTAAATGGGGTCACCGTTTAATGTGAAAGGTTGGCTCCAGTTACCAAGAGTTGCTCGACACGCGGTTGGTCGACCGTCCATGCAGTACTGACAAAATCCGCAAGCGGCGAGCGTGGCGATGATGACGTGGTCGCCGGGCCGCACATGGGTCACGGCATTGCCGACTTCGGCGACGATTCCAGCGGCTTCGTGGCCACATACCCCGGGCGAAGGAACCGGGTACATGCCACTCATATACGAGATGTCGCTATGGCATAAGCCAGCGGCTGCTACCTGAACCACGACTTCTCGTGGACCTGGTGCGCGAAGTGTAAGTCCGTTGACTAGTTCGGTTGTTGACCCGTTGTAAACGATGCCCTTCATGGAGTTCCCCCTCAAACAGTGAAAGAACTCTAGTGCAGCGACCTCGAAAATCTGACGGCGAGTCAGAAAGGTCTTTCAATGGTTACCAGACCGTTGTACGGTGCGTTTATGACCAATTTGATTTCTGGCTCAAAGATTAAGATTTGTCCACTTTCGGGAGCTCTCGGGGCGGTCGTTGAGGGTCTCGAAGTCGCCAAGTTGAGCGACGAGGCACTCGCCGATATTGCGGTCGATCTGAAGGCCGCTTGGGCCGAATATTTGGTGCTGTTTTTCCCAGGAGCCAACTTGTCCCCGGCCGACCAAATGCGCATGGCGCGACTTTTCGGTAATCACATTGCTGCGACCACCGAAGCCGGAGGCGATTACCGCAACGCGCCGTCGTTGCGTGACGAAGGTTTCCCCGAGATTTTGGTGTTGGATACTGATCTGAAACTTGATCCGCGCCAGACCGCGGTGTGGCACACCGACGTCACGTTCACCGATAACCCGCCGATCGGGTCAATGTTTGTGATGGAAATTGCCGCAACGTCTGGCGGCGACACCATGTGGTCGAATCAAATCAAAGCCTTCAATTCTTTGAGTCAGCCACTCCAAGGGTTCATTAGTGGACTAGATGCCAGTCATGGGCGCCCGCCAATGACTGGGACAGCAGTACATCCGATGGTGCGTGAACATCACATCACAGGAGAAAAGGCATTGTTTGTTAATCGTGGTTGGACGAATTCAATTGTCGGTTTAAAGCCGATGGAGAGTATGCACCTCCTTGAAGTCATCAACCAGACAGCTGAGCGTCCCGAATTACAAATCCGTTGGAAGTGGACCTCGGGCGACGCTGCACTGTGGGATAACCGCTACACAATGCACTACGCACTGAATGATTACCGCGGACAACGCCGTCGGGCTCGCCGCGCCACGATTTACAACGTGTGATTAGTGAATAGAATTGCGGAGTTCGAATTTGAGAACTTTGCCGCTGGCGTTGGTGGGTAGTGCATCGACAAATGTGATGTATCGCGGAACCTTGTAGTTCGCCATTCGATTGCGAGCCCAATTTAATAGTTCGTCAATGTCTACGGCTTGATCATGGCGTTTGACCACGAATGCATGTCCAACTTCGCCCATTCGTTCATCGGGTTGGCCGACAATGGCAACTTGAGCGATTGCCGGGTGATTCATGAATTCGTTTTCAATTTCTGCCGGATACGCATTGAAGCCACCGACGATGAACATGTCTTTGAGTCGATCAGTGATGGTGATATATCCGTGTTCATCCATGACGCCAATGTCGCCGGTGTGCAGCCAGCCATCAGCATCAATTGTTTGTGACGTTGCTTCGGGATCAGCGAAGTATCCAGGCATCACGTTGTAGCCACGGCAAACGATTTCGCCAGATATTCCACGTGCTACCTCAAGATTGTTTTCATCAACGATTCGAACTTCAACATCGGTAATGGCCCGACCACTTGTCGTTGAAATAATGACTGGGTCATCATCGGAACGACACATGGTGACAGTGCCCGTTGATTCGGTGAGGCCGTACGCAGTCAAGATCACTTCAAAGTTTAATTCATCACGCATGCGCTTGATCATTTCAACCGGAACTGCGGCAGCGCCGGTAACTGCGAGACGCAATGATGACAGGTCAAATTTGGCTCGGTCGGGATGATTGAGAATGCTGAGGTACAAAGTCGGCGGACCGGGAACTGCCGAGACTTTTTCATCACTGATCTTTTGCAAAACCGATGGAATATCAAAGACGGGGACAGGCAGCATTGTGGTGCCTCGCAATAAACACGCGAGGAAACCAGCCTTATAACCGAAAGTGTGAAAGAAAGGATTGACGATCAAGTAGCGATCACGTTCGTTCAGGCCAACAATCTCGGACCATTCAAGAAAGACGCGAATGGTTTGGTCATGGCGTGACATCACGCCTTTTGGTTTTCCGGTCGTTCCAGACGTGAAAATGATGTCGCACAGATCGCTTGGTTGTACCTGTGATTCGCGGACGTGCACTTCTTCAAGTGAAGTCTCTGACCCACCTGACATGAATTCAGCCCACGATTGATTGCCCTGATCAACTGCACCCGAAATGACGACGATATGTGAGAGGCGCCGCGGGAATGAGTCACTTTGTCGTAACTCATTGACGTAGTTAGTGCCCAGAAAATCGTTGCAGCAGAACAGAAACTCGGCACCACTTCGTTCAATGACATAGGCAGCCTCATGGCCCTTGAAGCGGGTGTTGATTGGCACCAAAATGCCACCAACAAGCTGAGCGCCAAGCGCAGCAAAAATCCATTCGGCGCTGTTAGGTGCCCAAATGGCGACACGATCGCCATGTTTTAGACCTTGCGCAATGAATGCTCGTGCGGCCGATTCAATTTCACGGACGACGTCAACAAACGTCCAACGGCGATCACCGTCTACCAATGCTTCTCGTTCGCCGAAATGTGCGGCCGCCCGCACTACTTGCGGGATGGTCAACACAATTACTTGAGGTGCGTAATGCTGAGCATCTTGATGGCGTTGCCGCGCATCAACTTATACACAACTTCATCGCTGAGGTCATGGGTCTGCTCGGCGGCAATCTTGGCGGTGTGTGGCCACGTTGAATCTGAGTGTGGGTAATCGCATTCAAAGGTGACATTGTCGACGCCGATTTCTTCGAGTGAACGCAAACCGTGTGGGTCATCGAAATAGCAGCCGTAGATGTGCTTTTTGAACAATTCGCTCGGTGGAACCAAGACCTTGTCGGCGATTCCGCCCCAACCACGATTCTCTTCCCAAACGTTGTTGGCGCGTTCGAGGATGTACGGAATCCAACCGATCTGGCCCTCGCTGTACGCAATTTTGAGATCGGGGAATTCGGTGAAGACACCACTCATGAGCCAGTCGACCATACTGAAGCAACAGTTAGCGAAAGTGAGTGTTGAGCCAACGGCCGCTGGCGCATCTGGTGACGTGCTCGGCATCTTTGAGCCCGAACCAATGTGCATGTTGATTGTTGTGGCCGTCTCGTTACAAGCAGCGAAGAATGGCTTCCAGTAACCATCTTTGTCATGGATACTTGGCAAACCAAGGTTGGTGGGGATTTCACTGAAGCACACTGCGTGAACTCCGCGGGCAGCATTGCGACGAACTTCTGCAGCAGCGGCTACCGGATCCCACAACGGAACAATGCAGAGCGGCAACATACGTCCGCCAGATTCGCCACACCATTCTTCAACCATCCAGTCGTTGTACGCACGCACACACAACATGGCGAGTTCTTTATCTTTGGCTTCGTAGAAAGTCTGTCCGCAGAATCGTGGGAAAGTAGGGAAGCACAAGGAGGCTTCGATACCCGCAGTGTCCATGTCTTCCAGACGCTCTTTGAGCTTGTAACTACCTTGACGCATTTCGTCGTAGGTGATGCCAGCCAAGATCACTTCGTCCCGTGAGAAACCGACCGCGGTGTCGAGTCGTGTGAGCGGACGACGGAGATCTTCGTAGAACCACCAGTCGGCCAACGGGCCTTCGTCGCCCTTTTCGCCAGGGATAGCAGTAAACGTTCCTCCGACAAATGTCATCTGCTTCACGGGAAGGCGATGGACTCGTGGTCCGACGTCGGCGTATTTGGACGGAAGGCGGTCGGACCAGACAGTCGCTGGTTCGGTGATGTGGTCGTCGACCGAGATGATTTTGGGCAATTCGCGCATGAGACCGAGGGTAGCACCAGAATCTGACGCCGCGTCAGATTCTGCGTGCAATGGGCGTTGTCGGACCGTGGCGACCTACGCTCGGGGCATGGTTCCCCCTGAGCAAACTCCAGCAAAGCCCCGAATGACGGTCGGCGTGGCCTTGCCACAGATGGCTACCGGACTTGACCGAGGGCGACTTCTGGACTGGTGCCGGATCGTCGATCAAGGCCCGTTTTCCAGCATTTCGGCGGGGGAGCGCATCACTTTTCATAATTTGGACGGCTTTACCTTGTGTTCGGCCGCAGCAGCCATCACCGAGAAGGTCCGTATTTTGGTCAACGTGGTGGTGTTGCCCTGGCATGCGCCGGCGCTCGTGGCCAAAGAGCTGGCGTCCATGGATGTGGTCTCGGGTGGTCGAGTTGAAGTGGCGGTCGGGGTGGGTGGACGTCAACAGGACTATGCCGCATTGGGTTCACCGTTTTCTCGGCGACACAAACGACTCGATGAGGCAGTCTTTGAACTGAAGCGACTGTGGGCGGGCGGAGTCGCGGCCGACGGCGAACAAGTGGGGCCAGCCCCGTTGCAGGTAGGTGGCCCACCAATCATGGCTTCAGCGATGGGTCCGAAATCGTTAGCACGGGCGGCTCAATGGGCGGTTGGTGTGAGTGGCTTTACGTTGTTGGGTGATTCGCGCGAAGTAGGGCGCCTATTCCGTGCGACCGAAAATGCTTGGAGTGTTGCTGGACGGTCTGATAAACCGCGATTAGTAACGGGTTCATTTGTTGCACTTGGCGCAAATGCGGCTGCAACATTGCGCGACTTTGCAGCGACGTACTTGCATGTCTTCTCGCCCGATCTTGCGAAATCGTTATCAGAAGCAATGACGCTTCATGAGCCGTCACGACTTGTTGATCTACTTGATCAAGTTGAAGCAGAAGGTGCAGACGAGTTCATTGTTGTTCCCGCAACGAGCGACCCTGCGATGATTGAAAAACTTGCTGAGGTTGTTGCTTCGCGTCAGTGATTTTTTAGGGATTGCGTTGCAGGTCCCAGACCATACGCAATGCAACGATCAGCACAAGCGTTGCGAACAAGATATTTGAAAGATCCTGCGACATGTAATCGGCAATTATGCCACCACCGATTGCTGAAATTATTCCAGAGATGCCAACGATTGCTGCTACACGCAGGTCAACGTTGTCGGCCTTCCAATTGCGCCACGTGCCCATGATAGATGTTGGAATAATTACTGCGACTGAAGTTCCTTTGGCGACAACGCTGAGTTCGCTAAAGAAAACAGACATCGCTGGAACCATGACGACGCCGCCGCCGATACCAAGCAAGCCGGCCAACGTTCCGGTAACAAAACCAATAAAGACGAGGGCAATTGCCGCAAATACTGTCAAGGCTTCACGACCATCGGCGTTCAACGGAATGAACAAACGAATGGCGGTGATGAGAAGCATGACTGCAAAGAGATAGCCCAAAATTTTTTTCGGAAGAATGTGAATCCATTTAGTGCCGACTACTGCACCAACTAAAGCTCCGCTGGCGAGCCACAACGCCATGTACCAGTCGACGTTGCCATGCGTCCAATAGGTAATGAGGCCTGCGACAGAGATTGGTAAAACTGCCCCAAGAGAAGTTCCGTTAGCAAGGCGTTGATCAAACTTGAGCAGTAAAACAAAGGCGGGCACGATCAAAATGCCTCCACCGACACCGAACAGTCCAGAGAGCAAGCCGGCACCAAGACCGACGGCTAATGTGATACCGAGTCGCGATCTGGTTTCTGTCACTTGAACTGTCACATAACAGTTCTAGTCGCTGGGGTGAACGGCGTGTGGAATATGTTGTTGCCCAAATCAGGAGATGTATTGTCTAGACATCCGTTCCTT
>SXGQ01821149.1_pt1 | contig 10039 bp, 10 predicted proteins | sample 3178371 | NCBI WGS metagenome assembly SXGQ01 (sample SAMN11356859, study PRJNA531348) | freshwater metagenome | isolation source: freshwater sample F1-20 | place: China: Fuxian Lake, Yuxi | collected 2017-12-25 | reverse complement strand
ATGAGTATGACCAATAAACTTAGTGCGGTGGCTATGGCCATGACAGCCCTACCCTTAACAGCGTGTATATCCATAACTAATAATCACGAAGTTTTTGAATAATGTCTTTCTGCTGAATTTTTTCAAGCGCCTTAGCTTCGATTTGACGGATGCGTTCGCGCGTTACATCAAATTCTCGTCCAACTTCTTCAAGTGTATGCGACACCCCGTCTTCTAGTCCAAACCGCATCTCAAGAATTTTTTGCTCGCGCGGCGTTAAATCTCTCATGGCTTCGTTCACGTAGTCCTTAAGTAACTGCCGAGCCGCTGCTTTGTCTGGTGACAGATTTTTCACGTCCTCGATAAAATCTTCCAATTTCGAATCGTCATCATCGTCACCAACCGAGGTATCAAGCGAAACTGTTTCCTGAGAAATTTTCTGAATATGCTGTACCTTTTCAAGCGGCAAATCCATTTCGGCCGCCAATTCTTCAAGCAATGGCTCGCGACCCAGGTCTTGAATCAAACGCCGTTCAACCTGTTTGAACCGATTAATGGTTTCGACCATGTGAACCTGAATACGAATGGTGCGTGACTGATCGGCTAGGGCTCGAGTAATGGCTTGGCGAATCCACCAGGTGGCGTAAGTTGAAAACTTAAAACCCTTGCGGTACTCAAATTTCTTAACCGCTCTAAACAGCCCGACATTGCCCTCTTGAATTAGATCTAGGAGCGATAACTGTTTGCCGACAAACTTTTTGGCTATCGATACAACTAACCGTAAATTAGCCTCGATCAGACGTCGTTCAGCCTCTTTATCGTTACGTTCTTTGCGCCGGGCTAATGCCACTTCTTCTTCGGCATTCAATAACGGTATCTTACCAATTTCGCGCAAGTACATCTGGATGCTGTCTTGAGTTAATTCTGCGCTCACGCTGGTATCAGCTTTTTTATCAACGGTAATGCGTAATTTTCCATACACGTCATCACGGGATTTGCTGCCACCCAAAAAACCCTCTTTCATTTCAACGAAATGTAGACCTTTACGCTCCAAGCGATTCAAAAACTCCTCAAAAATTTGAATATGATCCTCAACGTAACCGAAGGCAAAAATCACCTCGTTTTCAGTCACAAAACCACGCGACATGCCACGGTCGATCATGCGATTAAGTACTTCCTCCGTGGGTGGAGGACTCTTTTTATCTACCACTAACTTAAATGCGACTTTTTTCGGTAACGATTTTTTTGTCGCGCTCTTGTTCTGTCGGTGCTGTGGAGCCGGTTTATTTTTTTTCAAAGACTTCTTGCTACCCGCGGATTTTGATCGTGCCATAGTTATACCTCCCGCTCCAAGCTTAGTTGGTGGCAGGACGTGAGATGAGCTTGGAGTATTCGGCCAAGAGCTCCGTCAGACGCGACGAATCCCCAGCAATTTCTGCGTGGCGAATAGCTGATTCCAAGTCTTTACGCCTCTTCATGAGTTGCGCCGAGGCAAACAGCGCTAAATGGTTTTCCACCTCTTGTCGTACCTGGGTTGGCGTCAGACCGGCAAAGATCTCGTCACTGCGGAGAGCGATGGCATCAAGCGTTTGCACACTTTGAGGTTGCTGCTGTCCTTCGAGATATGCCCGTAGCCGCGAAAAAAGGGTTTGGGATGGTACGGAGGGTGGTGTTTGTGGAATATTGTAAACGACTTCAAGGGCCGTGTAAAGCGCTAACCAAGGTTCAGTTAAAGATTCTTTGGGAACATTGGCCAAAATAGGTTGAGCGTAAGGCTCGTAGCGCAAAGCTGCACCAAGTAAGAGCGCAGCCGCCTGAAGCTCCGGGCTCGAAGCCGTGACGCTCACAGATCGGGCAGCCACTGCTGGCGAGGCCGCGGCTCGGGGTTGCTTGCCGCGCAACTCTTCGACCATAGCCTGCAAAACATCGGTACCCACGTGAGTAGCATCGGCGATACGTAACAAATACAAATGACGCTCGTCGGGACGCTGGACGCGAGCCACGTGCGGCAAGAGCTCATCAATCAGACGGCGACGAGCTTCAACACTCGTGGCCCCGCCCTGCTCCTCAAACATGCGAATGACTTTCTGGAAGTAGTACTCAATCACCTCCTGCGAGTTGCTAGCGATCTTAACCCACTCGGACGGGTCGCGTTGCACAATCTCATCCGGATCCTTACCGACGCCCGCTGGCACGACCAAGCAGCGAACATCGAACTGAAGCGCGGGGTCAGCAGCCTTGAGCTTAATCGCGAGCTCGACCACACGTTTGGCAGCCGCAAAACCGGCGGCGTCATCATCCAAACAGAAAACTAAACGCTTCGTGTAGCGAGCGAGTGTCCGCAACTGCATCTCGGTCAGAGCAGTGCCGGAGCTACCCACGACGTTTTCAATGTGTGCCTTGTGCGAGGCGACAACGTCGAGATTGCCCTCAACTATAATCACTTCTCCACTTTTACGAATCGCCGTCTTAGCCAAATGCAAACCGTACAGCATTGAACCCTTGTGGTAGATGGCTGTCTCCGGCGAGTTAACGTACTTCCCCTGATCAGCCGGTGCACCGGGCATAACCCTGGCCGTAAAGCCGACGACAACACCGGAAGCATCACTAAGCGGGATCATCAAACGATTTCGAAAACGATCGACGAGGCCGCTCCCCGACTTGCGCTTAAGGCCGAGACCACTATCGAGAATGTCTGGTTCAGAAAAACCTTTCTTCGAGAGGAGGTTGACGAGCACATCCCAATCATCCGGCGAAGCGCCAAGCTGGAATTTGTTGACGAGCTCCGGGCCGATGCTCCGAGTGGCAACATAGTCGCGCACCACTTGTCCGTTTGGATACTCGCGCAAACAGGTAGCGTAAAACTCGGCCGCCACCTCGTGAATTTTTTTTAAGACATCGTGCTTGTCAGTCTCCTGAGTTGGTCGGTACTCAGGCAGCTCGACCCCCGCCCGGGCCGCCAAGTGTTTAAGCGCCTCTGGGAAGGTCATGCCCTCCATCTCCATGACAAAAGAAAAAATGTCACCCCCTTTATCGCAACCAAAACATTTCCAAATCTGACGTTCCCTGGAAACGTGAAAAGACGGGGTCCGCTCAGCATGAAACGGGCAAACACCCTTCATTGAGCCACTCCCCGACGGTTTTAACGGGACGTATTCGCCGATCACCTCGGCCACGTCGAGCTTAAGTTTGATCTCGTCTTTAGCTTCCATGACAGCAGGCTACCGTAAAAGAAGTCTTTTTAACAGAGACTTTGTAACAAGACCCTGAGGTTACGAAGGGTCTAGTAAATGGAACGCGAGTCTCGAATTCCGCCCCGCCGTCTGATAGACCCCTCCTAACGTCGGGGTTGGGGGTCGATAGCCCCTTCGGCAATTAAACGTGCACGCTTGCGTGAACGACCCCGATTGTACTCCCCAGGCTCCCCATTCGACTTCACCACTCGGTGGCAAGGGATACTGTCATCGTAATTGCTCTTCATGATGCTGCCAACAGCACGATAAGCTCGCGGACTCCCCGCCATCCCGGCCACTTGTTTGTACGACAACGTAAAACCTTCCGGAATTCTCGAGACAATCTTGAGAACTTTTTCACGGAAGGTCATATCTCTTGGAGGGTGAGGCTACCGCTTGCGGGCTTTTACTTTCACTTTAAGCTTAGTCTTGACCTTGGCTGCTCGCGGCTCCTTTTTAACTCGTTGATAACGACCAAGCAGTGCGGCTGAAGCCAAGATGTGTGGCTTCATACCGGCCTCAAGCACATGTCGAGGCGCGCCTGCGGCTACATCGAGCCAACTGTCCAGGGCAAAAATCGTAAAACGATATTCATGTTCGCCGTAACCGGGACAAGGTCCGCCGTAACCGACCTCGCTAAAATCAGTTTCGCCCTCAATGGCATGAGCAGGCACGCTATCTTCCTGTATCAGTCTAACACTTGGATCAATGTTCCAAACCGACCAATGCAGCCAATTGCCGCTTGGAGAATCAGGATCGTCAACTACTAAGGCTAGACTGACAGTGTTTTTTGGAATGCCATCAAAACGTAATTCTGGGTTAACATCGTCGCCGTCGCAAGTATATAGCGAGGGAATTCTATGACCGTTCGAAAAAGCGGGGCTCATGATGCGCATAAGCACAAAGCAAGGAAGGACAATGTGTTCATGATACTGTCGCGACGAATGAGCGACAAGTTCGTTTACACACAGTTCGATAATTTTCTCCACAAGTTTAACTTGACTAAACAAAAATCACCGCGCATTGCGATGATGATTTGGTCGGGCTAGCGGGACTTGAACCCACGGCCTCTTGCACCCCATGCAAGCGCGCTACCACTGCGCCATAGCCCGATGCTCGCTTGCCGCCGTGACTTTCGCTCTGGCAGCCAAGGTTGAAGGGCTGCCTTCGCTATCGTCTCGGCGCCGCTCGCCTTGGCCGCCTAACGGCGTCCACTAGTGAAGAGATAGTTGTAAAAAAATGATTTGGCGGAAGGAGAGAGATTCGAACTCTCGATACCTTGCGGTATACACGCTTTCCAAGCGTGCGCACTAGGCCACTATGCGATCCTTCCGTGCTGGCTTGTAGATTGGTTCTCTCTGGTCGGGCTGGCGGGGCTCGAACCCACGACCTCGTCGTCCCGAACGACGCGCGCTACCAACTGCGCTACAGCCCGATGCTCGCTTGCCGCCGTGACTTTCGCTCTGGCAGCCAAGGTTGAAGGGCTGCCTTCGCTATCGTCTCGGCGCCGCAGCCTTGGCCTCCCTACGGTCAGCCACAAGTAAGACAATCACTCGTCAAAATTTGTATAGTCGGCCGCAAAAGAATAGCCTAATTCAACTTCTAACACAAGCCTGACTCCCAGCCTAAACCGAAATCCAAAAACCACCCCAAGATGCGATATCTGAGGTGAATATACTGGTTACTCTGCCACCAGCGATGGCGTCAAATGAGAAGCGAATTAAGCTCGCTAATCTGCATCCAGATGTCTAAATGGGTTATGCGCCTGCGCGTTAGCAGCACCACCTACACCAAGAACCACGGCCCAAGCCGAAATTGTCAGCCATGATGAAGACATACTCAATACCTGTAAAGACCTAGCATGTATGTATACCCGAGCCGGCAAAAATGGTAACATTCCAGTATGAAACGAGCCTATACACAAACTGAATTACCCAATCCCCTAGCAGTGCTTCGTAAGGCCGGGTATTCATTTTTCAAAGATCCCCTGAGCCACGAGGAAAGTTTTGTACTCCGCCTGACCCCGGAATTTTATCCGCGCTTTCACCTCTACGTCGCGCAGGCAAATGAACAGATCACCCTAAGCCTACATTTAGATCAGAAGAAACCGTCTTACGGAGAAGGTAATAAACACTCGGGTGAATACGAAGGGCCCGTGATCGAAAAAGAACTCAAACGTATTGACGGTTGGGTGAGGGCCGCAACTAGAGTCTTGCCACCCAGTCCATCGGTGTCCACCAGCACTGCGAAGCGTAAGTCATGGTGGCAACGGCTATGGTCGTGATACGTTAAGTGGAAAACAAAAACGAGCCGTACGGCTCGTTTTCAAATTTGAGGACAACTTACTTTTCTAATTCAGCATCAATCACCGCCTTTAATGAAGCAAATGGCACGGCACCAGAAATTAACTGATCGTTCACAAAGGTAGCCGGCGTACCTGTCACACCCGCGGCTGCGCCTGAAGCCGTTTGAGCATCAACTACATTTTGATATTTTTTCGAACTTAAGCAGTCATCAAATTTTGAACTGTTCAAGCCGAGCTCAGAAGCTAAAGTGGTGTAATAGTCTGCGGCCAGCAAATCTTGGTTAGTCACTAACGCATCGGCATACTCCCAGAATTTATTTTGCTCAGCTGCGCATTCGCTAGCTAACGCAGCAGGTATAGCTTGGGGATGGAATGATAATGGGAAATGACGATACACCCAAGCGACTTTGTCACCATACTCCTCCATTACCTGAAGCATGGTGGGGTGATGACGAGCACAGAACGGACATTCAAAATCAGAATATTCAACAACTACCACTTCGGCTTTTTTAAGATCGCCACGAATATGGTCATCGTTAGTGGCTGGGTCTAGTTTTCCACTCGGTGGATTAGCGGTTTTAGCCGTTGGCGCAGTTTGAGCAGTGTTGATAACGGTTTTACTACCAGAACCAGAAGTAGCCCCGGCAACACCAAAAAAAGTATTAATTAATAATGTAAGCGCTATACCCGAGACAAGTCCAAAGACAAACAACATCTTGGGGTTACCGTCGAAAAAACTCCTGTTTGTAGGTTGATCATTCATAATGCCAACATTTTACCTATTTAATGACTTTTAAGCCCCTGCCTTATCCACACCGTCACTCCAATACCAAGACCGACCAATAACACACATAAATACTGAGCCGGGGTCAAACCAAAATACCGAACATCAATGACGCGATAAAAATCCAGCGCAAATCTCATTACCCCATACCAGATACAAAAAATCGCAATGTAAGTCCCCACCGGTCGTGGTTTGCGAGCCAAAAACAAGAAAACTATTGCCATTAAAAAAGCGTTGATCGACAAGTACAAGCCGTGGTCGTGGCGAACTATGCCGTCAGGATACTCCACACCCAAAACAAAATCTGTGGCCGTGCCCGGATGATCGTGGATCAAAAAACAACCGACGCGTCCCAACCATTTTCCAAATGGCAAACCAAACACCAAAATGTCGGCGTACCGCATGACGTCAACCTTACGTTTACGCAAATACCAAACCGCCGCACCCAGGCTGGCGATCAAACCACCAAAAATCGAAGCGCCGCCCTGCCATATAGCAAAAATCTCCAAAGGGTGATCAATGAAATACGGAAAATCATAAAACAGCACGTGCCCCAGCCGGCCCCCAACGATGCCGGCAAAAACCAGCCATGGCAAAATATCATAAACAATCTTTGGATCCTGGCCTCGACGCCTTGCCATCCAAGCGGCCATGAAGGCTCCAAGTAAAAAGCCGAGTGCGACGAACAAGCCCCAAACCTGTAGGTCTATAAAGCCCAGGTCAATAGTTCTCCACTCGATATATGGAATCATAAGGCAAAGCGCGTCAGGCGTACCCGAGACCCCGACGTTAGGAGGGGTCTATCGGACGGACGACTATTAAAATAAGTTTTCTAGATCTCTTTGTAATGCGCCCGTTAGGTCGTTCCATGCTGGGTTTACTGACCCTATGAGAGCAGACTTTTTAATCCTCGACCAGGCCTTTAACTCTTTTTCTCGCAAATAAGCGGCGGTAACGCTTTCACAAATTTCATAATACACAAGTTTTGTACATCGATATTTTGTCGTAAATTTACTGCCCTCTCCATCAATGTGCATTTGAACGCGAGCTGACAACAAACTGCTAGCGCCGATATATAAGGTGGAGTGAGAACTATTGGCCATGATGTAAATACCGGGCGTTGTCATAAGCAGACCGTTCGCTAGACCTCTCCTAACGTCGAGGTCTCGGGTGCACTGAGCTCATTACGTCTAGACTAGAGTACACCGAGCCCATCACGCAGTGAACCATTAACATTTATGTCTTGAGTGCACCGACTATCACGTGGAGGCTAGAATGCACTAAGTCATTACATCGGGGTCTTGAGTGCACCGAGCACATTACGTGAAGGCTAGAGGGCTCCGAGCTCCTTAAGCGCTTCTCGAAAACTCGCAATTGCTCCCCGGCCATCGCGACGCGTCAATTGCTTCATAGGCTCGTGCGCAAGCGTGTTACGCAAGCCGTGGGCCCAACGAACCTTTTTCAAATTGCGATATTTATGGCTTGCAAACTTTAGCCGATCATTCAATGACCGCCCTGGAAACATTTTGGCTTGTAAAGCCATATCCAGCACCGCATCGGCCTTAATAATCGCCATGCGCAAATGCGTCTCGTCACCGTCAGCCACATGTTGCTCAACCTCAGACCAGGCTTGCTGGATACGGCGGCGCGAGTCTTCACCAAACTGCATTTTACGCACAACGCGGCGGGCCAAAAAGACCGCCGCGAAGGCTCCGAGCACAAACATCAGGCCGACGATAATTGAGGGCAGCGCACTGAAGAACATTTCGGTGAGCTTGTCGGCGAAATCCATGTTTTACGTTTGAGGAACTTTGGTATGCCAGTCAGTAACAGCTTGATAAGCGGCGGCGGCCTTATACATCGTCAGCTCATCAAAGGGCTTAGCTTGGATCTGAAGACCAACGGGTAGGTGGTTAGCAAAACCGCATGGGATCGAGATGCCGGGGAGGCCTGCAATGTTGGCCGGAGTTGTAAATACGTCAGCCAAATACATCGCAATTGGATCATCGAACTTTTCGCCAAGCTTCCAGGCAGTACCTGGAGCCGTCGGACTCAAGATAACGTCGACCTGCTTAAAGGCTTCATCGAATTCATTACGCAAGGCATTACGCACGGCTAGGGCTTTCTTATAGAAAGCATCGTAATAGCCGGCCGACAAAATGAATGAGCCGAGCATGATACGACGTTTTACCTCGAGTCCAAAACCTTCGCTGCGGGCGGTCAGGTACGAGTCTTCAAGAGCACCAGAAGCTCGCGTTCCGTAACGCATACCGTCGTAACGGGCTAGGTTCGAACTCGCCTCGGCAGGTTGAATAATATAGTAGGTCGGCAAGGCGTACGGTGACAACGGCAACGAAATGTCAATAATCTTGGCGCCGTTTTGTTTGAAGACCTCGATCGCTTCCTCAACCCGAGCTCGCACCTCCGGATCCATGCCATCGATAAAATATTCTTTTGGAACGCCAACACGCAAGCCCTTCATCGAAGGCTCGAGCAGCTCAGCTACTGGCTTATCTTCAAGCTCGACGGAAGTCGCGTCATGCTCATCGCGACCTTCGATAACTTCCATGACGAGCATCGCGTCTTCAACAGTGTGCGTGAACGGTCCAACCTGATCGAGACTCGAGGCGAGCGCCACGATGCCGTAACGCGAGACACGACCGTACGTCGGTTTCATACCCACGATGCCACACAGCGCTGCTGGTTGGCGGATCGAACCGCCAGTATCAGATCCCAGGGCTGCGGCGACAAAGCCGGCGGCAACGGCAGCGCACGATCCACCTGACGAACCGCCAGGAGTACGCTCGAGATCCCAGGGGTTATGCGTCTTTTGGAAAGCCGAGGTCTCAGTCGACGAACCCATAGCAAATTCGTCCATGTTCGTACGACCGATAATAATTGCGCCAGCGGCCTCGAGACGAGCAACCACGGTGGCCGTATACGCGGAGGTGTAATCTTTCAAAATTTTAGATCCCGAACTCGCCTTCTCGCCAGCCAGCAACATATTGTCCTTGATAGCGACCGGGACACCCGCCAAACGCGGAAGCTGATCTCCTCGAGCCTTCATAGCGTCGATCTCTCGAGCTTTCTCAAGCGCGCTGCCATGATAGACCTCAACAAAGGCGCCGATCTTTGGATCTTCAGCGTCGATACGGGCTAAACAATTTTTGGTAACTTCCTCAGCCGTTACGGTGCCGGCCGCGACCGCGTCGCGAATCGCTTTAACTGTCAAAAAGTCGGCCATAGTATTATATAAAAATTCCAGGCACCTCCAGAGCATCACCAGCACTCATCGGGAAAGCAGCCACCGCCGCATCACGCTCAGCCTGAGCCGTGGTCGGCTCATCAGATCGGAAGACATTAGTAGCATCGGTCAAATACGCCTTAGGGTCGACTTTTGAAGTATCGACCTCCTGAAGCTTGGCAACGTACTCAACAATTGAAGGTAGCTGACGACCAAGCATGTCCTTTTCGGCATCCGTCAGGCGGAGCTTAGCAAGCTTGGCGATGTGATCGAGATTGATATCCATATAACAATTACTGGCCGAGCATACGCAAGAACTCGGCTTCCGACAAGATCTTAACCCCTAATTCCTTAGCTTTATCAGCTTTTGACCCCGGATTCTCCCCCACCACCACAAAATCCGTCTTTTTACTGACAGAATCTGAAACATTACCGCCCATGAGCCTGATTGTCTCCTTCGCCTCCTCGCGGCCGAGTTTACCGAGCGTGCCAGT
>SXGQ01541621.1_pt1 | contig 10039 bp, 8 predicted proteins | sample 3178371 | NCBI WGS metagenome assembly SXGQ01 (sample SAMN11356859, study PRJNA531348) | freshwater metagenome | isolation source: freshwater sample F1-20 | place: China: Fuxian Lake, Yuxi | collected 2017-12-25 | reverse complement strand
GATCTCGTCGATGACCTTGTTGATCTTGGAGATTCGGCCGCTGGCGGCGTCGATCTCCTCCATGGCCGACACCATCTCGGCCAGACGGTTCTTTGCCCCCGAGAATCCCTCCTGTTCTTTCGCCACCAGTCCGCTCGCCGACTTCAGGGTCGTGGCGCCCTGTGCGGCCATCCTGCTGGCGGACTGGGCCGAGCTGGAGATCTCCTCCACGGCGCCGACCTGGTCTGAGGCGCCCTCGGCGAGAGAACGGCTGGCGGAGGCCACCTGCGAGGCACCACTGGCGACCGTCTCGGTCGCGGCCGAGAGGTCGGAGATGGACCGCCGCAGCACCCGGGCGTGACGACGGATGCCGGTCCAGATGAGGATCGGCGAGAGAATGGCGAGCCCGAGCACCAGCACCATGACCCGTTCGGATCGACGTTCCGCCGCGGCCGCGACCGAGGCGGTGCGTTCGTCGAGCATCTGCTCGAACTGCGCGATGGGTCCCATGATGAGGGCCTTGTCGGCATGGTACTTGGGATCATGCATGATCCGGCGTGCCATTTCGGCGTCGGGATCCGCGGTCCGGGTGAAGCCGCCCTTGCCATCATCGAAGCGTCCCTTAATGGCGTTCATGGCGATGGTTTCGGTCCGAACCAGGGCATTGGAGTTGTCCTCGGCCTCCTTGAGCTTCGAGAACTCGGCTTCGGTGAAGCCCTGCATCTCCATCAGCCTGCGGAGGGCCACCGTGCGGCCGTCGGACCGCGGCTTCACCCCGTTGCGGACGTCCAGGATGCGCCAGTATTCCGTCTCGTGCTGGGGATCGCCGGTGACGACGTAGGTTCGGGCCAGGCGGGTGAGCTCGTCGGAACTTGCCCGGAGTTCCTGGGCGAGCATCTGGGAGGCGTACCGGTTGTTCTGGGCCCGGGTGAGGGCGAGCTGGTTGAGGAAGGCGACGACGGCGAGTCCGGCAAGGGCGAAGACGGGCAGGAGAGTCGCGACCTGGAGCCGCTGCATCGAGTTCATCCGGGAACGTCCTGTCGGCATGGCCCTATTTGCACCGCTCGTCGTCCGGTCCTCAACCCCCAAGTCTGGGGAATCTCAGAGCACCTTGCCCGGATTCAGGATGCCGGCCGGGTCGAGAACCCGTCGCAGTTCCCGCATCACGCGCATCTGGGCGTCGCCGGCAAACTTTGGCAGGAAGTCGCGCTTGGCGACTCCGACGCCGTGTTCGCCCGTGATCGTTCCGCCGATGCGGATCGCTTCGTTGAAGATGTCCTGGAAGGCGGCATGGACCCGTTCCATCTCCTCGTGGTTCCGCTCGTCGGTCAGGAAGGTCGGATGCAGGTTGCCGTCGCCCATGTGTCCGAACGTCCCGATGCGGAGGCGGTACTTCTGGGCGATCTGCTCGACGAACCGGACCATGTGGGCGAGCTCGCTCCGGGGTACGGTGGCGTCCTCGAGGATCGTGGTGGGGGCGACCCGGGCCAGGGCGCTGAAGGCGCTCCGACGGGCGCTGGCAAGCCGGTTGGCCTCGGCCTCGTCGCGGGCGATCCGGATCTCCCGGCAGCCGTTGCGACGCGCCATCTCCTCCATGACCCGGGCCTCCTCCTCGACCTGGGCCGGATGTCCGTCCGCCTCCATCAGCAGCAGGGCCTCGCAGTCTGTCGGGAGGCCGATCTTCGCGTAGTCCTCCACGCACCGGATCGTGGTGCGGTCGAGGAACTCCAGCGTGCAGGGGATGATCTGGGCCGCGATCAGGTCGCTGACCGTCTGGGCAGCCGCGTCCATGGCGTCGAACGTGGCCACAAGGGTCTTCTTGGCGGCGGGCTTGGGGATGAGCTTGAGCAGGACCTGGGTAATGACACCGAGGGTGCCCTCGCTGCCGATGAAGAGGTCCTTGATCGAGTAGCCGGCGACGTCCTTGACGCACTTGTTGCCGGTCGTGAGCACCTCGCCGTTGGCCAGGATGACCTCGAGTCCCATGACGTAGTTGCGGGTGATCCCGTACTTGAGGCCCCGGAGGCCCCCGGAGTTCTCCGCGACGTTGCCGCCGATAGTGGAGATCTTCATCGAGCCGGGGTCGGGAGGATAGAAGAGTCCCACGGCCGCGGCGGCCTCGGCGACCTGGAGGGTGGTGACGCCGGGTTCGACCCTCATGGTGAGATTGGCGCGGTCGACCTCCAGGATGCGGTTCATGCGGACGGTGCAGAGTACGATGCAGCCCGCGACGGGCAGGCTGCCGCCGCTGAGACCGGTGCCGGAGCCGCGTGTGACGACCGGGATCCGTTCGCGCGTGGCGATCTCGAGCACTGCCACGACGTCGGCCGCGGACCGGGCGAACACGACCGCTCCCGGCATCTGGGTCATCGCGGCAGTGCCGTCGAAGGAATAGGGGATCAGATCCTCCGTGGAGGTCAGAAGGGCGTCGGGAGCGATCCGCTGGCGGAGTTCGGCGACGAGGGATTCGGACAAGGCCATCGCGCGAAGCCTGACAAGGCGCGGGCGGGGGGGTCAATGCGGGCCGCTGCGGGTCTGGCGCTGGTAGGCCTCGTGCAGCGACCGTGTTCCCGGACTCTCCCGCAGCGGGGTGCCGTCGAGAGCGGTGGCTGTCACCAGCTCGAGGGAGCTGAGGGTGAGGAAGACGCCGTCCGCGGCCCGGAGGTCGTCGGGGGTGCATCGGCTCTCCCTGGGGATGAATCCGAGGTCCGGGGCGATCCGGAGCACGGCATCCCGGGTGATTCCCGGAAGGGCCCCGGATTCGACCGGGGGTGTGAGCAGGCGGTTGCCGAGGATCCAGAATACATTGCTGCTGGATCCCTCCACGACGCCCCCGGCGGTGTCGAGAAGCAGGGCCTCGTCACACCCTTGCGACTCCGCCTCGGCGCGGGCGAGGACCTGGAGCAGCTTGCTGGAGGACTTCAGTGGGTTCAGCGGATCGGACACGGCCAGTCGCATGGAGGCCGTCGCCAGGCGCCAGCGCGTGGGTTGGGCCGGATCCTGGGGCGTGGCCGGGTGGGTGCTGACGACCCAGATCGGGGACTCCGCCCCCTTCGGGGAATACCCACGGCTGCCCTGTCCGCGGGAAACCTGGATTCGAAGGAGGGCCTCGGACTGACCGTTGCGGCGCAGAAGTTCGAGCGACATCGACCGTAGGGTGTCCCGCGTTGTCGGCATCCGGAGTCCCATCCGCCCTGCGGACCGTTCGAGTCGATCGAGGTGTTCGGTCCAGGCGAACGGGTGGCCTCCATAGACCCGCAGCGTCTCGAACAGACCATCCCCGTAGAGGAATGACCGATCGAAGATCGAGACCTTGGCCTCCTCGGCGGGGAGAAACTCTCCGTTCAGGCAGACGACGTTCATGGGCGGGAGGCTGGATCCTTGGTGGGCGGGACCTCCAGGGCGGTGGAGGTCTCCGCGAGATGGTGCGACAACCAGTCCCGGGCCCCGTCGACATCGCCGAAGGCGCCATCCAGCTGAGCCTCGAACGCCGCGGACAGGATGGGGGTGAAGCCTGGACCGGGCTTCAGGCCACGTTCGAGCAGGTGTCGGCCGAGCAGGAGAGGTCTAGGCGCGGCGGCGTCGAGGGCGAGGTTCGTGGCGGCGGCCCTCAGGCGGACCACGCCCTCGGGTTCGCCGGCCGGACGCGGTGGGCGACCCGACGCGTCCGCGGTGATCACCGCGGACAGCTCCTCGATCGTGGCCGGGGCGAGACGAAGGGCGAGGCGTCGGACCGAACGCGGGGTGGGATCCGCCAGGTGCGCCAGATGATTCGTCACGAGGGGCACGATTCGCGCCACCAGCGACGGCGGAGTGTTGAGTCGGGTCAGGAACGTCTCCGTCAGGGGCCCGCCGGCGGGCTCGTGACCCGGGGACACGATCCGCTCGCGTCCGTCCCGGATCTCCCGTCGGGTGCACGAGGGCTTTCCGAGGTCGTGACACAGCGTGGCGAGCGACAGGACGATCCGGGTCTCGGTGTCCGCCGCCCGCCAGAAGGACCCAGACACGAGTGCATCCAACGCATGTCCCGTGTGGATCCAGACGTCGCCTTCCGGATGCCATTCCGGGTCCTGGTCGACCCCGATCAGGGCGGCGATCTCCGGGAAGGCCGAGACCCATCCGGTGTCGCGGAGGAATCGGAGACCGGCGGAGGGTTCCACGGCCTGGGCCGCCCACTTGAACCATTCCTCGCGGACCCGTTCCTGGGCGAGCTCGGGATAGGTTCCGACGATGGATCGGCACAGCGCCAGGGTCTCCGGTGCGGCATTGAGCTGGAATCGGGCGGCGAACTGCATCCCGCGCAGCACGCGGAGCGGATCCTCGGGGAACGCAGCGCTGGTGTGACGGAGGATCCGGGACCGCAGGTCGACCTGGCCACCGAAGGGGTCGAGGATCTCCTGACGCCGCGGATGCCACATCAGCGAGTTGACGGTGAAATCGCGTCGCGCGGCGGCTTCCGTCGGGGAGATCGAGGGATCGAACTCGACCCGGAATCCCTGGTGTCCGGGAGCCACCTTGGAATCGCGTCGGGGCAGCGAGAAGTCGTGGGTCTGCCCGTCGAGGGTCAGCTTCACGACTCCAAAGGAACGTCCCACGAGGTTGACCCTTCCCCAGCGTCCGAGCGCGGTGACGAGGCGGTCCTCGTCGACCCCGAAGACCTCGATGTCGAAGTCCTTCACCGGGACCCCAAGGAGCCAGTCGCGGACGCATCCACCGACGAGGTAGGCCTGCTCCAGCGCGGGTTCCCGCGCGAGGAGATGGGCCAGGGCCCTGGGGAGCAGGTCGTTCACAGACCGAGATCAGCACGCGTGGCTCCGGGGGGTAAAGGAAGAAGCAGAATTCGGCCACCAGTCCCGTTGTGGAGGGGATGGAACGAACCACTGGACGCCTGCGGCTGGCGCCCTCCACATTCCGCCCTTCCGGGGGGTTCCCCCCCGGTTCTCCCCGATGTTCTTCAACGGACGTCTCTTTCTGAGGGCCCTGCGCCTCCATTTCCTGGGCCGTCGTCCGACGGTCCGACGGTGGGCGTACGGCATTCTCTTCGTGACGCTCTTCCTGTCGTTCCGCCTCGTGGTGCGGGTGGGATGGGGGTTCGACCGGGTGTTTTTCCCCGGATTCCGACGCCAACCGGTCCGGTCCCCGGTCTTTATCATCGCGCCGCCGCGTTCCGGGACCACCCTGACGCAGCGCTTGCTGGGGCTGGACGAGGAGCGGTTCATCCACTGGAAGCTCTACCAGACGATCCTCCCGTCGATCACCCTCCCGCGTCTGATCGCAGGGATCCGTCGGATCGATCGGTGGGCTGGGGGGGCGTTGGCAAGGCTGGTGGGTCGTGTGGAGCGATGGGGTCTGGGCGGCTGGGATGGACTGCACACGATGCGCCTGGGCCAACCGGAGGAGGACGATGCCCTGTTCCTGTACGCATTCGCCTCGGAGGCGGCCTATCTGCTGTTTCCGTACCCCCGGGACCTCTGGGAGCTGGGGTTCCTCGACGCCCTGCCAGCGGGGTCGCGTCGTCGCCTCACTGCCCACTACCGGTCCTGCATCCAGCGGCAGCTCTTCGCCCACGGAGGCGGAAGGACGCTTCTGTCGAAGGCGACGCAGTCCTGCGGGTTTGTCGAATCCCTGCTCGAGGGATTCCCGGACGCCCGGTTCATCACGATCGTGCGACACCCCTACAAGTCGGTCGCGTCGCATGTCAGCCTCTTTGTGCCGGCCTGGCAGCGGCATTCGCCGGAGATTGCCCAGGACGGTCCCGAGGCCCGGGAATATGCCGAGCTGGCGGTCGAGTGGTACCGACATCTGCATGCGTTCCGGGACAGGGTCCCGGCGTCCCAGTACCACTGCATCGACTACCGGGAGCTGGTCCGGGACCCGGAGGCGACGGTCCGCTCGGTGTACCGGCATTTCGGATGGGAGGTCTCGGAGACCTTCGCCTCACGGCTCCGGGAGGAGGCCTGGAGGCATCGGGGATTCAGCAGTCGACACGAATACTCCCTCGAGGCGTTTGGGCTGAGCCGGGAGTGGGTTCAGGAACGCCTCGGGCCGATCCTGGAGTTTCATGGGTTGGAGAGGTGACGGGACCTTTGGGACCCGGTACCGGCCGGACAGCGCTCAGATCGCTTCGAGGATCTTGTCCAGCTTCACGTGGGCGGCGATCAGCTCCTGCACCAGCTTGATCTTCTGGGTGTCGTCGGGACGGATCTTCACGATGAGGTCGTGGACCCGGCTGGCCACCGTGTAGCTGTCGAGCGGAGACACCAGGACGGGGCAGGGGAAGGTCCCGGCAAGCTTGAGCACCGCGTTGGAGGTGGGGATTTCCTCGGACAGGACGATGCCCGAGAGGTGGCCGCCCGACTTGAGGTAGTCCTGGGCGGCCTTGACGATGTCGTCGCGGTCGGCCGGAACGATGAGAAGCACCCCGGGAAGGAAGTGCTTGGTCACCTGCGCGGCGCCCATGGCGCCGATGACCACCCGCTTCACGATATTGTGGATCTGGGGCGTCGTGTTGAGGACCCGCGCATTGAGCTCCTCACGGATCAGCTCAAGGGTCGGGCTCGACAGGATCGGCTGATGGGGTACGACGCCCAGGAGCTTGAGTCCCTTCCGACGGAGTCCCTTCTCGGCGAACTCCGTGATGTAGTCGAGTTTCTCGGGGAGGACCTTGTTGAGGATGACGCCGATGACCTCGACGCCCTCCTTCTCAAACAGGGCGCGGTTCAGGGCGACCTCGTCGATGGGCAGTCCGATGCCGCCCCGGGACACGATGACCACCTTGGCCTTGAGCATCCTCGCCACGGTGGCGTTGCTGAGGTCGAACACGCTGCCGACTCCCGCATGGCCCGTGCCCTCGCAGAGGACGAACTCCTTCTCCCAGGCCACACGGTCAAAGGCCTTGTGGATTCGCTTCACAAGCGCGTCGAAGTTGGCCGACTGCAGGTATCGTCGGGTGAAGTCCGGCTCGACGGCGATGGGCGACATGTCGACCAGCGGACAGTTGAGCCGGAACACCCGGTCCATCAGCACCGAGTCCTCGTCGATCTTCTCGGCGTCGATCTCCACGAAGCGCTGTCCGACGGGCTTGATGTAGCCGACGCGTCCGAACCGCCGCTGGAGTGCCGCCAGGAGTCCGAGGGAATTGGTGGTCTTGCCGTCGTTCTGCCGCGTCGCGGCGATGAAGACCCGGGGGGTGGAGCTGTTGAGGAGCACGGGTGGAGTCGGTGTGTCGGGACGGTTCAGACGGCGTCGCCAGGCAGCGTGTCACCCGCGCCGGGGTAGAGCTTCTGGTACTCGATGCTCTGGAGACCGGTGATGGCGGCCACGCCAAGGATGTCGTGCGACGTGCTGCCGCGGGAGAGGTCGGCGGCGGGACGATCCAGCCCGAGCAGGATCTGTCCGTAGGCGTTGGCGCGGGCGATGTGCTGGATGAGCTTGTGGGCGATGTTGCCGGAGTTGAGGTCGGGGAAGACGAGGACATTCGCCCGGCCGGCGACCGGGCTTCCGGGCAGCTTGCGGGCGGCGATCTCGGGCACAAGGGCGGCGTCGACCTGCAGCTCGCCCTCGAAGTCGGCCTCGAACAGGTCCTGGTCGGCCCTCTGGCGTGCCAGCGCGGCGGCCGCCCGGACCTTGAGGACGCTGGAGTGGGTGGCGCTGCCCTGCGTCGAGTAGCTGAGGAAGGCGACCCGGGGACGCGTTCCGAGGATCTGGTTCGCCAGTCGGGCGACACTGAGGCCGATTTCCGCCAGCTGGTCGACGGTCGGATCCGGGATGACGCCGCAGTCGCCCATGAACAGGACGCCCTTCTCGCCGAAGCGGGTGTCCTCCACCTCCATGACCATGCAGGACGAGGCGGTGGTGGTCTTGGGGGCGACCTTGATGATCTGGAAGAGGGGTCTCAGGACGCCGCCGGAGACCTCGCTCGCGCCTGAGACCAGTCCGTCGGCCTGCTTCATGGCCACCATCATCGCACCGAAATAGTTTGGCTTCTTCATGGCCTCCCGGGCCTCCTCCTCGGCGATACCCTTGCTGCGGCGGAGCATCAGGAACCGCTTCACGAAGCTGTCGAGGTCCGGGCTCTGCGAGGGGTCGATGCGGCGGATGCCCTCGAGGTTGACGTTGAGGGCGTCGGCGGCGGCCTTCACCTCCTGGCGGTCACCCAGGAGGATCGGCACCCCCAGCCGCAGGGAATGGAACTGACGGGCCGCCTGGAGCACCCGGGGTTCCGTGCCTTCCGGAAAGATGATCCGTTTGGGATGACGCTGGAGCTTCTCGTAGACTCCGCCGATGAAACGCATCCCTGGGTTTAATCCGCAGGCTCCCAAACTGCAAATGCCCTTTGCCCGACGCCCTGCATCCGCGATGCTGATTCCATCATGCAAAAGCTCCTTTGGACCGCCTTCGCCGCCATCGCCCTCTCGTGGATCGCCTGGGCCCAGCAGGATGCCGCCCCGGCGAAACCCGCTGCCAGGACCCGCAACGTGGACGTGCAGGAATTCGACCGTCTCCGCGCGGGCAAGAATGTCGTGATCCTCGACGTCCGGACCCCGGCCGAATTCGCCGAGGGCAACATCGAGGGGGCTGTGTTGCTCGACTACCGGGCGACGGACTTCGCCGACAGGGTTGCCAAGATGGACAAGACCAAGCTGTACCTCGTCCACTGCGCCGCCGGGGGAAGGAGTGCCCGGGCGTGCGCCAAGATGGAGTCCCTGGGCTTCACCAACCTGGTGAACCTCGAGGGCGGCATGGGGGCGTGGCAGGACGCCAAGAAACCCGTCACGAAGTCTCCCGCCAAGTAGGCCACCCGCCGGGCGGCTGGAACCGCTCCGGTGACGGGCCCTCCCCTCGCATGAACCGCCCCGTCGGACATGGCCCACGGCTCCGCGGCGAGGTGGTCTACCTCTACGCGTTCGACATTGCCTATGAATTCGGCAGGGACCCCCTCCGCGAACTGCTCGGCCAGCCGGTGGCCCAGTTCAGCGTCGATGTCAGCCATCGCGGCCCGCGGAACCTCCTGTTCCACCAGCCGCAGATGGTCCGGCTCCCCGCCCAGGAACGGCGCGGTCCTGCCGGACCGGTCCGGGTCGATACCACCGTCAAGATCCTGCCCATCGGGGCCATCAGCATCTCGGTCCGGGTCCCGTTCGAGGTCGAACGCCTCGAGCAGCTGATCCCGTACCACGACCTCCGATTCAACAACGGGACGCTCCACGACGAGGTCCGGCACCTGGCCGAGCGGATCCGGCAGGATCTGGGCCCCCTCATCCTCCGTCCCATCGACCAGCTGGCCCACGAGGAGGCCTACACGGTGTTCTGCATCGAGGCCCCGGTGACGGGGGGTGACGGGGTCCCGATGAACGCCGAGGTCTGGCTGGAAGGGCATCGACGACAGGTCGCGTCGCTTCTGGCCCAGGAGGATCCCGACAGCCTCTCGGCCCAGGAGGAGCTGGAGTCCACGAACCGCAGCCTGAGCTACTATGCCGACGATCTCCTGGTGATCGACTGGGACGCGGCGCTCCTGGTGGACCAGGCCCGGGATTTCGACGAGACGCTTCACATCCTGGAACTGGCCAACGTCCAGCTGGCCGAGCTGGAGGCCTACGACCGGGTCTTGGACGCCGCCCTCGAGCGCAGCTACCGCGATCTCGGGACCACGCCGATGCGGCGTCGGTCCGAGGTGCTGCGGGATCTGCGGGAGCTCCGGATCGACATGACCCGGTTCAACGACGAGCTGTCGAACATCACCAAGTTCTTCGGCGACTGGCACCTGGCGCGGGTCTACGGAGCGGTGGCGGCGCGGTTCCATCTCGCCGACTGGCATCGGGCGGTCTCGGACAAGCTCCGCACCCTCGACGAACTGCACCAGATCCTGAAGTCCGACCAGGCCAACCGATGGATGATGGTCCTCGAGGTCACCATCGTGCTCCTCTTCATCATCGATCTGGCGATCCTGTTCCTTGGGGTTCGCACCTGAACGGTGCCGACGGTCACCGCGCCCGCGGGTGGAAGGCGTCGTGGACGTCCCGGAGGTGCTGTCCGGCGACGTGGGTGTAGATCTCGGTGG
>SXGQ01471981.1_pt1 | contig 10039 bp, 7 predicted proteins | sample 3178371 | NCBI WGS metagenome assembly SXGQ01 (sample SAMN11356859, study PRJNA531348) | freshwater metagenome | isolation source: freshwater sample F1-20 | place: China: Fuxian Lake, Yuxi | collected 2017-12-25 | reverse complement strand
TAAGAATTTAAAAAATTAAGTGCATCATTATTTTCTTTAGTATAAACATGTTTTTTCATAAACTTTTTAATAAATCTTGTGGTAATAAATATTTTAAACAAATTATTTAACTTATATTTATTACTAATAAATGCAGAATATAATAGAATTATATAAAATAAATGTATGATATATTCTTGTGTTTTAGTTATCAAACTATTATCATTTTTTTTCTTTAATTGATAAAAAATTTTATTATATTCTAGAGAGTCATTAGGAATTTTAGCAAATTTATTTTTTTTAAAATCGACATTCCCCAAAATTCTTTTGTCATTTGTAATGGTGTTATTTATAAATAATTTTTTTTCTAAGTTCGATTTTTTTAAAAATGAACATATTAAAAGTAATCTTAATATATATTTTTTATAAAAATCTTTAATATGAAAATTAATTAATTTCTCCTTTCTATACTCATCAAATGAAAAAATAGATATATTATTTAGATTATTTTCAACAAAAATATTTTTTTTTTTATAATTATCTTCAAGAAAATAATTATCTAATGTTTTTACATTCTTAAAATTATAATTAATTTTATCAATTTTTATAATTATTGGATGATAGTGAAAAGACTTTATATAAATCGAATTATTTATAATGTCATATAAAAAAGTTCTAGATAAATTTATATTATTGTTTAAAAATTGTTGATGATAATCATGAATAATATCTTTATTTCTGATTAATAATTTCAAGTGACTTTTTTTTTCTTTAATAAGTAACTTTAAAAATTTTTTAAAAATCTTTTTTTTTGAATTTAGTAATAAGCCGAACGAACAAATAACTTTTATATTTTTTTTCTTAAAGATTTTAATACAATTGCTAAATGCATTTTTGGAAAAAAGCATATCAGAATATAAAAATATAAGATAATTATTCTTATTTTTTCTGTTTTTGACAAGATGATTAATATGACTTAATTGTGCTTCAGTTGCCACCTTGTATTTATCATGAATTTTATTTATTTTAAAAAAAATAATATCTACTTTAATTATTTTGTTTAATTTTTTTTTGATAGTTTTTTTATTATTATTTGTCGTAGAGATTATGAACTTTATCTCAAAATTCTTCTTTAAATTAAATAAGTCATTTATTATTGTTTTTACTGCTACATTAAAAAATTTTTCAATATAACTATCTCCATATAAAACTAAACTAAAGAAAATAATTTTTTTTTCCATTTAAAAAAGTTTTATACAAAAATAAAATTCTAATAATTTTTATAGAATTGTTTAATTTTTGATATAATATATTTTAATTGATTTTTAGATAAAAATTGGTGAACAGGAATAGTTAATAGTCTATCTGCTTGATAATCAGAGTTTTTCATATTTATTTTACCAAAAATTTTTGTGTATGCCTTCTGCTTGTGTAAAGGTATTGGATAATGAATTTTAGTCTCTATTCTATTTTGTTGTAAAAATTTTTTAAGTAAATCTCTTCTTTCACATAAAATCATATATAGCGCAAATGTTTCTTTATAAGCTTTTGGTCTTAATGGTAATTTTATAAACTTATTTAGTTTTGATAGTTCTGAATCTAGAAAAATTGCATTATTTTCTCTTATCTTTAAATTTTTATTCAATTTTTTCAGACCTTCTAAAGCAACAATTGCTTGTAATGGTTGCATTCTACAATTTACTCCCCACATAATAATTTCATCTCTGTTGATCATTCCATGATTTCGATAAAATTTCATCCATTCATAAATTTTTTTATTGTTAGTCACTACTGCTCCACCATCACCCATTACATTTAATGATTTTAAAGGGTGCATGCTAAAAGCTCCTATGTCTCCAAAGGTTCCAGGATGTTTTCCTTCAACATTTCCGCCTATGCCCATGCATGCATCTTCTAAAATTTTGATTTTATTTTTTTTTGCAATTTTAACTATCCTGTGCATATCAGGGGATGCACCTCCCCAGTGAACAGGAATTATAGCTTTAGTTTTCGCATTGATTTTTTTTTTAATTTCATCAATATCAATTTGATAACGAATGTCACAATCAACAAAAATTGGTGTTGCACCTACACTAACAATTGCTCCAGTCGTAGCATAAAAGGAATTGCATACTGTAATTACTTCATCTCCTTTTTTAATATTTAACGCTTTAAGACCAAGTATTAGAGCGTCAGTACCATTGTTTGTAGATATACAATATTTAGCTCCAACAAATTTTGCAAATTTTTTTTCAAATTTATCTACGTATCTTCCTAAAGTAAAATCTGTAGATTTAATTAAATTTTTCCATTCAGAAAAAATTTTTTTATTTTTTTTGAATTCTTCTTTTAGATAATTATATTCAACTTTCATTTTTTAGAAATATTAAATTATTTTTTATCATATACAAAATTTTTATTTAATCTATTAAAATCTTTCTTATCTAGGTTTCGACAATTAAAATTTTCAAATGGACCAGTGAAATATTTTAAATCTCCCTCGAGTTCTTTTTCAAATATTATTCCAGTTAAAAGTGAATTTACTCTTAATAACTTAATTTCATTATTTTTATTCTTATTATTAAATTTTAAACAATTACTGAATTCAAAAGGCAGAATAATTAAAGATTTTTTAGTACTAAAAGCATTCACTGTAATAGTATCTTTTTTGACATTAAGATTTACTTTTGAAGCTTTAACTAATTTTTCTTTTGGTACTTTTTCTAATGTTGCATATTCACTTAAATCAAGTTTTGAATTTATCAACCTAAATGTTGAGATATAGTCACCATTTCCGATAAATCTTGTTGGTGAATAATTACCTATATTTACATCGTTCAAATAGTATAAATAAAGTGTTTTATAGGTACCATCTATTTTTTGTTTTATAATAGCCTCATTAAGAAATAATATTTCATCATCAGTAATAATATAATTTACCCCAAAGAGTTTTAGAATTCTCAAATTAATTTTTCTTAAAGTTGAAAAGTTTCTCATTTGAATATCTTCAGGTCTAGCTAAAAAATCTCTAGTTATTTGAAAAAAAAAAGGTGAGACTAACCAATTATATTCAAATAAAGTAGGTATATTATACCACCATAAACCTGCAAAATGATGATCGTTCCCAAAATGTCTCCAAAATACATCGCCAGCACTACTAATCTTCATCCAGTCTTGAGATAAAACATCCTTGACTTTATAGGCAGTAAAAACTCGACCACGATAATTATTGTTATTAAATAATCCGATTTCTTTTTCTAACTTTTCAACTATTGGTGTTTTAATTGGTGGTGAAATATAATTCATTGTATGTTTGAAACTTATCACAATGCTAAATAAAATTAAAAAAAAAAGGATTAAAATAAAAAATAAAACTATTCTGATTAATTTCTTATTAGACAAGAACTTTGCCAAGAATATTATTTTATATAATGATTTTTTTTTATAAAATTTTCTAAAAATAAAAATTACAAAATCTGTAGCAAGAATACAGTAAAAAGGTATCATTACATAATCATAATATACCGGTGAAATGTACATATATGATGTTTTGATTATTAGAATTGCACCACCGATTGCAAATGTAATTCCTAAAAAAAAAACAAGTTTACCTAATAAATTTTTTGATTTTTTTTTGGAAAAGAAATTTAGAAATCCACCGGCCATTCCTAGACAAAAAATAATTGGTCCAACGTAACTAAATGATACTCCATGATATAGAATTGATGCTTGATCCAAACTTTTTGGTGGAAATGGAAGAGTTAGTTCGCTACCATAATTATATGAGGCTGTATGGGTGAAAAGACCTTTAAAAAAATCAAAAAAATTAAAAAAAAAGAATAAAAAAATTATAATTAAAAAAATGATTAACTTATTTATTAATTCCTGTTTATTGTTTGAAGATTTTATTAAAGAGACTAATCCAAATAAAAAAATTATTGGATAAATTATTCCAACCATCCCAGAAACTGCTAATGATACCCAAAAAAATAAAAATATATAAATAATTAACTCAAAAATAAAAATATTAGCATTTTTACCAATTTTCCAAAAAAAAGTTGTTAACAACAGAGTCATAGTAAGATTCCAAGCAAATGGTGGACCTATTGCGAACATTGGATAAACTAATCCTTCTCTGATAAAAGGAGCAATAGTTAAAAGTAAAAGCCATGAAGATATTACTGCTACAGATATCCTAAATCCAAAAGTAATTGCTGTATAGTAGTTCACGCTAAACATGCTTAACGAAAGTAGAGTATAGGAATAGATAGGTTGAATTTTTAAATTGTTTGATAAAGCTGGAATGAAAAATTCAGGTATAAGGTAAAAATTTACTGGAAATTTGATATTATTCAATGACTGCAGTATTTGAGAAGAGAAACCAATCTCAAAAGAGCTAAAACTATATTGTAAATTTGCAAGAAGTTTCCAGTGATTTCCATCTTGTTGAGAAAAAAGAGAATCAGCGTTTATGCTAAATGATATAAATGAAAATAAACTAAATATTATAAAATTTAATAAAAAAAATTTTAAGTTTATATTATTTTTCATAAATTATTTGTTTTAAGAATAAATTCAATAATTTTAATTTACTAAAAAAAGTCTATAAATTTTATAATTTTTTAATATTTTTACCAAAATGTATTATATTAATTTTACTATTTGATATAAAGAATGAAGCTTTTTCATTTCCAATGTAATTTTCATTTCCTGTATTGAACCCCCTGAAACCTTGAATTCTTAAAGAAAATTTATCATTTGTTCCTAAAAGTTTAAATTTTGCAGAAATTTTTAATTTATTTTTTAAATTAAGAGTAAACATCCCTTTATTATTTTGCCAGATATTTTCTTTAGACAATAATTCAAATTTACCATATTTTGCACTTAGATTATAAATTCTATTAACTTGTCCCAAATCAAGCCAGATTGAAGAATTTCCATCATCAGATATTACACTAATAATTAGATCTGTATAATTGTTAGTTTCAATAAAAAAATTTACATAAATAATTGAGATATTAGATTTTTCAAAGTTTTGAAATTCTAAATAATGCTTATTTAAAGAGGAGTCCTCGTTAAATAAAATTTGTTTATCTTTAATTGTAAAATTTCCACCTATAATTTTTATATTTTTTTTCAATATATCGCTATTATCAAAATTTTGAAATCTAACTGGAAAATATATTTGATAAATTTTATATGAATATTTTAGAAAAAAAAAAAATATAATAATTATGGCAAAAAAATAATATAAATAATAAAAAAAAGGTCTTTTTAAATTTTTATTATGGAAAAAATTCATTCTAAAATTCTCGTTGGTCACCCGTTTCTAAAATTCTAATTTTAGTTTTTTCAATTTCTATTATAGGTTCAATTTTATCTTGAGAAATAATAATTAGATTCAAATTAAATAACGGAAAATCATCCATAATTACAAAACGACCAGCTATTTTAGTTTTAATTTCATTTTTATTATTTAAACTTGAAATATTACCATTTAAAAAAAAAAGCTCCACTATTTTGACTGGTAATCTTATTTAAACCTGTATTAAAATTTACGGTCGATCTATTGAATGGAGCGTTCAACTCCAATAAAATATTATTTTTTTCTGGATCAATTTTTTTTAATGTTATTTCAAATTCAATTAAAGTATTTTTTTTTCTTTCAAAATCTAAAGTTAAAATATGAGTTTTTTTTGAATTATCATAATAATTATTTTTTTTTAACCAAATTTTGTCTAAGCCAATTACTTCACTATTAATCTCTTTTACAGACCAATGCCTATTTTCTTGTATGCAAATCTTTTTTTCATCAATAATTTGACATGGTACAAAAATTACAGGTTTTTTAAGTTTATATATAATTTCTAACACTTTACCCAAATCGTAAGTAGTTCCCTTGGGATGTCCTAAAGGATTTTTATCCCAGCCCCACTCAGAATATAATTCAGGAGGTGGCTCTTCAATATAGTATTTATTATTTGTATTATTTTTTTCTTTAAGTGGCTCTAACCAATTAGATATTTTTGTGAAATCCTTTTTTATATTTATTTGATTTGCTTTAATAAATGTTTCAGAAGATTTTATTATGTTTGTCAACCAAAAAACAGAAATAAAAATAATAGAATAAAAACAAACTTTGAATATTTTTTTTTCGAAAAAAAAATTAATTTCTTTTAGATAAAATCCTAAGATTAGACCAAAAATAAAAATACTTAAAAAAAATAAATTATATGAATAGAGATTTTGTCTTATCGGTAAAGTTATAAATCCAGTATCTTTTACTAAAGTGTAAAGTTTAGCATCAGAAAAATTATAAAATGGATCCATTAATGAAAAATATCTATAAGATAAAAAACCCATAACAAACGACAAAATGAAAGGAACTATAATAGAAAAAATTAATAAAATTTTAATTTTTTCAAACCGTTTTGGCTTGCCATTCCAAAAACCAATGCCGATGCCCAATAATATAATTGGTAACACAGCTCCTTCGAGTCCTAAATAAATTTCTTTTAGCGGAAAAAAAATAGTTTGGTAAGAGAGTTGGATTGATTCTAACCAAGTTTTCTCAACAGGAAAAAATTTATATCTATTATTAAGGCTAGGAGAAAAAATTTGAATATTTACTGAAAATAAATAAATTAGCAGTGCAATAATAAAAAATACCGATTTCTTATTTTTTTTATAAAATTCATTATTTAGAATTTTTAAAAAAATTAATATTAATATTAATCCACCAGAAATAAGATGAATTTCATGTGAGTTTAAATATAAAAAAAAAAATATTAATAATATATAAATAAAAAAATTTGACTTATTAATTTCCTTTAATAATAAGCCCATCAAAATACAATAGATCCCAAATGAGAAAGAATAGATTGATTGATCAACAAGCCAATAATACTTTATTCCAGTAAATCCTATACTTATTAGAGCATTGCTTAGTAAAATTGACGAAACAATTATCGAAACAAAAATTGATATACGAGGTAATATGCAGCGAAGAAAAAAAATTAAAGATACTAATACAAATATCCAATTTGTTAATCTAGCAAAAACTAATGTTGTCCAAGGATCAATATTTGTTAATTTAGAAAAAATTGGCGCTAAACCCAACCACATCATAGCACTTATTCTTCCAATAAGAGCGTACCAGTAGTAACCCACACCTTTAAAATATCCGTGAATTGTAAAAATACTAAAAGCTGCCGTTTCGTCAGGAAATGGATAGTTAGATATTCCAATTGAAGATATTTTGAAATAAATAAATAAAAATATTACAGAAAAAAATATATAAAAGAAATATTTGAATACATTTTTCATTATTTATTAGAATAATAAAATTTTTTTAGATTCAAAATGGACCTTTAAACTTTGGATCGGGTATATCTTTTGGAAGATTATTTGAATGCTCAATTATTTTTTTCTTTATTTTATTTTTTAGATTAATATTGATTTTAATTAATCTGAAAATAGCATCTAATATTTGTTTACTATCTACATAAACTTTATCAATAAAACTCCTTGAACTTGGTGTGGGATGATCTGGCATACCAAGTCTTATTGGAGGTAAATCAAATTTATAACCTTCTTCTACAAGTTTAGTTATAATTTCAGCGCCAATACCTAGTATTTTATGACCAGAGTCTATCGTAATAATTTTTTTTGTCTTAATTACTGATTTTTTTATTTGTTCTACATTTAGAGGTCTAATTATCTTTAGATTGAAAAAATCAACATGAATATTAAATTTTTTTAGCACATGAACTAATTTATAACATATTGTGGAAGAATATCCTGAAGAAACTAAAGTTAAATCTTGACCATTAGATAATTTTGAGAAGCATTTATTATCTATTGAATTCAGTTTATTAATATTTCCCTCAGTATAATGACTCCATCTATTTTCTATAAAGATTATAGGGTTAGGATCTTTGATGGCTAGATTCATTAATTGATAAGCCTCAAATGGAAATGCAGGCATAAAAACTTTTAATCCAGGAATTGAAGCAAACAAGTTTTCAAAAGTTTGAGAATGTTCAGGTCCTTGACCCCATCCTCTTCCTACAATTAATCTAATTACAATATCAACATTATGTTTACCATTGCTTAAGTAACGAGTTTTTGCGGCATTATTAATTATTTGCTCAAGGGCCAGCAAGGCAAATTCTACCCTTTGAAGATTTACAACAACTTTATCGCCCATTAATGAGGCCCCAATAGCGGCGCCGATCATACAGTTTTCTGAAAGTGGCATTTCTATTGTTCGATTAAGACCATATTTTTTTCTTAATCCTTTTGTAGTTCCAAACATAGATGATGGGTCATCAATTCCTTCGCCAAAAGTAATAAGATTTTTATATTTTAACATATTCTGATCTAACGATTTTCTAATGCAATCTGCAAAAGTAATAATATTTTTTTTATTCATAAACTATTTGTAAACGAAATTAGTAATAGTATTAGGATTCGGTAATTTAGATTTTTGTGCAAATATGAAAATTTTATTTACATAAATTTTTAATTTTTCTTTTATATTTAATAAATCTTTAAGATTGTAAATTTTTTTTTTAAGTAATAAATTTTCTAATTTTTTTATTGGGCATCTTTTTTTCCATTTTTGGAATTCATTTTCTGATCTGTACCCAATATTATTATCATAATTAGGTCCGCAGTGTTCTCTCCATCGGTAAGTATCTAATTGCAAAAAAAATGGAGAATAATTATTTCTCATTTTTCGTATAATATTTTTTGTTTTTTGGAATATTTTGTAGGCATCATTACCATTCATTCTCAATGAATTAATTTTAAAAGCTTTTGCAAAGCGAATAAAATTATCATCTATTTGTCTTTCTTTAATATTAGTATAAACAGAATAAAGATTATTTTCACAAACAATAAGAAGAGGTAATTTATTTAAAGATACAAAGTTCATTGCTTCATGAAATATTCCTTCCTCTATTGAACCATCTCCAATATAAACTACACATATATTTTTAGATTTTTTTCTTTTTAAATTTAAAGCAACACCAACAGCTGGGCCAAGAGCACTAGATACAATTGGAATACTTGCAAAAAAACTTTTATTTTTATCCTGTAAGTGCATAGAACCACCTCGTCCACCGATGCATCCATTAGCTTTTCCGTATAATTCGCAAATCATCCCCTTTAAATCACAATTTTTTGCAATATAATGTGCATGCGAACGATGACTGCTAAATAAAATATCTTTACTTTTTAAGGATAAGCAGACACCTGTGGCAGAAGCTTCTTGTCCTATTGATAAATGTATTGGACATCGCATTTCTTGTTCGGAATATTTTTCAGCTATTGTTTCTTCAACAGTTCTTATTAATAAAGATTTTTTATATAAATTAATTAAATTTTTCATTTTCTTTGCAATAAAGCAATTCCATCATACATAGGAAGTAAGGTTAAATTATATTTTTTTGATTTTGAAATATATGCAGCTAATTTCTTTACCCCCATACCTTTATCTGAAGGTGATCTATTCAAAACATCTCCATGGAAAAAAAAATTATCAACAATTATTATTGAATTTTTTTTAATATTATTTTTTTCAATAATTTTAAATATTTCTGTATATTTTCCTTTATCCCCATCTAAAAATATTAAATCAAATTTAAATTTCTTTAATTTTTTTAAAATGTTTATAGCGTCACCATTATAAATTTTTATTTTTTTATCAAATTTATTTATTTTAAAATTATATTTTGCGATTTCAAAAAATTCTTTAAATTTTTCAATTGTAAAAATTTTACATTTATTATCAGTGGCTCTTGCCAATGTTAGAGCGCTAACGCCAACAAAAGTTCCAATTTCTAAAACCTTTTTTGGTTTTGATAAATTACAAATAAATTCATAAAGATTAAGAGCTAATGGAGGTGAGGCCATTTCTTCTAAAGAAAAACGATTTGAAATTTTTAATTTAAATTTATTTTTTGGATGTATTAATTTTAAAAATTTTTCTATGTATGTGTATAGTTTTTTTTCAAATAGAAGTTTATCTTTTTTAAAAAACTTTCTAAAGAAAAAC
>SXGQ01427872.1_pt1 | contig 10039 bp, 9 predicted proteins | sample 3178371 | NCBI WGS metagenome assembly SXGQ01 (sample SAMN11356859, study PRJNA531348) | freshwater metagenome | isolation source: freshwater sample F1-20 | place: China: Fuxian Lake, Yuxi | collected 2017-12-25 | reverse complement strand
GAAGGACGGCCCGACGTACCGCGACATGGTCCCCGAGCCCCCGCCCGCAGAGCTGGCCCCGAGCTGCGCCGAAGCCGGCGTGCTCGGCGTGCTGCCCGGCATCGTCGGGTCGCTGCAGGCCATCGAGACCATCAAGCTGATCCTCGACCTGGGCGACTCCCTCCGTGGGCGCCTCCTGGCCTACGACTCCCTCGAGCAGAGCTTCCGGGAGTACAAGGTCCGACCCGACCCGGCCAACGAGATCACCTGGGCGAACCGCGATCAGATCCAGGTCGTCGAGCTCGACGGTCTGTGCATGCCGGCGCCGCTGCAGGCTCCGACCGCCTGATCGACCGCGCCGGCCCGTACAGTCGCGGTCAAGTTCCGGCTCTGGTCGACCGATGTCGCATCGCCGGGCTGACGACCACCGCTCGCTGATGGCGGACGCAGCGCGGCGCACCGACAGGCTCGACGAGGACGACTTTGCACACGACGACGAAGCCCCGACGCCTCCTCCACGTGTTCGCGGCCGTCGTGCTGCTGGTTGGGTCGGGCGCCACGGTGGCCGGTGCGGAGCAGAGCGACGACGCAGCGGATGCCGTCTCGGAGTCCGCTGACCGGCCGTCGCGCCCCTTTCTGGACGTGCCGGGGGTTGATCTGGCCGCCCTCGGTCACGAGGGCCCGATGATCGACGGCGCCGTCATCGATCGCATGGGCGAGGACCTCCCGTCCGACCCCTACGAGCGAGCCGTGGAGATCAGCCACCGCCTGACGCTGGCGCCCCCGCAGCTCGAGTCGCTCGTCGCAGCCGAGGACGTGCTGGCCGGGGTCGTCTCCTCGCTCGAGGCCGACACCACGCAGGCCGAGGGCGCCGTCGAGGTGGCGGCCCGCCGGGTCGAAGCTGCAGGTCAGCGGCTCTCCGAGGCCGTCGCCCGCGTCGAGGCCCGGGTCGAGTCGCTCGGGCACCACCGGGACGAGATGGCGGAGGTCGCCGTCGCCGCCTACGTGCGACCGCCCGATGCCGACGTGCTGGCCAAGGTCATGGGCGGCGTGGCCACCACCACCAGCGACCTGTCCGCCGGGGTGCTCTTCTCGGCCAAGGCCGACCACGACGGCGAGGTGCGCGACACGTTGCAGGTCCTGCTCGCCGTCGGCCAGGAGCAGCGGCTCGCGGCGGAGGCCGACAGCATCGACACCGGACGCCGCGCCGAGGAGGCCTCCCGCCGGCTGCAGGACCTCGAGCAGCGTCGTGACGCCTTCCGCGCCGCCTTCGCCCAGATCCAGCCGGCTCGGGTGCTGCTCGAGGAGCAGATCCCGGCGCTCGAGCAGGACCTCGCCCGGACCATCCAGGAGGCGTGGGGGTCCCTGTCCGATCCGAGCGGGATGGGGCCGATCGGCACGGTCGGCCTCATCTCGGTGGGTGGCATCAGCGTCCACCGGGCCGTCGCTCCGGGTCTGCACGCCCTGCTCGAGGCCGCCCACGCCGACGGCGTCTACCTGGGCGGCTGGGGCCACCGGACCGTCGAGCAGCAGATCGCCCTCCGTCGCGCCCACTGCGGGCCGACGCCCGAGGACATCTACCTGAAGCCGGCCGGCGCCTGTTCGCCGCCGACCGCACAGCCGGGGGCATCGATGCACGAGCGCGGCCTCGCCATCGACTTCCACCTCGCCGGCCAGGCCATCTCGACCCGGCACTCGCCCGGCTTCCAGTGGCTGGCGGCCAACGCCGCGCAGTACGGCTTCCACAACCTGCCGAGCGAGCCCTGGCACTGGTCGGTCAACGGCCAGTAGCCGGTTGATCACCGGCTCGCCGGTGCGGGCGTTCGCGGGCGAGGATGGATCCTCGTGACCGACCCGCCCCCAGCTCCAGCGACCGGTTCGTCTGGCGGCAAGGGCGCTCGACGGGCGTCCACTGCGGTCGGGGTGGTGCTCGGCGTCGCCGCACTCGCATTCGTCGTGCGGTCGATCGCCGCCGAGCGGACGCAGATCGCCGACGCCTTCGCCACGGCCGACGTCGGCTGGCTGGTGCTGGGAGCGGTGGGTGCAGCCGTCGGCATGACCGCCATCGCCCTCCCGTGGCGACGAGCCATCGCCCTGCTCGGCGACGACATGCCGGCCAGGGAGGTCGTCGGTCGCTACTACGTCGGGGAGATCGGCAAGTACCTGCCCGGCGGTGTCTGGCCGATCCTCGGTCGAGGAGAGCTGGCCGTGCGGTGGGGCGTGTCGCGGGTCGCCGCCTACGGCTCGGTGCTGCTGTCGCTGCTCGCCCTCTACCTGGCCGCCGCGCTCGTCGTCACGGCCGGTCTTCCGGTGCTGCTGGCCGGGGACGACGGCACGGGCCCGATCGTCGTCGTGCTGCTGCTGCCCCTCGGCCTCGTCGCGCTCCACCCGGCGATCCTGCGGCGGGTGCTCGGCCTGGGGGAGCGGCTGATCCGGCGACCGCTGGCGCTGCCGACCCCGGCATGGGGAGCGTCGGTGGGGCTCGTGCTGCTCTACCTGCCGGCCTGGTTTGCCATCGGCGGGGCGACCTGGGCGGTGGCCCGTGCGCTCGACCCCGGTGCCGGCATCCTCGACGTCGGGGTGGCGGCGGTGCTTTCGTGGCTGGTCGGGTTCGTCCTCATCCCCGTGCCTGGTGGCGTCGGGGTGCGCGAGGCCGCCTTCGTGGCTGCCGCCGGTTCGCTCGATCCCGGCATCGCTGCTGCGGTGGCGGTCACGGCGAGGGCGCTGTTCGTCGCCGTGGACGGCATCGGCGCCCTGCTCGGTTCGGCCGCTCTGCGCCGACGGGCCCGCGACGCTGCGGTGCGCAGCGGCTGAACCCCGACCTCGCTGCCCGGAGCGGGCAGATCAGGGAGCGGGGACCTTGCCGGTGTCCACCAGCAGGTCGAGGGTGCGGCAGATGAACGTCGCCATCTGGGCTCGCGTGACCCGACCGGTCGGACCGAAGCTGCCCGGGCTGACGCCGGCGGCCAGGCCGGCGTGCGCCGCCCGGTTGATGTTGAGCTCGTGGGCGTTGCCGGCGGTGTCGTTGAAGTAGCGGGGGCCGTCGGCCAGGGACACGCCGCGGGCGGCGACCTTGTAGGCCCGCACCAGGAAGGTGGTCATCTCGGCGCGGCTCACGTAGTCCGCCGGTCCGACCGTGCGGGGGGCCTTGGCGGTCACGACGCCGAGCTCGGCGAGCTGGTTGATGGCCAGATGGTGCACCGACCGGTCGTCGTCGTCGAAGTGGTTCGCAGGGGCGGCCGGCAGGGGGACGCCGGACTGCTGAAGCACGTTGCGCACGAACGTGGCCAGCTGCTGCCGGGTGATCGGCGCGTTGGGCTCGAAGGTCGTGGCGGTCTTGCCCGAGGCGATGCCCCACCCGACCAGGCAGGTGATGCTGGCGCGGTGGGCGTTCCCGATCGTGTCGGCGAAGCTCACGGTGCTGCTGGCCTGGACGGTCGAGCAGGCCTTGTCGATGCTGCGCTGGTTGACCTGCGGGAGGGGCACCTCGAGGCCGGTGATGCCGGTGATGGTGGAGCCCTGGAGGAAGCGCACCGTGACCCAGGTCTTGCCGTCGCGGTGGACGACGCCGATGCCGACCCGGTTGTAGCCGCTGCCCATGATGTTGTCGCGGTGCCCGGGGGAGTTCATGAAGGCGTTGTGGAGGCCCTGGGCGTCGTAGCCGACGCCGACGTTCTCGCCGATCTTCCGCCAGGCCGGCTCGATGCTGGCGGCCACCTGGCCGAGGTTCGTGGCGTGGGAGATGCGGCCCTGCGACGCCATCGTGGCGGACCAGGTCCGGGAGGTCGCGGCGAGGCTGGCGTCGGACACCAGCGCAGGCATCCCGGCACTGGTGCGGGACTGGTTGAGCAGCCGCAGGAAGTCGTGCTCGTCGGTGGACTCGGAGGCGCCGGCGGGGCTCGCCGAGCCGAGGAGGATGAGCGCGACCACCAGGAAGAAGGCGGCGAGGAGTGGGCGGCGGAGGCGTCCGGTTTCGCTCATGCCTCCTTGATCGGTCGGGTCGCGACCGATCTTGAGCGCGGTTCCGCTACGTGGGTTCCCTGGTGGCCGTCGCCACCGCACCGGCCAGGGTGGCGGTGGCGATGGCTGCCGTCGCGGCGACGACGCCGACGGTGAGCCAGCCGGGCACGGGAGCGAACGCGACCATGGACCGCAGGCGCTCGATGGGCCCCTCGCCGGTGTAGTAGCGCCCGAGGACCACCCAGAGCCCGCCGGCCTGCAGGGCCAGACCGAGGACGAGGGTGGCGACCGGTTGCCACCACGATGTCCGGCGCAGGAGCCGGGCCGCCCCGAGGGCGGCGAGCGCGGCCAGGCCGACGATGCCGGCGAAGAGGTAGCGGCCCTGGGTGGCGTAGGAGACGCCGGTCTTCTTGAACGCACCCCAGCCCGACGACAGCACCATCGCCGTCGCGACGAGCGCCGGGACGGCCAGCGCGAGGCGCGACCAGGAGCGCCAGCACGCTGCTGCCACGACGGCGACGGCGACGATCGTGAGAGCGATGCTCACGCCCATCGGGAGCCGGGTCTCGAACCAGCCGAAGCTCCCCCAGAAGCTGGTGACGAGCCGCTCGGACCAGTCGCCGGCGAAGCGCGCCACGTCCTGCTCCACGCCCGGAACCCGGTCGCGCAGGCGGACGCCGGGCTGCGGCGTGCCGTGGCTCACGACGTTGCGGATCCACCACCAGCCCCCGATGGCGAGGGCGAGGGCGGCGACCACTGCGGACTGGACCAGCACCGTCGCCGGTCGCAGTGCCCCGGGTCCGTCCCGGTCGCGACGCCGGAGCGGGAGCAGGCAGGCGAGCGCCACCGCCGGCACGAGCGGGAGGGCGAAGCCCTTCGTGAGCAGGGCGAACCCGGCGGCGAGTCCGGTGGCGACCACCGTGCCCCAGCGGCGGTCGCCCGTGGCGAGCCGGGCCGCGCCGGCGAGGGTGAGGGAGCCGAGCAGCACCATCAGGCCGTCGTTGGACACCGCCGACGACACGTGGGTCAGCTGCGGCACCGCCAGCACGGCGGCGGCGGCCGACACGACGACAGCGTCGGAGGTCGTGAAGCGGCGGGCGATGTCGGCGGCCAGCAGCGGGAGCGGGGCGACCAGCAGGGCACCGAGCAGCCGCAGCTGCCAGACGGCTGAGTCGAGCGGGGCGCCGCCGTCACCGTCGAGGGCTCGCATCGCGGCGCCGGCTGCGTAGTAGTAGAGCGGTGGGTGCTGGGGCATCTGGTTCGGCGGACCGTTGCGCAGGTCGGGACCGAGGTCCTCCCAGCCGGGGCGCTCGGCCCGCACCTCGGCGGCATCGGCCGACACCGGAGCCGCGTGGGCGGGGAACGCCGGCGACGTGCCGAGGGCGTCGAGCGTGCGGCGGGACACGTCGAGGCCGTCGTAGTCGGGGTAGCTCCACGTCGTGGTCAGGTGGCGGACCAGGTCGTGGTGGACGTGCTCGTCCGGGGCGCGGAAGGTCGGGACGAACAGGCTCCACGTGACGAGGAGCGCCAGGTGGAGCAGCGTGATGGCGGCGAGCAGGCGGCGGGTTCGCTGGCCCATCACCCGAGAGCCTCGAGCTCGGGCGGAACGCAGGTGCCCGGTTCGCACGAGAACCGCCAGGAGTGCACCTGCGTGGTCTCGAACGGGAGGACTCGCTGGACGGCCGAGGTGCGGTCGATCCGGAAGAACGCCTCCTCGGGCGATCGGAGGTGTGGATGCAGCACGACGAGCGCCCAGGCGGCGGCGAACGCGGCACACCACCGCGCCGCCTGCGCGGTGAGCGGGCTGGCCACGGCGACGACGGCAGCGACCACGGACACCTGCAGGAAGTAGCGGCTGCCGATGGACTGGCCGCCGCCGAAGTAGTTGTCGGTGAAGGCCACGACGTAGAGCCCGGCGTAGGCGGCCAGGCCGCCGGCGGCCAGCACGGCGAGGAGGGGAACCCCTTCGCCTCGTCGGTGCCGGCGCCACGCCACGATCCCTGCGGACCCGGCGCCGACCAGCAGGGCCATGACCACCGGTTGGAAGGTGAGGACGCCCGTGTGGCGACCGACGGCGTAGGTGATCGCTGCGCCGGGGATGTCGCCTGATGGGTCGACGATGCTCTCGAGGACGTGGCCGGGGCTGAGCGACTCCCGGGTGCGCCATGGGGTGAGGTCGGCTTCGGTGCCGCCGCTCCACGGCGTGTTGGGCAGGGCGTAGTAGCGGTCGCCGCCGTACGCGCTCCAGCTGGCGCCGTCGGAGTAGTAGAGGTAGGGGGCGACCGAGACCGCGAGGACGAGGGCGGCGATGCCGCCGGCGACCAGCCGGCTGGCCCAGGGCCGGCGGAGCGCGGCGAGCGCCACCAGCGGACCCACCGCGACCAGCGCCGGCGGCTTCTCGGTGATGAGCAGCGCGCAGGCAACGGCAGCGGTGACCAGCCAGGGGTCGACGGCTCTCGTCGTGCCGGCGTCGCTGCGAGGCCAGGCGACCTGGGTCGCAGCGAGCGCGGCGATGCCGACCAACACGGCCACGAACAGGTCGGCGTGGGCCGGGAAGCCGTAGAGCCAGGCGTGGGAGGCGACGCTCGCCGCGGTAGCGACGGCGAGGGACGTGACCGCGTCCCAGCGGCGCCGGGCGATGGCGTACCAGCAGGCGGCGTAGGCGAGCAGCAGCGCCGCCCCGACCACGGTGACGCCGTGGGCGCCGAACACGGCCATCGCCGGCGCGAGCAGCACCGAGTACCCGAGCGGCTTGGCGAAGGCCCACCCGTCGTCCCGTGCCTGCAGGAAGAGCCCGTGGGGCTGGTCGGCCCACCCGAGCTCGAGCCAGCGGGCCTGGTCGGCCTCGTCGTAGGAGAGGTTTCCGCCCTGCAGGCTGAGTGCCTGGTAGACGAACGACGCCTGGTCCCCGGAGACCGGCTCGGACGTCGGGTCGTGCAGGGCGATACGCACCGCAGCCCCGAGGAGCACCACGAGGCACAGCCCGACGACGAGCGGCCGCCCGGTCCTCGCCATCAGCGCTGGCGCGGCTGCGTCGCCACGGCCAGCAGCCACGGCAGGCAGCGGTGCACCTCCACGTGCGCGAACGAGCGTTCCAGCAGGCGGCGGAGGCTGCGGGGACCGAAGGCGCCGATGTGCTCGATGTCGTTGCCCCAGCGAGCCACGTTCTTGCCCCGAGCCAGGTTGCCGAGCTTGAAGAACGGCTCCCACGGGACCGAGACGATGATGCCGTCGGAGACGACCCGGGACAGCTCGGCGACCAGGTACTCGGGGTGGGGGAGGTGCTCGAGGACCTCGATCGAGGTGGCCCAGCCGACACCGCCGTCGGGCACCGGCAGCCGAGTGACGTCGGCGACCGTGGGCTGCGCCTGCGGGACCCGCTCGGGGATCTGCGCTGCCTTCTCCGGGGCGAGGTCGACGGCGAGGACCGGCCGGCCGCCCGAGACGCGCTCGAGGGAGAAGCCGGCGCCGGCGCCGGCGTCGAGCAGGGCGGCGTCGGGCGGGACGTTCGCCTCCACCAGGCCGGACAGCTCGCCGAGCCAGCGGGCGATGAGCCGGCGGACCATTGGGTTGCTCGACAGGTACTTGGCCTGGTCCTGGTCCGCCAGGCTCGGGACTGCGGCGGTCACGGGGCGCGCCCGTCGCGGCGGTGCCGGAGGTGGACGAGCAGCTCGGCGAGCAGTCCGAACGAGGCGAGCTGGACGGCGACGATGACGAGGAGGACCCCGGCGAGCAGAGCCGGTCGGTCGCCGACCTTCTCACCGGTGATGCGCAGCACGAGCATCCAAGCCATCAGGCCGAAGCCGATCAACCCCGACACCGCGGCCATGCCGCCGAAGAGGTGGAAGGGTCGGGCGTCGTAGGTGGTGAGGAACTTCACCGTGACCAGGTCGAGCATCCCGCGCCAGAACCGCTCGGCCCCGAACTTCGAGTGCCCTTCGGCCCGGGGGTGGTGGACGACGTCGATCTCGCCGACCCGGTAGCCCTGCCATGCGGCGAGCACCGGGATGTAGCGGTGCAGCTCGCCGTAGAGGTCCAGGTCAGAGGCAACGTCGGCCCGCATCGCCTTGTACCCGCTGTTGAAGTCGCGACCCTCGACGCCGGTCACCCGCGCCGTCGTCCAGTTGTAGAGGCGGGACGGCAGGGTCTTGGCCTTGCGGTCGTTGCGCTGGGCCCGACGGCCGGTCACGAGGTCCATGCCGTCATCGAGCGCAGCGAGCAGGCGGGGGAGCTCGTCCGGGTCGTCCTGGCCGTCGGCGTCCATGAGCACCACGACATCGCCGGCGACCTCGGCCAGTCCGGCCCGCAGGGCGGGCGACTTGCCCCGGTTCACCCGCTGGCGGAGCACCCTGACCCCAGGCAGTGCGAGCGCCTCGACGACGTCGGCGGTGCCATCCCGGCTGCCGTCGTCGACGACCAGCACCTCGTGCTCGTCGCCTGCGGACTCGAGGACGGGGACCAGTCGCGTGAGCAACCCAGGCAGGCTCTCGGCCTCGTCGTAGGCAGGGATCACGACCGAGATCTGCACCGGCGAGACCCTACCGGTGCCCCCAGAAGCCCGAGGAAGCGCCGGATCTGCGCCGCAAGTACCCATAGGCGGCGCGTCCGGACCGGTGTAGCGTTCCGCCGGTGGGAAGACCGGACCGAGCGTGCTTCGAGCACCTGCTCGCCGATGCCCGGCGGGGCGACGAAGCCGCGTGGGCGTGCCTCTACGACTCCGTCGCGCCCCAGGTCCTCGGGTACCTGCGCAGCCGCGGTGCGGTGGACGCCGAGGAGGTGCTCGGCGACACGTTCCTGCACGTCGCGCGGGGCATCGACGAGTTCGAGGGCGGCGAGCGCGGCTTCCGTTCCTGGGTCTTCGTCATCGCCACCTCACGTCTCTACGACGACCGCCGCCGCCGGCGCCGCCGACCCGCTGAGCCCCTGCCCGAGAGCGACGAGCAGCACCTGATCGACCCCGTCGACGTGGCCACCGAGGTCGAGATCGCCCTCGCCGCCGAGGAGGTGCAGCACCTGCTCAGTGCGCTCACCGAGGACCAGCGCGCCGTCGTCGAGCTGCGGGTGTTCGGCGAGCTGACGTCGCAGGAAGTCGCCGACGCCATCGGCAAGCCCCTGACGGCCGTCAAGGCGCTGTACCTGCGGGGCCTGGGGGCGCTGCGTCGCCAGGTCGCGCTCGATGCTGCTTCGTCGGTGGGCGGCGCCGATGCCGTCATCTCTGCGTTCCCGCCCGTATCCCCAGGGGCGCCTGCGGCGGTCACCAGAGGATCATCCGGATGACCGACCTCACCATCGACGACGGCCCCGAGCTGGTCCCGCCCGCAGAGCTCCTCGAGCTGCGGTCGCACCTGTCCGTCGCGCCCTCGGACGAGGTCCGTCGGACCCACCTCGAGGCGGTCGTGGCCCAGGTCCGTCACGGTCGGCGGACGGCCTGGGGGCGCGTCGCTTCCGGCACGGCTCGCGGTGCCGCGGCAGTCGTGGTGACGCTGACCATCACCAGCGGCCTGGCCGCCGCGCAGGTGCTGCCGGCGCCGGCGCAGAAGATCTTCTCCTCGGTGTCGGACCGCTTCACGGGTCGGGTCGACGAGGCCGACGTTCCGGCGCCGGCGGCGACGGATCCGGCACCGGCAGCCGCCGACGACGAAGCGACGACCACCACGACTCGCCGCCCCGCCCCCGAGCCGGTCGCCGCGACCACGACCAGCACCACGGTCGTCCCGCCGGCGCCGGTCGTGACCACGCCGCCGAAGCCGACGCCTTCGACCACGGTGCCCCCGACCACCACGACGGTCCTGTCGCCGACCGGCCCCGGGAGCCCCGATCCGGAGCCGCCGGTGACCGAGCCCGAGGCTCCGGTCGAGGAGCCGACCGAGACCCCGACGGAGCCCAGCAACCCGAACGAGCCGACGGAGCCGAAGACCCCTGCCAAGGCCACGGGCGGACCGGTGAAGGCCGTCGACGGCGGCGTCGCCGTCGAGGAGGGTGGTCCGGGCTGAGCGCGATCACCGTCTTCCTGGGCACCAAGGCGCAGTACATCAAGACGGCGCCGCTGCTGCGGCTGATGGACGCCCGCGGCGTCCCCTACCGGCTCATCGACTCCGGG
>SXGQ01194070.1_pt1 | contig 10039 bp, 9 predicted proteins | sample 3178371 | NCBI WGS metagenome assembly SXGQ01 (sample SAMN11356859, study PRJNA531348) | freshwater metagenome | isolation source: freshwater sample F1-20 | place: China: Fuxian Lake, Yuxi | collected 2017-12-25 | reverse complement strand
TTTATTTTATGTTATTTTCTTTTATTTTCCTCCACAACTTTGGCAAGATTTATTTCCTGTAATTAATAAAGGCATGATATTTCTATTTGATGTTGAACCTAGTCTAAATAAAGATTGTGCTTGTTGTATTTGTTGTGCTTGTTGTGTTTGTTGTATTTGTTGTATTTGATTGTTTACTAATTGACTTTGTCTTGTTAAATTCATTCTTAATAGTGGCATGTTAGTGTAATAATATTATGTAATATTTTATTTTAATGTAATATTTATTTGCTTTTTTATTTGCTTTTTATTTTAACATTTAGAAGCACAATTAGTATTTTGAGTTGTTAGTGAATAATATTTTGTTTTATTTCCACTAAGTGGTAATGGTTGAATGGATTCTGTTTTTTGTGTTTTTAATGTGCCTGATTTTTTTTTTGCTAAATATCGGTCGTATGAATTATGTTTAATATCTAGTCCTTTATTTTCTCTTTGAGATGTTACAACATTTGTTGAAAGTTGACCATGTGCTTGTGCTCTATCGCTCGCATTGTGCCAAGGTTTTTTGTATGAACTATTATTTATATCTTGTGAAACATTTAATGAACTTATTACTTGTGTATAATTTGAAGATGCTGTATGTAGTTGGTTTTGTATTTCTTTTTGAATTTGAATTATATTATGAGAACTTGAAGCATCTATTGGGCAAACAACAGGTTTTTTATATTTAAAATTAGAATTAGTATTAGAAAAGGGGGTATCACAATTTGATACTTGTGAAAAAGGATGAATTAAAAATGCTGCTTTTGAATTTAAGTATATTTTATTGGGGATTTTTATTACGTCATTATATGTATCACAAGTGAGTATGTTATTACTATATAACAAATTAGCGCGCAATTTTGTTTTTAATTTGGTATTGTAATTATAAAATGTGGTATCTAGAATAGGCATATTAATATAGATTAATATTATAAAATAAATTATTAATTGTTGTTTATTGTTTGTTGTTTATTGTTTGTTGTTTGTTGTTTGTTGTTTGTTGTTTGTTGTTTGTTGTTTGTTGTTTGTTGTTTTTGTTCTTTACTTGATACTTGATAAAATTGAAATAGTATTATTTTTATTAGTATTATAAAATTAACATATGAATAATGACTACTAAACCAAAAAATGAAAATAAATTTATATGTGCTTTTTGTAATAAAATTTATATTCGTAAAAGTGCTTATAATAATCATTTAATAACTTGTAAGTTATGCAGATTTGCTAGTGATTGTGGAAATAATAATAACTTTGCTAATGCTAATGCTAATGCTAATGCTAATGCTAAACATGCTAACAATAAGTCTGATATTAGTGAGTTCGTTAATAGTGGGTCTGTTAATAATCCTAATATTAGTGCTATTAATATTGACTCTTTAAAAAAAGATATAAATATACATAATTTATTTGCTATGGTAATAATGTTATATAATAAATATGAAAAGTTGGAAAGCGAATATAGTGAATTAAAAAAATATGTAAATATTACTAAAAATAAGATTAACATATTAGATTATTTAAATGAAAACTTCAAGTGCGATTATATGAATATTACAAAATTTATGGATGAATTACTAATTACTCAAGAGCAATTAGATAAAATATTCAAATATGACTATGTTGATGGAATTTTTAATATTATTTGCGAATATATTACTAAGTTAAATGTAAAGAATATTTTAATACCTATTAAATGTTTTAATACTAAGGAAAATGTTTTATACATATTTGATGGGCAATCATGGTTAATTATGGATGATGTTTATTTGCGAAAGTTTATAAAATCTTTTGACAAGAAAATTTTAACTATGTTTGTAGAATGGAAAAAGAGTGCTGAAAAAACTATTGATACGGAGATTTTTGGAGAGATTTATATACAAAATATGAAGAAAGTTATTGGTGGTAATTATGAGAAGAAGAATCCGGCATTAATGATTAAAAATAGGTTGTATAAACATTTGAAAGTTGATTTACAGAATATTGTGCATTATGATTTTGCTTAAAATCTCTCTATAAGATGAAATAAAATTGATTTATTTATTTTTATTTTTTTATTAGATTAAAGTTTCTAATCTGAGCAAGAGCACATTACTATGTCTTATATACTTATACACGAAGTGCTACCTTTACCTCATGATATTGTAGAAATTATTTATGAGTTTATGAAAGTAAATGCTGCGAATGTGCTTAAAAATTATGTTACTAATGCTAAAAAACGTTATAGTGTGTTTGTTCAATTGCGTCAACGTAGCGTTGCATATTTTTCTGTGTTTTCAATATATTCAATAGATTCAATAGTTAACAATCATTTAGTTCTTAGCTGTAATCTTGTAGATGCAGTTATTGAAGATTTATACAATGATTTAACGTTTATGTATAATGCTCATTATCCACGTGCTAGCTATTTAGGAGACGAGTGGTCTAATGTGTTATGTAGCATTTCAAATGTTTTAATGTATTATTATAATCGATTGGCGTTTAGAGGTTGTTTAAAAAAGAAGAATAGCAATTATAACTATTTAAAAATGTGTATTCAACTATGGTTTAAGTTATGTCAAAAATACAATTTATATTTAGTATTATGTTATTTGGATAGTGCCAAAAAAGTCAATCGCAACATTAAGGCAATAAAATTAAGACCTATTAAAAACTTTACAGAGTTTAGAATTGCGCCACTTGTTTCTCATTTAAAGATACATGAACATAGAATAATTAAACATGAAGTCGGGTTTTTGCGTCATCATAGTCTATTGCATTGGGATGCTGATACACAAAGAAGGTATTAGATTTTGTAGTGTGTTATAAAAATTTTAATTATGTATTTTAGTGATAGAGAGAACTTACTAAGTACGTTATACTAAAAAAAAATTGAAAAGATATTTTTTTAGGTAATAGTCTTATATCTTTGAAACAAGGAAAGAGCACTCAAAAAGCGCACTTGAGCAGTTGATAAATGGAGAACATTAACGCGCTTACTATTCAAAGGGCATACAGAAGTCGCCGTCAGGGCAAGTATCTTAACATGATTGGAATGTTGCCGTGTGAGATTGTGCAGAGGATTTTGTTTTATGCGGTGTTGAATTTTAGTGTGCGACGAAGGCAATTGGTCAAGGACCATCTTTGCAAAAGTTTCGATGACTTGTTGAGACTTCCGAAACCAATCTTGAGAGGCAGTGATTTTACAGGATTCTATTGCTGGAATGAATCCATGAAACAAATGAAATGTGCGGAGTTGTGTAAGCATACTTATGAAATTACACGACTATACAAATTATATTCGGTATATATGACAATTACAAATGTAAGATACCATAAGTTATTATATCATTTTCGTGACAAGATTCGCTTCACTATTGTTTCTTATATTACTTATTATAAAGGTAATGGTTCTGATGGGTGGAATCGGACGGAAGATAGACATGTGATGAGTACACTAAGGTACAAACTATTGTGTGCTGCATTACAATATGAGCATTATTATGACCGTTATTATTTACATGGCTATTAGGTTATTAAAGTTTGGATTTGTGTTGTTGGTTTGTGTTTTTTCAATTTTCTATTTTCTATTTTATAAAATTGAAATCTTTTTTTATTATATTTTAAATTATTATAACTATTTCTGTAAAAATGAGTTGTGGAGTATGTTGTGAAAAATACAATAAATCTACTCACTCCAAAATTAGGTGTGAATTTGCCGGTTGTGGTTATGAAGCGTGCAAAACTTGTATAAGAACATATTTGCTTGGAACAACAAATGATCCGCATTGTATGAATTGTAAAAATCAATGGCCGACAAAATTTCTTGTTGAAAGTTTAAATAGGAGTTATATTGATAATGATTATAAAAAACATCGAAAAAATTTGCTTGTTGAACGAGAAATTAGTAGGACTCCTGAATTAATGGTTTTAGTTGAGCGAACTAAATTGGTAGAGGAAGAATATGGAGAACTTGCCTTGATTGAACAAGAATATGAAAAAATGCGAAAAATGATTAATGAACAACGTCATATAATAGCTGAAAAGCAAGCACGCATTTATCGGATTAAAAATGGTGAACATGCAGAAAAAGATGAACGTAAAAAATTTATTATGCCTTGTCCAGGAGATGATTGTAAAGGTTATTTATCTACTCAATATAAATGTGAGCTATGTAAATTATATGTATGTCCTGATTGTTTTGAAATTATTGGGTTTACTAAAGATGCGGTACATTTATGTAAAGATGATAACATTAAGAGTGCTGAATTGATTAAAAAAGAAACCAAAGGTTGCCCTCAATGTGGGGTTCGTATTTTTAAGATTTCTGGTTGCGATCAAATGTGGTGTACTGAATGTAAAGTTGCTTTTAGTTGGACTAGTGGAAAAGTTATTCTTAATGCTGTTATTCACAATCCTCATTTTTATCAATATATGCAAAATAATAGTTCTGGTGGTGTAGCTCCTAGAAATCCAGGCGATGTAGTATGTGGAGGTTTATTGGCACATACTAATTTAAGACTTATTCAAAGTCTTTTGAATAATATTAATAAAAAAATGGATATGATTTATGTAATGCCTGCTAAAAAATTAGAATTTGAAAATCAGTTAAATTCTAATGTAGTTGTGCGAGACTTTGTAAATAATTTAAAATCCTATTTTGAAACTCCTTATCCTCATATTTTGACTTTTAATACAATATTAGGTAATCTTCATCAATTTATAAATCATATAACTAATGTAGATTTGGAACAATGTAGGCGTAGAGTTCGTGATTTATTAAATCACGATACTTTGACTGTTCAATATATATTGAATCGAATAACAAAGGAAGATTTGGGTAATACTATTTTTAGAAATGATAATATTAGAAAAAAGAATGTCGAATTATTGAATGTATATGAATTATTGAGTGTTGTTGGTATTGAACGATTTAATGAGTTGTATGAATATTTTAAAATTAAATCTGGTTCTAATCATAAATTGACTATTGAATTTTTACATCAAATAGTTAATTTTATAAATGAATATAATCAACTTATTAAATATTGTAATAATCAACTTATTTCAATTAGTTATACATATGGTATGACTGTGACTACTATAGTTTTTGAAGATTATAGTTATGCTACATTAAGTCATAAATTTACTCAAGCAGAGTTTATGAAAACTAAAGAAAAAGGAGAACAAGGAGAAAAAGGAGAAAAAAGTTCTGTAGGTGAAGCTTCGTGTAGTTATATTAATAATTAGTTTATGTTTAATGCTATTTTAGATAATAGCCTTTAATATGTGTTGATGCATAACAAGATTGAGCATAATGTCCTTTTCTACCACACCGAAAACAAGTGTTGCAATTGTTGTCGCAATCATTGCTTTCGTAAATTAATTTTTTTTTATATTTTGAACTACAATATTTTTCGTGGTATTCACATTTGCTTTCTTCTGTAAATTCTCGGTCGCAATAATCACAACACCAAACTTCCTCATCTTCGCTACATGTTTCCCAACCTTCATCACTAAGTTTGTCGGTATCACTTACTTGACAATCTTTTGCAAAATGTCCTGACTCTCCACAAGTAAAACATTTATTATTTGTTCCGTTGTTCATTTGTGCTATAACGTCTAATGTTGATTTATCTAAATTTACTTTCACAAATGACCCTCCACGAACATTAGCAGTTCCATATTTATCCATATATTTTAATGTAATTTTGTTCTCATCATAATCATCCTTATTTTGTAAAAGTTTTAACACTTTTAATGGTTTATATTTTTGTGTCCACATAGAACCGGCATCATTAAAATGACTTTCTAATCTAAATTGAGGATTGTCTGTTTTTCCAATATAATATTTTCCTTGTTCTAATTTAAGCACATATATACAAACCATTTTTTATTATTTTATAATTAAAATAATAAAAAATAATAAAAAATAATAAAAAATAAGTCAATTTTTATATTAATAATTAATTAATTTTGATTTAATCAATTGAATATTTATCTAAGAAATCGTCTAATTTTATTATTTCTATTGTATCAATTTTTTTGGCTTTTTCGGTCTTTGTTGATTTGCTTGAATTATTTCCTGTTACTAAAATGTTTGTATTTTTTGTTATATTTGATTCTATTAGCACTCCGTATTTTAAGAGTATATTTTCTAATTCTTTTTTTGTATATTTTGATGTTTTCTCAAAATCTGAAAACACAATTTTTTTATTGTTTAAAATATGTTCTATTTCTAGTTTTGCTTCTACTTTTGCTTCTTCTTTTGCTTCTAGTTTTGCTTCTACTTTTGCTTCTACTTTTGCTTCTTCTTTGAGTGGAGGTTTTATGGACATTAGAAATTCATTAAATTCTGGTATTGCATTTACAAATTGTGTTGCTGTTTTTTCAGCAAATCCTTCAATTGCTTTTACTTTATCTATTTTTTGTTTTAGAGAGTCGGTGGATGTTAAAATGGTTGGTTCGACTTTTAGAATTTGGTTTACAGATTTTTCTCCGAAGCCGCGTCCAAATATATTGGATGCTCCGGCTATTTTAGCAATACTTGCTTTTGCTAATTGTTTAGAAATTGATGTATGAATCTTGGTTGCCATTTTTTCTTTGAAACCTTCTACTTTCATTAAATCTTCTATGCTTGCATTTACTATTTTTGGAATGCTATTTGCTCCGCTAGCAATTATTTTTTCAATGTTTGCTTCACCTAATCCTTCTACTTCTAACTCTTTAAAGAATTTTGTTATTGATTTTATTGCTACTCGCGGGTCTGCTTTTACATTTACTAATATAAGGTCTACATTTGTTTCGTTCCATACATATTCGTATTCATCTACACTTGGCATTATTGGTTTTTGTGCTGGGACTATTACTTCTGTAATTTTTGGTATTACATTTCCACTTCTTGTTAGACGAACTAAAGCACCTAATCCAATATTATTGTCTACAATAAATCGAGCATTAATACCTGTAGCATATGTAATTGTGACACCTCCTATTTGAACAGGTTCAAATTGAACGCGTGGTTTTAATAGACCATCTTTTGATGCCGACCATAACACATCTAATACTTTGGCTTCTAATACTTGGTCTGTTAATACCATTTTGAATGCAAATGCATGTTCTGGATTTTTGCTTTCGCGTGGATGTATATTATCATCAATACAAATTATACCATCAATTGTATACTCATAATTTGCTCTGAAATCGAGTAATTTATTAGATAAATAATCATTTGTTAGTTCTGAATATGTGATTGATTGAATATTTTTTACTGTTATTGTATTTAGTTCTACTAAATTATTATATTGTTCTGATGGTTTTAAATTTTGTGGCATTATTACTTCGTAGGCTACAAAATCTATGTCTTTTAATATTTCTTTTTCTGCTTGTGTTAATTTTTTGCGATTCACTATTCCAGATATAAAATTACGTGAATTAGCAAACTGAGTTTTATATTTTTCTTCAAATGTTTTTTCTTTGATTATTAATTCACCTCTTAATGTAATGTTTTTTTCTGTTGGTAACTTTAAATATGGAATTATGTGATTAATTAAGAATCCGTATTTTCCATCGCCTTTTTTGTATAAATTTGGCGTTCCTGATTCAGTACTATATAAAGCACTTACACCATCTACTTTTGCCGAAATTACATATGGACCTTTGAACTTTTCTTTGAATTTAGTTAGCGCGTTTGTATCTGGTTTTATTTTGTCCATTGACCACATTTCATATGGAAGTTTTACTTTTGAAGTATTATCTGTTATTTGTGTTTGTTGGTCGTTGGCAATAACATTTGTTGGGTCTTTTTTTAATATGTGTTCACGTAATATATCATATTCATTGTCTGTTAATATACTATTTTCTTTTAAATCTGAAATGTAGTAATTGTCTATTGCTTCTTGCAACATTGATGTTAATTCTTCTAATGATAGCATCTCTAATGATGATATACCTTGTGTTTTAAATTTGTTTAGCTTTTCTAATATTTCGCTTTTAATTTTTTTTGTATATTTTTTTAATGTCTTGGCTGTTGCTTTAGGTATTTTTATTTTTATTGTTTCTTTTTTATTAGTTTTTTTTGTTTGTTCTATTGGTGCTTCTTTGGGTTCTTCTTCTTCGGGTTGTTCTTCTTTGGGTTGTTCTTCTTTGGGTTGTTCTTCTTCTTCGGGTTGTTCTTCTTTGGGTTGTTCTTCTTCTTCGGGTTGTTCTTGTAGTTTATTTTTAATTTCTTCCAAAGGTAAAGTTAAAATAATAGACTGCTCATTAATACGGTCTTCTGGTTCTATATATTCCATATGTAAGAAATCAAAAATATCTTTTTCTGTTTTAAACAGTAGAGAAACTATTTTTTCTTGTTTTATTTTTGTTTCTTTTTTTTGATTTGTGTTTTTTAATAGTTTGTAGAAACCATGTTCGCTTAATGTTAAATCTACGTTTAACGCGTGTTGTCTCATTGCCGTATTAAATTCTTTAGAACCTGTAAAATATAATATTGCAAAAGGATAATCTTCTGGTGGAGCATATAAAAAGTCAATACGGCGAGGAGTTGCTGTTGTTTTGGTTAATTTGCCTATTGTTAAACTCTTTGTTTCTCCATTTGATAAAATCTCTAGCAAAATTTTCTTTGCTTGTAATTTTTTTATGAATTTTTCAAAAACTATTTTGTTATTGTTATAAGAAGTAAAAATTAAATCAATGTCTCCTGATTCTTGCTTAGCGCGTCTATAACTTCCAACTATTTCAAATTTATGATTTTCTTGTACTTCGTTATTTTCTGCTATTGTTTCTTGAAAATTAGATTCAAGTAATATTTTGAATTCTTCTATTTCTTCTCTAGGAATTCTTTTAAGCAAATCATAATAATATTTAAGACCTATTTGTTGTTTGCTATTTAATAATGGTAATTTATTTTCTTGTAACTCATTTTGTTTTAATTTAAGTTCTTCTAATGTTGAAATATTTTTTAATTCTACTAATTCTTTTGCTTTTACTGGACCAATGCCATATATATTAGCAAATGTGTTTATTGGATTATTTTTTTCTCTTTCAATTTCTTCAAGTGTTCCTGTAGTTAAAAATTCCTCAAATTTTTTAAGAATTTTTTCTCCTATTTTAGGTAATTTTAAACTCTTTAGTTCTTGTGCTGAAGTTATTTCTTTGCTATCTGGTAATGCCATATATTTTTTTAATTCATTTATTGCCTTGTTATATGCTGCTACTTTAAAGATATCTTCTTTATTTCCTTTATTTTTCACAATTTTTGAAAGTTGTTCAAGGACTTCAATAAATTTTATAATATTGCTTCCACCCGACATATTATGTTTATAATATTTATAATAATTAACTTTATTATTGTTATAATTATATATAAATCTCTTAGATTTTTTTTTTATAGTCAATTTTTTTTTTATAAATTTTGATTTATTATTTTTTAATGTGTGTTTCATTATATATATATATACTTTTTTATTGTATATTAATTGTATATTAATTGCAAATAATATATTTTATTGTAATATATTAAGTAATAAGTAATGTCTGTAAAATTTATAACTAATAAAACATATTTAGAAAATGTCAATGGATTAAAAAATTTTGAAAAATATAATATTGATTATGATTCTAATCGCAATAAAAAAAAACAAGTAAAAGCTACTTTTAATAGTAATGGTAAACAATATTATATTGAAGACTCTTTGCAAAAATTTATGAATACTATGCCAAATAGTAAAACTTCCATATTTGATTTGCTTAAGAATGAATTACGTGAATCAAAAAAAATAAAAAGTAATCTCTCTGCCCCAATTATACAAATGAAATTAAAAAAAAATGTAAATGTATCTAGAAAAAATTTTAAAGGAAAATACAGAGTAAATAGAGGAATTACTTCGAAGTTATTTGATTATGATGAAGACGTGTTGCTTCATAATAATCATGAATATCGTCAAAAACATACACTTAAACATAAACAAGGTAATAAAAATACTAATAAGAAGAAACAATAAAGAATAAATAATAAAGAATAAAGAATAAATAATACTTA
>SXGQ01293525.1_pt1 | contig 10040 bp, 12 predicted proteins | sample 3178371 | NCBI WGS metagenome assembly SXGQ01 (sample SAMN11356859, study PRJNA531348) | freshwater metagenome | isolation source: freshwater sample F1-20 | place: China: Fuxian Lake, Yuxi | collected 2017-12-25 | reverse complement strand
TCCAGAACTGGGGGCGATTGGGGTCGATCCCCGTCGTGTCGTGTCCACAGGTGTCGAATCGCTAACTCGCTGTGTCAGAGGCGCTTAGGACCAGAACCGCCACGCCATCTAGAAGTTACTGAATCTGGGGGACGCGGGTTCGAGTCCCGTCCACCCCGCCAATCTCACATCGCTCCGCTCTAGCTAGCGCCAGTCCGGCGGGGGCGACACCGGTTCCACTTCCTCGTCGTACGCCGCTTTGAAGATCAGGGCGAGCTCCAACAACTCGGTGCGCGTATCGACAGGCAGGTCGACCAAGGGGCCTTCCTCGCTCGGGATGGACGGAGAGGGCCACGTTCGCATCTGCTTCGCGTCGAGCGAGGCAGCCGTCGACGAAGCCCTCTCCCGTCCGGCCGCTTACTGAGCGAAGCAGTAGAACAGTCCGTTACCGCCCGTCTTCACCAGCGCCGGCTGGCTGCAGCCGGCCGAGGCGTGCACCGCGTTCCATGACGCGTTGGCGCCGCCGAGACGATCGTGGTGACCGACGATGGTGCGGTCGGGGTCGAGGTTGCTCGTCCAGTTGTTGCAGGTAAGCGTGCCAGCGGCGCCGATCGGCAGGCGGCCGTGCGAGTCGGATCCGGTCAGGATGTCGTGCTGGTTCGGCTGGTCGCCCACGCCCTTGACCTCTGCACCCTTCTCGTCCAACGCCGTTGGCTTGCGAATGTTGTTACGGTCGCGCTCAACGTCGCCGTGCAGGTCGGCGACGTTGGCGGCCATCAGCGCGCCCTTGGCGTTGTACCAGGGGCCGCTGCCGATGCGGTCGCGCGCGTTGACCGGCAACTGGCCGGCCGCACCGGCCGCGCTCAGATACGCCCGCCACGTCCGGTTGCCGGCGCCCGCAGCCGCCGCCAGCGACTGGCAATGCTTGTCGGCGCCCGCCAGACCGCCGAGGTTGCCGCCGCTGCCAGAACCGACGCTAGTGACAAAGAATCCCATCGGCTGAGGTGGCGGCGCCGGCGCCTGTCCGCTCACCGTCGTCGGCGACCACAGGGCCGACACCAGCAAGGTCATCGCGACCGTCGTAACACCTGCAATACTCCACTTTTTCATGCTGTTCTCCTCTGCGCGAGACGACGGCACCAGCCGCCGACCGCAGTGCGCGCGACTATAGTCGAGGCGCGCGACCGCGACAAGCCCAGTGTGCCTCATCCCCGTTCGCTCGGTCGGGCTGGGCGTTAAGATGCCCTGATGAGGATGCCCGGTGGCGATGCTGCCATCGTTGACCGCGAGAAACTAATCGGATGCTGCCTGAACGCGGACCACCCGCGCGGCAAGCACAAGGCACGTGTCTTCGCCGCGGCGAGAGAACTCCCGCCTGACCAGTTGCTTCGTGAAGTAAGGAAACATCGATGGACACCACACCGCATCTGCTGGACGTCGTGGCCCTTCTCGCTGATGTGCCCTCGCAAGGGCTTCTGCGAGGACAGGTCGGCACTGTAGTGGAACTCCTCGACGGTGCCTACGAGGTGGAATTCTCCGATGACGAGGGGAAGAGTTATGCAGAACTCGCTTTGGCGCTCGAGCAGCTGCTCGTACTTCACCATCGCCCGCAGCGAGCCGCGTAGGACGTTCAGTCCTTAGCTGCCCATCATCTTCATCGCCAACAACGCCAATCCTGCGGCCAGGCCCAGCATCGTGTGATGCTCGCGGTTGCCGATGGCGCGCGGCCAGCTGAACCGGCGATCCATCGGCGCCGCGCGCTTCTCGGCGTAGGCGTCGTAGGCGTCGCCGAACTTTTCGCGCAGGTGCGCTTCTTCACTGCGCATCGCCGCCGTCAGCGTCAGCGCCATGTAGGTCACGACCACCGCCGCCACGATCCAGTTGTGCGAGGCCACCGCGATGCCCATGCCGATGGTGGCCGAGCCGAGGTAGAGCGGGTGGCGCGTGTAGCGATACGGCCCCGAACGCGTGACTTCCTTGCTCTTCTCGAGATGCCCGGCCGCCCACAGCCGCAGGCACTCGCCCGCCACGGCGATTGCCGCGCCGATCAGGAACCAAGTGCGCGTCGGTGATGCAAGCCACAGCACGAGTACCGCGAACACGAAGCCGAGAAACACGCGCCAGCGCGCGAGCAGGCGCGTCATGCCTTGCGCCTCGCCGCTGACAACCGGCGCTCAGCTGCGGCCAGCACCTCGGACACGGCAATCTCGTTGATGCAGGGCGCGCCACGCAAGCACTGGCGCTTGTGGTGACATACGCAGCCACCCGCCCGCGAAATCACCTCATCGTCCGGATGCCACGGCCCGTTGCGCTCGGGCCAGGTCGGTCCGTAGAGCCCGACCAGCGGCGTACCCATGGCCGCGGCGATGTGCAGCGGTCCAGTGTCGCCGGACACCACCAGTGCGGCGTCGCGCATGATCACGGCCAGGTCGGCGATGGCCGTCGGCGGCGCGAGACCGGCGGCACCGTCAGAGGCACTGACCACAGCCTCGGCCAACGCTTTTTCGTTCGGTCCCCAGGTGACGAGCGACCGCAGCCGGGTGTGCGCGTGCAGTTCGGCGGCGAGCGCGCCAAAGCGCTCGGCCGGCCAGCGCTTGTTGGGCCACGCCGCGCCGGGATTGAGCACGACGTACTGCCTGGGGCCGCCAACGGCCGCGAGCGCTGTGGTGGTGGCCATGGCCGCCTCGGGATGCAGCGGCAGTTCGAGCGGGCCCGGCGCAAGGTCGAACGCCTTCAGGATCGACAGGTTCTTCTGGATGACGTGCGGCGCGTCGAACGGCACCACGGTTTCGGTATAGAACGACGCGGCCATCGGCTCGCGCAGGTGCGCGCGGTCGAACCCAATGACGCGAGCCGCGCCCGACAGCTTCGCCCACACCGCCGACTTGATTAGCCCTTGCAGGTCGAGCGCGGCATCGTAGTTCTGCGCGCGCAGATGCCGCACCGCACTCAGATAGCCCATCGCGCCGGGCCCCTTACCGCGGACCACGACGCGCTGATGCAACCCTTCGGCAAGCGACAGAATCGACGCGTACGCTTCGTCCACGATCCAATCCACTTGCGCATCCGGCCACGCCCGCCGCAGGGCCGCCAGCACCGGTAGGGCATGCACGATGTCGCCCAGGGCGCTCATGCGAACGATCAGGATTCGATTCATTTGCGCAAGCGCGTCAGGAGGTCACTCGTCGAATGGTCCTTCGGGTCGCCGACGATGGCGATGCGACCGCCGTAGGCGCGGACCGTGTCACGCTCCGGGACGGTGTCGACCGTGTAGTCGGTCCCCTTGCAGTGCACGTCGGGCCGCAGCAATTCCAGGAGCGGCGTGACCGTCGGCTCAGAGAAAATGATCACGTAGTCGACGGCGCGCAGAGCGGCGACCAGTTCCGCGCGGTCGGCTTCCGGCAGCACAGGGCGTGTCGGCCCTTTCAGTCCCTGGATGGAGCGATCGTCATTGACGGCCACGATCAGCCGATCGGCCTCGCGACGCGCGGCCTCGAGGTAGCGCACGTGGCCGACATGCAACAGGTCGAACCCACCGTTCGCGAACGCGTGTTTGAGTCCGCGCGTGCGATCGTTGGCCACGCGCGACACCAGTTCCTGCCGGCTCAGGATTTCGCCCATGGTGGTGGACGGGTCTAAAGACCCGCCTCGACGGCTCGGCGCAGTTCGGCCGCCGACACCGTGGCGGTGCCGCGTTTCATCACCACCAGGCCACCGGCAAAATTGGCCAGCCGCGCCGCTTCTTCAAACGACGCCCCCGACGCCAGCGCGAGAGTCATCGTCGCCATCACGGTGTCACCGGCGCCGGTGACGTCAGCGATCTGGTCGGAACCGAAGATGGGAATATGGACGGTCTTCTTGCCGGCCTCGAACAGGGCCATGCCACGACTGCCGCGCGTCACCAGCACCGCCTGCATCCGCGTGCGCGTCAGCAACGTGCGGCCGGCCCGCTCGAGCACTTGCGCCTGGTCGTCGATGGTGACGCCCAGCACCTGCTCGACTTCCGATTCGTTCGGCGTGCACGCGGTCAGGCCGCGGTACTTTGTCAGCGCATAGCGCGAGTCGATCAGGATCGGAATACCCTTCTTGAGCAAGCCAGCCAGCTCGTGCACAAACTTCGGCGTGACCAGCCCGGAGCCGTAGTCGGAGACCAGCACGGCATCGGCGCCAGTCACGGCCTTCCGCGCGACCTGCTCTGCCACCTCACGATGTGCATCGGGGACGGGTTCACCGGTGAACCGGTCAATGCGCACCACCTGCTGCTTGGCCGAGTGGATGCCACCAGCCAGGATGCGCGTCTTGACCGGGGTGCGGTAGCCGCCGGGCCTGGTCAATCCCGATCGTTCGACACCGCGCGGCAACACCTTGAACAATCGCCGGCCGGGTTCATCGCGACCGACCAGCGACACCAGCGTCACGGTCGCACCAAGGCTGGCGACGTTGCTGGCCGCGTTGCCGGCGCCGCCAGGCACAATCTCCGTCGCGTCGTATTCAAGGATCAGCACCGGAGCTTCGCGCGATACGCGAGCGACACGGCCGTAGACGTACTCGTCGGCAATCAGGTCGCCAAAGACCACGAGCCGCTTGCCGCGGAACGAGGCGATGAGGCCGGAAAGGCGGTCTGACGGCATTATTCGCTCGCGAGAATCACTGACACAGCGTGGATGAGATTGTCGCACACCGCATCGACCTGTTGGCCGGCGGGCCGCTGCTCTTCCTGTTCGGCGCCCCAGCCGGTGCGGACCAGGATCGACCGTGCGCCGACGGCAACGCCCAGGTTCACGTCGAGCCACTTGTCGCCGATCACCCACGACGCCTTGGGGTCGATCCTACGATCGCGGACGGCGGCCTCAATCATCCCCGGGTTCGGCTTGCGGCAGCGGCAATCGACGGCCAGGGCCTTGACCGAGCCGTCCGGATGGTGCGGGCAATAGTAGAGCGCGTCGAGGTCGGTGCCGCCCGCCTGCAACCGCGCGCGCATCTCGTCGTGGCAGGTCTCGACGAATCCCGGCGAGATCATGCCGCGCGCCATTCCCGACTGGTTGGTGACAACGATCAACTCGTAGCCGGCCCGCTTCAACAGGCGCAACGCGTCCACGGTATACGGAAACAGCCGGAGATCCTTGAGCTGATGCAGGTAGCCGACGTCAACATTCAAGGTGCCGTCGCGGTCGAGGAAGATGGCTTTTTTCATGGCAGGGATTCGAGGGCGCGGTCAGCAGAGATGCCGCGCATGCAGCGATGATCGATCGGACACTCGCGCAGCATGCACGGGCGACAGAACACCGGGTGAGTGAGAATGGCCGGCACCGGCGCATCCGCGGACGCCGACAGCGGTGAGGTGCGGGTGTCGTTGGTCGCGCCGAACAACGCCACGACTTGTGTCCCAACCGCGCCGGCCAGGTGCATGGCGCCCGAATCGTTCGACACCACGGCGCGCGCGACGGCGAGCATGCCGGCCAGCGTCGGCAAATCGCTCTTGCCGGCGAAGTCGATCAGCCGGTTGATCTTGGTGCCAGTCTTCGGCATCCGCTGTTCGATTTCCCGGCAAACCTCGCGGTCGGCATTAACACCAACCATCACGACACTCCAGTTGCGCTGCTCGATCAGCATGTGCGCAAGTTGCGCAAACCGCTCCGGCAGCCACTGCTTGGCGCGCCCGTAGGCGGCACCAGGCGCGAAGACCGCGAATGGCTCATCCAGGTCGAGACCAATTTCACGCAGCACGTCTCGCGCCCTGTCTTGGTTGGGCCACACGCGGGCGTGTAACGGACCCGGCGCCATGCCCAACGCGGTGGTCAGCGCCTGGTAGTAGGCACCTTGATGCAGGGCCCCGTTCGGTTTCGGTACGGCACGGGTTAAATACCGCGCGCGCCAATCGGTGGCAAAACCCCAGCGTTCGGCAATGCCCGATCTGGCCGCGACGAGTCCGGTCGCGAACGAGTTTGGCAGCAGCAACGCGGCATCGAACTGCCCGTTCGCCAGCACCGCGGCATCCTGCCGCCAACTGGCAAGCGCGCGCACCCCGCCGCGGCCCGGCAGCGCGATCACTTCATCGACGCCGGCCACCATCGTGAACAGCGGCGCCACCGACTGGCGGGCCGCCACGGCGAGATGCGCCTCCGGATAGTGGCGGCGAGCATCGGCAATCGCCGGCAGCGCCATGACCGCATCGCCCAGCCAGTTCGGCGACACGACGACCAGGCGATCGAGGCTCATTCCTGAGCCTCGCGGCCTGGGGCTTGGGGCTTGGGGCTTGACTGGTCTTGCTCGTCTCTCGCCTTCGGAAACATGCCCGAGGTTTCGGGAATGGGCGCGTCGCGCCAGCGGCGGTGCATCCACAGCCATAGTTCGGGATGCTTGCGCACGTGCATCTCCAGCACGTCGGTGCAGCGCTCGGTGAACTCGCGAATCGCTTCGGGGCCGTCGCCTGGCGGCGGCTCGACCGGCGCTTCGTAGATGAACCGGTATTTTCCGCCTGGCAGCGGTAGGGCAAACACCGGGATCACCGCCGCGCCCGTCCTGAGCGCAAGCGCGGCCAGTGTCGAGGTGGTCGCCGCCGGCCGGCGAAAGAAGTTGACCCAGATGGCGTCGGAGCTGTGCATGTGCTGATCGATCAGCATCGCCACGCCCTCGCCGTTGGCGAGCAACCGCAACACGCGGCGCACCGCACCCTGGCGATAGATCACCGAGTTGCCGGTGACGGTGCGCATCCGCTCCAGCAGACCGTTCAGCGGCGCATTGTCGAGTGCCCGCGCCAGCACCCCAATCGGCCGCAGTTTCGCCCCGTGCGCGATCGCCTGCAATTCCCAGAACCCGAAGTGGCCCGTGAAGAACAGCACGCCCTTGCCCTTGGCGTAGGCCAATCGGACCCGCTCGTCGCCTTCGTATTCGGCGCCGTCCAGCATCTGTTCGGGCGTGAGCGCACTGAAGGTCAGCAACTTGAGCAGCACCTGCCCGAAGTGCGCAAACGTCGCGCGGGCAATGGCGCGACGCTCCTGCGCCGGGCGCTTCGGGAAACACTGTTCGAGATTGGCGATCGCGACGCGCCGGTGCGGTCCGTCGAGCGCATAGAACATCAGCCCCAACGCGCTGCCCCACATCCGCACCATGACGTCGGGCAACCGCCGCGCGACCTCGCGCACTGCGACGACGGCCCAGTATTCAAGGGTCTCACGGCTCATGGCTTGGGGCTGTGGGCGTGGGGCTTGATCACGGCCCGCACCGATTCAAAAAGTGCGTCGGCTGGTTCGAAGGTCACGACCAGGGGCACGCGATAGAGCGCAAACGGGAGGCCACCGAATGCTTCGAAGCGAACCGCATCCTTGTCGGTGGTCAACACCGCCGTGGCCCCGCTGGTCTGCACGCGGTTCGCAATCTGTTCGAGGTCCACGCGTGAATAGCGATGATGGTCGGGATACGTCACCGAGTCAGCAACTTGCCATTCAGCAGCGCGTAGGGCGTCAAAAAAGCGCGACGGGTTAGCGATGCCGGCGACGGCCAGGATCTTCCCGGGATCCGGGATCCGGGATCCGGGATCCGGGCTGCCAACGCGGACCGGGCTGCCGAGCGCGCGGCGGGCTCCACACGCCTGTGAAATCCCGAGCGACCACGCTTCAGTCGACGCCGCACCGGCGGTGGTATCAGACACCACGAGGACCTGCGCGCGCGAGGCGGCATCGATCGGTTCACGCAGCCGTCCCATCGGGATAACTCGCCCCTTCGGAATCTCCCCCATCGTCGTCACCAGCACATCCAGGTCGCGCGCCAGTTGTAGGTGCTGAAAGCCGTCGTCCAGCACGTGAACCGTGCAACCGAGTTGGCGCTCGGCAAGCGTGCCGGCGAGATATCGGTCGGGCGAGACGCACACCGCGGCGCCGGGAGCCTGGCGGGCCAGCATCAAGGGCTCGTCGCCGGAGCGGTCGACGCCTGCGAGCACGCGCGTGCCATCGGAGACCACGACCACGCCATCGGCGGCGTCGGCGCGGCCGTAGCCGCGACTGAGAATGGCGGGGCGCTCGCCGTGCTCAACCAGCCACTGCGCGATCGCCGCCACCACCGGCGACTTGCCGGTGCCGCCCATCGACAGGTTGCCGACACTGATCACCGGGCGGGCGAGATGCCGCCGGCGCTCGGGGTGGTGTTCGAGCCACTGCCGGCGCGCCCGCATCACCTGTCCGTAGAGGGAATCAAGCAAGGGGTCTAAAGGGCCGGACGTTGGCCGGATAGGAACGCACTTCTTGCGGGAGCAGCGCCGCCAGGACGGCCACGCTCTTCTCCTTGGCGCCGCGGTTGGCTTCGACCAGGGCGCGGGCCGCGGCGCCCAGCCGCGCGCGCCGCACCGGGTCGCCCATCAACGAGACAAACACGTCTTCGAGTTCGCGCCCGTTATGCACCTGCACACCGGCGCCATTGGTAGTGAAGGCATCGGCAATCTCGATGAAGTTCGCCATGTGCGGCCCGAACACGATCGGCTTGCCGAAGACGGCCGGCTCGAGCACGTTGTGGCCACCGGTGGCGACCAGGCTGCCGCCGACGAAGACGATGGTGGCGAGCTGGTAGACGGTGGCGAGTTCGCCGATGGTATCGAGCACCACGATGTCGACCCGCGGCTCGGCGTCGATGGCCAGGTCGCTACGTCGAGCCACCTTCCAGCCCTCGCTGCGAGCCAGTTGCTCGGCCTCGCCAAAGCGCTCGGGGTTACGCGGCGCCAGCACCAGCAGCGTGTTGGGCGCGCTGTCGCGGACGCGGCGGAAGGCCCGCAGTACCGCGGCCTCTTCGCCCTTCATGGTGCTGCCGGCCACGACCACGGGACGCGAGGGCGACAATCGGAAATAGCGCAGCACGCGATCGCGGGCGCGCGCCTGCGGCGCGGTCGATGGCAGATCGAGCGAGTCGAACTTCAGGCTGCCGGTGACGACGACGCGCGCGGAGTCGGCGCCGAGGTTGATAAAACGCCGCGCCGAGTCTTCACTCTGGACGCAGAAGCGATCGATGTGGTCCAGCACCCGCCGCATCATCGGCCGGACCAGCTTGTAGCGCGGAAACGAGCGCGGCGACAGCCGCCCGTTGACAATGGCGGTCTTGATGTCGCGCTGGCGGCATTCGCGCAGCAGGTTCGGCCAGATCTCGGTCTCCATCATGATGAAGAGCCGCGGCCGGACCAGGTCAAGCGTGCGCCGCACGAAGATGCCGAGGTCAAAGGGAAAGTAGAAGACCGCGTCGACGTCCTGCACGCTGCGGCGGGCCAGTTGCTGGCCGGCCAGCGTCGTGGTCGACAGGAACATGCGCAAGCCGGGATGGCGGCGCTTCAGGTCGCTGATCAGCGGCCGGGCCGTCAAGACCTCGCCGACGGACACAGCGTGAATCCAGATCGACTCGTCGCCGTCCATGTTGAACGACACGGGCAGGTAGCCCATGCGTTGTCCCAGGCTGCCCACGTATTTCTGGTAGCGCAGAGCCTGGTAAACGAACCACGGGGAGGCGACCACGACGATCGCCAGCACGAGGACGCTGTAAAAGCTATACATGAAAGGACTTACCTATGATTCTACCGGCATCCTTCATGTTTGTCGAACCCGGTTGTACAATTCGTCGCTCATGGCCATCAAAGTAGGAATCAACGGGTTCGGGCGCATTGGGCGCAACATCATGCGGGCCGCCCTCGCTCACCACGATGTCGATATCGTCGCGGTCAACGACATCACCGACGCCGCCACACTGGCGCACTTGCTCAAGTACGACTCGGTGCTTGGCAACCTGAGTGTGCCGGTGTCGGCCAGCGGCGATTCCATTCAAGTGGGCAGTGACCAGTTCAAGGTGCTGGCCTCGAAGGATCCCGCGGCGCTGCCGTGGAAAGACCTGGGCGTTGACGTCGTATTCGAGTGTACGGGCAAGTTCACCAAACGGGATGACGCCGCCAAGCATCTCGCGGCCGGCGCTCGTAAAGTGATCATTACTGCACCAGCTACCAATCCTGACGTCACGGTGGTGCTGGGCGTGAACGACGGCGACTACGACCGCGCGAAGCACCACATCGTCTCGAACGCGTCGTGCACGAC
>SXGQ01378730.1_pt1 | contig 10041 bp, 11 predicted proteins | sample 3178371 | NCBI WGS metagenome assembly SXGQ01 (sample SAMN11356859, study PRJNA531348) | freshwater metagenome | isolation source: freshwater sample F1-20 | place: China: Fuxian Lake, Yuxi | collected 2017-12-25 | reverse complement strand
TGATGAAAGCCAGCGTGCTTCAAACTTTCCACCACAGAAAGATACGCATCTTGCAATTCAACGTATTTTCCGATGAGACCAATACGAACGGGACGTACTGAATTTTCGACGCGCTCTACGAAATTTTCCCAAGAGGAAAGATCGAGTTCTGTTTCTAAACGCAAAGTATCGCAAGCAACAACATCAAGGCCTTCTTCATGCAAGATGATGGGAAGCTCATAAATGTTGCGCGCATCGGCTGCGTTAATGACATTTGCTTCAGGAACGTCACAAACGTTTGAAATTTTGCGCTTCAAGCTTTGACTGAGCGGTTCTTCGCTACGACACACAATGATGTCGGGCTGAATGCCACGACTACGCAACTCGGTCACGCTGTGCTGAGTGGGTTTTGTTTTCTGTTCGCCGCTCGGACCAATAAAAGGAACCAGCGTGACGTGGATGTAGCACACGTTGTCGCGGCCTGCTTCGTTGCGGAACTGACGAATTGCCTCAAGAAACGGCAAAATTTCGATGTCGCCAACGGTGCCACCTACTTCGGTGATCACTACATCGACATCGTCGGTAGAGACACGGTGGATACGACGCTTAATTTCATCGGTGATGTGCGGAATGACCTGAACGGTTTTTCCGAGATAGTCACCACGGCGCTCTGCGGCCAACACCGCTTGATAAATAGAACCTGTTGTTGCATTGGAACTACGCGACAGGTTTTCATCGATAAAACGTTCGTAGTGACCCAAGTCGAGGTCGGTTTCGCCACCGTCGTCGGTCACAAACACTTCACCATGCTCAAAAGGATTCATGGTGCCTGGGTCAACGTTGATGTACGGGTCGAGCTTTTGCATGGTGACGCGCAAGCCACGCAATTTCAAAAGGCGTCCCAGCGACGATGCAGTGAGACCTTTGCCGAGCGAGCTCGCAACACCACCTGTTACGAAAATATGCTTTGGCATTTCACTTCTCCCGTCGGCTTGTGTCAACAACTCCTTGACGGAATAACAACTTACCATGAAAACATGGGCTAGGAAGAATGTGTCAGGAGCTCCTGCGCATGAGCAACGGCCACCTCGGTGAGCGCTCCACCCGACAACATGCGAGCGATCTCACTTTCCCGCGCGGCCCCGGTGAGTTCACCCACGCGGGCATAGGTAACTTTCTTAATGATCTCTTTCGAGACACCCAATTGTTGATGCGCTTGAGAAGCAACTTGGGCGAGATGCGTGACCACAAACACCTGGTGTCCTTTTCCGACTGCAGCCAGCGCCTTACCAACAGCCACTGCCGCAGCGCCGCCAATACCTGCATCAACCTCATCGAAAATCAGCGTTGGGGGTGACTGCGTGAGAACCAGACGCAATGCCAACATGACTCTTGCGAGTTCTCCGCCCGAGGCAACTTTTGTTAATGGCAAAGGTGGACTGCCGGGGTTGGCAGAGAGCAAGAAATTCAAGCCATCACCTGATGGGTCTTGCGACTCTGGCGCAAAGTCGACTTGAAACACTGCTTCAGGCAGCGCGAGCAGACGCAGATGCTTCTGTACGGCCTTGGCGAACTGCGGAGATCCTTCAGTTCTCTTTTTTCTCACCACAGCTTCTGTTTTTCGTACGCGATCATGTGCAGCAGCAATAGACGCCTCAAGCTCACGGGCACGTTGTTCATAGCCCAGCAGGTCGTTCAGTCGCTCGGTGGTTGCACGGCTGTACTCCAAGACGTCGGCGAGCAATGGGCCATACTTGCGACAGAGGTCGCTGAGGGCCTTACGCCGAGCGCTGACTTCAGCCAAGCGTTCAGGATCTTCTTCGCTTGCCTCGGCGAGGTCTCTGATGACCGCCGCGGCATCGTCGAGTTCGGCTGCCAAAGAGGAAAGTCGCTGCGCAACCTCTGCAAAGGCCTCCTTACCCTGCAATAAGCCAAGAGCCGAACGCAGCGCATCGCTGGCATTTGTCGTACCGGACGGCACTTGAGTATTGGCTTCAGAAAGAAAGGCGTAAGCACCGCGCAAAGCCGCCTGATACGACTCAGCATTACCTAACGCCTCTTCTTCTTTGCGCAATTCTTCGTCTTCTTCGCCTGACGAAATGGCAGCTGCGCTGATTTCATCAATTTGAAATTGCAGAAGGTCGATTTCACGTACCCGGGCACGTTCGTCGCCACCTAATGATTCGAGTTCTTGGCGCAATTGGCGTAGGTCGGCCTTCGCCTGTGCGACAGGCGAGATATCGACGCCAGCGAATTGATCGAGAGCGACGCGTTGTGCTTTTTCATGAAGAAGGCTCTGGTGCGCATGTTGACCATGCAGGTCGACGAGTTCGCCACCCATCTCGGCGAGTTGAGCAAGGGTCGCCAAATTGCCGTTGATGTATGCCCGCGAACGCCCTTGCACGGGAATCACGCGGCTCAAAATGACCTCATCGTCACCCACCACAAAACGACCCTCTACGCGAGCTTCGTCGCAACCATGACGCACCATCGAGACATCGCTTTTCCCACCCACCAGCAAGTGAATGGCTTCAATCATCATGGTCTTGCCCGCACCTGTTTCGCCTGTAAAAGCAGTAAGCCCATTTTTAAAGACAAGCGTGACAGAGTCGATGATGCCTAACTGATGAACATGCAATTCCACCAGCATTAATCGTCTCCTAAACCAAACTTCTGACGCAAGATGTGATGGAACCGCTGTTGGCCAATGTGCAAGAAACACGCTGTAGCTGTATCGCTCACCACACGTACTTCATCTTTTGGCTTTAACGAAACGAAATGCAAGCCGTCAACCGACAAGGTGACATCGCGATGCCCGCGCACGGTAATAGATACTTCTTCGGCTGGGTCGAGAACCAACGACCGATCGAACAACATGTGCGGAGACACGGGGGTCAACACCATTGCCCGGTGTTGTGGCGATAAAACTGGCCCGCGAGCCGACAAGGAATACGCAGTAGAACCAGTTGGCGTTGCCACAATAAGGCCATCGGCTGAATACGTGGCAAAAACACTTTGATCTATAGCTACTTCTAAACGCACAGTATGACCAGACTCCACTTTTTCTACGACTACTTCATTCAATGCACGTAGTGTGTGCCGACCACCGTCTTTTTGTGCCACATGAATTTTGAGCATCATGCGATTCTCGAGACGCGCATCTTTGGGCATCACTCCGGTACGCAGCGATTCGAGCACGTCGAGTAACTGCGATGGCTCCACACTGGTGAGATAGCCAAGGGTGCCAAAATTGACTCCGAGAACCGGAACATTGTGGCCACTCAAGATTTGTACGGCTCGCAGAACAGTTCCGTCGCCACCGAGCGACACCACCAGATCGGGCAAAACTCCTGCTGTTTCACCGCCGACATCTTCGGCATGCACGACAGATACCTGGTGTGCTTCTCCCCATGCCTGCACACGAAGCGCAGCCTCACACGCATCGGACCGCTCGTTGTTCACCACAAGCAACAGCGAGCCCAACGTGAAGGACTGGGGTTGCGCGAGAGCCATACCCATATCTTTACTCATCGGTGTGCACAGTTGCCCATAGGAAGAACTCAATATTGCCACCAGCACCAGAGATCGGCGACTCATATTGCCCGTGCACATGGCAACCAGCAGCATTTAAAGCGTCAGCAACACGGTCAACTGCGCCTTGGCGCACCTGTGGGTCGACCACGATTCCCCCCGCAGGCACGTCGGCTCGATCGGCCTCAAACTGAGGTTTCACCAAAAGGATGAGTTCCGCTGCGTTACTCGAAAGCGCAACAATGTGGGGAACCAATTGGGCAAGAGAAGTAAAACTCACATCGGTTACCACTATTTGCGCAAGGCCCCGATGCTCACCGCCCCAATGAGTGCGGAGATCTTCTGGCGACAATTGTGAAATATGTTGACTTTCTAATGATGTCACCGCAGCGTGTGTCAACATTTTTTGGTGGAGCTGACCACGACCAACATCGACTGCCACTACATATGCCGCACCGTGCTGCAGTAGGCAATCGGTGAAGCCTCCCGTTGAGGCACCAATGTCGAGGCAGTGCTGATGCGCCACATCGACACCGAAGTGTTGCAGAGCGCCCTCAAGTTTGATTCCTCCGCGTCCGACAAACCGATTAGCCATCGGCGCAACATGAACTGTGTCGCCTGGCGCCACCAAAGATGCAGCATTACTCACCACTGCCCCGTTCACACGTACGCGATTTTCAGCAAGTGCCACCTCCACCTCAGCTGCGCTCGACAACAGCCCGCGGTGGAGCACCTCACGCACCAATGAGCGACGTGATTTCATTGATGCGCCTGACGAAGATCGCCTGTTGCATTAGTGCTACTCAAAAGCTCCGTTGCAACATCGCAAAAGGTGTTACCTGTGTAATGAAACGAGACACCATCTACTGGCCCAGCACACTTTTCTTGCACACCTGACCACACCTGGGCATAGGCAATGCCAAGACGCTGCGCAAAAGCACCATCGGTGTCGGGCCGATCACCCACCATCACCTGCCTGGCCGCAGGCGTTGACCCTGCGAGCGAACGAACCAGTTGTGCCATCGCATCGTGTGGCTTTCCCGCCATGGTCGCTGTGAGATGCGATGCATACACATACGACGCAATGAGCGAACCCCCACCAGGCAATATTCCTGTCTCGGTGGGAAAAGTTGCATCGTCGTTCGTGCCAATGAGGCGTGCACCTGCCAACAGACACGAAAGGCCCAGGTGGAGAAAATCAAAGCAAAAATCACGGTGCATTCCCACGACCACCGCATCGAAACTGGCCGGAAGAAATGCGGTATCAATTAAAGCATCGCGCACGTCGACAACCTGCGCTCCACGGTTGCGGACTGCCTCAATGACGCCTGGACCCGAACACGCCAGCACTGTTTCGGTTGGCGCAATGAGTGAAGCTGCCGCTTGTGCGCTCGTCACCACATTGCCAACGGCAGGAATGCCCATGTCGCCGAGCTTCTTTTCCTGATCGGCGAGTCGCGTTGAGGAATTGTTCGTTACAAAATTGACTTGCCAGCCCGCTTGTCGCAACGTTGCAATGCTCTCGGGTACGCCACTAATGACCGAAGCCCCGCGCCAAATGACGCCGTCAAGATCACTCCAAATGATGCCTGACACACCTTCAGTTTTGCTTGTTGCACCCATACCTGCCACCCTTAGAGTGTGCCTCATTTTGAACCATTCTCAGCGCTTCGCTACACCAATGCCCAAACAGATCTTTTTGCGCTGAGTTCCCCGCCCTACGACGTATTGAGCGCAGATGATCGAGCACACTACGGCGAACAAAGTCCGTGGAATATGGTTCATGTCGATTGCCCACTCGATGCAGATGGGCCAGAGCGCTACCAAAAAGCGGCGACCGATATCCAAGATTGGATCTCAAGCAAGGTGCTCACGCAAGACCCCACTCCCTCGTACACGTTGTACCGCATGTCGTTTCGCGACTCAACAGGGAAAGATCGTCACACTGTTGGAGTCATTGGCGCTCTTGAAGTCGTAGACGTCGGGGCAGGAGGCGTTCTCCCCCACGAACAAACCACACCGAAGGCCAAAACCGACCGACTCGACCTCACCCGAGCAACACAATGCAACTTGTCGCCAGTGTGGGGCTTATCGCTCTGTAGCGGCCTCACCCAGGTGCTTCTCGCGCCAGGTGAATTCATGGGCGAAATGACCGACGAAGACGGCGTGGTGCATCGCGTTGAACGCGTTACCGACACCGACCGTATTGAGGCTATTCGATCGGCTATTGCCAGTGCACCCGTGGTCATTGCCGACGGACACCATCGCTACGCCATTTCACGTACCTATCGCGACGAAATGCGCAGCGCCAATTCACCACTTGCTCCTGCAGCGAGTCTCACCATGACATATGTTGCAGAGCTCGTTGAAGAACAGTTGAGCATTGCCGCCATCCACCGTCTCGTTGCTGCTGTTAGCCCTTCTCAAATGGAAGAGATTCTGAGCGAGTTCTATATACGCGTCAGTGACAGCACCTTGTCGGACAACACGTTGACACTGATGAATTCAGAAAAAGCCATCTGCCTCGTGCGCCCAGATGGGTCGACAACTCTCTTCACCGAGAAAACCGAGAAATTCTCTGAGGTCCGAGCCCTCGACAGTGCTCGCCTAGAACATGCAATGACCACCGCCTTGGGTTCTCTCGATGCTGCCGGTATTTCGTATCAGCACGGCACACATGAAGTGCTCGATGCCCTGAAGGCCGGGAATGCACAATGCGCTGTGCTCATTCGACCAGTGTCACTTGCAGAAATTCGCCGCACGGCCGATGAAGGATTGTTGATGCCGCCGAAGTCGACTTTTTTCACGCCGAAACTGCGCACTGGGTTAGCTATGCGCCCGCTAACGGCTGACTAGATCAGGTATTTGACGCTGCGTAGATAGATGCAATTGCACTATCGAGTGCTGCGTTGAATTCAGTATCTGACTGCTGAGCAGAAAGCCCTTCAGTGAGCGCACGAGAGAAGCTCGCAATGACACCGTTGTTCTTGCTGAGTTTTGTGTTGGCATCGTCACGCGAGTAACCACCCGATAACGCAACAACCCGCAACACGCTCGGGTGCTTCACCAAGTCGAGATAGAAGTTGTCGTCTTCGGGCAAAGTGAGCTTCAACATCACCGGCTGATCGGCAGGTTGCGCATCGAGTTCTTTAAGTAGTGCGGCCTTCAACAACACTTCTGCTTCTTTTTTGCTTGGGCTATTGATGTCTACTTCTGGCTCAATGATGGGCACAAGGCCACCGGCAAGGATTTGACGACCAACGGCAAATTGTTGAGCGACAACTTCTGAAATACCTTTTGCGTTCGCAACTTTGATAACGGAGCGCATTTTTGTTCCGAAGATGCCATTCGCGCGTGCCTTTGCCAACAAAGCGTCGAGTTCAGGCATGGGCTTCATGAGTTGCGCACCATCGGCCTCATCGGCAAGACCTTTGTCGACCTTCAAAATGGCGATGACTTGCTTGCGGCTCCACAAGTACTCTGCACTTCCCACCCCATCGATGCTGCGATCCATAGTGCCCTCAAACAAAATGGCGGCCAGAACTCGATTGCCGGTGAATGCTGGGCTCATCACCATGCGGCTCCGCATTGCATGAATGACATCGAACATTTCGTCTTCATTGGAATAGGAAGACTCATCGACTCCATACAACTTCAAAGCCTTTGGCGTGCTTCCACCGCTTTGATCTAAAGCGGCGATGAAGCCTTTACCGATGCGCATTTGTTCGAGTTGCTGCCGATTCACAGTGGGGCCTTTCAAGAAGTACTTCACTGAAAACACTAGCCACTTTGCACTCACAGGCAAGAAATTGCGGACCTACCAGTTGTGTGTGAGTTCTTTTTGGATCTCGGTGAGACTCTTTTTAACGGCCACTTTGCGGCGCATATTGAGCACCTGCTTCGCCAAGACCTCGGTACGGCTTTGCACAGAACCACCTGCGCGATAAAAGCGACGCCGAACGCTTCCACTCACCATGACATCTTCACCTTCTTGCAGAAGTGTCTTGACGGTTGTGACCCAGTTAACAGGAACGGTGAGCCTGCCTTCATCGCTTTCCGTGACAACGTCGAAAGAGGTGGCGTATTCGCCAGACCCTAAGACTCGTTCCACTGGGGTATTGAGCACCACACCACGAATGACTACTACGTTCATACTTCCTCCACTTCTCGCTGTTGAGATGCGGCTCAAGGCCGACATGAGAAGGAGCAAAGCTCAATCATCAGAGAATAACGAAGGGGTGTTAGCGAACGGGCCCGAGATGGGAAAGTCGGTCTGCGACGTCGACAAATTCCGCGTCGTATTGCATGACACGAGCAAAAAGACGACGGGCTTCAACAATATTTCCAGAGCGGTCGTGAAGATCTGCCGCCATGTACCACTGGCGCAAATGGTAATCCTGAACACGTTTTGGAACATTCAACACGGAGTCAAAGAGACGAACAGCTTCAGCAAGTTTTCCCTGATCAGACAATGCACCAGCAGCAACAATGCGGCCTTCAGCAAGCACCGACGGATGTGGCGACAAATCTTTGATTTCGCTCCAGATCTGATTGACCTTGCTCCACCTACGCAACGCGCGATACGCATCGGCAAGTACAGGCAACACCGTGGTACGAGATGGGTCGAGCACGCGTGTTGCTTCTAGTTCATTCACCGCTGTACGCCACTTTGCCTGACGATACGCACACAAGCCTGCCATTTCATGTACCAGAGCCATACCGGGCAATTGACGTGACAACACTTGCAATAAACGTGCGGCGTCTTCATAACGCTCGTACTCAAAAGCATCAATTGCTTTTTGCAAGCGCTCGGTTGTTGACTGCGATTGGCGAACGCCAACGCCTTTTTCTACATCGCGGGAGATATCGGACGGTAACGGGCGATCACTGCGAGGGATACCAGGCACACGATTCTCGCCCCGGTTGTCACCTTGGCTACGCGAACGTGGAGCTGCGCCGCGTTGCACTGCCTTGCGGGCAGTTTTTTTCACGGCACCTTCATCGACCCATTCAACCTTTTTACGTACCGGACGCGCAGTGGGGGCGCCAGTGCCTTCGGTACGACGACCGCCGGTACGAGCATAAACTTCACGAGACTTTTGCTCGGCAGCAGTTAATGCGGGACGCGCCGAACGACGTTCGTCAGAATCGCGACCACGGGCTGGACGCCGATCATCAGAATCGCGACCACGAATGGGTCGGCGGTCGTCCCCATCGCGACCACGCGTTGGACGTCGCTCTGAACGGTCGTTACGCCCAGAAGAACTCTGTGAGCGCGGGGGGCGCGGACGATCGTTCGGCATAGGGCAACACTCTACGTTGCTCACCTGAAAATCGGTACGATGCCTCTATGACTGATAACAATGTGCCGCAACAAGCCCAAGTGCGTATGGAAATAGCAGACGACAAAAAGGCCGGTGTTTATGCCAATGTCGCTGCTGTTTGGCATGGGCCCTACGAATTCACGCTTGATTTTGGGGTAGCTGGCATGCCAGAACATGATGCATCAGGGGAACTATTCGTACCTACACCGGTTGTTGCACGAGTCAAAGTACCCACTTCGGTGATTTTTGAAATCGCACGGGCCATTGCCGACAACGTTGATCGGTATGAAAAAACTTATGGTCCAATCCCCCAGCAAAACGTCAACCCTGCGGATTGATTTAAGCGTTACGCACAAATGACGTCACAGAGTCTGCAATCATCTGCTCAGCAATGGCAGCAAGAATCATTCCAGCAACACGAGCAAGCAGTAACACACCCATCGGGCGAACAACGCGTTGAATGATGCCGCTAAAGCGCATGGCAAGTAATGATGCCATCATCGCCACCCTTGTTGTATAGCAACTGCATCGCCACCAACAACAGCAACAAGCCGCCTGCACCTTGCAGAGCAGGAACAGAAACGTGCAGGTAGTCCAAGATGGTTTGACCACCTAACGCAAACAACATGATGACGGAAAATGCAGAGCAGATGGCTAAACCTGCTGCACGATGTCGTTCTTTGTTATTCAATTGACGAGTCACCGCAAGAAAAATGTGAACATTCCCTGGAGGGTCGAGAATGACCAACATCGTGACCAGTACTTCACAAAACAGGCGCGCGTTCATACAGCGAAGTGAACGTGCATCGCGATTTCAATACGTGATGATCGTAGAAACACAAAAGCCCCCCGCTTTCACGAGGGGCTTTTGATTCGATTAATTCGGCGGCGTCCTACTCTCCCAGGAGGTCTACCTCCAAGTACCATTGGCGCTGGCGGGCTTAACTGCCGTGTTCGGGATGGGAACGGGTGTGACCCCACCGCCATGGCCACCGAAAATTGTTGTCAAGGGGATCCCGAAAAAATTCGGGTGAAGTCCCTCAAAGACTCCAGAGCAAGCACGAGCGTGTATCTCACCAAGCCCTCGGCCGATTAGTACCGGTCAGCTGAACGTATTACTACGCTTACACTTCCGGCCTATCAACGTGGTGGTCTCGCCACGGGCCTTACTGCGCTAACCGCATGGGAACACTTATCTTCGAACGGG
>SXGQ01240662.1_pt1 | contig 10041 bp, 10 predicted proteins | sample 3178371 | NCBI WGS metagenome assembly SXGQ01 (sample SAMN11356859, study PRJNA531348) | freshwater metagenome | isolation source: freshwater sample F1-20 | place: China: Fuxian Lake, Yuxi | collected 2017-12-25 | reverse complement strand
GGGAATGATTCAAGACCGATTTCTCTTCGAAGTTGCTCGAGTTCGATTTGCGCATCAAGATCACCGGGTTCACCCAGTCGAACCAACGCAGTCTTCGGCTCGGAGCTGCTCATTTTGTCGATATCGCCGATGAATCGAACAGCATCTTCGAGTTCTGGTCGAGAACCTGTCGACATCTCGAGCATGACGTGCACTGGCCATAGCACCGCATCAATAACTTCAGGTTCACCCAACTTGTTGGGGATTTGGAACTGTCGGGTTCGTGCAGCTTGTTGCAGATCTCGAACTTCAGCTCGAAGCCAACGGCCAGACACATAATTACCCTCGTACACGATGACTTGAACAGTGCATGTCGGAGCCCCCGCGTTTGCGAGAGCGAGATAGTCGGCAAAGACTTCTTGCGCAACCCAAAAATAGCTCGTGCCTTCCGCTTCATCCCGCCAAGCCGCCGCTCTTTGCTTGACCTCCCAATAGACCTCATCGCCAGATTCCAAAGTGACCTTGAAGTCAGGACTTCGCACTTGTCGAACGCCTACCGTTACGCGAGGCGCCCCATCTCGTTTTACCGCTCGATCAGCTGGCCGCACGGGTGGAGTCGGTCGATCATTCGCCCAATGAACCGTGTTCGCTCCATGGCAACTCTCCAACCAGAGCCCTACGGCAATCTCACATCTAAACCAGAGATCTCGATCATCAATGTCAAACTTTGTCATTGATTTCAGTCCTGTATCTCTTCATCTTCGGAAGGGCCGTCAGCCAACGCCCATCGCCGCTGTCCCAACTCTGACACCAGGCATTCGCTTTCTTCATTAGTCAACACTTTGGTAAGGAACACTCGCCCAAATCTGCGATCCTCGACAATAGCGAAGTGATTATCTCGGCATTCGGTCTCCCAACTTCGGTCGACTTCGAGCCGTTTCTTCATTAGATCCAGAATTCTATTGCCTGCTTGCAGGTGCAAGCTGCGAACTTCAGATATGGCTGTGTAGTCAGATTCTTGAAACGGTATTGAAAGGGCAAGACACAGCGTTCGGTAGCGATCAAGTGATTTTGGGCCGATGTAATAAGAGCTCTTGTGTACACGCAAATAGTATTCGGGAATCTGAATTCCAGCTTCACGAAGACGTTGTGCCGATGCAGGATCACTCGCAGCAGTAGCAAGCGCCTTCTTGAAGCGATCGCTGACGTCTCGCCACTTTGAATAATTCCTTTGCGCCAAACTTTCAGCGATCTTCCTAACTTCGTCCCGTTGCGGATCGTACCCCTCATTTCCCGAATCGTCGGTGGGAAAGTCTTCCCGGAGTACAAGAATGCTGCCTAATGGAACATGAGCAGGGTCATTCACGGTTTCGAAGAAAACTCCATAGTCGTCAGGAACCAGGATTCGAGCGTTCGGTGGTAGCGACTTAGCAAATGCCACAACCCACTCACCAGCATCTTCTTCAACTTCAGTTCCAGCCGCAAGTTTCCGCAAAGGTCCTTCGATTGTTATGAGTCGACATGAAACATCAGCTAACGCAGATCGACGGACCTTTCTCACAGATCTAACTTCCGCAGAGCCCCAGTATGTGACCGACCCCGAATTTCGAGTAACAATCGTTGGGGCTTTTATTTCTGGGCGAACGACATAATCATTTAAGTCAAACTTCTGCCCTGCTGACCATGTGATGACAACAAGTTTGCTAGCCGCAGGCGCATAGTAAATCCATGAAATTTCTTTGGCAACATCTTCCTTCGACTCAAACGTGTGATAGGGCCTCTGCTGGGTACTAAGCAATATCCCCACATCCCAAAAGCCGACGGTCCTCAACTCCCGTAGGTCAACTAAGTCATAATCAGCGTCCCTCACTTTCAAATAATTTTGCAAGACCTTTGGGTGCTTAGTTGACGACACGACCACAAGTCGATCGGCATCAATCAAATTCAATAAGTCATGCTTCGCCATGAGGCCTCGAAGATCACTGACTGGGTGATCCACTTTCAACAAGACATTTATAGATTCGACCAATGCAGCCCACAACTCGGCTGGTTGGGCATGCGAGGCTGTTATGACATCGACTATGTCGCGAAGTCCAAGCACTGCATCGTATGGTGCTATCGGGGTCTTGCGAAGTTCATACAAGGCAGTCTTAGTCCTAGAAACAATTGCGGTATACCTATCGAGAGATCCGCTTTTACGCAGACCTTTTTTGAGGCGCTTAAGAGCTGCATCAAAATCCTCTAAAGCTGTCCATTTGACTTCGATTGTGTGAACCTCAAGCGACTCAGCTGCCCGAAAGCGTTCAATTGCGGTGTCGAAGTCGCGTGCCATTTATACATCTCCAAAGTCTGTGTCATCGTCTTCAGTAGTCGAATCGATTGTGTTGTCGGGATCGTCTGGCGGAAGAACGAGAGATAGTTCTGCCCGTAGCCCAAAACTCCTTGGCATGTCTTTGGCGGACGCAAGATTTATCGATGAATTGTGGACTGTATTCTTCGACGCCTCAATGTCGGCGCTTGGGACTCGCCGATTTATGATTACGATTGTCGGCGCACCCGAAAATGCAGACATCTTTCTTCGGTAAAACGCCCTCCACGATGTGTAGATCACGAGCCGCGGTCTGAAGCTTCTCATCCACGCCAAATCTCGTGCGGCGTCAATTGTCAAAAAGCTATAGGGATGGTGAAGAACACGTTCCCGATTTGAAGCCCCCGGCTTTGAGTATTCCAAAATCGGAAGAACTCGCAGATCAATCCAGTGAGGTGCAAGCTCGAGCATCGCCTTCCGCTGCTTGTCGACATATTCAAGGCTCTCACCTACGATGACAACAGGAGAGAGACAATGTGATGCCCACCAACTCTCTGTTGACTTGGCAGTGCCTTTGGGCAAAGTCCGGAATTTTCGTCGGATATTCTCCCAATCTCGACCAACAAAGACTTTTTTAGCTCGGTCATCTGGGACACCATTCGGAAGGCGCAGCACCGGGTGGTCAGTTAAGCGTAAATATCCATCACTTTGGTACATGAGTTGAGGGCTTCCTTGGAAGTCCTCCCGCATCAGCGTCACATCTAGGTCACGAATCTGACTTTTCCCGTCGAAAGCAACAGCCCTAAAAGTTTCACCCAACTTCGCACAAGGGTCTGCAATTTTTGAGGGAGCCAAAAAAGCTCCAGCCATCATTAACGGTGCAACATACTGACCGGTCGGCACCGACAGGAAAACATTCAAACATCTCTGACCCGGCTCGACATTTGGAAAAGACGCAAGTTCCTTTCCCAATGTCATAGCTGACAACGCCCACTGTGGAATTGGCGACTTCTCAAAATCGTTCGACATCATTAGCTAGCGGTCGCTGTCGGGATTTGGAAATAGTCGGAAGAGGGTCTCTTTAATCTGATCTGAGAGCTGCTCATCACCCTCCAAAAAATTGACGCTAGTTCGTTTTGTGCTGATTCCAGAATTCTTGTAGTACACAAGTAAGTCGCACCGCTGTCCGCTAAGTCCGTTGGCACTTAACCTCGCCCTAAACTCTTCGATCTGCTTCCATGTGACGGTAATTCCAACTCCCCTAAGTTCTTCGGCAAGTCGTTCAAAATCCCTCAATGCACTTTGTGGCATCCCATCAAATGTCTTCTGAGGATGAAGGGAGAGAAAATAATCCTCAATCCTCGCTTTTAAATCGGTCGCCTCCGCGACTGGCGCCCAATCTTTTAAAGAAAAGACACCGCTTTTTTTTCGATAAATAGAGCACGTGATGTTGGATCGTTCTGGATCGTTGATTTGAAGAGTGACCGCAAAGTGATACTGCGTAAGCCCGACGATACTGGGAATGTACTCGGGTGCTTCATCACCAACAATTTCACAGAATTTTAATTGCCAATCATCATCGGCCATTTTCAATCAAGCCCCATCCCCTTGCGAGACTTTCCAAATGTCCCCACCACAAATGCCCCTGTTGTTCTAATAACGTTAGTCGCAAGATATGCTCTCCCGCACAGCTCAATTCTTAAAGCAAAACCTATAGGCTCCGTATCGTGCCGAGACCATTAGCTGCTAAGAAAAAAGTTGAAGCTTTATTGACGGCTGCGTGCATCGAAGGAAATAGTCGCCTCGGCCGTCATGGCGTTGCATATTCTGACGACTCAAAGAAAAACGAAAGATTTATCGTTGAGGTTTTGAAGTCTGTTGCCCCATCAGTGGGTTTCGAAGCCGACTCTATTAAGCACTTAGGCGGAAAATCATTTCCAGATGTATTGATCGAAGGCACTCGAATCGGCATCGAACTTAAAGGCAGCCTTAAGGGCGGCGCAATCACGGGTAACAGCATTTACTCCGGTTCGATGGTTGAAGACCTCGAGAAGGTTTACATGCTCTTCTGGATAAACGACCGGACGCCAAAACTGGGCTTCCGAGATTACTTTGATTGCGTATTCGATGCCAAAGTCACCCACTCTCCTCGTTTCGCTCTCCGAATTGATCTACCAGCGGGCGAGTCAATGTTCGGCACTGGTTCGCAACAATTGGGCTTTGAGGCATCGGACTGGCTGAGTGGGGATGCAAAGTATGTTGAACGAATCGTTGTCGAGATTCGCCGTCGCGCTCTGGAGCGAGACGAAATCCCCTGGTGGGTTGTCGCCGACGCCGAGGGCATGAGCGCCATCGAGATTGATAGCAACGGAGGACTCGGTGGTATCCGATCGCTGAGAGGCATTGGGCGTGAGGCCAGTTTCTCTTTGCAAAAGACGCTTTTCTTGGGTTTCCCTGAAGTGCTTTCAGGTGGTTCTGCTGCACATTCAATCGCTATCGGTTGGGCTATCTCTCAGAAGTCGGTGATTGTAAATCGTGACGTGTTTAGTGCCGGCGGTAAGCGAACGGTCTCCCTCTCTCATCTAAGAATCAAACCGAAGCTGCCCGGCGTGGTGAGCAATTGCGCAGACAAGCTCGCCTGTGATGCCAAGGTATCGCTTCAGGATTTGTCAAGCATTGGGGGCACTCTATTTACCAGTCCAAGTCAAGTTGTGCGTCGATTCGAATCGGCTCTTCGAAAGGGTGAGATGCTCGACCACCTATTCGAGCATCTCACTGCCAGCGAAAAGTTAAAGGTTAAGCGAGAAACTTTCGTCAAAGAAATGACCGACTACTTGGTTGAACAAATCGACCCAAGCACTTTGGTCTAGCGTTTGAACACGTCGTCCCAAACCGCATCAAGACGAGCCGCAAGACGGTATGCAAGAAGCGGCGGAACAGCATTTCCGATTAAACGATAAGCATCCGACGCAGAAACTGAACCGGGTCGTACAAATTCATAATTATCGGGGAAAGTTTGTATACGGGCACATTCGCGAACAGAAAGTCGACGTTCAGGCAACCCCATCTTTATTTCCTCTGATTGGCCACCATGAGATTTTGAAAGACGCCTATATTCGATATTTCCATGATGTTCGGCGCGAATTGTTGGGCCAGGTCGATCAAGTGAAACCTCACTCTGACCTTGAAGTCTTCGACCCATATATTTAGCTTGAGAAAAAGAACGATGTGACAAATCTGTACTCTCTCCCGGCTCTGAAAGGCCAGCAAACGCTTTGCCACATGTTGCAATCGGACGCAAACCAACGGCATCTCCATGTGTTTTCTCCGGATAGAGGTCGAGATCATTCGGTAGTTGACCAGTTTTATCAAAGTATCGAATTACATCTTTACGAACCGCGTCACGGCGCAGTCCGATAAATATCACTCGCTCGCGAGTCTGGGGCACACCAAAATCAATCGCTTTCAAGACTCTTGCGGGTAGCACAAGATAAGGGCTCTTTCGAATACTCGCAAAATCCTGTTCTATAACCTCTTTGGCATCACCAAGCGATACAAGGCCCTTAACATTTTCTGCATAAAAAATCTTTGGTCTGGTGTGCCTGACTATTTCACGCATCCAGAAATAAAGCATCCCACGATTTTCTGCGGCTGGTTCTTCAATATCTGCGTCAATCAGCGACTGGTTTCCGCGATGGCTCTTGTTTGACTTGAAACCGAGACGTTTGCCTGCAACACTGAAATCATTGCAAGGAAAACCACCAGTAACGACATCAAGTCCTTGCAAATGTGACGGCACATTCTTTGAAAATCGCTTTGCTATCTCGACAACACTTTCAAGGTGATAAACATCATCGACTTTCTTTCGACTTGAAAAGAATTGCGTCCAGGCCGCCTGAGCCTTTGGATAAACATCGCAGGCAAAAAGGTTGTCAAATTTAAGTCTTGGCAGGTCTACCATGCGCGATCGGCCAGTAAATTCATCAGCTTCAATCTCTGACAAGCTTGCTCGCAGCACGGAAAATTTGCCCTCGAACCCGAGATCCATACCCCCGCAACCCGAAAACAGTGAGGCAACTGAGCGTGTGGTCACAGAATCAACTCGGCATAGCTTGTGTTAATCATGTCCACGGAAGATTAGTGGCAGGGTGTCAATAGTTATGACATCGCTATGTGTTGTTAAGTTCTGCGTCATATGCGATTTGAGAAGCAAATTATGGTCACAATTGGGCTAACCTTTCAATTCATGTCCTTAAGCAGTCTGAGTGAATTTCGATTATGGCTAGCGGCGCAAAACCGATGGAGTACGAAAGCCCAAAACGATCTCGTCTCGCGACTTAAGCGAGCCGACAAAATTCTTGCGGTAGATGCTGCAACATCTTCAGGTGAATACTTAAAGTCCTTAAAAAACTCCGTTGAAATAGCCGACATACCCCGTTCGTCTCGCACGGGGATGTACGCTGCGGCAAGTCTGTACTTCGAGTGGAAAACATCTCGCTAAGTTCCCGCAAAAAACTACTATTTTTTCAATCAACCGCTTCCTAGCACTTATTTATGACCGTCAAAACTAATCGGCTTGACCTTTTTTGTTTGGTACCCAATACTCTTGAGGCACTTTGGTCGAATAGCGATCATAGACTTCAGGTTGCTCTTCCTTGAACCGCTTAATGTCAAACTCTAATTTGAGTTCTCTTTTCCAGGTGCAAACACCATCTATTTTTTCGGCAGATTTACATTCGGCCTGCAAATGAAGCTGTGACAACTCTTTAGCCTTCTCAAAAAATTTAATTGTTGAGTCAACTCCAAACGCTATTTGCGACACTGAGTTGAAGTCGAGTTTCTCACTCTTCATAGCTGCAACAGCTTGCCTGAGTTCTGAGCTACGCATCTTGGCTTGAACAACACGTTGGTCGCCATCAAGAATGTCTTTTACTTTATTCGGTGTAAATTTAGCCGTAATTTTGTTAAAAAAGTACCTGTTATAGAGATCAGGTTCGCTGTTCTCTAGTTTCTCTTTTGAAAAATTTGCCCGGTATCGGGTTTCGTATGTTCCACCATCAGATGTATCCTCACCGCGCTCTTCGGCTTCCTTCATCGCTTCTTTAAACTCCTCAAATGCGGTACCCGACTCTGTCGATATCAAGTGAGCGACTTGATACTCACGCAACCACCTTTGCGCCTCGTCAGTTGCGGGTATATTTCTGCCATCGGAAATGACGCTCTGATTCATGAACCCATCACGTAACGATGCGATTTGACCCGAAAACATGTCGCGCAACTTCTCCGCATACTTTATGGCGCCACCCAACGTCTCGTCATTAAATTTAAACCATTCTCCGCGCACACCATGCTCGATGTAGTGCCAGTGAAGATACTTTTCAACAGCCCTTACACATTCAGTTTTAAAGTGGCTCACCAGTACTAGGTCTCGCGGGTTTGCAGTCTGATGTTCTTGCTTTCGTTTAGTACTCTCTCGAGAAAGCTCAACGAGACCGATCTTTATATACGATGATTCCTCTCCCGATAGGACATCAATTTCGCGCAGAAAATAAATTTCGCCCGGATTTATTACTGATTCTTTGATCATAAATACCTTTCATTTGTTTAACTGGTAAAAATTGCGCCTGTTATATTGGCTCCACCAAAGCACGCGCCCTCAATACAAGAGCCTGAAAAATCTGCGCCTCGCAGGTCGGCGCCACTAAAGTCAACATTGCGCAAACTTGCTTTGCGAAAGGTCGCCGCACCCAGAGTCGCTTGACCACAGTACTTTGTTCCCTCACCGATGACATCAGGAGCACATTTTGCGCCGACGAAAGTAGCTCCATCAAGTTGTGCGCCATCAAAGCATGCAGCTGATAGGTAGGCACCATTGAACGAGGCTCTCAACGCTGTTACTTGCGTGCAATCTGAGCGCCGCAAATCTGCTTGTTCGACACACGCATCACTCAGGTCTGCGGCATCGAGCAAACACCCATAGAGATTAGATCTTGACAGATCTGCTCCAGTGAAGTCTGACGAACTGAGTTCACTCGGACAACACTCATCGACCATGTGATGCTTCGTATGCACTTCACCGGCGCCCAAGTATCCACTTGAAAAAGATGTGTCGCTTAAATTCGTGCAGGAAAAATCTACAGACACTAGATTTCTTGATTCGCCGAAATTAATTCCAGAAAAGTTTTTTCCTGATTGATCTGAGCCAGATACGACTATCTTGTGATCTTCTACTTCCAATCTTTTCTCCTATCAATTCCAAATGTTAAATTCAAAACTATTGATTATGCGCTGGACAAATATTGATCTTCTTGTAATGACACCAATCGCACAACTTAGTTACATTGCATTTAAATTGGCCCGTTGCACAAGATTCGTCAATACTCGCACGAGTTTTTACAATCATTTGTCGAGTATTTTCAAGATGCTCCTGGGTCACCTCAAACGAATGCTTGACTTTTTTTGACAGATAATAAAGCTCAAGAGTTGATGTCGGCTTCTGTTCGGCTTCTCTAAGCATTAATGCATATGCAAGCAACTGAAACCACTTCTCATCATCAGAAACGTACTTAGAGTCTGGCACCTTCCCAGTTTTATAGTCAGAAATCACAACTTTGCCATCGGCATCTAACGCAATGCGGTCAATGAAGCCCTTCATAGCAACACCTTCTATTTCGGTCAAAACTTTGACTTCTTGCCCTTCGAGCATTGTTGCGGTTGGATCTTCAAGTTCCCACAAATTGATCATGGCCTGAAAGGCGATTCGCTTGAAACCTGCGACTGTGTCGAATTTCTCCGCTAGTTCGTCCACCCTTTCAGCCCAACCATGATTTGACCAGCGGTCCGTCGCGATTCTCTTCACAGTCTCTTGAGTTCGGTCTTTTGGGTCTTCCTTGTAGAGATATTCCAACACTTCATGCACAAAGGAGCCCAAGATTGTATGCCAGGAAGATGGTTCTTTGATTTTGTCTATATACGACAACTTGAACTTTTGAGGGCATCCTCGAAACAAACTTATTGAAGACGGCGAAAGATGTTTTGGTGCTATCAACAAATTTTGAAAATCCCCCTACGCGAAACCATACTCGCCCTAGTGTCTGCTCCAAAATTTAATTGGAATAGTTTCTTTTGCCTGCTCTAACACATCTGCCAATCGTTCATAATGATTGCCACCAAACCGACTGATCCCTTCAAGAGGGATATCAAATCCTTCCACCCCGAGCATCGAAAAGAATAGCTCAAGAAATGCAAATGGCACCGTATGAGCAAACTCATATTCGTTAGCGCCAAAGAATCTCTCAACTTTTGGACCTATATCTTGACCCGAGATTACAAGATTGCCATCAATATCTAACCATGCCCAAATTCGTCTTGAGTCAGCACCAGATTTTTCATCAACCAAGACCACCTCAGTCATTTCTCTCCTTTGATCTGATCTGGACCTAGCATGCAAATCGCGATAGTCAGGATTTTCTAACCACTCCACCTGCTATTTACGTACTTCGACGCCACAAATGTGCAGTTTTGACGACAACCCTTATTCAAAACCTTCTACGTCTTCAAATTCACCATAAACATTATGTTGGCCACTATTCGCCATCGAGTTCATCAGCGAGATCGTCAAACTCGTCGTTTTCAATCATGTCTGGGTCGTTATCAAATTCCACTTCATCAACGGCTGGACCATCGAGCCGATCAGCCGGATCGTCTTCAGCGTTTACCCACTCGGCACCACAACCTGGACAATCAGTCATGCC
>SXGQ01791497.1_pt1 | contig 10042 bp, 8 predicted proteins | sample 3178371 | NCBI WGS metagenome assembly SXGQ01 (sample SAMN11356859, study PRJNA531348) | freshwater metagenome | isolation source: freshwater sample F1-20 | place: China: Fuxian Lake, Yuxi | collected 2017-12-25 | reverse complement strand
GTCCCGAAGAACTGCGACATCTCCCTCATCGACGAGGTGATCCAGGTCTCCAACGACGACGCCTTCGCCACCGCGCAGGAAGTCTCCGTGCGCGAAGGCCTCGCGGTCGGCATCTCCTCGGGCGCCAACATCTGGGCCGCCCTGCAGCTCGCCAAGCGTCCGGAGTTCGCCGGCAAGCGCATCGTCACGATCGCCTGCTCGCCGAGCGAGCGCTACCTCTCGACCGCCCTGGCCGAGAAGGTCCGCGCCGAGGTCACCGCCCTCACCGCCTCGTAAACATCGGCTGGCCTCCGGCCCGATCGGCCCGCGTACCTGACGCGGGCCTTTTTTGTTGTCTCGAGGTAGGGGCAGCAATGCGTGCTGCCCTAGGGCCTGATGCTTTCTCCTTGAAGCCTCCCTCTGATAGATGAACATAAGTTCATATGTTGGATGTAAATCAGTCCATCGGGTGCGAAGTCCGTCTCTTCCGCCCGCTTCCCCTCCTGGAGAGCCGGGCGATGGCGGGCTTCCCCTCTCCGGCCGACGATCATATGGAGCGGCGGCTCGACCTGAACGAGCACCTGATCCGCAACCCGGTCTCGACCTTTTTCCTGCGCGTGGAGGGCGACTCGATGGCAGGCGCGGGCATCCTGTCGGGCGACCTGATCGTGGTCGACAAGGCGGCGCCGGCGAGGCCGGGCGCGGTGGTCGTGGCGGAGCTGGAGGGCGAGTTCACCGTGAAACGCCTCGACCGCGGCGCCGACGGTGCCTGGTGCCTGCGCGCCGACGGACCCGGCTGGCCCAAGGGACCGTTGCCTTTCGCCGGCGAATTCCGAATCTGGGGCACCGTGGTGGCGGTGGTCCGCCGCTGCTGACCCGATGCTCCGCGCGCTCGCCGACTGCAACAACTTCTACGCCTCGTGCGAGCGCGTGCTGGATCCGTCGTTGCGCGACGTGCCGATCGTGGTGCTCTCGAACAACGACGGCTGCGTGATCGCGCGCTCCGCGGAGGCGAAGGCCCTCGGTATCGCGATGGGCGCGCCCTACTTCGAGGTGCGCCGCACCTGCGAGGCCCACGGCGTGCGCATCTTCTCGTCCAACTTCGCCGTCTACGGGGAGTTCTCGGAACGCGTCATGGCCGCCCTGACGGAGCAGGCCCGCGACATCGAGGTCTACTCGGTCGACGAGGCCTTCCTCGGCTTCCCCGACATGCCGGCGGCCGAGGCTCGCGAGCTGGGCCTGCGGATCAAGGAGGCCGTGCTCCGCGCCACCGGCATCCCGGTCTCGCTCGGCATGGGCGCCACGAAGGTGCTCTGCAAGCTCGCCAATGAGCGCGCCAAGTCCGACCGGGCCTCCGGTGGCGTCCTCGTCGTCCCGTACGATGACGCCGGGCGCGAGGAGTTCCTGCGGGGTGTCGACAGCGAGGATGTCTGGGGCGTCGGGCCCGGTCTCGCCGCGCGCCTGCGGGCGCACCGCATCGTCAGCGCCCTCGACCTCGCCCAGGCCGACCCCGCCTTCGTGCGCCGTGTCGCCGGCGTGGTCGGTGAACGCCTCGCCCTCGAACTCCGCGGCATCTCGTGCCACGACATCGTCGAGGATGCCGGCCCCCGCCAGAGCGTGATGGTCTCGCGTTCCTTCGGCCGGCCGGTGAGCGATGCCGCCGAGCTCGCGGAGGCCGTGGCCGCCCATGCCGCCCGCGGCGCGGAGAAACTGCGCGAGGACGGCCTGGTCGCCGCGACGGTCGTGGTGATGCTGCGTACGAACCGCCACCGGCTCGACCAGGAGCAGTATTTCGCCGACGAGGCGGAGCCGCTCGACCCACCGACGGACGACGCCCGCGCGATCTGCGCCGCGGCCGGCCGGGCGTTCGCCCGCATCCGGCGCGACGGCTACCTGTACAAGAAGGCCGGCGTGCTGTTGCAGGGGTTGTCCTCCGCGGCCGTCGTGCAGCCCGGCCTGCCGGGCCTCGGCGCGCCGATCGACCCGCAGCGCGACCGCTTGATGAAGGCCGTCGACGCCCTCAATCACCGTCTCGGTCGCGACGCGGTGCGGCTCGCCAGCACCGGCTTCGAGCGTAAGTGGAAGGGGAAGTCGGAACTGCAGTCGACGCCCTCGCTGACGGACCCGGAGCGCCTGCCCAAGGCCAAGGACGGTCCGAAGCCGCGGATCCGCTTCCACGAGTAGTCCGCGGTTGCGAAGCCGGCCGATTTGCTCCCCGCTGGAGGCTTTCCCGTGACCCTTTCGCCCGCCGTCGCCACCGCCTTGCCCCTGCTGTCCGCCTTCGGCTACGCCGTCGCGGCCATCATCCTCAAGCGCGCGACCGAAGGCGGCGCCGGTCCGTGGCGGATCGGTTTTGTGGTGAACCTGACCATGGGCGCGCTGTTCCAGCTGTTCTGGTGTTTTGACGACGGGCAGGGTGGTCCGTTCACCGTGGTCGCGGTGCTGCATGCCCTGATCGTGGGGGCCGTGTTCTTCGCCGGCCAGTACTTCACCTTCCTGGCGCTCAGCCGCGGCGATGTCTCCGTGGCGACGCCGGTGCTCGGAGCCAAGGTCCTGTTCGTCGCGTTCCTCGCCGTCCTGGTGCTGGGCGAGCCCCTCACCGCCTCGCTCTGGGTCGCCACCCTCATGACCTGCGTCGCGATGGCCTTACTGGGCGGGGAGTGGCGCGCCGACCGTGCCCGGATGCTCTCCAGCCTGCTCTACGGCGGTCTCGCCGCCGGTCTCTTCGCGACCTCCGACATCCTCACGCAGACCTGGGTCGGCGAGCTGGGGATGACCCAGTTCGCGCCGCTGGCCTTCGGCGCGATGCTGTTCTACTCCTGGCTGCTGGTGCCGAAGTTCTCGCAGCCGTTGCTTGCGTTGCCGCCGCGGGTCCTGCTCTGGACCCTGGCGGGAGGTGTCCTGCTTTGGTTGCAGTGCACCGGCATGGTGCTGGCGATCTCCCTGGCCCATGAGGTCACGCGGACCAATATCCTTTATAACACGCGGGGCATCTGGAGCGTCGCGCTCGTCTGGGTCGTCGGCCACTGGTTCGGCAACGCCGAGCGCTCGGTCGGCCCCGCGGTCATGACCCGTCGCCTGCTGGGCGCGGCGATCCTGCTGGGCGCGGTCTTCCTGGTCCGGAGGTAGGAGGGCCGGTCGGGCAACTTTCGTGTCGGGGCGGTTTTTAATCCCAGGATGAGCCTGCGTTTCCTCGCGCCGCTGCTGTTGCTTCCCGCGTTCCTCTCGCCCGGGTGCGCGGCGCCCACCCCTCCTCCCGGGACCTCGTCGGCGCCGGCTCAGCCGCCGGCGGCGACGAGTGCGCCCGCATGGGTGACCCGCGCCGTCCCGGCGCCCCGGGTCACCCACCATGTCTTCGCCAGCGCCGCGACGAAAGGAAACGTCAGTTACCATCTTTACCTCCCGGCCGCCTATGCCGACGAGACCCGCCGCTTCCCGGTCGTCTATTGGCTCCACGGATCGGGCGGAGGCTTGCCCGGCATCCCCGTCGTGGCCCGGCGTTTTGACGCGGCCATCGAGGCAGGCAAGCTGCCGCCATGCCTGGTGGTCTTCGTCAACGGGCTCGAGATGGGCATGTATGTCGACTGGGCCGATGGCTCGGCCCCGGTCGAATCGATGATCATCCGCGACCTCCTGCCGCACGTGGACGCGACCTTTCGGACGATCGCCAAGCGGGAGGGGCGACTGCTCGATGGCTTCAGCATGGGCGGATACGGGGCCGCCCGGCTGGGCTTCAAGTATCCCGAGCTCTTCCGCACGGTCTCGCTCGCCGGGGCCGGCCCCTTGCAGTCCGAACTTCGCAGCACGCCGCGGGCGAGCCGGCTCCAGGCCGAGGAACTCCTGAAACGCGTCTATGGGGGTGATCAGGCCGCTTTCCTGGAGGTCAGTCCGCGGAAGCTTGCCGAGCGTAACGCCAAGAAGGTCGCGCAGGAATCGCTGGTCCGCATGGTCATCGGCGAAAAGGATGAAACCTTCGGGAATAACGAGGCCTTCCACCGGCATCTCGAAGCCCTCGGGATTCCGCACGGTTGGACCATCGTCCCCGGAGTCGGCCACGAGCCCGAAAGGGTTTTCGCGGCCTTGGGCGATGCCAACTGGGAGTTCTATCGGAAGGCGTTCGGCGTCCATGGCGGCAAGTGACCGGTGGGTAGCCTCGGGGTGGCATCGGGCTTGCTCGCTCCGACCGTGGGCATAGAAACAACGGCACCCCCATGAGTCCCTCCCGTCGTTCGTTCCTCGCTTCCCTCGGCGGCCTCGCCGCCGGTTATGCCCTCGCCCCCGCCCTGCGCGCGGCCGAAGCCAGCGGCAAGCCCCTCGGGCTCGCCCTGTGCGGTCTGGGTGGTTACTCGAACGGCGAGCTGTCGCCCGCGTTGCTCGAGACCAAGCACGTGAAACTCGTGGCCGCGATCACCGGTACTCGCGCCAAGGGCGAGAAGCTCGCCAAGCTGCACGGTTTCGCCGACACCAACATCTACTCGTACGACCAGTGGGAGCAGGTCGCCGCGAACAAGGCGATCGACGTGGTCTACGTGGTCACGCCGCCCGGCATCCACGCCCAGAACGTCGTCGCCGCCTTCGGTGCCGGCAAGCACGTCATCTGCGAGAAGCCGATGGCGACCTCCGTCGCCGAATGCGATGCCATGATCGCCGCCGGCAAGAAGGCCGGCAAGCGCCTTGCGATCGGCTACCGCCTGCATTACGACCCGTACCACCAGGAACTCGTCCGTCTCGCGAAGTCCCGGGAGTTCGGCCCGTTCCTGAAGATGAGCTCGGCCAACGGTTTCACGCTGCGTCGCAAGGCATGGCGGATCGAGAAGAAGCTCGCCGGCGGCGGTGCGCTCCTCGACATGGGCATCTACTCCTTGCACGCCTGCTGCATGGCGGCCGACGCCGATCCCGTGGCCGTGACGGCCAAGGAACTGCCTAAAACCCAGCCCGAGTTCTTCACGGAGGTCGAACAGGCCCTGGAGTTCCGCCTGGAGTTCGCGAACGGCGCCACCGCCGATGTCTGGACCGGCTATGACGCCAATCGCGCGGAGTTCCACGCCGAGGCGGCGAAGGGCTGGTTCAAGGGGGAACGTCCCGTCTTCAGCTACCGCGGTCTCAACATCAGCACCTCCGCCAAGGGGAAACTGGACTTCGGGATCTTCCGTCAGCAGCAGCGCCACATGGATGCCGTTTGCGCGGCCATCCGCGACGGCGGCGAGTTCACCTGCACCGGTGAGCTGGGCCGGCGCGACATGGTCGTCATCGGAGGGATCTACGAGTCGATCCGCACCGGCAAGAAGGTGGAGCTGAAGTACGCGTGAGGGAGGGCCAGGGGCAGGGCTAGGGCGGGGATTGGGAAGGGAGTGAAGTCACTTCTTCCGCCTAACCGCTAACCGCTATCCCCTGACCGGTGATAAACCCTACCAGGTCTTGGCGAGGGTGAGCAACTCGCCGGAGGCCTTGGTCATGGCCGCGATGCGGGCGTCTTCGCCGTTGTTCACGCCCTCGGCGTGGATGAACGTCACATCGGTGATGCCGATGAAGGCGAGGATCTTGCGCAGGTAGGGCTCTTGGAAGTCGTAATCCGTGCCCGCGACGAAGCCGCCGCGCGCGGTGATGACGAGGGCCTTCTTGCCCTGCAGCAAAGGGACCACGCCTTCCTCCGTCACCTTGAAGGTCATGTCGGCGCGCACGACCTGGTCGATCCAGGCCTTGAGGGACGCCGAGACGGTGAAATTATGCATCGGCGAGGCGATGACCAGCCGGTCGCACGCCAGCAACTCGGCCGTCAAGGCATCGGAGTGGTGCAGGACGCCCTTCATCGCCGGGTCGTGCTGGTCCGCCGGGGAGAACGCGGCCCCTACCCAGGCGTCCGAGATGAAAGGGGGTGGGTGGTGGCCGACATCATGGTGGGTGACCTTGAGGTTCGGGTGCGCCAGCCGCAGCGCGTTGATGAAGCCCGCCGAAAGCTTGCGCGTCACCGAGCGGACCGTACGGGGAGAGGCGTCGATGTGGAGGACCTTCATGACTCCAAGGTAGCCGGGAGGCCGGAGAAGTCAAAGGGCGGGGAGCGGACTTCCTCCTAGGGGCAGTCCGCCATGGGCCGCCGCGGGTTCAATTCGTACCCTTGGCCAGGAGGGCCTTAAGCTCGGCGACCGCCGCGGCGTAAGCCGGTAGGGTGGCGACATTGGTCAGTTCGCCCGGGTCTTTCTCGTGGTCGTAGAGTTCGGTCCCGAGGCGACCGCCGTTCCATTCGGTGTAGCGGTAGCGCTCGGTGCGGACGGACCGGCCGACCTTGCGTTCGGGGGTGGCGTCCTTTTTCTTGCCGCCCGCGTTGATGGCGCCGAAATCGACTTGCGTGTAGGCGGCGTGAGCCCACGGACGGTTCGGATCTTCGAGCAACGGCCGGAGGCTCTTGCCTTGGATACGCTTGTCCGGGGGCAGACCGCAGAGGTCGGCCACGGTCGGGTAGAGGTCGACCAGTTCGGCGACCCGTCGAGTGGCCTGTCCGTTGGCCTTGCTGCCCGGGTCGCGGATGATGAACGGCACGCGGGCGGAGTCCTCATAGAGCGAGCGTTTCTGCCAGAGGCCGTGTTCGCCGAGGTTGTAGCCGTGATCGCTGATGAAGACCACGAGCGTGTTCCGGTCGAGGCCTTGCGCCTTCAGTTCCGCGAGAACGAGGCCGAACTGGGCGTCCATGAAGCTCATCGAAGCCAGATAAGCCTGCTTGGCCGTGCGTTGGGTGTCCTCGGTCATGCCGTAGTTCGCCACGGCCGTGTTGGAAAGGGCCACCGGCGGCTTGGCGGTGCGGTCGGCGGCGGGGTCGGGGACGAGCTCGACCTTATCCTTGGGGTACGACTGGAAATAGGGCTTCGGAGCCACGTAGGGGGTGTGCGGACGGAAAAAGCCGACGGCCAGGAAGAACGGCTTGGCGTGCCTCTGCCGCAGGAAGGTGATCGCCTGCGCGGCGATCTTGCCGTCGGTCTGTTCGGCGTCCGTGCCGTCGGCGGCCAGCCAGCTCAACGTGCCGCCGTAGTTGCCGGTGCCCACGAGCACCTGGCCCGCCTTGCCCTTGGCTTTGTCGGCGGACGTGCCGGCGCCGACCCCGATGGAGAAGATTTTATCCTCGTCGTCGCAATCGCGCCCGCGGGGATTCCAGACCCGTTCCCAGGACTGCGGATCGTCGAGACCGTCGGTGCCGATCTCCTTCGGCACGCCGTAATGGTAGAGCTTGCCGATGCGGGCGACCGCGTAGCCGTGGTTTCGGAACAGCTGCGGCAACGTCACCAGGTCCGGGATCACCTTCCGGAATTCCTTGGCGTTGTCGTACACACCGGTGGTGTCGGGGCGGAGTCCGGTCAGGAACGAGGTGCGGCTCGGGTTGCAGAGCGCGTATTGGCAATAGGCGCGGTCGAAGCGGACCCCGGTCCGGGCGAGGGCGTCGATGTTCGGGGTCAGCGCCGGACCGCCATACGTTCCCATCGCCGCGCGACAGTCGTCGGCCACCAGCAGCAGGACATTCTGGGGAGGCTCGGCGCCGAGGGCGGTCAGGCCGGCGAGGAGGCAGAGGGCGGTGGTGGGGAGGCGCATGGCCCCATCTAGGGGGCAAGGGGCACCTAGGGCAAGGGCTGGGGCTAGGGCTAGGGCAAGGAAGGGGGGTGGAATAAAAAGGGCTGGGGCCATTCCTAGCCCTAGCCCTGTCCATGGCCCTCCGACGCTTCGCGTCGGTTACACTTCCCAATCCTCGCCCTTGCCTTGGATGATCTTGTCGACGGCGGCGAGGACGAGGTCGACGGCTTCTTCCTGCGAGGACTTGTCGGTCCTGATGTGGACCTCGGGGGACTCGGGAGCCTCGTAGGGGGAGGAGATGCCGGTGAACTCGGCGATCTCGCCGCGGCGTGCCTTGGCGTAGAGGCCCTTGACGTCGCGGGATTCGCAGACGGCCAGCGGGGCGTCGACGAAGACCTCGATGAAGGGTTGGCTGGCGAGAGCGGCGCGGGCCTTGGCGCGGTCGGCGGCCAGCGGGGCGATCAGGGTGACGAGCGTGAGGTGGCCCGAGCCGGCGAAGAGGCCGGCGACGGCGGAGGCGCGGCGGACGCTTTCGGCGCGGTCCGCGGCGGAGAAGCCGAGGTCGCGGTTGAGCGAGACGCGCAGATCATCCCCGTCGACGCGCACGACCTTGCGACCGGCGTCGAAGAGGCGGCGTTCGACGGCCTCGGCGATGGTGGACTTGCCGGAGCCGGAGAGGCCGGTGAACCAGATGACCGCGGGCGGGTGGCCGGCGCGGGCGGTGCGCTCGACGGCGGTGACCTTGCCGGAAGGGGCGTCGGACTGGGCGACCGCATCGAGGATGATGCCGCCGCCGTGGATGCGGCCGCCCTCTTCCAGCGCGAAGCGACCGGTGATCGGGCACTCGTGGTGGAGGTCGTAGGCGACGTTGCGGGTGGCGCGCACCACGACCTCGCAGATCGAGTCGCGGGGCACGCTGTCGGCCTGGGTGGACTCGAGCGTGGAGGCGTCGGTCACCTGTTCGATCCGGGCGATCACCGCGTCGACGTTCTGCGTCAGGAGGCGGAGGCGGTAGGTCTTTTTCAGGGTCAGCGGTTCCTTGCCGAGCCAGAAGAGCCGGGCGCGGAACTCGCGGCCGACGCGGGGTTGGTGCGCCGGGTGCGAGGCGACCTGGCCGCGCTCGACGAAGATCTGCTCGGACAGCGTGACGCTGGCGGAGCCGCCCGTGCCGACGACGTCGCGGGACTCGGGCCCCGGCCAGTCCTCGAAGGTACGGACCGTGCTGCGCCGGCCGCCGGGCTGGAAGATGAGCTCGTCGCCGGGGCGGATGGCGCCGGCCTCGACGCGGCCGGCGATGATGCGGCGATGGTCGAAGCGATAGATGTCGGAGACCGGCAGGCGCAGCGGCAGGCCGGTGAGGTCGTCCTCGTGACGGAACGCGTCGAGGGCCTCGGTGACCGTCGGGCCCCGCCACCACGGCATCTTGGCGGCGCGCTCGACGACGTTCTCGCCGTGCTTGGCGGCGATCGGGATGAAGTGGACGGCGGTGAGGCCGAGGGTCTTGAGGAAGGCCGAGTATTCGGCGACGATCTTCCGGTAGGTCTCCTCGGAGTGCCCGACGAGGTCCATCTTGTTCACCAGCACGACGAGCTGCTTCACGCCCAGGAGGGAGAGCAGGAAGGCGTGGCGGCGGGACTGGTCCATGACGCCTTCCTTGGCGTCGATGAGCAGGAGCGCGGCGGAGGCGCTGGCGGCGCCGGTCACCATGTTCTTGAGGAACTCCTTGTGGCCTGGCGCGTCGATGATCGCGTAGGCGCGCTGCCTCGTGCGGAAGAAGATGCGGGTGGTGTCGATCGTGATGTTCTGCTCCTGCTCCTCGATGAGGGCGTCGAGCAGGAAGGCGTACTCGAACTCCATGCCTTCGATCGCGCAGTTCTTTCGGACCTGCTCGATCTTGCCGTTGGGCAGCGAGTCGGTGTCATGGAGGAGGCGGCCGACGAAGGTGGACTTGCCGTGGTCGACGTGGCCGACGACGACGACGTGCATCTTGCGGGCGTCTTCGGCGGCGGCCTGGGCGGCGGCCTGGGCCGCGGCGGGGGCGGGAAGGGGTGCGGACATGGTGCGGAAGGTGTCTGGGGGTGGGCGGGGCTTACATGAAACCCTTGGCGCGCAGCTCCTGCATGGAGTTGCGACCGACGTGGTCCTGGGCGCGGCCGGCGCGCTCGCTGACCTTGGTGCGCTTCAGTTCCTCGATGACCTCGTCGATATTGCTCGCCGGGCTGTCGACCGGGTGGGTGATCGGGTGGCAGCCGAGGGAGCGGAAGCGCTTTCCGTTACGGGCGTAGTAGAGGGTCGGGTTCGGGATGTTCTCACGGCGGATGTACTCCCAGATGTCGAGTTCGGTCCACTCGAGGAGCGGCTGGACGCGGACGTGACCGCCTTCGGGCGCGACACTGGCGAACTGGCCCCAGAACTCCGGCGGCTGGTCCTTGTAGTCCCAGTTGCCCTCGGCCGAGCGCGGAGAGAACCAGCGCTCCTTGGCGCGGGTCGGGTCCTCGTCGCGGCG
>SXGQ01282175.1_pt1 | contig 10042 bp, 19 predicted proteins | sample 3178371 | NCBI WGS metagenome assembly SXGQ01 (sample SAMN11356859, study PRJNA531348) | freshwater metagenome | isolation source: freshwater sample F1-20 | place: China: Fuxian Lake, Yuxi | collected 2017-12-25 | reverse complement strand
TGGTGGAGGCTTAGGTGAGCATCTACAACATCTACACCGACAATCCAGACCGCTATTCAGTCATCGAGGCCGATGACATACGGGGCGCAGCCGTGGCGTGGGCCAAGATGCGATGGGTTGTCGATGGCTGTCCGAGTCAGATGGCCTGCACCGTACACGGTAACAACGGGTATTGGATGGCGCGGGTTGACATAGTGTTTGAGCCGCAGTTTGATGCAAGGCCCATACAGATGACCGACGCCAAAGGCGATATCGTGCCAATGCCCGTGGTGAACGAGGCCCATTACAAGATGGGGGTCGAGGCTTTAAAAGAACTCATGGCACTCAATCCAGACCAGAGCACTATGGAGATGGAGTGCATCGCGGCTGGAATTGAAGCCTATGAACTCGCCAACCCTATGCCACCGAGCGCCAAGTGAAACACCGCATCGAGGTCATCGCCGGGTGTATGTACTCCGGTAAGACGGAAGAGTTGATTCGCCGCCTGGTGCGCGCTCGTATTGCTCGGCAACGAGTCGTCGTGTTCAAGCCCTCGATAGACACGCGCTATGCGGTCGAGGAGGTCGTTACGCACGCGGGGGTGTCCTTCCCTTGTCTGCCGCTGGCGAAGGCTACAGACCTACTGGCAGCGAGTCTAAACGCGGACGTAGTGGGCATAGACGAGGCGCAATTTTTCGACGCCGATATCGTAGCTGTGGTCGAGGCGCTGGCTAGTCGTGGACATCGAGTCGTCGTAGCGGGTTTAGACTTGGATTCGTCCGGCGTGCCGTTTGGGTCCATGCCTGGGTTGCTGGCCGTAGCAGACGACGTAGCGAAAATCACGGCGGTCTGTACCGTTTGTGGTGAGGCGGCGACGAGGACTCAGCGCGTCACAGAGAACAGCGACCGTATCCTGCTTGGGTCGCACGGGACATATGAGGCACGGTGTCGGGCGCACTGGTCGGCGAGTGTAGAGCGCGATGCGTATAAGCCGTCGTGGTTCGCGGATAGTCGCGGCTATGACGAGGCACGGGAGAATCCGCCTGTGCATTTGGGCGGTGTGACGATTTCAGTGGTGAGGAGGGAGCATGATGAATGAGTATTCAGAGGCGCAAACTAAGGTTCCAGCGGTTAGAATTGAGATTGCACAAGCTGTCCTCAAAAGCAAGGTCTACGAAAGCCTCGGCGGGATTCGCGCATTCAACTGGTGTGCGCGTGTGGCATGGCTTGCATCCACTAATGGCGGCGAAGCCACAGGCGAGAACTGGCACGCACGCACGCAGCATGATGGTTCCATTCATGTTGTGGTGTCGGGTGGGAAGTCTGAATTGGCTAGACTCGTCGGGCGTACATCTGAGGAAGATTCTGATGTTCCGTTCGATGCGTTGATGGAGATGTCGCGCATCCACTTAGCTGTTGAGGACGAAGACGAATACGTCGAAGGGCCGCTGATTGCCTCTTGCTATTGGAGTGCAGCGCCAGACGAAGATGCTGTTGTTTCGTTCACGCTATCTAGTGTGTGGAATAACAGGTTGGAAGCGTGACATTGGAACCTAAGTACGCCATCGAACGATACGAGCATGGATGGTTGGTGCGTGGCGCGTTTCCGGTGGATGACATCACTTGGATTATGCGGCTGATTCCTGGCGACGGAATCGCAGACGCACGGGTGTCGCAGGCGCTTGGCGGCTCGATGGCGTTGACGACTGAGGACGGAAGTAAGGCGTGGCGTGCTGCGCTTGGCATGTCGGCTGTCCGCGAAAACAGCCCGTGACTTGCACGGCATCGAGGCGCGGATAGCAGGGAATCATGCCTCCACATTCTTGTCCGCTTATCGACCACATTCAGGCGTTCTTGGCTGAGCGCCCGATTTCTATGCCGCCTATCGAGTTTGACGGCGCGTATTACGACGACTTGCACTCGATGTTGGAAGCACTACGCCGGGTAAACGCCGATTTGCGTATGGGCGTGTTTGCAGCGGAGGACTTAGAGTTGGAAGTCGGTATGCTGTGTAATCGCATCCATGACCTCGAGAACGAGTGCGAAAGGCTACGCCGGTCGATTGGCTAGGCTGCGTCGTAAGTGCTTCTCGGCCTGAGACTTGGCATCGAGTAGCCCTTTGCGCGCCGCTTCGTATTGACTGCGCTCGCGTAGGTTTTTAGTCGTATGGTAGTCGAGCATAGCCAAGTCCGCGAGTTCGCGTAGACCGCTGACCACATCAACGGCGTCGGACGCGGCGTAGACAAGCTCCGTACCGTACCGACTACGCAGTACGAGTAGCATGTTGTCGGTAGCGTTTGATCGCACAACGCTTTTCAGAAACGTCTGCGCGTATGGTGGAAGTTGTACTTCGTACTTGGACATTAAGGGGGCCGGTTCGGATTTTGGATTTGAAAATAAAATCGTAGGGAATTTCCCAGTTTTATTTCCTACCTAGACGGCCCCGAATGTACGGCTAGTCCGGTGTGTTTGGCAAGTCCCCTATGTCACCTACGGCGTCGAGGAAGGCTTCAATGAACGCTTGCGCGACTTGGGGGACGATTGCGTTGCCGTAACCGCGCAGTCGCACCACTCGGGCGGGTAGCCCATGACCCAGCGGGAATGTGCCGGATTCAACTGGCCGCCACTGTCCATCTCGGCCAAAGAGCCAGTCAGCATCTCTCCACGGCTGGTTATACGCGCTGCCCCCTTGCTGTTTGAATGGTGCTGGGCCTGAGCTGCGCCTCCAATCGTTAGTCCTGCTCCATTTCCGTTGTTGTGTTTCGACTTCATCCTGGCTCTGCGCTCCGAAATCTGATCGTATGTTTGTGATCCGTTGAAGGCTGCGGCATCCGGTGTCGGCCATTCGGTAATTTTCCAGTGCGTCATTGTTGTATTGCCCCTTTTTGCATCTAGCGCATCGACTGCTACCGTCTCCAGCGACTTCTGGCTCCCCTTCGTATCCCCGCGTCGTCGCTGGTAGCCCAAGCGCGGGTCGTGAGCGTTCGGAGTCGGCCATCCATCCGACGAGTGCAACCTGTCTGGGTAACTGGTCGAGGCGTGTGCGCTCTGTGCCGTCTGGATTGATTCCGGTTGTAGACATTCCGGTGGTGTCTTTCCAGTCTCTACTGGATGCGGTGGCCCACCCGGCGTACCCCCCCCACCAGAGTCGTTGCCGGATGTGCGGCGCGCCGACGCCCGCAGCGCACAAATCGGCGGCCCCGACTGCATATCCCATTCCTTCCAAGTCAAGGCGTACAGCGGAGAGCCAGTCTCTGCCAGCCGCTGACGCAACTTGTTCCCCAAAGACGATTGGAGGCTTACGCGCGGCAATAAGTCTGGCAAACTCGGGGAAAAGGTGGCGCTCGTCGTCGGTGCCGCGCTGTTTGCCTGCCGTAGAGAAGGGTTGGCATGGACAGCTTCCGGTCCACACAGGCTTGTCGTCTGACCATCCGGCGAGCCGTAGGGCGTAGGACCAGCCGCCGATTCCAGCGAAGAAGTGGCACTGGGTAAATCCCACAAGGTCATCTGGTTGGACATCGGTGATGCTCCTTTCGTCCACGAAACCTGGCGCTATTAGTCCGCGCTCGATGAGGGCGCGTAACCAAGCCGCAGCTTTTGGGTCGATTTCGTTGTAGTAGTTCATTGGGGGTGGGTCCGAAATTGCAAATGGAAAAGTGAATCGTAAGGAATTTGCTGGTTTTATTCTGCGTCGTCCGCGTCTTGATCAAAAATGGGAGCTACGTCGTGGTCCACCTGGGCCGTGGTGTGCCACCGTTGTTTGTCTGACGAGGCCCACTCGAGCGGGACTCGGACGGTGACGCTGCTGCCGTCAGTCCAAACGGTCACAGAGGCGCGTCCGTCGTCGCCTTCGGTGACCTCTATGCTGCGTACTTGGACGGCGCGAGGCTCGACAGGCTCCATTGTGAGCCGCAACTTGCCCTGGTGGTCGCGGGTCGGCGTGAGCTTGCCGACACCGGCTGACACTAGGGTTAGTTCGTTGGCCGCTCCGTCGTAGTGCCCGGTGCGCTGCACGGCTAGTGCCGACAACTTAGCGTGGACCTCGACCGCCCACTCAGGGGCGACGACGACACGCAGGATACCGTTGTAGTCGGCGACCGCGCCGCCGCACGCCTGGACGATAGCTTCTGCTGCTGCGAGCGCCGCAGGACGCCAGTATGCGTTGGATTGTGCTGTGTCGAAAGCAAGCTCGACGCCCCCAAAGATATGCACGGGGCCGTGGCCCCACTCGACAACGTGAAGGGATGGATGTGGGGCGCATGCGATGGCGTACTTGATGAAATGTGAGGAAAGCATGGTGACCTCAAAGGGGGTTGGGTTGGATTTTGGTAGGCGTATTTCCGCCGTAGGCTGCTAGGCGGATTTTTTCAGTAGCGCGGCGACCGCTGGATTGGCGTCGAGATTGACGTTGCCGCCAAATTTTACGTCCATGATTCCGCGCACGGTGCCAAAATCGAGCTTGACCTCTACCGGCATACTCGGCCAGTAGCCTTCGACCAGAATGTGATCGTCGTCCAAGTCGCTGATGTTCTGAACGACGAATGGGTTGGCGGTATCGCCAAACGCCAAGTCGCATTCGTTATCGTTGCTGTAATCGGCCACGCCCCAATCGTCAGGGTGGCCCATAGCGATACTGAGGGCGTGGCGGAGGTCGTCGGTAAGAGATGGTGTCGGGTGCATGGTGTCTCCTGGTGGTTAGAGCGCAGCACGAATGGCTGCGAGGTGTTGGGGGTGCAGGGTTTCGACCTGTGCCATAAGGGACTGGTAGACCTCGTACCGCAACTGGCTGCCACTGGAAAGTAGATAGCCAAGTTCTTCTTGTGATTGCCGAATACTCGTTAGAACGAGCGTAGCTCCTTCATCGCCGATAGCTTTGGCTAGGACTAGCAGCGCCTCGGTGTGGCAGTTGATGTCGGTCAGTTTTGCGATTTTTGCGATGGTAGCGGTGTTCATTTGGCCTCCAAAGATTTGATGTGCTCAATAAAATCACAGGAACGAACGATATATTCATCTCTAAAGGCTTGTTTTGTGATAAGCCATTGAAGTGCCTCGTCGTGACTTCCACCGCCCCAAATCAGAATGTCCACCGCGTCATCGTAATCAGCGGCGAGCCACCATTCGCGGTCTAGGCTGGTTTCGATGAGGAAGCCGCCGTGGACTTCCAATGCCGCCTTAGCTGCGTCGAAGCTGGTATATAGTGTGGGCATGGTTTCTCCTGTGGTTTGTGCTGGTCGCGCCAATCGCGCACCGGAATCCCCGGTAGGGACTCTGGAGCGGGGTTGCCGCTTAGCCTACGGTCCAGCCCCGCTTCTCGGCGATGGCTTCAGCGGCTTCCCGTGCTGCGAGATCGAAGCCATAGGGGAAGGTGTCGGTGGTAGCGACAATCTTTCCGCGAGCGTAAATTACGCCTTCGGTGCCGAAACTTTGACCGACAGATCGTGTGCTGATTTTGACTTTCATGGTGCCTCCGTAGTGTTTGTGGTCGCTGGTGGTGCTTCCCATATACTGGGTATCGGCACGCAGCGCAAGGGGGTTTAGCGGGATGTGCGATTTATTTTAGACGGCTAACGGGGCCGAGTTGGAAATTGGCGTTGGAATATGATTTCATAGTAAAAATGCCAAATCGTCCAGGCGCAATAGGGGGCGGGGTCTGAAATAGGCACCGGAAATTAAAATCATAGGATTTTAGCCGATTATATCTATACATATATGTGATACTTGGTAGCGTGTTTGACGCATTGTATAGGTAATACGCCTTAAAAGTGTATAGCGCGCTATGCGTAGTCTATGCGCGCTGATGTATAGCGGTGTCGTATAGGCGGTTGCTAGGGGACGAACGGGATTAACTCGATGCCAGGTGAGCGTCCGGTGGTTTCGCGATAAGCGTATTCGACTGCATAGCGCACGCCGATACGAGGGCGTTTGGAGTCTAAAACGTGAAATAACGCGGCTCCCACGCGGCTATCTGTATGCGCGTGCGTAGCGTACCAGGTGCGTAGGCTGGGGTGGAGTATAGACCATCGCCGGGACCATGCTCTGAGGCGGTGGATTTGGGCCTCGGTTGCGCCGTCACCGCCTCGGAAGGCATCGGCTAGGGCGGCAAGCTCGACGGATACGGTGGGCCACGCGCTTAGCGTAGCAAGCGGGGCAAGCTCGAGGTGGAGCATCGCCGGTAAGGTGGATGGCATGGGATAGGCTCGGTGTCGTCGGGGTGGAGCGTATGTATCCCGGTGCGTAGGTGGGCGGGACGGATACCAGGCGAATCCGGGTGTACGCTATATAGCGCGGAAATGGACGGCCAGGCGTGCGAATGGACTAGCGTGCTATGGTTTATGAGATGGCGCGCTGCTAGGTGGAGTCGGGACTCGGCGGCACTTGCCAGCTACGGATGGTGCCAGGTTTGCGGGGCGAATCCGCTAGGGCGACTCAGGCCGCGACTCGGCGGGAATCGTGGGGCGGATTTAAGCGTGGATTTCCACGGGGCGAATCCGTGGGGAGCGCCGCCAGGTGTCGAGGGATGACGACCGACGACAACCGACGCCGGGAAGCCGGGACGGGGCGCGTCCGGTCGGGTCGGTCGGGTCGGGACCGCCGAAAATAGGGGATAAACCGCCGTGCGAGAGGCGGAAACCGCGTATTTTGAGCGGGTGGACCCGTAGCAGACGAGCCGGGTGGACCCGTTGACGTAGTGAGCGACGGCGGACCCGTAGCTGGCAGGGGTGGACCCGTAGCAGGGGCAAGCGGGGCGCTGGGGCGCGCTGACCAGCTAGGGCGGGTCGCTGGTCGGGTGAAGCGACGGCGCACACGCTGGGGGCGTTTCTGGTCGCTGGTCGGGTTGCCTTGCGTAGCGTAGCAAAGGGGCGGGAACCGTTGACCCTGTTTCCGTTGGCGGATTGGCCGTTTATAGCCGCGCGCGTCGAAGGCTAGGGTATCGCATAGGCTATGGGCTGGTCGCGCCGTATAGGGCCGAATGCGCGCTACGGGTGACGAGGGCGGGAACGACGGAAGCCCCCGACCCGGTGAGGGCGGAGGCGCATACGCTAGGGGAATAGCAAGGGGCGGCGGGATTCGGGCCTCCCAATATGGGAAAGCCCCCATACGGGGGCGGACAGCGTGTTAGTAGTCTAATTCGGAAATATAGCTGTATTCGTACATATCGGGCGGGTCGGGCTCGTCTTCTGGCCCGTAATCGTCGCAGCCGTCGGACTCGTCAACCCTTGCGAGATAGTCGGCAATTGCGGCGGAAAGTGTAGCGTGTGGAAAATTATCGTCGCAGGGACTGTCGCTGTCGTGGTAGACGACAAATCCGCCGTCAATCGGTTCAATTGCGCCGTAGTCGAGCGCAACAAGCGTACAATCGTCGTATTCCGTCCATCGGGCGCGCAGCCCGTGTGAGCGGACAGCGCGCAAAATTTCGGACTTATCCATGATTTGCCTCGGTGGTTTGTTGTGATTCGCGGCATTTGTTCGCCCAATCCACTATTTGGGACGCTTGTTCGTCAAATGAAAGTGGGAACGGGTAGCCGTCGATATAGCCGGATGGATCGGTACAATCCATTTGTTCGACTAGCGCCAACGCGGCGCGGGTGAAATTGTCGAGGGCGCGCAAAAATTCGGGGTGCATGGGGGCTCCAGTGTGATTGGGTAACGAGTGGGGAGCGAGGGTTATCCGCGCAACGCCGGATGATTTTCACCGACGAAGTAAATGTGAAAGTGGGCCGCGTTGCGGGGTCGGTATTTTCCGTTGCGTTCGTCGGCGTAACGCACGCGGAGCATTTCGGGGCGGGAACGTACCCAGCGTTCGACGCTTGCGTATTGGTCAGCCGTACAGGCCCATGCGCAAACACTTGCGCCGCCGCTGGCACCGCCCCACCCGCTCATGAATTTGTCGGTCGCGATAACGAGATACGGGTGCGTTTTGCGCTGGTCGTCGTTGCGGTCGTCTTGGTAGATCATGATCGTGTCCCCGTTGTTGGTTGTTGTTGGTTGGACTATTGAAAGAGGGCCGGCGCATACGCGACGGCGAATAGAAAGAGGATGGACGCAAATACGCAGGTTGCGCCCTCGGCAATTCGCTCTGCTACGCTTGGTTCGCGGGTCGTTTGCATTTCTCTCCCTCCGATGCTGTACCCTTATTCACCCTATCGGCACCCGTCCAGCGGGTATGTAGGGAAATCTTTAATGGGAAGTAAAATAGTTTATTGTGTAGGATGAAACGCAAAAATCCGCCGGTTAGCCTGGCGGATTGTGCGATAATGTAGGTTAGAACGTCAATCCATACGCATGGGCATGATTACGGCGAGGAATTCTCCGTGTGAACCTTGCATATCGACGCGAATCGGTGCCAGCCGGTGAGGCCCCGGTACGATTTTGGCAATTTTAATCCTCGAATCGGACATAAGCGCAGCCGCTTCGCACGCTTCAGACAGAAGCGCAGGATTAACCCCAAAAAAATCGTACTCGTTATTCGATTCGGGCGGGATCACAGCCTCCAACGCGGGGAATTGGCCCGGTTCGGTGGCAAGCGCAATTAGATCGTCGCCGATTTTTGCGCTGGTAGCTGTGATTTCGACGGTCAATTCAGCCGCCGTCCTGCCTTTTGGCTTTGCCGCCTTGAGGCTCTTGGCAAGTTTGGCAAGGCTATCCGCCGAGTACAGGATTTCCCCGGCTTCCCCGCTGGTTGTCGGCACGGTGGCACGGTGGGCGCGGTGACCGTCAGTCGCGGCCAATTCCAGCGAGTTATCAGTAAATCGGGCTCGGACGCCGGTAAGCCCGTAACGATGGGATTCGGTGGACGCCGCGACCCTGACGGCTTCGATGGCTGCAAGTAGCGCGGGACGGGTAATGTAGGCTTTCATGATGGTGTCTCCGATTGTGGTGTTTGAACGTGTAAAGGCTACGCCGGAGCGTGTGAAAGGCTAGGTTGGGCCGTCGTTCGGGGTGAACTGGTTCATTTGGCTTCCAAGGGGTACAGGGCACTATACCATCCCGTCAGGCTCTCAACGTAGTATCCAAGTGTGTAAATGAAGTCGTCGAAGCGTCGAATTTCTTCGATGCGGCATTTGTCCCAATTGCACCGGTAGGACAGCTCCCCACCGTCATGGCACAGGATAAGAGCGGAGCCTGTGCCAAACATTTCGCCGCGCTCTTTCCACTCGTCGGGCGAGTAAAATGCGCGACATCCGCCGTTATAGAGCGCGTCTTCTGAGCGCATGAATTCACGGATAGCTACGGCCAACCTAAGGGCTTCGCCGGTTAGCGTGTCAGTGCGGAAATCGTTGTATTTGTCGATGGTCGGCATTTGTGCCTCGGTGGTTGTTGGTGGTTCGGTCTGACACTCTCTATGTATACCCTATCGGCGGGACGCGCTAGGTGCTTGAGTAGGATTTTATGCGCGACCGTGAAATACCTGGATTCGCTAGGTAGGAAGCGGATTAATATTTTTGCGTGGAAGCGTTTATGTAGTGTTGTGGTGTCGTCTGTTTATTGCGGCATGCAAACGGCGATATGGTTAGGTGGTGTGCGTGATTATTGCGGTGCTGAATAGTGGAGTTAGGACGTAGTGTTTCGATGAATGGTAGGCTAATTGAAAATGATTTTCATTATCAGTGGTAGGTGGATGGTTTGGTGGTGAGGTGATAGTGAGCCTGCGACCTACGCTTTCGAGCATACCTAACCGAACGAGCTGGATTTCACCCCACCAGCTAACCATACGGTGAACCTTTCCGCGCCGTTTCTCCCACCGTTCGACCTGTTTTGAGCCTTATCGTCGCATATAGACGTATATACGTTGGCTTTGCGGTGGAGAGCATACAGACAAGCTCCATACATATATCGTATCCACCAGCCACCCTACCCGTTGATGCGCTAGTGCAATTCGCAATTGTCACCTAGTATCCATGGTTATCGGTTGACCTAGCGTAGCCTTATCGCTGGTCGCTGGACGCATCGACTGTTCCAGCGCGGACCCGCCGCTACACCGTCGTCAACGCATTGTGGCGCTTGCGCCGTTGACCCCTACGGTCAATCCTACGCTTTCACGCTGTAGCTGGTGCAGGCTCGC
>SXGQ01122922.1_pt1 | contig 10042 bp, 7 predicted proteins | sample 3178371 | NCBI WGS metagenome assembly SXGQ01 (sample SAMN11356859, study PRJNA531348) | freshwater metagenome | isolation source: freshwater sample F1-20 | place: China: Fuxian Lake, Yuxi | collected 2017-12-25 | reverse complement strand
GAAGCTCCCCGTGCCCGCGCGCCGCGATTTTGTGCGCGCCTGCGGCGTCGCCGTGCTCAGCGACGGTCAGGCCGAGCCCCGTGAGGTCGAGATCCTCCGCGCCGTCGCCGACTCTCTCGGCATCAGCTTCGCCACCGGGCTCAAGGCCTGATCCTCTCGGAGGGTAGGGGCAGCACCGCGTGCTGCCCTGGTATACTTGGTCACCTGAAAGCACCCGGGTACAATCTCATCACGCGATTCAGGACCACCTTGCTACGAGTCCTCACTATGCCCATCCGACCCTCATCCCCTCGCAAACAAAGGCTTTGCGGTTGTCAGAGCGGTGGACGTGAGCAGGCTCGGGTCAGCCTTCCCCCATGGACAGCCCCCGTAGTTTCTTCGATGCCCAGGCGCAGTCCAACCGTTCGATCGGGGTCTTGGTCGGCTTGTTGCTGGTCGCCTTGGTCGTGCTGCTGGGCGGTTTGTACCTGATCGGGCTCGCGTTGCAGCCGGAGCCGGTGGTCGAACGCCACCGGCTGGAGTACCGCCACAACGCCGCCGGCGAGTTCGAGACGATCTTCATCGACCGGTTCACGGGAGAGGTCCGCACCACGACCCAGCCCAAGGAGGCGCCCGGCGCTATCCCGCTCGTCCCCGGCCTCTCCAAGCCCCGGGTCACCATCACCCACGTGACGCCGGAGGCCGCGCCGCCTCAGCCGCGCCCGTTCCCGCGTTGGGATCCGTTCATCTTCTTTTGGACTGCGGGGCTGGGTGCCGTCGTGATCGCCGTGACGTGTAGGCTGCGTTTCAAGGAGCTCTCCCGGGGCGGCGGCTTCCTCGCGTTGTCCTTGGGCGGGAAGGTGGTCCCGCGGGGCACGACGGATCCCAAGCTACGCCAGTTCCTCAACGTCGTCGAGGAGATGGCCCTGGCCTCCGCGGTGCCCGTGCCCAAGTGCTACGTGCTCGAAGGCGACCCGGGCATCAACGCCTTCGCGGCCGGCCGCAAGGATGACTTCGCCCTGGGCGTGACCCGCGGGGCGCTGGAGCAGCTCACCCGCGACGAACTGCAGGCCCTCGTCGCGCACGAGTTCAGCCTCATCGACCAGGACGACATGCGTCGCAACCTCATCATCATCGGCGTCCTCGCCGGCCTCCTCATCGTCACGAAGCTGGGCTTTTACCTGCTCCGGCAGGCCATCCCCGCGACCTTCAGCAAGGAGTTCCACCGCGCCTGGTTCTTCGTCGCGGTCGGCGCCGTCGCGATCGGCGCCGGTCTGGTGGGCGCCTATTTCGCGCGGGTCATCCAGGCCGCGGTCGCGCGCCGGCGGACCCTCCGGGCGGATGCCGCCGCGCTGCAGTTCACCCGTTACCCGGGCCCCTTGCTCGCCGTGCTCCGCAAGGCCGCGGCGAGCGCCTCGCTCGTCGGTGAGCGCCGGCCGCCCCGGGACCGCTTCGAGGTGGAAAGCCAGTCGGAGTTGGACGCGGCCATGTACGAGCGCATGGAGTCGCAGCACCTCTTCTTCCATTCCCTGCCCAGCGATTGGGACAACGTCATCTCGACCCACCCGAAGCTCGACCAGCGCATCGCCCAGCTCGAGCGGATGGCGTGATCGGCGGGAGGTGTGGCGCGTGAGGAGCGCTGGCTAGGGCTTTTAAGCCAATCGGTAGCCCGCGCTCCGGCCCTTTTTGTTGTTCCGCTGGATCAGCCTGGCCTTGGTCAGTTCCTCCAGGTCGCGTGCCGCCGTGTCCTGGGAGCACTTGGTGAGGTTCGCGTACTTTCCCGTGGTCATGTCGCCTGCAAAGCCTTCCAGCAGGCGGGAAAGCGCCTTGCGCTGACGCGGGTTGACCTGGGCGGACTCCGGTCGGGCCCAGAACCTGGCCCGCTCGATGACCCGTTGTACGACCTGGTTGGAGGCGTCGGCGGCACGGCCGAGGCAGCCGAGGAACCAGACGCACCAACGGGTGGCGTCGAGGGTGCCCGCCTGGGCTGCTTCGAGCGCCGTGTAGTAATGGGCCCGCTCCTTGCGGATCTGGGCGGATAGGCTGAAGTATCGCCCGGCGCCTTGCTCGACCCGGGCAAGCAGCAGGTCGGTCGCCGCGCGGGCGACGCGGCCGTTGCCATCCTCGAAAGGATGGATCGTCAGGAACCAAAGATGTGCCAAGGCGGCATGGACGAGCGGATCCTGACGAGGCGTCCCTTTGCAATAAGCCAGCCAAGCCTTCATCATGGTCGGCACTTGCGTGGCCGGAGGGGCTTCGAAGTGCACCTTAGGGTCGGTCAGGTTGCCGGACACGACGCGCATGGGGTCGCCCGAGGTCGGGCGCCAGGCCCCGACTTTGATCTTCTTGCCGTCGCTGTAGCCGGTGGGGAAGAGGCAGGACTGCCAGCCGAAGAGTCGTTGGGCGGAAAGGGACTTTCGCGCGTTACGGGTCGCATCCAGGGTCATCTGGACGACCCCTTCCTCCTTCTGGTTGGCGGGCACCTTCACGCCGGTCTCGATGCCCAGGCGGTTGGCCAAGGAAGAGCGGACGCTGTCGGCGCGCAGGACCTCGCCCTCGATCGCGCTGCTGAGGACGGCGTTATCGGTCAGGGTGATGAGGAGGGCCTCGTCCCGGGCGGAGCCATCGAGCAGTTCCATGCGTCCCTGCAGGCGGGAGATGGCCCGGGTGGCCTCGAGCAAGGCCGGGGCGACCGCGACGGCATCGATGGTCAACGTCGGCCAGCCCGCCAGCTGCCAGATCTGCCGGCGGGGGTGCCTGACGCGGTCTTCCTTCATGGACGGAGGGTCGGCCGGAGGCGGAGAAACGGCAACCATAATCTCCGCAAAAATGCGGAGATTAGACGGCGCTAATCTCCGCACGTTCCGACCGGCCTCGGCTCAACCCGCGATCAGCGACTCGCCGGTCATCTCCGCCGGCTTCGGCAGGCCCATGAGGGCGAGCAGGGTCGGGGCGACGTCGGCGAGGCGACCCGTCGGGCGGGTCTTGAGGGTCTTGCAGCCGGCGCCGTAGAGGACGACCTCGACGGGGCTGAGCGTGTGGCGCGTGTGGGCGCAGTTCTCTTCCGGCTCCCACATCTGGTCGGCGTTGCCGTGGTCGGCCGTGACGAGGGCCTTGCCGCCGACCTGGTCGATGGCGGCGAGGAGGACGCCGAGGCCGGCGTCGACGGCTTCGCAGGCCTTGCAGACGGCGGCGAGGTCGCCGGTGTGGCCGACCATGTCCGGGTTGGCGTAGTTGACGACGATGAGGCCGTACTTACCGGAGAGGATCGCGGCCTTGGCCATCTCGGTGACGTGCGCGGCCGACATCTCGGGCTTCTGGTTGTAGGTCGAGACTTCCTTCGGGCTCTGCGCCATGCCGCGCTCCTCGCCGGCGAAGGCTTCCTCGCGGTAGTCGTTGAAGAAGAAGGTCACGTGCGGGAACTTCTCGGTCTCGGCCGTGCGGTACTGCGGGATGCCCTGCTTGGCGACCCACTCGCCGAGGATGTTCACCATCTTGGCGGGCTTGTCGAAGACGACGTTGGGGCAGAGGCCCTTCTCGTAGTTGGTCAGGGTGGCGTAGAAGATCTTGAGGAGCTTCGCGCGGGGGAAACCCTTGAACTCGGGGTCGATGAAGGCGCGGGTGATCTCGCGCGGACGGTCGCCGCGGAAGTTGAAGAACAGCACGGAGTCGCCGTCCTGGATGAAGGCCGTGCCCTTGATGCGGGTGGCGGGGACGAACTCGTCGCCGACGGTATTGGCGTCGGTGGGCTTGTCGTAGTAGGCCTGCACGGCGGCGGCCGCCGAGGCGGCTTCGGGGGCCGGGGCGCCGGTGAGGGCGTCGTAGGCGGTCTTCACGCGTTCCCAGCGGTTGTCGCGGTCCATGGCCCAGAAGCGGCCGGCGACGCTGGCGACCTGGCCGACGCCGATCTTCACGAGCTCGGCTTCGAGCTGCTGGAGGTAACCGAGGCCGGAGGTGGGCGGGCTGTCGCGGCCGTCCATGAAGGCATGGACGTAGACCTTGGTGAGGCCTTCTTCCTTCAGGAGGCGGAGCAGGGCGTAGAGGTGGGGCAGGGTGGAGTGGACGCCGGCTTCGGAGCAGAGGCCCATCAGGTGGACCGCGCCGCCGGTGGCCTTGACGTTCTCGACGAGGCCGCGGAAGGCCTTGATCTGACGCATGCCGGCCGGGTCGGTGAGACCCTTGTCGATGCGCACGATCTCCTGGTCGACGATGCGGCCGGCGCCGATGTTCTGGTGGCCGACCTCGGAATTGCCCATGATGCCGACGGGTAGTCCGACGTCGAGGCCGTGGGCCATGATCTCGGTGCGGGGCCACTGGGCGGTGAGGCCGCGGGAGACCGGGAGGTTCGCCAGTTTGACGGCGTTGAACTTGTCGTGCTTGGGGTTGTGGTTTTCGCCCCAACCGTCGCGGATCACCAGGAGTACGGGTTTCATAAGTGGATAGGGGGAAGAGATAGGGTGATTTGGGCGAGGGATGCAAAGAGGAATGGAGGGAAGGAGGGATAGGAGATGCAGGTGGGGCTTGGGCTAGGGCCAGGGCTTGGGCCCGGAAAAGGAGGAGACAGTTTTAGGCCTAGGGAGAGTACGGAGTGCAGAATCGAGGACAGAGTTCAGAGTGCAGAGTACGGAGTCCAGATACCTGACCCTGCTTACTGACCCTGTCCCTTTGCTTTCACGGGCCCTAGCCCTAGCCCTCACGTCTTCCTTTGCACTTCCGGGACTTTGTCTCTAGTCCTCCCGGCATGCCCCGACTTCTCCTCGTTCTGCTTGGACTGGCGCTTGGCGCCGGCGCCTCGGCCGCTTCGGTCGAGAAACTGACCATCGATGGCAAGGCCGTGACCGTGAAGGTGCCGGACCAGGCCGCCCCCGGTAAGCCGTGGCTTTGGGTCGGCGAGTTCGGCGGCCATCTGAAGTCGCTCGAGGACGGGCTGGTCGCCCAGGGGTGGCACGTGGTGTACGTGGGGGTGAGCAACCAGTTCGGCTCCGCCCGCGCGATGGCGACCTGGGACAAGGTCTATGCGGACCTCCGTGAAAAGCGCGGGCTCTCCGCCAAGCCGGCCCTGCTCGGGATCTCGCGCGGCGGCCTCTACGTCAACGCTTGGACGCGCCTGCACCCGGACCGGGTCAGCGTACTCTACCTCGACAACGGTGTCTGCGACATCCGCTCCTGGCCGGGCGGTTTCCAGCTCAACGCCAAAGGGAAGGGCAGCGCGAACGACTGGAAGCTGTACAAGACGGAGTTCGGTTTCACGAGCGATGAGGACGCGAAGGCCAAGTCCCTGCAGCCCGCCGAGGGATTCCTGCCGGCGATCAAGGCCGGGGTCGTCCTGATCTCCTGCCACGGCACCGCCGACACCGTGGTACCTTATGTCGACAACGCCAAGACGGTGGTGGACCTTTGGGAGAAGAACGGCGGCCGCGTGAAACTCTTCCCGAAGGAAGGCGGCGACCATCATCCTCACGGCCTGGCGGATCCCAAGCCGTTGATCGAGCTGCTGGTCAAAGAGGCGAAGTGAAGGTAGGGGGGGCGAGGGTGGAGTGCAGAATCGAGTGCTGAATCGAGTACAGAGTGCTGAGTCGATTACGGAGTACAGATACCTGTCCCTGCCCCTTCTGCCTCTATGCCTTTAGGTAGGGACCAGCGTCCCTGCTGGTCCGCGGCCAAAACACGGGGTCTGGCTTCGCCTCGCGACGCGATGGCGTGCCTGACCCCGTGTTGCAGGCCGACCTGCCGCGAAACCGGCAACGGGGTCAGGCACCATCACGCGACGCGTGCTGAAGCCAGACCCCATGCCGGCGGCCAACTGGGGACGGTCAGCCCAATCTAGGGAGACCATGAGGGGAAGGGCTGGCCGGCGCCGAAGATTCCAGCAGGATCGAGGGTTCGATGTGAATCTCCTTAGGGCTAACTCAGGCAGGAATGATGATTTCGAGCCTCGCGCCGCCTTCGGACGAGGATCCTTTGAGGAAAGACCAACCGCATGCTTTGCAGACTCTTTCCACCAAGGTCAGCCCGATGCCATTTCCTCCGCGAGCATACGAGGAAGGGTTCTCGGGAAGCCCAGGGCCGTCGTCGGTGAAGACAATCGAGGTCGATTGGTCATGGCGCCTAGCCGCAATCTCAAGCCTGCCATCGCCCGCATGGAGGTAGGCGTTCCCGATGAGATTATGGCAAAGGATGGACAAGGCTTCACTGTTGATCCTGACCATGATGGGTGAAGGACAGACAAGGCTTACCACCAGGGAACTTCGAGGGTTGAGCGCACGAATCTCATCCGCGACCCCTTGAACTAATTCGCCGACGTCGATGGCCTCCGGGTCGACGGTCGGGGTCTTGTCGCGCGCCAACAGCAGGAAAGTCCGGACGAGTCGCTCCATTCGGTGAGCGGAACGACGGAGGCGTTCCCTGACCTGGACCTGGTTGGTCCCGTTTCCGGCCGGAGTTCCCAGGATATCCAAGGCCGTGGTCAGGGTGGCGATCGGTGTCCGCAGTTCGTGGCTGCAGTCCGAGAGGAAGCGGCGTTCGCGTGACAACATTTCTTCCAGTCGCGAACGGTAATCGTCCAAGGCTGCCGCTAGCTGGCCGATCTCGTCCTTCGGGAAATCGGCGTGAAACCTGGCACCCGTGGTCGCGGCGTCCTCGCGGACCACGAGTCCGGTCAGGCGACGTAGCGGTTTGAGTGTCCAGCGGGTGATCAACTCGCTGACGCCCAGCGCGACCAGGAAGAGTCCGGCGCTCAGGAAGATGAGCTTATGTATCGCCGAGTCGGTTGCGCTTTCGCTGACTTCCTGGGTGCTTAGGTCTGCGAGCACGAACCGCGGGCTGCCGGCGGCGACCTCGGAGCCGATCCATAACCGGTATTCCCGTTCGTAGCCGAGGATGAACCAGAGTCGCAGGCGGTCGGAGAGTCCCCTGACCAGCAGGCTTTGGGTGAGGTCGTCGTTGGCGAAGATCTCATAAGTTCCAGCCTCTGTCGGGATGTCGCGGAGATTCATCTTCGACCGCAGGAAGGCGGCATCAGGATGGGCCGAAACGCCGGCCGGGAGAAGCCCGGGGCTCCCGCCTCCTGCGACGCCTTTGGCGGCGGCCACGAAATAGGCATCGTGCAGGGCGTCCTCCGCGTCCAAGAGGATGATCCATCCGATGCCCGCGAAGAGCAGTGTGACAAGGGCGGTCAGGCATATGACCAGCAGCCTGATTCTGGTGCCGATGCTGAAGAGAATCATGTTAGCCGGGTCAGCGCGTCCAGGACCTGGAAGCCGACCCCCCTGTGGGTGTGCAGCATGGGGGGCGAGCCAGGAGGGTCGATCGTCGCCCTGAGGTGGGCGATATGCGTACGCAGGGAGTCGCTGCTGGGGGGCTGATCGCCCCACAGGTGGAATTCAAGTTCGGAGCGTGGGACGATGGCCGGCGAACGCTGCATGAGTTTTTGCAGGATTAGAAATCCCATGTTGGTCAAGGTCAGCCGACGTGTTCCCCGGTGTGCCTCGCGCGTCGAGGACTGGAGGCTTAGGTCGCCGATGCGCAACGTATCCGCCAGGGCTCGGCTGCTTCCCGATGAGCGACGTATGATTGCCTGGAGCCGGGCAAGTAGTTCCGCGGGCGCAAAGGGCTTGATCAGGTAGTCGTCGGCACCGGCTTGGAAGCCCTTGAGCCGGTCCTCCAAGGCGTCGGCGGCGGTCAGGATCAGCACCGGAAGCGATGGGGCGATGCTGGAGCGCACGCGGGCGCACAACTCCAGACCGCCCAGACCGGGCAGGTTGAGGTCGAACACTCCAGCCGCGAACCTGCCCTCGATCAGCTTATGAATTGCCAGGGCGCCGTTCGGCGCATGGTCGACCGCCCAGCCTTTCCCCTCCAGGTAATCCTGGATGTTGGCCGCGAGGTCGGGGTCATCTTCGACGAGCAGGACGGGTACTGGGGGGGCGCCGTTCATCAGATGGCGGATACGGGGAAGCCCCCGCGAGGCGCATCATCAGAACGAATACCTGAGGCCAATCAAAGCCGAATATCCGCTGTAGTCCGCCTGCAGCCGCGAACCGCCATTGGAGGCCTCAAGGTCGGGGCTCGATGCGTAGTGATAGCGCACTTCCGCGGTGGCCGAGAAGCTCGAATTGATGGGGTAGGAGGCCCCCAGGATGAGCTGGGCCGCCGGCACCCAGTTGTCGGAGAACTCCTGTTCGCCCCCGCCGATGGTCAGGTCGATGTCCACCTCCTGCATCAGGCCTACGCCGAGACCGCAGTAGAGCTTGATCTTGTCGCTGGCGTAAAAGGTGTAGAGCGCGTTGAACATCAGGTTGGTCGAGGCGAAATCACCCTCGCTGACGCCGTTGAAAGCCCCGCCGGTGACCGACGAGATTTCGTTGCTCCGGTAGAACCATTCGGCCTCGAGGTCCCAATCCTTGTTCAGGTGCTTGCCGAGCGCCATGCCGACGATGGTGCCGCCGTCATAATTACCTTTGCTGGTCGCCCCCGACTGAATCAGGTTTCCGTTCGAGAGGCCTGAGAATCCACCGAAGAAATCCAGGTAAAGTCCGTTGGGCTCGGTGCCCGCATGGGCGGAGTTGCTCGCGAGCAGGAGCGAGGCGGCGAGCAGGAAACCGGAGCGGAGAGCGGTTGACGAGGACGCGAGGTTGCTGGTGTTCATGGGAATGTAGGGTTGGTTTACTATAACAGAGCGTCTGTTAAATAAGCGTGAAGTTAGCGTTAAATCGGTAGCCTCGCGAGAGCCGCCATGGAGCGGGACAGGGCGGGGGTGGAGTGCAGAATCGAGTGCTGGATCGAGTACAGAGTGCTGAGTCGATTGCGGAGTACAGAGTACAGAGTACGGAGAATGGCGGGGAGGGTGGGGTTAGCCTATAATCATTCCCCTGCTTACTGGCCCTGCCCCTTCTGCCTCGTTGTCTCTAGGTAGGGGCCAGCGTCCCTGCTGGTCCGCTGCCGAAACACGGGGTCTGGCTTCGCCTCGCGACGCGATGGCGTGCCTGACCTCGTGTTGAAGGCCGACCTGCCGCGAAGCCGGCAACGGGGTCAGGCACCATCACGCTGCGCGTGCTGAAGCCAGACCCCATGCCGGCGGCCGACCGGGGACGGTCAGCCCTACCTGAGGCGCACGGAGTGCGCCTAGGGGATGGCGGATGGCGGTTAGCGGTTGGGCAATACTCACGGACAGGGGAAGAGTACGGAGTGCCGAATCGGGTACAGGTTTCTTTCCCTGACCCTGCTCCTGACTCTGTCCTTTTTTCACGGGCCCCAGCCCTGGCCCTCGCCCCAGTCCCGGCAATATTCCGCGTTGTCCCAACCGCTAACCGCCAGCCGCTAACCGCTATCCCACCCTCACGCCTCCACCCACTTGCCCTTTTCCTTGATGAGGTCGACGAGGCGTTCGACGGCTTCTTCCTGGGGGATGTTGAACTTCACGGGGGTCTTGCCGACGTAGAGGTTGATCTTGCCGGGGGCGCCGCCGACGTAGCCGAAATCGGCGTCGGCCATCTCGCCGGGGCCGGTCACGATGCAGCCCATGACGGCGATGGTGACGGACTTGAGGTGGCCGGTGCGTTCCTTGATCTTCAGGGTCGTCGACTGGATGTCGAAGAGGGTCCGGCCGCAGGAGGGGCAGGCGACATACTCGGTCTTGGTCTGGCGCATGCGCGCGCCTTGCAGGATGTCGTAGGCCAGCGTGAGCGACTTCGCCGTGGAGGTCGGCGTCTCGCAGGAGAGGAAATCGCCGTAGCCGTCGACGAGCAGGCCACCGGCGAAGATCGAGGCCTCGAGCAGACGGGATTGGAAGCCGGCGTCGAGGAGTGCCGCGTTGGCGACCGTGGCGCGGATCCAGAGCGGGGCTTGAAGCCGGGCGACGGCGGCGGCGCGGACGAGTTCGCGGACCATGCCCGTGGCGTGGAGGCCTTCCTGGGGTTGCGAGGACGTGAGGAGCAGGCGGCCGGCCGGGAGCCCCGCGAGTTCCGGGGCGAGCGCGGTCAGCGCCGGTCCTTCGAGGTCCGCGGCGAGGACGGCGTCATGGCGGGTCACCGCTTCGCCCCAGTCCTTGACGGCGGCGCGATCG
>SXGQ01599738.1_pt1 | contig 10043 bp, 8 predicted proteins | sample 3178371 | NCBI WGS metagenome assembly SXGQ01 (sample SAMN11356859, study PRJNA531348) | freshwater metagenome | isolation source: freshwater sample F1-20 | place: China: Fuxian Lake, Yuxi | collected 2017-12-25 | reverse complement strand
TGGGCGGCGAGGATCGGGGCCATGAGGAAAAACGTTGCGGGCAAGGCTCCCGCGATGAGGTAGGCGCACCCCGAGAAGACGACCGCGAAGCCGGCCACGAGGCCCCACTCCGACGGCCGCTGGAAGAGGCGGCGCGCGATGAAGGGGCCGATGCCTGTCCCGAGGCCGCGGGCCGCGAAGAGGAGGCCGATGCCGAGGGCGGGGTCGTGCGGGGTCAGGACCGGGCCGAGCTGGGTCAGGAGGTAGACGAGGCCGCCGCCGCCCACGACCCAGACGGTCTTGGCGAGGCTCAGGCGCAGGACGAGGCGGTGGGCTCGCAGCCAGGTGAGGCCCTCGACGAGGTCCTGGGCGGCCACGCGGAAGGCGGCCGAGAGCGGGACACGCGCGCCTGCGGATGGCAGGGCGGCGTTGGGGGCGGGGGCGGGCATCCGGATCCCGGCGATGCAGGCCGCCGAGACGAGATACGTCGCGGCGTCGATGATGAAGACCGCCTCGAGCCCGAGCCCCGCCGCGGCGAGCCCGCCGATGGAGGCGCCGAGCGCGAGCAGCGCCGACCAGGTGGCGGACAGGATGGTGTTCGCGGGCAGCAGCTCGCGTTCGGTCACGAGGTTCGGCAGCAGCGCCCGGAAGGCTGGGTCGAAGACGGCGCCGAGCGAGATCTGGGCGACGATCAGCAGGTAGAGCAGCGGCAGGTCGGCGGCCTCGTCGACGAGCAGAAAGCACGGGACGATGGCGGCGCGCAGGAGGTCGGACGCGATCATGAGCTTTCGCCGGTCGAGGCGGTCCGCGAGCGGCCCGGCCGGGATCGAGGCGAGGGCGAAGCCAGCGAGCTTTAGCGTCTCGACGAGCCCGACCGCGAGCGGCGAGCCGGTCAGCGCCGTCACGAGCGCGTAGAGGGCGATGGTGTTGAACCAATCGCCGAACAGGCTCACGACGGTGCCAAGCCACAGCAGCCGGAAGTTTCGGTGGCCCCGGATGAGGGCCCCATAGCCGACCGCGGCCTCGGACGGGGCGGCGTCAGGCAACACGGGCGTCGCGTTGGGCATGGTCGTGGCGGTGCGTCAGGGCTTCAGCTCCACTTCGGCGCCGCACGCGAGCATCGCCCGGCCCATGTACGGATTTCGCATCGTCTTCTCGCGCTGAACCCACAGCTTGTAGCCGGGCGCCATCGGGCAGCGGAATGCGTAGAGGCCAGCCTTGAGCGATGGGCGCGCCGCGACGAGCTGCAGGAAGCCCTCCGAGGTGAGGCCGAAGGCGCGGCGGGCGGTGTCGAGGTCGGCCGCGGCGTTGACCGCGTCGAGCCCCTCGCCGAGGCGGGCGAGGGCAGCGGCGTCCATGGGTCCGGGCGGCTCGTCGCGGACGGTCGTGGCATAGGCCGTGGCGGTGCGCTGAGCCCGGGGCAGGTCGTCCTCGGCGAGGGCTGCGCGGAGGTCGTCGTAGCCTTGAACGAGCGGCGGCGCCGCGGGGAGCGGGGCTGGCGTTGGCGCCTCGGTGGGGCCGGACTTGCCGCCGCACGCGGGGGCCGCAGCGCCAAGGGCTGCGAGTGCTGCGAGTGCTGCGAGGCGTGACATCGGCATCTCCGGGGCGGGCGACGGGGCGCAGCATGGGGCATGCGGCGGCGCGGGACAACAGGGACCTCGCGGGGGAGCCCGGAGGTCTCTCAGGGGCACGGGGCGACGAGTCGCAGGTCGTCCACGAAGACGCCGAGCCCGGCGTTGTCGACCCCGTCGATCGTGTCGAAGCGGAAGCGCAGTCGGATGTCGCCCGAGAGCCCTGCGGGCAGCGCGATCGTGTCCTCGCGCCAACTCGCCCCAGCCCCCGTGCCGAACTCCTTGTCCCACAGCAGGCGGTCGGGCTGCCCGTCGCGGACGAGGTGCAGCGTCACGACGTCGCGCGAGCTGATCGGTTCGACCCGCAGGTTGCGCCAGAAGCGGACCTGCAGCCGCTCGGAGGGCACGCCGACCGGCAAGGTCAGACGCGGACTCAGCACAGCCCCTGCGGTGGGGCCCGGGCCGACGTCGTAGCCGCCAGCGGCCTTGCCATAGAAGAGGCTCGTCGGGGCCGAGATGAACTGCGTCGTCCCGAGACGCCATGCGGCGCCGCTCGTGTCCGCCGAGACGACCCAGCCGTCGAGGCTGCCGAAGTCCGCGCGCCACGCAGGCCGCGCATCGGTCGTCGGTCGCGGGACGCACGCGAGGTCCACGCAGGCTGCGTCGGTGCAGCGGTCGGTCGCGGTGCAGTCGGCATCCGTCTCGCAGCATCCCGACCCCTGGCGCGGCGTGACGCTGCAGAAGCCGGCACGACAGGCGACCTCGGCGCAGGCCGACGATGGGGCGCACGGGTTCACGGCGTCGCAGGTGGCCCCGCCGCCGCCGATCGTGTGGACGCAGGTGTTGAGGACGCACCGGTCGGCCGTCGTCGCGACCCCATCGTCGCAGGCCGCTTGCGTCTCGCAGCAGTCCGTCGGGCGTTCGCAGAGGCCGGCGACACATCGTCCGACCGAGCATGGGCCCGTGCCGCGGCAGTCGGCGTCCGCCTCGCAGGTGGCTGGCAGCAGCACGCAGCGGTGTTCCTGGCACAGCGAGACCTGGCCAGGCGCCGTCGGGCAGCCTGTCGCGTCGGCGCAGCAGGCGGTCCCACCCTCTGGCACTCCGGTGTAGGCACAGGCGCCGTTGGCGCTCCACGCCTCGCGGGTGCATTCGTTCTGGTCATTGCAGAGGGCTGGACCTGCCGCTGGGCAGGCGGGGCTCCGCGGGTGGACGCAGCGGTTGGCGGCACAGACGTCCTCCGTGCAACCGTCGCCGTCCCCGCAGTCGGCTGGCGAAACGCAGCAAAAGGAGTCCTGCCGGACGCTGTCGCAGCGGCCCTGCGCGCGCAGGCAGCGGTCGATCGTGCAGGCGACGCCGTCATCGCATTCGGCGTCGGTCTGGCAGCATGCGGCGACCGCGGTGTGCGTGCAGCGCCCAGCCTCGCAAGCGTCCGCGGTGCAGGGGTCGTAGTCGTCGCACGGGTTTGGCAGCGGCGACGCCGAGCCCGGGCCGCACTCGGGTGGCGGGCTGGTGTCTTCGGGCGGCAGATCGGCCGGGGGCTCGGGCAGGTCCTCGTCGGCCGCGTCGGCAGACGGGGCCGCGTCTGGCGATGGCGTCAGGTCGGGCGGTGAGGAGGCGTCGAGCGCCGGGATGACCGGGCCGCTCGTGTCACCGCGACCGCTCGCCCCATCGGGCAGGTCCTGGCCGAAGCGGCTCAGATCGCAGGCCGCGATCGTCATGAGTGCCGCGACGCTGGTCGAGGCGAGGGTCAGGGTGCGCATGGCGGGGCTCCGCTAAATGATTTGAGTTGAAACGATTCAGCGGGGCCGGCCGAGCTTGTCATGCGCCGGGACATCCGACGCGCGCGCGCCATTCGGGGCCGGTGACGGTGAAGGGGATGGACTCGCGCTCGCGCCATCCGCGGCCCGCTGGCTCCGAGACGAGGAGCGTGTAGGCCCCCGCTGGCAGCCGGATCCCGGGGGCCGACTTGCCGGGCTCGAGGACGACGTGGGGCCCCACCGGTGCGCGGTCGAGGCGCACGTCAAGCCGAAGCTTCTTGCGATGTTTCGAGGGTTTGCAGGTCCTGGTGTCATTGACGAGCGCGCCGAGGTAGCCGCGGTGCTGGTAGCGCCCGAGCACCTCGAGCGTCACGTGCATCCCGCGCGGCACATCGACCCGCTCCTCCCACCGGTGCCCCCGGCGGTCGACGACCGTGACCGTCAGCTGGGCTGGCGCGCCTTCGTCGAGCGTCACCGTCGCGGGCAGGGTCCAGGGCATGGCCCGCTCCTCCGCGACGCAGGGCCGCGGGAGCTCGCCGCATTCGACGAGCGCGGTGTCTCCTTCGAACCCGAGGATGGTGAGGCGCGTCGCTCCCTTGCCGGACGAGCCCTCCGTCGCCACGAACCAGCCGAGGTGGGCCCACGCGCCGACGTCCTCCCCGGGCTGGGGAGGCTGCGGCGGGCTTGGCCGCTCGGGCGGCGGGGTGGCCGAGACGCGCGCGCTCGCCATCACGAGGAGTGTTGCAAGTAGTATCGCGTTGCGGATCGGCATGCCGAGGGTCTCCAGCGAGCAGGCGCAGACGGGCGGCGTCGCGCGGTCGAGGACGCGGAAACCGCCTCATCGTGCAGGCCCTTCCCGCGCGGCGCAAGGGGGACGCGCGCGACCACCGTCACTCGTGGCGCTCGGCGGCGAGGCGGGCCTCGACCGTACCGAGGCCGCCGTACCGGAAGACCATGCGCAGCGGGACGGGGTCCCGGCCAGTCGAGACCCAAAGCTCGGCCTGTCGCCGGAAGCCGCCCCGTCGGATGTCGACCCGCATGGACCGGGCGCGCCGCTGTCCGATCGGCAAGATCAGCTCCGTCTCGGCGCCTGCGTCGAGGGTGACGTCGAAGAGCCGCCGGCCATCGAAGACCGGCACGCGGAGGCGTGTCCCGGCCTCAAGCGGTTGGGCCGCCACCCAGGCCAAGAGCGAGACGAGGTCGAGCGGGTGACGGCTCGCGCGGTGGTCGTGGCGTGCGAACGGCTTGCCGTTTCGGTCCTCCTCCCCCAACACCCCCTCGGGTCCGTACTTGATGCGGTAGACGCGTGGCTCGCCGTCGACGGTCTGGTCCCAGCGGCCGCGGACTGGCAACCATTGCGGGTTGACCCACGTCGTCGCGACGGACTCGGCGCTCAGGAAGGCGGCGGCGAGGCCGCCCGTGCGGGCCTCGAGGCACACCGCTCGCAGGCGGGCCGACGCGAAGTCCTCGGGTGGGCCGACCCGGAGCGTGGCTTCACCCGCCGCGGCGCCGAGGGCCCGCAGCTCGTAGCGCAGCGTCCGCGTCGTCTCGCGCGGAGGCCCGGCGTCGGCGCGCGCCCCGTGGTTCATCAGCGTCAACGCCGCAACGGCCAGCCCCAGCGTCCAGCCCCTTTCGCTCGCCTGTCGCATCGCGCGCTCCGTGGCCTTGCGACAGCGTTTGGGGGCGGCGGTCCGTCGCCAGCCCCGCTGCGCGCCGCGAGACCCGTTCGACGCACGCGCGAGGCGCGCATTCACGCGATCCGCGTCGGGGTCGCCTCAGGCCTCGCGTCGCAGGATGGTCACCTGGAAGGCGTCCCCGCCAGAACTCGGACGGGCGACGGTGCGCGACACGACGGACAGCCCGGGTGCCTCGGCCGCGCCCTCCTCCGCGACGAAGCTGCAGACGGCCTGGACGACCACGCCGCCCGGACGCACGAGGGCCGCGGCGCGCGCGAGGAGGCGGGCCTGCAGCCCCGCGAGCTGCGGGATGTCGCCGGGCTGACGGCGCCAGGCGATTTCCGGGTGGCGGCGCAGCGTCCCAAGCCCGCTGCAGGGCGCGTCCACGAGCACCGCGTCGAACGGGCCAAGGGCTGCGAGCCGCGGGTCGCTGGTCGTCGCGTCGGTCGCGATCGTCGCCGCGATCCGGTCGCGCACCCCGAGCCGCTCGGCGAGCTTCACGAGGGACCCGAGCTTGCGCTCCGAGACGTCGACCGCCACGACCGTGGCGCCCAGATCGGCGAGGCCGGTCGCCTTGATGCCGCGCCCCGCGCACAGGTCGAGGATACGTGATTGATGCCATGGAACACCGACCGAGGACATCACACGGCCGAGGATCGCGACGCTCGCCGGGTCCTGCGCGACGAAGCGGCCCGCCCGCCAGGCCTCGGTCCGGAAGGGGTCGCCGTGACGGACCGCGACGAGCCCGTCGGGGCGCAGCTCGGCAGGCAGCCCGGCCTCCGTGAGCGCCGCGAGCAGCGCCTCGGCCCCGCCGCGACCGAGTGTCGGGCGCAGCGTCAGCGTCGGGCGCCGCCGCATCGCGAGCGCCTCCGTGACAGCGTCTGCACCCCAGGCCGCGACCGCATGGGTAGCGATCCAGTCGGGCAAACCGGCGCGGCGCAAGACTTCGGCCGCGACCCCCGCCTCGCGCCCGTCGGCGAGAGGCAGCGTGAGCCCGTCCGCGAGGGCGAGCTCGTCGACCGTACCATCCCCATCAAGGCGTGGCGGCAATCCGTCCGCGAAACGTCGCAGCACCGCGTTCAGGAGCCCCGCGACCCGCCCCCAGCTGACCGCGCGCGCCGCGTCGATGGTCGCGCTGACCGCGATTTCCCGCGGCATGCGGTCGAGCAGCGCGACCTGACACGCCCCGAGGCGCAGCCACAGGACCGCCCCGGTCTCCAGCCCGGCGAGCCCCTGACGGACGAGCGGCTCGAGGCGCGCGTCAAGGAGCCCCTGCCAGCGCAGCACCCCCTGGACCAGCTCGGTCGCGAGGGCCCGGTCGCGGGCCTCGAGGCCAGGTGCCCGGGCGAAGGCCTCGGCGAGCACGTCGCCCGCGAAGGCCTCGGCGTGGGCCCCGATGGTCTGCAGGGCGTAGAAGGCGAGGGCGCGCGGGTCATCGGAGGTCTTGACGTGGCGTTTCATGGGCGGACCTTAGCCCCGCGGCGGGTCGCGAGACAAGGTTGCTCGATGGCCATCGATGGCGATCGATGGCCATCGTCGGCCACCCTCTGGCAACACCGCGCATGCTTGTGGTTGCAGGGACCGCCGGAGTGCGCCGGACGAGCCGCGCCGACCTTGACCCCGCCGCGCCACTGGCGGATATGGGGCTGGCGCGCCCGACGCTGCGCGCGGGAGGTCCCCACCATGTTCTGGCTCATCGCGGCCGCTGTCTTCGTCGCGCTCCTGACGCTCCTGACGCTCCGGAAGGCCCGCCCCGACGGCACCCTCGCCGCCGACCTCCACAACTACCGCCGCATGATGCCCTACATCATGCCGACCCGGAACGAGTCGATCGTGTTCTACGACGAGTGGGCCTCCGCCGAGCCCATCGAGCGCTACCTCGCCGCTGTCCGCCCGCGCTTCCACGCCGATTTCACACACTGCACCGTCGCCGCGATCGCGCACGGGCTCAAGTGCAACCCGACGATGAACCGCTTCGTCGCCGGGCGCCGCATCTACGCCCGCCGCGGGAACTGGATCACCTTCGCGGTCAAGCGCCAGAAGCTGAACCGCGCCGCCCGCCTCGCGGCCGTCAAGCGCGAAGTGCCGGAAGACCAGAGCTTCTTCGCGCTGTGCGAGGCCCTGCGCGCGGACATCAACGTCGAGCGCTCGGACGCCGTGACCTACACCGACCGCGAGGTGGGGCTCCTGACACGCGTCCCGCGTCCCATCCTGCGGGTCGGCGTCGGGCTGCTCAGGCTGCTCGACTACCACGGGCTGCTGCCTTGGGATTTCATCAAGAACGACGCGATGTACACGTCCGTCTTCTGCGCGAACCTCGGCTCGGTCGGGATGAAGGCGGGCTACCACCACCTCTACGAGTGGGGCAACTGCCCGCTCTTCATCGTCTTTGGCCGTGTCGAGGAACGTGTCGTGGTCGTCGACGGCGCGCCTGTCGTGCGGCGCGTCATCCCGATCCGCTTCAGCTTCGACGAGCGCATCGACGACGGTCTGAACGCGGGCCACGGCATCAAGGCCGTCATCGACGCCCTCGAGAACCCCTTCGAGCTGCTCGGGTGCGTCGACCCCGACGGCCGCGACGACCACCCCATCGGCGCGCCGCCAGCCGCCAAGCGCGCCGCCCTCGAGGCCCGCCTCGCGCACGAGCGCCAGGTCCGGCAGGCGACCTGATGGCCGTCGTCGCCATCACCGGCGCGGGCGGCTTTCTCGGGTCCCACCTCGCGCAGGCGTTCGCCGCGGCTGGGCACACCACCATCGGCGTTGTGCGCAATCGGGTGCGTACCGCATGGCTCGAGGCTGAGGGCGTGACCCTGCGCGCTGGCGACCTCGGCGCGCCTTCGTCGCTGCATGATGCGTTTTGTGGTGTTGATTGCGTCATCGCGAACGCCGCGCTCGGGTCGCCTGGCGCGGACGGCGGGGCTGTGGCCGATGAGGCCGCCACCTACGCGGCGCTGCAGGCCGCCAACGCGGACGGGGTGCGCAACACCCTCGAGGCTGCGTCGAGGGCTGGCGTACGGCGTGTGTTGCTCATTTCGAGCGCCTCGGTCTATCGGACGAACCTGCTTCGCGCCATGGACGAGTCGACGCCGTTCCGCCCGTACCCGCCCGGAGACGCGCCCTCGGCCACGGATGCCGCCCGTGCCCGTCGCCGCGACTGGAGCGACGTCACGACGGACTGGCGCTATGCGATGACGAAGGCCGCGGGAGAACACCTCGCCTGGCAGCTCGCCGCGCACCTCGGCCTCGGATTGACGACGCTGCGCCCAGGCCCCGTCCACGGCGCGCGCGACCCCAAAGCCACCCGCCGCCTCGCGGCCTCGCTCGCGGCCCCCGTGCGCCTCGTCCCGACCATCGGCGTGCCGTGGGTCCACGCGGGCGACGTGGCGCTCGCGGCGGTCGCGGCGGTCGCGAACCCGGCCGCGCACGGGCCGGCCTACAACCTCGCGGGCCCGCCGGTCTCGATGCACACCTTCACGAAGACGCTGCGCGACCTGCTGGTCAGCCGCCTTGGCCGCCCGCTCGCGCGGCTCGTGCCAGTCCCCGTGCCCTTGCGCCTGACCTTCGATACCCGCGCCGCGGCCCGCGACCTCGCCTTTGCGCCCCGAACGCTGGCGACGGGCCTCGCGGAGGCCGTGGCTGGGCTCGATCCCGCGACCCTCGCGGCGCTCGCCCTCGCCCGATGACCGCCGCCGCCCCCGAGCCACACGCGCCATGACCGAGCCCACCGCCACCGCCCTCGCCGACGCCCTGCCGCTGCTCTCCGAGCCACTTCGGCTGCGCCTCCTCGACGTCCTCGCCCGCGAGGAGCTGTCGGTCAACGACCTCGCCCGCGTCGTGGCCGCGCCGCAGCCGACGGTCAGTCGCCACCTGAAGGTCCTGACGGCCGCGGGCTGGCTTGCGCGTCGCAACCTCGGGACGACGTCGCTGACCCGCCTCGACCCCGCCCGCCTGTCGCCCGCGCTCGCGACGCTCATCGCGTTGCTGCGCGACGACCCGGCTCGCGCCGCCGAGCGGGCCGAGGATGACGCCCGCCTCGCCCGCGTGCTCGCCGAGCGCGACGATGACGCACAGGCCTTCTTCGCCCGCGTGGCGGCGGGTTGGGACAGCCTGCGCGACCAGCTCTTCGGCCGCCGCTTCCTCGCCCCGAGCCTCGCGGCGCTGTTGCCCGAGGGGGCGATCGTGGCGGATCTGGGCTGCGGTCCGGGCGAGGTGCTCGGGTTGCTCGCGCCCGTCGCGGAGGCCGTCATCGGGGTTGATCGCGAGCCCTCGATGCTCGCCGCCGCGCGCCGCCGCCTCGCCGCCTATCCGAACGCGACGCTGCATGAGGCCGACCTCGCGGCGCTTCCGCTCGAGGATGCGTCCGTCGACGTGGCGCTCCTCGTCCTCGTGCTCCACCACCTCCGTGATCCCGCGCCCGCGCTCGCCGAGGCCGGGCGCGTCCTGAAGGCCGACGGGCGCCTCCTCGTCGTCGACATGCAGCCGCACCATGACGAGACGTTGCGCACCTTTGGCCACCGTCACCGCGGCTTTTCGGCGTCCGACCTCGCGGACCTCGCAGCGGCCGCCGGTCTCGCGGTCGTTCGCCACGCGGCGCTGCCTGCGGACCCAGAGGCGCAGGGGCCGCCGCTCTTCGTCGCGGTGTTGCGGCCCATTTCCCACTGAATGGGTGTTCATTCAGCGGGGCGAGGGGCCCTCGTGGGGTGCGTCGCAGAAGCGGGGGCCGCCCACCTCGCAGGCCTTCGCGCGAAGCGCCGCGGCTTGCTCCGGGTCGGCTGGACCACCGCGCCCCTCGCGAGCCATGTCGGCCGCGATGAGGCATCCACGCGGCTCGCCGAGCTCGCAGGCGCGTCCATGGCGGGCGCGCGCAGCCGCGGGGTCGACAGGACCACCGTCGCCGGCTTCGAGCATGCGGGCGAGGTCGTGGCAGCTCGCCGCGAGCCCCTTGTCGCATGCGCGCCCATGGACGATGCGGACCCGCGGCAGGTCGGTTGGGACCCCCTGGCCTTGTGACAGCAGGCGCGCGAGCCAGGTGCAGGCCTCGAGGTGGCCGCTGTCACAGC